>Ga0209812_10001146_pt1 | contig 19735 bp, 16 predicted proteins | sample JI71714BDNA_FD_187502 | JGI IMG/M metagenome (GOLD analysis project Ga0209812, IMG submission 187502) | Wastewater effluent complex algal communities from Wisconsin, to seasonally profile nutrient transformation and Carbon sequestration -... | ecosystem: Engineered > WWTP > Effluent > Algae...
ACGATTCAACCAGATCAACTGGTTCCAGAAATCATTATTAATTCTGGAATTGATTTTAAAGACATCAACACTTCTTTGTATAATATTATCAAACAAATGGAGCCATTTGGACCAGATAATATGCGGCCCGTATTTATTGCTAGAAACGTAATAGATGCAGGCTTTTCCAAAGTGGTAAAAGACCTGCATCTTAGAGTAGTATTAAAACAAGAAGATATTATTTTATCGGGTATTGGATTTAATATGGCCGATAAATTTTCTTTGTTAGAAAACAGTAAACCAGTAGACATCGTTTTTGCCATTGACGAAAATGAATGGCAAGGAAATACTAGTTTACAACTGAAAATTATTGACCTACTCCCTGCATCATCTGCACAGAACGATTAATAAAATTGGTCAGTTCTGCTCCTTTTAATAATCCTTGAGACAACAAAGCCAAATCAGCTAAATTTCTAACCTGTTTAGTTTTGATATCCTCGTTGTTTTCCTTTAATATATTTTGAAAAACAGGGTGATTCCCATTTACAGTAAGGGTTACTTCATCAGGCATTTGCGCATAAAAAGCAGTCATACCACCGCCAGCAGCGCCCATGTCTTTCATTCTTCTCATGAACTCAGGACGAGTTGCAATAACTGGCGCAGAATCAGTGCTTAATCCTTTCACTTCAGTAGTTACATGAAGCTCAGGAATTTGCAAAGTGAACAGCGTTTTTAATTGCTCTGTCTCCTCTTTACTTAAAACAGACTCAGTGCTTTCTTGTTTATCAATTAAGTTGTCTACAATATCTGCATCTACTCTTACAAAGCTGGTATTTTCCCACTTCATTTCCATGGTATTCAAGAATGCAGCATCTACCAAAGTTTCCATTTTCACCACTTCATAGCCCTTCAATTTACAAGCTTGAATATAAGCGTCTTGTTGAACAGGATTGGTTGTGTACAATACAATATGTTTTCCTTCTTTGTTCTTTTGCAAAGATTCAGTAGCAGTTTTATACTCATCTAAAGTAAAAAACTTGCCATCCACATTTTCCATTACCAAAAACTTATTGGCCTTATCTAAGAATTTATCGTCGGTCATCATGCCGTACTTTACAAATAGGCCAAGACTTTCCCATTTTTGTTCAAACTCAGAACGATCATTTTTGAAAATCTCTTCTAACTTATCGGCAACTTTTTTAGTGATATGGGCATTGATTTTTCTTACGTTTGGATCACCTTGTAAGTAGCTTCTGCTCACATTTAATGGAATATCTGGGCTATCAATTACACCATGCAAAAGCATTAAAAATTCAGGTACAATGTCTTTTACTTCATCTGTTACAAAAACTTGATTGCAATACAGTTGAATCTTGTCTTTTTGAATTTCGTAGCTCTGTTTAATTTTTGGGAAATACAAAACACCCGTTAAATTGAATGGATAGTCTACATTTAAGTGAATCCAAAACAAAGGTGTTTCACCAAAAGGATACAACTCACGATAGAATTTTTCGTAATCTTCTTTGGTTAGTTCGCTGGGCTTTTTAACCCAAATAGGATTGGTATTATTGATAGATTTTTCTTCTTCTTTCTCTTCTTCTTTTTTTACTTCGGCATTAACATCAGTAAAGAAAATAGGAATAGGTAAAAACTTACAGAACTTTTCTAAAATACCTTTTAGCTTAAACGCATCTAAAAACTCTGCACTTTCTTCGTTTACATGCAAAATAATTTTAGTTCCACGTTGTTTTTTTTCAACTTCGTACAATTCAAATTCAGGGCTTCCATCACAACTCCAATAAACAGTTGCAGCATCTTCTTGATAGCTTTGAGTCAACACTTCAACTTTAGAAGCCACCATGAATGCACTATAAAAACCTAAACCAAAATGGCCAATAATACTTGCATCCTTGTATTTGGTCAAAAACTCTTCCGCTCCACTAAACGCTACTTGATTAAGGTATTTATCTACTTCTTCTTTACTCATACCTACCCCACGATCTTGGATTGTGATGGTTTTTTCTTTGGCATCAAGCCGAACGTCTATCCGTAGTTCACCTAATTCACCTTTGGCTTCTCCAATGGATGATAAGGTTTTAATTTTTTGGGTTGCATCGGTAGCATTACTAACCAGCTCTCTCAAGAAAATTTCATGGTCGCTGTAGAGGAATTTTTTAATGATGGGGAAAATATTCTCCGTCTGTACGCGTATCTGTCCTTTTTGCATAACAATACTTTTTCCTTGACTTGTCAAAGAAAGTACCAATTAATTATTTGCTGACAGGATGACAAAGAATTAGATAAATTAACCGGCTAGAAATAAATTTTGACAGAAACGGAGGAATTACCTGAAACTAGGAATGTAAAAATTAGCCCCAGTTGCACCTGATTTACCATAATGGACTTCTTTTACTGGGGTATGATCGGACCAAATATTCCAATTGGTTAGCATATCCGTATACCCATTTTGACGAAGAAATTGCAGAATCTGCGCCTTTACAGCTTCCATTTCCTCATTGGGTTTGGTGTAACAGACAAATTGAATAGTTGTCTTTTTGTAAGGAAACTGTTGCATAAATTCCTCTAACTCATCCCTTGTGATCATTGCATTACTGAATGAGGGAGCCATTTTTTCCGCACCTTTTTGTGGTTGATAAACGGGCGCATAAACAGGTTCAGCTTCAATAGGTCTTTTGTTATTAGTTGGAGGAACACTGCCGTTATATAGTGGTTTTCGATTGTCCTGCTGAAAGTATTGGGTTGGATCTGTTGGCTTAATATTATCATCAACCACTTTTTTTGAGCGAACAGGTTTGTAAGTAGGCGGAGATTTTATGTCAGCTACTTCTATTGGGGCAACAATTTTAATTGGTGTTGGCTTTTCCCTATTTGCTACTGAGGAGTTTTCAACCATCACCGATGTTGATTCAGGTGGCGGTATAGTTGGCAATATTGTAGCAGAATCAACCGCTACAGAATCAATTAAAACAGATGATACGGCAGAATCTGGTTGAAGATTCAAATTGGCTTCCATGAGTCTTTTTTGTTCTTCATACCAAGCTTGAGCGCTGGCATCAACCGTTTCTTTTTCTTCAACAAAAGGTGCGATGGTTTCTTGTTTGGCGATCCACCAAAATGCAGCATAGCCTATACCGGCCATGATAAACAGAGCCAATACAAGTAGGAGGAATCTTGGATTTTTCTTTTCGTGCGTTTCCTCTCCCGTTAAATCGGTTGCGGTTAACATATAACTAAGTTAAGCCAATTTAAAGGCTAAAACTACTTATAAGCCCTAAAAAGCTGCTATTGAGCGGTAATTTTAACATCATCTACCCAGTAGTTGGTATTTTTTCTTGAAGACAAGGGTCCGGTATCGCTACCAGTATATTTAAAGGCAATATGAACCCATCCAGCATAATTAGATAAATTAATATTACCTGATTTGGTAAAAACCGCACTCACTCCACCCACGGCCCCCTTTGCAATATTTGCATTTAAGGATGACCATTTAGCTTTCCAAGGTTGTCCTTTCCCATCATAATTATTAGATAACAGTATTTGTAACCCTGCTCCATTATCAAAAGCATCTCGTGTTAAGAAACTAAGCTGCTCTCCAGAAGAATTATTTAATTGAATTGCTGGCAAAATTAACCAACTCGTAACAGCTGTTTCATTGGTACCCAAAGCTGTAATGGATGCAACTCGATTATTTTGAAATGATTGAATTTGATAAAACTGATTGCCTGACTCTGCTAAGTTTGCCCACTGTGGAATTGATAAAGCCGAATTAGAACTAACTTGTTCAAAATCCTCATAAAATAAAACTGCAGGGCCGTTGAAAATGCATCTGTTTTGATTGAATTGCACATCATTTGTATCTCTTACCATTAGTTGTCTTTGAGAGCCAAACTCAGAGTAGATACCAGTAATTGAACCACTTCCCCTAGGTGTTTTTACAGAAGCGAAACTAGCAAAGCCACTGGTACGCAAATAGACGGTTCCACCACCGCAAAACTTCAATGAATGACTGATGGTTACTTTATTGATAGCATCTCCAAAAAATTTTGCCGTATCGGTTACTGCAAACTCAATATTATTTAATCGAATAAGTCTGCTATGTAAACTATCGTGCAATTGATTGTAGGAAACCTCCAATGGGGTTGGCAGTACATCCATACCCACAGATAAAAAATGTTTAGAAAACAAAGCAGCAGGTACAGGAACTAATTCTGTAAAGAGTGGATCCGATCTATCTACTCCCCCACCCAATTGCAACATACCTCCATATTCGCCCATCCACATGCCGTTTAATTTCACCATCAATCGCATACCTATTGGATAATTAGCAGAAAGCCCAAATCCATCCATTCGAATACTAATAGCAGCGGTACTATCTTGTAATACAATTGTCTTGTAAAAATTATCATTGGCATCATTTGCGGTTACAATACCAGTTATGATTTCATTGTCAACAAATTGCTCATTATTTCCTGCAAGATGTGAATCATACAAAGACCTGATAGAAGTATTTGCCTTCAAATTGGCACCCACATAAAGCGGAGGAGCATCATATTTTTTTACACAACTGCTCAGCAGATTGCCCAATAAAAATGATGTGAAAAATATTTTACTAATTAGAAGCCAGTTCATAATTTACATTTTATACTTAGAGAATAAAGTATTCCAGGACTATAATAATATTTATTAGGAAATTTATTTATGTCACCACCAGGTGTATCAAATCTCAACTGCTCAAAGCCACCAGTTATGATGGATTGATTTAGTACATTATTTACTCCTAAAAAAAGCTGCAAATAATACCCACTGCCATCTCTAAATTTTTTAATCTTACAACTATATCCTGCAGAAAAATCAACTATCAATGCATTAGGCAAAGCACTAGGTTGAGTAATCAGTTGGGCATCAATATTTGCAGGTAAGTTTTGAGCAGCATCGTATGTTCGTCTGATAGGATTAAAAGAAAGCCACTGGTTTGCCATAAACGAACTACTAAGATTTAAAAACAGATTTCCATTCGACCGATATGCCAAACCACTGTACAAAGCCAACTGTGGTAAACCCGTAATTGGAAACTGATCAATATACAGAACACCTTTTTCAGAAATATGAGATTCATTATCGGCCATCACACTGTAGTTGGGTCTTCGCTGATAAATGTATTTCCCAGCATTCATTGCTGCACTAAAAGTTAAGCCTCCATGCATTGTATAAGCCATACTCAATTCTAGACCCATCATTTTGGTTCCGATATTAGACAAAGCATAATTGACTAAATTTTGGTACCCATCATGGTAAAAACTCATCACATCCATTGCATGATAGGTTCTAATCCAATATGCATTAGCGGTAATTTTTAAACTAGGTGCATTCAATACATAGCCTAGTTCGTTCATAAACGTGAACTCATTCACCATATCTGCTTGAATAAGTGAACTAATCCTTGGAGAAATATATAAGTCATTCACCAATGGTGGTTTAGTTGAAAAGGCAGTTCTGAAATAAAAATAATTGCGCCCATTTTGTTTGTAAGTAACGCCCATTTTTATTTGATAATTATTAAAATAATTGGGGATTGAAGCGCCATAAGAATTTTGAGGAAAAACTCCGTTTCTATACTTCCCGACTCTCTGGTAAGAAGTAGCCGTGTATTCAATTGCTGCATTGAAATCAAACTTTGGTAATGTATAAATCGCTTGCGACATCATTAACCATTGACGTAAATTCATTTGATAATGATACCCAAATACATCCCCCACTCTTAAGATTTGATTAGGATGATTTAAATCATTTTGGATGGCAGTACTCCCTGGAAGATTATCTTCTGCAAATTGGTTCCAATTAATTGAGTAAACGGCACCCAATAAATCATTGATTCTTTTAAAGTAAGTATACCTTTCTGTTCTAAATTGACCCTGGAAATTGAGTAGTAAAAGATCATTCAACTGAATACGATAACGAGTATTCAAAACTATTTTTTTTGATTGCTCTACCCTTTCTTCCAATAAATATCGAGCCCTTTTATCGGGAGTACTATTTTGATTAATCCAATATAAATGATCCCAATTAATTTGCAACTGAGTAGGGTTCAATTGTAAATGCGTGAGGAGGTTTTGTGAGAGAAGACTATCTTTTAAAAAAGAGGGTAAGTAACGATAATAATCAGGTCTTGGGTCTGTGGAATTATACCAATCTAATGCTGTATTAAATTTTTCACCCGTACTTAATAGTAAAGTACTCACTTGTTTAATCTTCTCATGCAAATTATATTCGTGAGACAACAATAACATAGGATGATGATTAAACTGCCAATTGGCATTTCTGATATGGTTTGATTGAAAGCCCCAACCTGGTTGATATTGTTTGTTCCCAGTCAAAGCAACCATCTCTTCTGTTACGGCTGCAGTTCTGGTATTCGCTTGTTTATTACCGAGAAATACCAAAGAAAATAACTGATTCTTCAAGCTTTTATCGATCGACAAAAAGTAGGAAAATCCATTAAAGGCATTGGCATTAAATTGCCCACCCAGCCCCTGTTTAAAAGCAATGCTTGTTGCAAAAGACCAGCCATATTTATTTTCGGTCCATACTTTGGTAAAAGCAAGTCGTTGGTGATAATTTCTATTAGATAAATTGAGTGTAACAGTGGTTTGCGGAAATAATTTACTCGCATTCAATTGCATAAACACTGAATTACCCAATCCACCAAATTGGTATTCATTGTCTTTTAATCCTGTTGCATATTGGTTGTTCGAAGTAACTTCATTGAGTCCGCCCCAATTGGTCCAGGGAATATTTCCATCAGACAACTGATTCATGGAAATTTCATGAATGGATTGAGAAAAATAACGATTATTCAATCCTTTCATCCTAAACCTTCTAATACTAAAACTGAAACCTGTTAAGGAACTAAACAGATCTTTCCCAGAATGTAACAAAGAAGGCACAAAAGAATGCTCCTCTTCTCCTTCCGATAAAGTAGACTCGTTGGTGTATTGATCTTGAAAATACTTCCATCCATCCTTATCTAAATTACTATCCACCCATTGGTTCTTGCTTTTCAGCAAAATAGGCTTTATAGGAGGTTGGGCAAAAGCGGCGGCTTGAATCAACCCAAAAAAGAAAAACAAAATCCGCATATAATCTACTTGCGGAATTACAAACAAAATGAAAGTATTAACAAGAATTGATTAAAAAAAGTCATTTATAAAAAAGGGTACAAACACTTAAAATAGCCCCGTTAAATAATCATTCTCCTTGCTGTAAATACTGTATAATTTTCAATTTGATAAATGCTATTTTCCTATCATGAAATGGTCGTTAATCATACTAATTTGTCTTGTATTAGGTTGGCAAGAAAAAAAACCTATTGAGGTTGCAGTCATTGGTTTTTATAACCTAGAAAATTTATACGACACGATTGATAACCCTATTGTAAATGATGATGAGTTTACACCAGAGGGAGCTAAACATTATACTAGTGAAATTTATACAAATAAGTTATTCAAGTTAGCTTATGTACTAAAAGATTTTGGCGTGCAGGCTCATCCAAGAGGTGCTGCAATAATTGGTGTTGCTGAAATTGAAAATGATACGGTCTTAATTGATTTGGTCAATCATTTTTTATTAAGAAATAAAAAATATAAAATCATTCATTTTGATTCTAAAGATGTACGTGGTGTAGATGTGGGTTTATTGTATCAGTCTGAGTATTTTCATCCGTATTATGCCAAAGCATTAGAAGTAACACTTCCTGGAAGGAGTAAAGAAGCCTATTTTACCAGAGATATTTTATACGTTAAAGGAAAACTGAGCGGGGAAGAAATACATCTATATATAAACCATTGGCCAAGCAGAAGAGGGGGCGAAGAAAGAAGTGCACCAGCAAGAGCTGCTGCAGCAAAACTTTGCAGGGACCATGCAGATTCCATACGTCGTGAAAATAATACCGCAAAAATAATTGTGATGGGAGATTTGAACGACAACCCTACCGACCACAGCATCATTGAAACATTGGGTGCAACAGGAGATGCAAAAAAGCTACATGCAGGTATATTTTTCAATCCATGGGTACAGTTTTATGAAAGAGGGATTGGAACCCTCGCCAATAAAGATGTCTGGGGTTTATTCGATCAGATCCTTATATCGCATTCATTTTTTGACAGTACTACGCATCATTGGCGGTTTATTAAAGCAGGAATTTATCATCAACCTTTTATGACCGAAAATACCGGGAGGTATAAAGGGTACCCCATGCGAACTTGGGATGGGAATCATTATAGGGGTGGATTTAGTGATCATTTCCCTACTTTTATAGTCTTGAGGCGATAGATACATATATATTTTTTTTAATAAGCCCGTTTTTATGGGCATTATTTGGAATTAGTTCTCCCAAATTTTGGTTAAGCCCCCCATAATACATACTTTTGCAGCCCCAAATCTGTATTTGGCAGATTTTCTTGCTTGCAAGAATCCACTGGGCAAAACCAATTTTTAACCAAAAAAATTCAAGTAATGAACAATTACGAATTGATGGTGATCTTTACTCCGGTTCTTTCTGAAGAAGATTTCAAATCTTCTCAAAAGAAATTCCAAGACCTGATCACTGAACTGGGCGGTGCAACCGTTCACAACAATCCATGGGGATTGAAATCACTCGCTTACCCTATTCAAAAGAAAACCACTGGTATCTACTGGGTTTTAGAATTCACTCTTCCTGCAGAAGGAATTGAGAAATTGAAAATCCAATTACTACGTGATGAGCAAGTGATGCGTCACATGATTACTCGTCTCGACAAATACGCCGTCGAGTACAACTACACCAAGAGAAATGGCGGATTTCCTAAAATTGAAAAAGCGGAAGCATAATCATGGCAAAGAACGAAATAAAGTACCTGACCGCTATTAAGCAAGAGAAACCAAAGAAGAAATTCTGTCGTTTTAAGAAATACGGTATTAAATACGTAGACTACAAAGACGTAGAGTTTTTGAAGAAGTTCATCAACGAACAAGGTAAATTATTACCTCGTCGTTTGTCTGGTAACTCTTTAAAATATCAACGTAAAGTAACCGACGCTGTTAAAAAGGCACGTCAAATGTCTTTGTTGCCTTATGTAACAGATTTATTGAAATAGAACAATTAGTTAACCATCCCTAATCACGCATTGCGTGAGACAGTCAAATCAAAATCAAATGATTGGGCGCTGGGACTAAACAACAAAACATGCAAGTAATTTTAATTCAAGACGTAGACAATTTAGGCGGTAAGAACGAACTAGTAACCGTTAAAAATGGCTATGCACGTAACTTTTTGATTCCTCAAAAATTTGCTGTTGAAGCAAGTCCTTCTAATATGAAACAATTAGAAGAAAAGCTTAAAGTTAAAGCAAAGAAGGAAGCTGCTATGTTGGCTGAAATCAACAAAGTAATTGATGTGTTGAAGTCATCTCCTGTTAAAGTGGGTGCTAAAACTGGTACCAGCGGTAAAATCTTTGGTGCGGTTACTTCTTTACAAATTACTCGTGCTATCCGTGACCAAAAAGGTTATGAGATCGATCGTAAGCGTATCACTATTGTAGACGATGTTAAAGAGTTAGGAACTTATAAAGCTACTATCGACTTTGGTAACGGAAACAATACGGAGATTGAATTTGAAGTAGTAGAAGGTTAATCACTTCTGAAGAAATAGTAAATGCCCCGATTACTCGGGGCATTTTTTTTGCCTCTATCCCCCTGATAAATGCAAAAGCTTTTATAATACCCCAGGCCGAATGGGGGGAAGTTCTTTGCTACTGGAAGATTCATTTAATTCAGGTTCTGGTATTTTTTTCCCTTGTCTATTAATATAAAACCACTCATTGTTTTTCTTAACTAGAGTAGCATTTTTATAAAATGCACTCGCATGATCATACTGAAAAGGAATCACTACTTTCCCTGTTTTATCAATAAAACCCCACTTACCTGCTTTAGCAACATTCATTAAACCTTCGGCAAAATATGGATAAGAAGTGCTGTAATAATTTTTGGGTTTCCCTTTAAAAAGGATTGAATCATATTTGTATTCATCATAAGCAGCAAGACTTAGCATTGATTTAGTTGATTGATCATAAAGAAAGCTGACCATCTTTTTGGTAGTAGGATTCAATTGCTTTAAGGTTAAGATGCCCACTTCTGAATTCGTAGTTAAATCGTCATAACTGAATGGCAATAGCGTTGAGCCGGTATGACTAAACAGCCCCCATTTCATCTTATTTTGAATAACTTCCGCCTCCTCGTCCTCTAAGAAATCAAAAAGATCATCATCGGCTGCAGCCATTGCCTCATCTGTAAAATCATCATTAAATGGATCATCTCCTTCAGAAGCAATATAATTTTTCCCTTTAGGAGACAAGGATGAATACTTTATTGGAATAATGATTGATCCATTTTTGTCAATTACACCATGCAATAATCTTTTAGTATCAGTTGGCTTTGGCATAGATACTATGTAAGATTGATTGGTGTCTACATAGCGCATGCTATAATATTTGGGCATGATTAACCAATTTCCTTGCATATCCTTAACTCCCATTTTCCCCCCATCTGATTGACTGGCAGATACTATAATTCTTCCATTAATTACTTTATTTGGTATTCGAAAATTCTTTTTTTTGCGATCAGTATCGTCATCAATAGACCCTGGGGCAACCAAAGGCAACCCGGTTAAGTCAATAACACCCCACCCCTTGGCATTTTTCATATAAACCAGTCCCTCGGATACAGCATCAAGATAGTTGTATAAAAAAGGCAGTACTGTTTTACCATTCTGATCAACCAATCCCCAAAAACCCGACTCAGATCTGCATGAGAAATAAACCGCAGATTTATCTTTGCTCATATTAATTTTCTTCATGATGGGAGGAATGATCATATTACCTTGTATATCGTATACCCCCATTGAGTTAGTTGATTCATCTCCTGCGATGAAAAATCCATTATTCAAATAAGCAAAGTTGAAAACTGGGTCAACCAATCGATACCCCTCTTTATCTTTTATACCGTAACGATTATTGAAAGTACTCAGCTCTATCCGGTATACTTCGTTTTGTTTAGAAATGGTAGGCACAGGCTTAGCTGCTACAGGCACAATAGTCATTGGGGTGTAACCACGTACAATTTTACCTGGAATAGTTGTTTGACTATTCCATTGTTTTATCTCTAATTGCTCAATACCAACCTTCATATTACTATTAGCAAACAATCCAACATTGGCAGAGAATTTTGATAGTTCAATAGACTGTGTTTTTAATGAAACATCATTTAAAAAAAACTGGTAATTGTTTCCAATTTTCTCAATGTATAATTCATTAATAGCATTATATCCAGTTTTTACCAATGATGATTTAACCCAACCGTTGGAGATATTGGTAGTCGTTCCTGATTTAGAGTACAATAAAATGTAATACCCATTACTTGCAATACCAAACATGATATAGTTGCTTCCGTTCTCGGCATTAACCACCAAACCATATGAGTAATCTTGTAATCCTGCTAATTGAGTAATGGATGCCTTATATCCCGTATTAGCCTTACTATTAAGTCCATAATTTAAAAGTGACCACTTGCTCACTCCTTTTTTTATATGGTAGTTCTGAAAAATATACTTGCCATTTTCTATACCTGCGTCTACAGAATCTCTTCTCATTGTATTAGCCAATTTGGCTATACCATACTTGTCATCATCAAATGAATATTTTACAATCTCAAGTTGCTGAGCATTAAGGTTGGTCAGCATCATCATTACAATGACCAATTTGATCCATTTACGCATATTCTTTTTTTGGTGAATGTAGCTGCCGGATTCAATTGGCACAATACCGCATATGCGGTATATTGGCTTGTGTAGAAAGTTTTGTCATTTTTTTTGAAAAAAACGCCCAAATCATTAAAAACCCTATCTTTAACTGTCCAAATGCAGAAGTTCCAGGTCTCAGAACGTTTTTACGTAAATGGTTCAGGGTTTTTGGTTACTGTTTTAGCTTTGGTTTTTTGATCACTTAATTTCTTAAAAATGAACATTTACGTTGGAAATCTGAACTGGAATATGTCTAGTGAAGACCTGCAAAATCTGTTTGCTCCCTATGGTGAAGTAAGCAGTGCCAAAATCGTTACCGACAAATTTAACAACGACCGTAGCAAAGGCTTTGGTTTCGTTGAAATGGCTGATGATGATGCAGCTCGCGCTGCTATCGCTGCTTTACATGACACTGATGTTATGGATCGCAAAATTGTTGTAAACGAATCTACCCCTCGCCCTGAAGGCGAAAGAGGCGGCTTTAAAAAGAAGCCTTACGGTGGTGGTGGCGGCGGAAGTCGTGGCGGCTACGGTGGTGGCGGCGGCGGTAATCGCGGCGGCGGTGGATACGGTGGCGGAAATCGCGATCGTGGAAACAGCGGCGGCGGTGGTGGATACAACAGATATTAATCTAATTAACCTACCGACTTATAAAACTCGTTCTGAATTCAGAACGAGTTTTTTTTATTCCTATATTTAAAATATGAAACAGCAAGAACAGTTAAGTAGTCCAATAGCGGGTTGTATGAGATGGGGTAAATGGGGTGCCAATTTTTCAACATCGGCTTACCGAGCAATGATTGAAGAATGTTTAGCTATTGGCGTCAATAGTTTTGACCATGCTGATATATATGGAGACTATACCACAGAAGAAGAGTTTGGTGATGCATTAAAAGAAGACAAAACCCTGCGATCACAATTGAAATTGATCACAAAGTGCGGTATTCAAATGGTTACCGAAAACAGACCCAACCATAATATTAAATCATATAATACTGGTAAAAAACATATCATCCGGTCTGCAGAACAATCCTTAAAAAACTTTGGTACAGACTACTTAGATGTCTTATTGATTCATCGACCCGATCCATTATTAAATCCTGAAGAAGTAGCTGAAGCTATTCAGACTTTGCAAAAACAAGGAAAAGTACATGCATTTGGCGTATCCAATTTTTTACCGCATCAGGTAAATATGTTGCGTAAATGGGTACCCATTCAATACAACCAAATTGAAGTATCCATTATTTGTACTGCACCATTTAACAATGGAATTTTAGACAATTGTATAGAAAATGAAATTATCCCAATGGCTTGGGCTCCCTTAGGTGGTGGCTTGCTTACCGATGATCTACATCCTCACTTTAGAAGTATTACACATGCTGCATCACTATTAGCTGAAAAATATGTTGCTGGATTGAACGAAATATTAATTGCTTGGCTGAATACGCATCCTTCTAAAATTCTACCGGTAATTGGAACCACTAAATCGGAAAGATTGGCGCAAGCAAAAGTTGCAGCTTCCATCAAACTAACCCGAGAAGACTGGTTCTTAATGATGAAAGCTGCAACAGGTGAAGATGTAGTATAATCTTATTGAACTGCAATGGCTGCAATGCCTGGCAATACTTTTCCTTCAAAGTATTCTAGCATAGCACCACCACCGGTACTTACATAACTAACTTGATCAGCAAAACCAAACTGATTTACTGCAGCAACACTGTCACCACCGCCTACTAAACTAAATGCACCATTTGCGGTTGCTTCTGCAACTGCAACAGCAATGGCTTTGGTTCCTTCTTGAAATTTTTCCATTTCAAAAACACCCATCGGACCATTCCAAAGAATAGTCTTAGAACTTTTGATGGTTGCAGCAAATGACTCAGCTGCTTTAGGACCAATATCCAATCCCATCCAACCATCAGGCACTTGATTACTTTGTGCAATATTGGTATTGGCATCTGGAGCAAAATTGTCTGCAACTACGCTGTCCATAGGTAAATGAATATTCACTCCTTTAGCAGCTGCTTTATTTAAAATATCCAAAGCCGTACTTAACCGATCTTCTTCGCAAAGGCTTTTTCCAATTTGCCCACCCTGCGCTTTCATAAATGTATAAGCCATTCCACCACCAATGATAATATCAGTAGCACGCTCTAATAGATTCTCAATAATCAAAATCTTATCACTCACTTTAGCACCACCAATAATTGCGGTAAAGGGTTTAGCCGCTTTATGCAAAACCAATTCAGCTGCCTTTACTTCTCCTTCCATTAATAAACCAAACATTTTTTTATCCGCACTAAAATATTGTGCAATTACAGCCGTAGATGCATGTGCTCTATGTGCAGTACCAAATGCATCATTCACATAGACATCTCCAAGTTTACTAAGCTTCTCTGCAAAAGCAGCATCACCTTTTTCTTCTTCTTTATAGAATCGTAAATTTTCTAGTAATAAAACTTCGCCAGCTTTTAAATTATCAGATTTATCATACGCTTCCTGTCCTATGCAATCATTGGCAAATTGAACCAATACTTCTTTATTCATTGCATTACTTAATAAAGTTTGCAAATGACCAGTAATATGGATCAATGAACTTTTTGTTTCTGGTCCTTCTTTGGGTCTACCCAAGTGACTCATTAAAATTACAGCACCACCATCTTGCAAAATTTTCACAATCGTTGGAACTGCAGCTCTCATTCTATTATCGTCTCCAATAGCATAGGTTTGCTTATCTAAAGGCACATTAAAATCAACTCTAATTAAGGCTTTCTTTCCTGAAAAATTAAAAGCTACAAAAGGACTCGTCATAAAAATTTATTTAAAGGCAATTTAACCAAAAAACAAAAGCCGTCCCGAAAAATCGAAACGGCTTTTAAAGCTATTATTAAAGAATTATTTGCTGATTAAACCTGCAAAGTATTGTACAGTTCTTACCAACTGACTTACATAACTCATTTCGTTATCGTACCAACTCACAGTCTTCACCATTTGAGTATCCCCAACGGTCATCACTTTGGTTTGAGTAGCATCAAATAAAGAACCGAAATGAGTTCCAATAATATCTGAACTCACAATTTCATCTTCGTTGTAACCAAAACTTTCATTAGCAGCAGCTTTCATTGCAGCATTGATTTCTTCAGCAGTTACTTTCTTGCTTAAAATGGTAGTTAACTCAGTTAAAGAACCAGTAATGGTTGGAACACGTTGTGCACTTCCGTCTAACTTTCCTTTTAACTCAGGTAATACTAAACCAATTGCTTTAGCAGCACCAGTACTATTTGGAACAATATTGGCAGCAGCTGCTCTAGCTCTTCTTAAATCTCCTTTAGGATGTGGAGCATCTAATGTGTTTTGGTCATTGGTATAAGCATGTATAGTGCTCATGATACCAGTTAAAATTCCATATTGATCATTCAATACTTTAGCCATTGGAGCCAAACAGTTGGTAGTACAAGATGCACAAGAGATAATGGTTTCAGAACCATCTAAAATGGCATGATTCACATTATATACCACTGTTTTTAAATCTCCTGTTGCTGGAGCAGAAATAACTACTCTTTTTGCACCTGCTTTAATATGTGCTTCTGCTTTGTCTTTATCGGTAAAGAATCCTGTTGATTCTATTACTACATCAACACCATGCGCGCCCCAAGGAATTTGAGCTGGGTCACGTTGTGCATATATTTTTACGGTTTCTCCGTTTACTACAATTGAATCATCTGTTGAAGTTACAGTTGCATCAAAACGTCCTTGTGCACTGTCGTATTTTAATAAATGTGCCAATACCGCTGGACTGGTTAAATCGTTGATAGCAACCACATCTATACCTTTCATATTGTAAATCTGACGAAATACCAAGCGACCGATTCTTCCAAAACCGTTAATAGCAACTTTTACTGTACTCATTGATAGCTGTTTTAATTTGATTAATTAGCGTTAGGATGGCAAATTTACAGTTTCTAAAATCAATTTGCGTAATTTGATAAAAAAGTTTGGCAGAAAACAATTTGCCTCTTATTTTTGCAACCCGAAAGATAAAACCATGGCCGGTTCGTCTATCGGTTAGGACAGCCCCCTTTCACGGGGCAAAGACGGGTTCGATTCCCGTACCGGCTACAAAGCCCTCGAACGAAAGTGAGAGGGTTTTTTTATTTGCGAGCGTGCCGAATGTATTCGGCAAAGTGAGTAAATAGAAAAACCCAGCAGCGGCGCAGCCGATGCGAGGGCTTTGGGTAAGGCCCCCATTTGGGGAAGACAACGAGCAGAGCGAAGTTGGCAGTCCCGAAATGGGGTAAGGCCCCCATATGGGGAAGACATTTCGAACGAAGTGAGAAATGGCAATCCCCAACACACAAAGTGTGGCCGAGGAAGTCGGCGGAACAAAGTGAAGCCGACAATACCGGAATGTCAATAATTTCTTACACGTTATTTCTGACTCAATAATTCAAAAAGTAGTTTATTTACATAAAAGCTTTCCCTCCCCCACTTTTGCTTTTCCAAAAAATCATTCTTCACTAATTCCTCCAAATATCTAATAGCAGTGCTTCTACTAACAGACAAATCACGTTCAATAAATTCAATTTTTGTGTAAGGGTATTTAAATAAATTATTTAGTAAGTCCTGACTATATAATTTTGGCAGCTTTGCTTTTATTTCATGTTTATACTTTTGCATTGCTTTATGAATAGCATTAATCAAAAGAACGCCATCTTTAGCAGTATTTTCAATACCATCTAAAATAAATAAAATCCAAGGTTCCCAATTTCCAGTTTCTCTTACTTTTTGTAGCTGTTCGTAATAGTCACTTTTCTTTCTAATAATATACCTACTTAAATAAAGTACAGGGATATCTAATAATTTTTTATTCACTAAATATAAAATATTAATGATGCGGCCCGTACGCCCATTACCATCATAAAATGGGTGAATCGTTTCAAACTGGTGATGTATGATTGCCATTTTTATCAAAGGATCTAAATCAGCTAAATCATCATTATTTATAAACTCTTCAAGGTTTTGCATTAAGCTTTCAATCTCTAAAGCATCTTGAGGTGGCATATACACAACTTCACCAGTCTTTTCATTTAACAATTTAGTGCCTGGAACTTTTCTAAAACCAGCATCATTTTGTTCAATGACTGATTGAATTTTCAAAATGTGGTTGTTAGTAAGTAACCCACTAGATTGTATCAAATTGAATCCTTGCTTTAAAGCTTCGGCATATAGATGCACCTCTTTCGCTTCAGGGGATGCAAACAAATTGGAGTAAACGCTACTTTGATAAACTTCGGCAAATGTGCTAATTATATTTTCAATAGCAGAACTCTCCTTTGCTTCTCTTAATGTGAGCGTTTGTAGTAAAATATTTTGATTGGGAATGCTTGTAATTACTCCTTTAAATTCTGCTAGACGCTGATGTGCCGTTGCTAATTTTCTTAAAACAGTCTTTGTTTCAACTTCAATTTGCAAAGGTAAAAAGGGTATCATTTTGACTCATTTAAATCAAATATAAGTCAAAATATGCATTTTTTGACATATATCGCAAAAATAGGTGTCAAAAATCATGAAATCTGAATTTTTAGAAATTAAGCCAGGTTTTTAAGTTTGGCGTTTATAATATCCCTAAAATCCACAGCAAATTCCTCCAAACTGGCTCCTATAGAGGCTAAGAAAAGAGAATCAAGGCTACTTCCAACGAGGTAGCCTTGATTATTTACGCTTGGAGTTTGAACACTTAAAATCAGTTTTGACAATACTGTTTTTGGGGGAGCCTACCCAATAATACCAAGACCCATTTTCTATATTTAGTTAAAGGTGATTTTAGGCTTTTTTAAGCCTTTCAAAAAAAACTTGCTTATAGGTTTCTGATATGTAAACCTTATGACCACTAATCTTAATTTCATCTCGCTCAATGGTATCAATTTTATCGATTGCAACCATATAGGATTTATGCACTCTACAAAATAATTTTTGCGGCAAACTAGCTTCAAATTCTTTAAAAGTTTGCAAGGTCAAAATTGTATTAGAAACCGTATACAATTTTCTATAATCTCTCATGCCTTCTATAAACAACAGATCGGTGTAATATACTTTTTCCAATTTATAGGAAGTTTTTACAAAAAAATACAAGGGGTCCTCTCCTACTTTTTTCGATAAATTTATCTGTACTTTTTCTATCGCCTGCTTAAATCTTTCGAAACCAAAGGGCTTTAATAAATAATCTGTTATATTTAGTTCGTACCCTTTTAAAGCATACTCATGGTATGCAGTAGTAATAACTACCTGGCAATTTAAATTAGTTGATTCCAATAATTGAATTCCTGTAATTCCATCCAATTGTATATCAAGAAATACCAAATCAATTGGGTTAGTTTTAATATAAACGAGTGCATCTAAGCTGTTTTCATAAATAGCCTTTAAACGCAAATAAGGAATTTGTGTTATATAGTTTTTTAATCGCTCCTGAGCCAGTGGCTCATCTTCTACTATAATACAATTAATCTGCATACTGAATTGTTAAACTCACCAAATAATGTTGGTTGCTTTTGGTAATCAATAATTCATGTTGTTGTGGATATAACAAATTCAACCGCTTCACTATTAATCCATTCCCTAATCCTCCATAAAGTTCATTTTCAATTGCATTGGATCCAATTGAATTTTCGCAACTAAACCTAATTATTTTATCAGTCAACTGCAATTGAATTTTAATTCCTATTCCATCTTTAGCAAATCGAACATGCTTAAAGGCATTTTCAATAAAAGGTATAAAAAGCATCGGTTCAATAGAAATAAAATCAACTACTCCTTCAACGTCATATTGAACAAAATCAGGATTAGCATGCCGTATTTTTTGTAGGTCAATATATTGAGTGATATAATCTAGCTCTTTAGCAAGTGGTATTTTATCTGTTTTGGTCTCATACAACATAAAACGCATAATTGCAGAAAGCTTATTGAAATACAGCGATGCTTTAGGCGGATCTTTTTCAATCAATACATCAATATTATTGAGTGTATTAAATAAGAAATGGGGGTTTATTTGAGATTTTATTAAGTTTAATTCCATTTCAAAGTTTTTCTGGCTTAAGCTTTCTTTAATTTTTATATCATTGAACCAACTTATAAAACCCCGAATAACTAAACCAATAATGCCATTTACAAAAGCACCGAAACTCATTACTCCAAGAATAATGACCATAGAAAATATATCATTCCTTAGGATAAATTTTGCTCCAAAAACAGAAGGCAATAATTCTACAATTACGCCAATAATAGCAGCAAAAATGGCTACTACAAAACTCATCAAAGCAAATAACCAGTATTTTTTTTTGCTAAGGTATCTATCAAATAAAAAGCCATAAAATCCATAAAAGCCAATCAGTCCTGGTACAATGGCAAATCCAAACATTAACCTTACCCAGAATCCAAATCTACCAGGATTTTGTTGTTCTAATGTTGCATTAACTGGAAGCAACATCAAGAAAAAATAAAACAACATGAGCAGTAAAATAAACATAATCCAATAAAGCACATGTATGCTAATGATTAAAAATCGATGCATAGCCTTTACCCTTTTTCCTTTTTGGTAATATACAATATATAGCTAATAATAATGACGATAATAAAATAAGCAAGAGCCATTTCTATGACTGGTATTGGGCGCAATAATCTTCCGCTCAATTTTAAATAATATAATGATCCGTGAGAATAGGGCAGCATATAGCTGTATTTCCAAGCAAGACCTGCAATGGAAGCAACCCATAAACCCAATCCTACGCTAATTGATACTAAGAAATTCTTAAACTGTAAGCTAACTAAATATTGAATGGCAATAATTGGTAAACTTGTAATAAAGTAAACTATTATAAAAAATATCCTTCCATGGAATGTTGGCAATGG
>Ga0209812_10001147_pt1 | contig 19709 bp, 18 predicted proteins | sample JI71714BDNA_FD_187502 | JGI IMG/M metagenome (GOLD analysis project Ga0209812, IMG submission 187502) | Wastewater effluent complex algal communities from Wisconsin, to seasonally profile nutrient transformation and Carbon sequestration -... | ecosystem: Engineered > WWTP > Effluent > Algae...
TCTTAAAAAAGTATGGTATAGTTTTTTAAATGCTTATATCTTGATTCAATTCCTAAAAGTCCTTGGTTGAAATAAAATGTAAAATCATGATTCCTACTATCTTGATAACCAATTGGTTCTCTTCAGGGTATAGGGCAAAATACGGTTGGTTATCATATTTTGAGTTTTTTCGGAGTTGACTCCATCTTTTATATGATTTAGGTACGAACAAAAATATTTTTTGGAAAACTACTCAGTTTTTGTAAAAGCAAAGTTATTACTACATTTGCATTTTGGCAAATCAAAACACCTATGCTCAATAATAAACAAATAGCCAATCAATTTGATCTTTTGGCAAAATTGATGGAATTGCATGATGAAAATCCTTTTAAAATAAGATCTTATGCCAATGCTTACCTTAGCCTTAGAAAGCTAGAAGGTGATCTTAGCACCATGGGGAAGGAAGCTATTGCGTCTATTCCCGGAGTGGGAAATGCTATTGCCGACAAAATAGAAGAATTGGTCACAAATGGTCAGATGACTTTGCTCCAGAAGTATAAGGAAATGACGCCATCAGGTATCCAAGAGATGCTTTCCATAAAAGGTCTTGGTCCTAAAAAAGTAAAGCAGATATGGAAAGAGATGGATATTACTACCATAGGTGAGTTATTGTATGCATGTAATGAAAATAGGCTTGTGTCTTATAAAGGTTTTGGTGAGAAACTTCAAGATGAAATAAAAAGCAAAATTGAATATTTCATGGATGCAAGGGGCAAATTTTTATACGCCCACGTTATCCATCATGGAGAATCTTTAGTAGAGAAATTAGCTAAGACTTTTCCTGACCACAAATTTAGTCTTTGTGGTGAGTTAAGACGGAAAATGCCAGAAGTCGGTGGAATTGAGATATTAACGAATGCAGAAATGAATGACTTCCAAGCTGCTTTTCAAGATTTGAATATCATAGATGAAAATGGGCTACTTTATTACCAGAATATACCAACTTCATTTTATCATTCAGATTCGAATTCATTTTATACCCAATTATTTAACCTTTCAGGATCAGATGATTTTTTACATGAAATCCACATTCCTGAAGGAAATTATCAGTCAGAAGAAGGTGTTTTTACTGCATTAAATCTACAGTTTATCCCCGCTGAATATAGAGAAACAAAAGAAGTAATCAGTTTATACCAAAATGGCTTGACTCCGCCACAACTCATAGAAGTCGCTGATATAAAGGGAATTATACACAATCACTCCACCTACAGCGATGGACTTCATAGTCTTGAGCAGATGAGTGATTATGTCAAAGCTTCAGGTTATGAATATTTTGTGATTTCAGACCACTCAAAATCAGCTGGTTATGCAGGTGGTTTGCAAGAAGAAAGGGTAGTCATGCAATGGAGAGAAATAGACCAATTAAACCATAAATACAGTAATACTTTTAAAGTCTACAAAAGTATAGAAAGTGATATTCTATCTGATGGTTCTTTAGATTATAGCGAAGATTTACTAAAGGAATTTGATTTGGTCATTGCTTCTGTACATTCGGTCCTGAACATGGATATTGAAAGAGCCACATCTAGATTAATAAAAGCCATTGAAAATCCATATACTCGTATATTGGGGCATCCTACAGGTAGGTTGTTGCTTGCAAGGGCAGGTTACCCTATCGATTACAAAAAGGTCATAGATGCATGTGCTGCAAATGGGGTAGTCATGGAATTAAATGCCAATCCACAGCGCTTAGACATTGATTGGACTTGGATTTCTTATTGCATGGAAAAGGATGTTTTAGTATCTATAAATCCTGACGCGCACTCCAAAGAATCTATTCATTATGTTAAGTATGGAGTAATAGCAGCTAGAAAAGGTGGATTGACCCAAAAAGCTTGTTTGTGTACCAAATCTAGACATGAATTTGACGCATGGTTAAGCCAAAAATAAACATGCTTGTTAAACCTTTCTGTTTTCTGTTAATTACTTGTTAATCGGTATCAAACTAGAAACAGAAGTGCTAGAAATATCATTTTTACATTTAATTTTGTGATCGTATTTAATCAAATTTCGTAATCTTTAAAAATTAATCAATAATGAAAAGTTTTAATTTCTTAACGGTTTTAGTTATCGCTACCGTTTTTGTATTTACTTCTTGCAAAGAGAAAACAGGTGATGATGCAAATGCAGCAGTTACAACTGAAGCTTCAACTGATCCTGCTGCGGCAGCAACTGATGGTTCTACTGTAAATGCAGCTGATGCTATGGCAGGTGGAGAAGCAGCAGCAACTCCAGTACCAACAGGTCCACTTACTTCAATTAAATTTGAGCAAGATACTTATGACTGGGGTAAAGTGATGGATGGTGAAAAAGTAACGCACGTTTTCAAATTCAAAAATACAGGTAACGAGCCACTTATCATCAGTAATGCAAAAGGTAGCTGTGGTTGTACAGTTCCTGAGTGGCCAAAAGATGCAATCGCTCCAGGTAAATCAGGTGAGATCAAAGTTATCTTTGATTCTAAAGGAAAAGGTGGAGTTGGTGGAAAAGAAGACACTAAAAAAGTGACTATCACTGCTAACACTGATCCTGCAGATACATACTTGACTATCAAAGGTAAAGTAGATAAAAAAGAAGGTGAAGCAGCTGCTCAATAATTGACAATTGTAAAACAATCTTATAAAAAAGGCTGTTCTGTTCATCAGAGCAGCCTTTTTTCGTTTTAATCTATCATATTTGTAAAAGTATTTATTTTTGAAAAATTATTTATCTCTCATCAAGTTTAGTCATACGATTTTTGCTTTACCCTTCGCTATGATTGGTTTTTTCCTTGGTTATGAGGTTTCAGGACTTGCATTTCAACCATTACTCTTATTGTATGTGGTGCTTTGTATGGTTTTTGCGAGAAGTGCTGCGATGGCCTTTAATAGATGGCTGGACAGAGATATTGATGCTAGCAATCCTAGGACAGTAGTAAGAGAAATACCTTCAGGGGTGGTGTCAGAAAAAGCTGCCTTTTGGTTTGTCATTTCGAATGCTACATTATTTGTCATTACTACGTATTTTATAAACACCATTTGTTTTTTATTAAGCCCTGTGGCATTATTAGTCATTTTGGGGTATTCGTACACAAAACGATTTACGGCTTTTTGTCATCTCGTTTTAGGACTTGGGCTAGCACTTGCGCCTGTGGGAGCTTATCTGGCAGTTACTGGATATTTTGATATTATTCCAGTTTTAATCGGTGGTTCTGTATTGTTTTGGGTGGCTGGTTTTGATGTCATTTATGCATTGCAAGATGAAGGATTTGATAGGTCTAAGGAGTTGCATTCTATTCCTGTGGTATTTGGTACAAAAAATTCTATGAATCTCTCTTCACTCATGCATTTTATATCTATTTGTTTGATCGTTTCAGCGGTTATCCTTTCTTCACAGTCATTTGAATCTATAGGATTGCTCGGTTTTATTGGGCTTGGTCTTTTTATATCGCTGCTTATTTATCAACATTTAATTATTAAGCCAAATGATTTGTCTAGAATAAATCTTGCCTTTTTTACTACCAATGGTGTAGCAAGTTTGATATTTGGGAGTTTATTTATTATCGATTTGCTTATTTGATTGAAATTTTCATCTTGCTTTTTTAATTAGTTTATCTTTAGATATGTCCTAATCGCTTGATTTTAGGCTACTAAGAGATTTTTAGCTACCTTTGCACTTTATTTTACAAAATTGTTATAATGACGTTTAGAGACCTTAATCTCAATAAACCACTTTGGACTGCACTCGATGAAGGTGGATATACCAAACCAACTACAATTCAATCAAAAGCTTTTTCGGTGATCATGTCGGGTAGGGACGTGCAGGGTATTGCGCAGACAGGTACAGGAAAGACAATTGCCTACTTACTCCCACTACTCAAGATGTGGACCTTTAGTAAAGATAGACATCCCCAAATATTAATTGTGGTCCCTACTAGAGAACTTGTGGTACAAGTGGTAGCCCAAGCTGAGGAAATTGCAAAATATACCAATGCAGTAGTCAGAGGTGTATTCGGGGGCACTAATCTAAAATCTCAAGCAGCTGAAATTGCGGATGGATTAGATATTATCGTAGGCACGCCAGGTAGATTGTTGGATTTAGGATATCACGGAGCACTCAATCTAAGAATGATAAAAAAACTAGTTATAGATGAAGTAGATGAAATGCTCAATCTTGGTTTTAGGTCTCAGTTAGAACATTTGATGGATTTGCTTCCTGAAAAAAGGCAGAACCTTATGTTTTCTGCAACGATTACTGACGAAGTAGAAGCTTTGATAGGCGAATATTTTAATGCACCAGAAAAAATAGAAGCTGCTCCTTCAGGTTCACCTTTGTCCAATATTAACCAATATCTATATCGAGTACCAAATTTTAATACCAAAATAAATCTATTGGAATTGCTTCTTGCTGAAAAGAAGGAAATGACTAAAATTTTGATATTTGTATCTACAAAGGCCTTGGCAGATGAGCTGTATGCAGGTATTGTCGAGAAATATCCGACTAGCACAGGTGTTATTCACTCCAATAAGGATCAGAATTACAGATTTAACTCCGTGAATCAGTTCCAAAATGGCACTTTCAGAATGTTGATCGCGACAGATATTATTGCCCGGGGACTTGATATAGAAGATGTATCACATGTTATTAATTTTGATTTGCCTGACGAGCCACAGAACTATGTGCACAGAATAGGACGTACAGGTCGAGCAGACAAAAAGGGAGAAGCCATATCACTTGTCGGAGACTTAGAAGCAGATTATCTAGACGAAATTCAGGAATTGATGAATTATCAAATCCCTGTCAATACATTACCTGAAGACTTAGTTATTTCTGATGTACTTACGGATGCTGAAATTCCAAAGGTACAGATGAAAAACATTCTTGGTAAAGTGCCAAAGATGAAAGAAGACAGTGGTGCTTTTCATGAAAAGAAAGCCAAAAACAAAAAAGTTAATGCCAAAGTCAGATATGTCACCAAGATGCAAGAAAAGTATGGGAAACCAAAGACTCGCGGGCAAAAAAAGAAGAAGAAGTAAATAAAAAGGGGGACAAAATCCCCCTTTTTATTTATTAGATAACTATACTAAACAATACAACTGAACCAGCAATGCTGCATAGTATGGATTTCATTAATTCCTTTGAAGTATACAAATTTGCATTTGTAGTAATTTGACTTGCTTTTTTAATACTTTACAAAAGTAAAAGCATCATCTGTCGAAGTCTTGTCATCAAATAAATATCCTTCTTCTCTAAACTGTATTAGGTCTTCAGGAGATGTACATTTATGGCGAATGATATAAGATGCCATAATGCCACGAGCTTTTTTGGCATTAAAGGAAACAAAAGTTCGTTTGCCATTTTTCTCTTCAAGGAAGTTGATATCGATAATTTTGGCTTTTAATTTCTTTTTATCTACAGCTTTGAAATATTCATTTGATGCCAGATTTACCAAGTACTTGGAGTTAATATCCTTTAGATCATCATTTAATAGCTTTGTAATTTTATCTCCCCAAAATTCATAAAGATTTTTTCCTTTTTTGTTTTCTAAGCTGATACCCATTTCAAGCCTGTATTCTTGCATCAAGTCCAATGGTCTTAGAACTCCATATAATCCAGACAAAATTCGTAGATGGTCTTGTGCGTAATTGATGTCTGATACGGTAAGTTCTTCAGCTTTGAGACCTAGATAAACTTCTCCTTTAAAAGTGAAAAGTGCGGCATTACTGTTCTCTTGCGTATATTCAGGGCTAAATTGTTTGTACCGTTGATAATTCAGAATAGCTAACTTTTCACTAATGTCCATCAGTTTCATTAAGTCACTTGGTTTTTTCTTTTTCATAATGGTGACCAATGTTTTTGTTTGTGGCAAAAGCTTTGGAAGGGTAAAAGTTTCAGTTTTTTTGGGTGTATTGTCGAGTGTTTTGGCAGGGGAAATGATGGCAAGCATAGGTTATCGTATAAATTGAATAATGAATTAATAAAACGACGCTATCTCATTTTGGTTTAAAATCAAATAAAAAAGCCTCATTCAGATCATATCCGAATGAGGCTTTATATGTTTAAGATTAATTTCTTATCCTTTGATCAAGCTTGGTTCAGCTGCTGGAACTGCTTTATCTTCTTTTACAGGTAAAACTGTACCTATAACTTGAAGTACGTGATTGTCAGGTCCTTCGTTAGTTGTGATAGTGATAGATTTGTTGATAGCACCTGTTCTTTTAGTGTCATATCTTACTTCTATTGTACTGCTTTGACCTGGAGCAATTGGTTCTTTAGGCCATGTAGGCACTGTACAACCACATGATCCTCTTGCATTTTTAATAACTAAAGGCTCAGTACCTGTATTTGTGAATTTTACTACTCTTAATGGCTCTGAACCATTTTCGATAGTACCATAATCTACTGTCAAAGACTCGAAAGTCATTTTTGAATCTGCTTTTTCTACTGCTGCTGCTTCTGAAACCGCTGCTGCTTGTTCAGCTTTGATTTGCGCAGACTTCATAGAAGCTTCTTTTTTAAGATCGCCAGCTGTTTTTACTGGAATTGGTGCTTTTTCGCTTACTTGAGCAGAAAGAGAGAAACTCACTAATACTAATAATGAAAATAAAACTTGTTTCATCCTTTTTAATTATTTAATGTTAATAATATTACTTTTGAAGTACAAATATAATGCTATAAATGAACTTGACAAATAAAAAGTTCTAAACCCGCTGTTAAAGTACTGTTAAGGAGCTGATGAGAAGGTTAGTTTCATACTTTTATCTATTGATTTTTAAGCTATTTATTTGGTAAATGATGTTTTTTTTAAAGCAATTCGGAATTATATTTCTAAAAATAATTAATGGAAAGTGCTATTTAACTATTATAAATACTGGCTTATTAAATCTAAGGTAGAAGTAAGTAAATGGATATTGAAAAATACCTTATATTTATCTTTTAATTGCAATCCGTAAAAAAAATGATTATGAGTTCAGCAGGTCACATTATGAACATGATTAACACGATCAAACAAAATAGAGCTATGCAAAAGTCTCGACGTGATGATTATAGAAATAAAAATAATAACAGAACTGAATTGTCAAGTCAAGGTTTTCATGTTCCAAATACGCCATACGAAAGAATATACAAAGGAAGTTTTGCAAAGAAAATGAGTATTGCTGTATTCGTTATAATGTTAATAGTGATACTCCTAGTGGTATTTATTTTTGTTTCTTAGAAATCCAAATCAAAAAGATTAATGTCAATATCCCATATAATTCCAAGCGGAGTCGTAATATCCTTCTTTCTCTATATGATTAATCAAAGAAACGAATAACGGATGCTGCCCCAAAGTGGCACTATCTCCCACCAACACCAATTTTTTCTGAGCTCTAGTCATGGCTACATTCAGCCTTCGTTCGTCTTTCAAAAAACCTATCTCGCCATTATCATTACATCTTACCATCGAAATGTAAACCAGCTCCTTTTCCTGACCTTGAAATCCATCTATTGAATTCACTTCTATATCCATAGCTCTCAAGTCCGCATCTTCACTGATTTGATTACGTACATAACGCACTTGTTCTGAATATGGACTAATAATACCTATCGACACACCTAGAAGTTTCTCTCTATTGGCCAAAATATGTTCTCTAATGATAAAAAACTCTCCATGATTGGCATAACTTCGATGGTCATTATTCATCACTTCTTCAAATCCGCATCCTGCAGTATCTATCAATACCAAAGGCAATTGATCATTTCTGATGGTACGATTGGCTACATCTTGGTGAGAAATCAGTTGATTACCATAATATTTTTCATTAGAAAAACCCAAGATTTTATGATGCATCCGATACTGTTCATTCAGTAACGAACTAAAGGAAATATGGTCTGTCATCAGGTCTAGAATCGTGGTCTCAAGTCCGAGTTTGACTGCTTCTGTACTTTTGACAGTCGGCGGCAGTTGTTTGTGATCGCCCGCAAGTATAACTCTTTCAGCCTTGAGTATGGCATTCCAACATTCAGGTTCCAAAGCTTGAGAAGCTTCATCTATAATGACCGTTTTGAAATGCAAATCCTTCAAAATCCTATTACTAACACCTATTAGCGTCGTGGCTATCACTTGACTACCAAGCACGATGTCGTCTATGAGTCTGTCTTCAAGCTCTATGGCCCATTTGCGAAGTTCTCGGGCTTCTTTTCTTAATTCACGCTTCTCATCACGCTCTTCAGGACCAAAATTCCTTTTGAATTGCGAAGCTTTTTTGTCTGTCTCATGGGCTTGGATTTTGACTTTTTTTATGTGATTCCAGTCTTGGTGGTTTCTCACTTTTTCTTCTATGGTCAAATGCATTAAGTCATCATGGATACGTGTGATATTACCAACACGAAGTACAGAAATGCCACGCAAAGATAACCTTTCAGCTAGGAGATCCACTGCATTATTACTTGATGCACAGACAAGTATCCTTTTTTCGCTTTTGAGCAATGTCTCCGCTAGTGCTACAAGGGTAGTTGTTTTTCCAGTACCAGGCGGACCATGTATGATAGCAAGATTTGGTGCTTTGAGACATGATTTTATGGCTTCTTTTTGGGAATCATTGATATCTTTTCGATGATCTACTAATCCATCAATTTCTATGGCTAATGGATATTGTTCCATTGATTGTTTTGCTATTCCATCGCGTATAATCCTGTGGTAATCCTTTTTAGTATCGATGATGGCTTTGATGGCTTTTTCCATCACTTTATATGGTTTATCATCGTAAATGACTTCCACACCTGTGAGTCCACGATCAAAAAGGTCCATTCTATCCGCCTGATCCGTATGCAAAAGCAATCTCATCTTGTCACCACGCACTGCAGAAACAACCACCTTAAATTCTACTTTTTCGTCTTGGATATTAAAAATAGAAGCTGCCATTCCTTCCGAAAAACGATGGCTATTCTCCAGATTTTTGGTTCGTTGTACTTCTATTTCTAAGTATTCTCCTATGGTATAAGACTTTCTAATGATGTTGACAGGGTACCACACAAAGCCGACGTTGACTTTCTGTTGCATGGTTTTGCTCTCATTCAGTGACTTAAAAAATGCTTCATCATGTTTTCTTTCTGCATCGATGGCTTTCAATAAAGTTTGGTATCTGTTTTGATCTTGACTCATAGGGGCAAAGGTAGGGAAAATTATTTAGTGATCGGAGATCAAGTGATCTTGTGATCTGTGATTGTGGAACAACCTACAATCTTTTTTCCATATTACAAATTTTTCATATCTTTACCACAAATTTAGTTGATTATGCAGAATCATCCTGTTAGGTTTGGGATTTATGCTGGGGGAATGGTGGTTTTATTAAACCTAATATTGTATTTTGTTGATAAAACTTTGCTAGCTAGTGTAAGCTCATTGATTGAGTTTGTGGTCGTTATATTTTTTATGACAAAGGCTGTAAGTGCGACAAAATTGGATTTGGGTGGATTCATTAGTTTCAAAGATGCTTTCAAACCTGCTTGGCTTACTTTTATCTTAGCAACTACCATCGTAGTTTTATACACTTTTGTATTAATGAATTACATAGATCCAGGTCTTAAGGATGTCATAAAAGCAATGCAACTAGATGCCTTTGAGCAAGCTTCTGAATGGCTTAAAATTGGCGAAGCAGACAAAGAAGTAATGTTGGCATCTATCGAAAATTCTGATTCATTTGGCATGAAAAGTATTGCTTTTGGCCTTCCTTTTTCGTTTATATTTCCTGGTGTATTCTACTCGATGATCATGGCATTAATCATGAAAAAAGAACAACGTATCATACAACCTTAAAAAAAAAAGATAAACTTGGATATATCACTCGTCATACCATTATACAACGAAGCAGAATCACTGCCCGAACTTCATGATTGGATAGTGAAAGTCATGCAAAAACATGGCTACAGCTATGAAATCATTTTTGTAGATGATGGAAGTAAAGATGGGTCATGGCAAGTGATCGAAGAACTTAAAGGTCGGAATGCTAATGTTCGTGGGGTTAAATTCAGAAGAAATTACGGTAAATCCGCTGGTCTTAATGTCGGTTTCGAGCGTACACAGGGAGATGTCGTCATTACCATGGACGCCGACCTTCAAGACAGTCCTGACGAAATACCTGAACTCTACGAGATGATCAAAAAACAAGGTTATGACTTGGTTTCAGGTTGGAAAAAGAAAAGATACGACCCATTGTCCAAAACCATTCCAACCAAACTATACAATTATGTGACGAGTAAAATGTCTGGTGTACACCTGCATGATATGAATTGTGGTCTTAAAGCATACAGCCATGATGTTGTAAAAAATATCGAAGTGTATGGCGAGATGCATAGATACATTCCCGTGATAGCTAAGTGGGCAGGATTTACCAACATCGGTGAAAAAGTGGTACAGCATCAAGCAAGGAAATATGGGGTCACTAAGTTTGGAATGTCGAGATTTATCTATGGTCCATTAGATTTGTTTTCCATCATGTTCATGGGTAAATTTGGTAAAAGACCGATGCACTTTTTTGGTGTCATAGGGACTTTTATGTCTTTCGGTGGACTCGGATTATTGGCATGGTTAAGTATCAATAAACTTTTCTTTGATACTATAGGTATAGCCGATCGCCCCGCTTTTTATCTAGGTATTTTGATGGTGATCGTAGGTGTGCAGTTGTTTATTGCTGGATTTCTAGGTGAGTTGATCAGTAGGAGTGCTACTGAGCGGAACACTTATAAGATTACTGAGGTGATATGAGATAGATGTTTTTAAAGAAGTAAAGTTTTTTTTGTAGTGTATAAAAACATTTATATATCGGAACTTCTTACGAGCATTTTTATTTCTATTAGTTAAAATAAGTTTAAAGAATGACAAAGTTATCAAACCACGTGGTACCATCTGCAGAAAAAAATGGGTGGACCATCAAAAAATCTGGAATAACAAATACTATATCTTCTTTTGGAAGCAAAGAAGAAGCAACTAAATATGCAAAGGAGTTGAGCAAATCTGAAAAAACAGAATTATATATTCATAAAAGAAATGGAATCGTACAAACTAAATATTCATATATTTAACATAATCTGAAGAAAGTCCTACAAAGGAAATTGAAGAAATGACAATACCAGAATTTATTGATGAAATTAAGGATTGGAAAGATGCTTTATGAATTTACTTAGACATCACTCACACATCCATCTCCAAAATCTCTCCTTCCACGATCAAATTTCCTTCGGTCACTGATTGGATATATTCCACACTTACTCCTGGCGCTCTTTCCAGCAATTTAAATCCTTGATCTGTCACTTCTAGTACGGCTAGTTCTGTGACTATTTTTTTGACACATCGCACACCTGTGAGTGGGAGCGAACATTTTTTTAGCAACTTGGATTCTCCTGCTTTGTTGACGTGCATCATGGCTACGATGATATTTTCTGCGGAAGCTACTAGGTCCATAGCACCACCCATACCTTTCACCATTTTGCCGGGTATTTTCCAGTTGGCTATATCGCCTTCTTCGGATACTTCCATGGCTCCTAGGATGGTGAGATCTACGTGTTTGCCACGTATCATGCTGAAACTCATTGCGGAATCAAAAAAACTTGCTCCGGGTAGGGTAGTGATGGTTTGTTTTCCTGCGTTGATGACATCAGCATCTTCTTCGCCTTCAAAAGGGAAAGGTCCCATGCCTAAGACACCATTTTCGCTTTGGAATTCTACATTGATGCCTTCGGGTACGTAGTTGGCTACTAATGTTGGGATGCCTATACCAAGATTGACATAATACCCATCTTTTACTTCTTTTGCAATTCTTTTTGCGATACCTATTTTATCTAATGCCATGGTTTTTAATGATTGAATGTGAGAAAGATTTAAGGAGTGAATAGAAGAATGAGTAAATGATTTAATGCTGCTTCGCTGGTCTGACGGTACGCTGCTCTATTCTTTTTTCATATTGTGTACCTTGGAATATTCTTTGTACAAATATACCAGGAATATGTATAAAATTTGGATCAAGTGTCCCAAGTGGCACCATTTCTTCTACTTCTGCTACCGTGATTTTGGCAGCGCCACACATGCATGGATTGAAGTTTCTGGCAGTTCCCTTGAATATCAAATTGCCTGCTTCATCTCCTTTCCAAGCTTTCACGATGGCAAAATCTGCTTCAAATGCTTTTTCTAAGACGTACATTTTCCCGTTAAATTCTCTAGTTTCCTTGCCTTCGGCTACTTCGGTTCCATATCCTGCAGGTGTATAAAAAGCAGGGAACCCACCTTGTGAAGCCTTACATCTTTCTGCTAGCGTACCTTGCGGAATGAGTTCTACTTCCAGTTCTCCCGACAGCATTTGCCTTTCAAATTCTTCATTTTCACCTACGTAAGATGAAATCATTTTTTTGATTTGTTTATTTTGAAGCAGTAATCCCAGACCGAAGTCATCAACACCAGCATTATTCGAGATGCAAGTTAGATTGTTTACACCCATTTTTACTAAATGTGCTATGGCATTTTCTGGTATACCACAAAGCCCAAATCCTCCGAGCATGAGTGTCATATCATTGGTTATGCCTTGTAAAGCTTCTTGGACAGAATTTACTTTTTTTGATATCATTTGGTTAGGATATTTATTTGCAAAAATAGAAATTTAATTGATTTTTTCGGTAATAATTTCATTATTTATAATGCATTATAGTCTTCCACTATATAATACACCCATTCTCTCATTCCATCCAATCCATCATAAATTTATTCATCCATTGTCCTTCTCACGATCACAGATCACTACATTAAGAATCTTCCCATTCTCTATTCTTAAGATTGCCGCGCATGGCTTTTATTTCTCCAGATGTTTTTTTGGTTGAAATTCGTTTTTCTTTTGATGCTTTTGTAGGTCTGGTCGGGATTCTTGGCTCATCTTGAACTAAAGCTTCATTGATCAAATCGTGCAATTTTTTAATGACCAATGCTTTGTTTTTTGCTTGACTTCTTGTCTCTTGGGCAGTGAGTAGGATAGTGCTGTTGTTTTCGATTAGTTTATTGATTAGATTTTTGATAATCAGCCTTTTTTGTGCCGATGTCAATAAAACCGAATCTGAAATGTTAAACCTGAGTTCGACTTTAGTTTCGGTTTTATTCACATGTTGTCCACCTGGTCCACTACTGCGGCTTGTAGAAAAAATGCATTCAGATGATAAATCTAATTTATCTTCCATCGATTATCTCAATCTATCCATAGACCTTACTGTGTTTTCGTCTTTGCCAATGAATCTAGCAGCTAGACCAGACAAAATCAAACAAATAAAAGGTAAGTAAAGTCCAAATGAATCATCGATTTTGTCACTTTGGGTTGTAACAGTTTGATCATTTGTTATTAATAGTAATGCTACAACAGCCAATAAAATCGAAAAAACGATACCCAAATAACTCATTTTAATCTGAAGTGGTCTGTTATTATATAGAAATATAGCTCCCATACAAATCAAACCACCCAAACCAGCTAAAACCATCAGAATCGCACTGTCCTGGACATTATAAACCATATCAGAAAGTAAATCTGGGATAGCTATTGAGCTTGTCGCAAATGGCACTCCGAATAAACTAAAAAATGAAACACCACTTAATAATAGAAATATACTTTGTATTCTCTGAATCATATTGTTTTATTTGTTTTACTTTTGCACAAAGAAGGCGCAAGATAATGAATTTTAGTTTTTGGGAAAAATATTTTATCGAATCTCCTACGGATATCACCATTATAGGATCGGGTATCGTAGGCCTGAGTACGGCAATATCCATCAAAAGCAGTAGGCCAGAGCTTAGTGTAAAAATCTTTGAGAGAGGAAGTTCGCCCTATGGTGCGAGTACTAAAAATGCTGGTTTTGCTTGTTTTGGATCTGTGTCAGAATTGCTCGATGATATAGAAAATATGGGAGAACACGCCTGTATGGAAGTTGTCAAAATGCGTTGGGATGGCCTGCATAAATTAAAAAGTCGTGTTTCGGAATCCGTAATGAAATACCAAAATGTAGGAGGTACAGAATTATTCAGACATCAAGATGCTGAACTAGAAGCAAAGTGTCTTGACCAAATGTCTTATTGTAATGAATTAATGTCTGATCATTTGCACATCAGCCAATGTTACACCATCCAAAAAAATAATTTATTAGAATCGTTTGACTATACAGCTATTTTTAATCAATATGAAGGTACGATTAATCCAGTTTGGATGATGAACGAATTGACTCGACAAGCCATTTCCTTAGGAGTCAACATCATAAATGGTATCAAGGTGGAAAACATAAACATACCAGAACACACAATTACTGCATCTGATAATCTTTTGATACATTACAACAAACTTATCGTTTGCACCAATGGATTTGCCGCGCAATTACTACCAGAATTACCTGTAGTTCCTGCTAGAAACCAAGTCTTGATTACTACTCCTATTGCAGGACTAGATCTGCCATCTGCTTACCATGTTGATAAAGGTTATATTTATTTTCGCCAATATGAAGGTAGAATTCTTTTAGGTGGTGGAAGAAATATGGATAGTGCGACTGAATCTACGAGCGAGTTTGGTAATACGGAAGTAATTAGGTCATACTTATTAAACGTGCTAGAAACTATACATCCAGGAGCTTCAGAAAAAGTTGAGCATTGGTGGAGCGGTATTCTAGGGGTAGGGGAGTCTAAATTTCCTATTTGTACATGGGCGCATGAAGATGTCTTGGTTGGTGTGCGGCTTGGTGGCATGGGGGTAGCGATTGGTTCCTTTTTGGGAGAGAAACTTGCAGCCGAAGTAATCTAATCCGTCTTATAGTTAGCATTATTAGTATAGTAATAAAAATTTCAATTCAGTAAAGCACTTGCTATTCTGTTGAAATCTTTGTAACAAATAGATATCTTTGCATTTTTTTAACAGAATCAGCCAATACAAAAGTCTCTTATGGTTCGTTAAGATTAGTATAAAACAGAAATTATCAAAGGTTATTTTTCATATTTATCCAATTATTTTTCGCCACGTCTTGTATGGATGTTGGTTGTCTTATGTTTTTCGTCCATTGTACATGGTCAGATCAACCCCGTAAATGCGGCCAAGGGCAAGAAAAAAATATCCATCCACAGCGAGAATAATCAAGTTAGAGATGCCACAACAAAGCCACCTACACAATATCTCAATGGTGATGTCAAGGTATTTCATGCAGGTACTTTTATGTATTGTGATACAGCTGTATTAAGAGGCGCTCAACTCAAAATGTATTTTAATGTCGTACTTATGCAGAATGACACTATAAAAATATTTGCAGATTCTCTTCATTATGATGGTGATTCCTTGGTGGCATATTTGTATGGAGATATCATCTTGGAGAATGGACCTACAAAAAAACTATACACTTCTTATTTAATATATGATGTTGAAAACAAAATAGGCTATTATACCAAAAATGCTAAGCTCGAAGATGGAACTTCCACGCTCATCAGCAAACGTGGACGATATATGCTCAATGAAAAAACTGCTTATTTCTATGAAAATGTCAAAGTAGATGGTGATGGTTTTAATCTCATAAGTGATTCATTATCATACAATACGATCTCTCAAGAGACTCGATTTATGGCTCCCGTGCGCATTCACAAAGATACTAGCCAAATATATAGCGAACGTGGTTGGTTTGATCTTGATGATAAAAAAGGGGATTTTATAGGCAATGCGCAGTATCTCGAAGGGAATACTATTGCCAAAGCAGATACCATAACTTATGATGGTGGTCTAGATCTTGTGACGCTAAAAAGTGATACCATCAGGAGTGAATATTATTCAGAAAAAGATACGGCTTTTGCCAAAACCATATTTTACGACAAAAAGAATGATGTATTTCGTCTGACTACCGATGCATATTATAAAGGTGAAAAAAATGAAGTCACTGGAGAGAAAATATATTTTGACAAAAAGACTGAAAAATTTAATGTCACAGGTCGATCAGTGGTCAGTGATGCACCTATGTTAATAGAAGCGGATACGCTAGACTATGACAAAAGTATTAAGTTTGGCATTGCCAATGGACATGTCATATGGCGGGATACAGCTGCTAAAACAGCAATCTATGCAGATCATGTCGTGTATAAAGGAGAAGAAAACTATATGAAAGCCACCAATGATGTCGGGCGCCCAATGTTTACAACGGATATAGAAGGTGATACTTTGTATCTGAAGGCTGACACGCTAAAGTCATTTAGAATAATTAAAGAACGCATTATTTATCCTGATAAAAATGCTGCTCGAAGGGCTAAAAAAAATGAAGCAAGTCAGATAAATAAAGGAAATCCTTCAGATTCTACAGCAACTTATAATGTTGTTACACCACTTGACTCTATGGTGGTTGATTCTATGAAGCTAGATACTTTAATGCCTAAAATTCAGACAGATACCATTTATACGGGTATCATGGACACCACAGATTATTTTATAGGGGATAATAATGTCCGAATGTTTAAATCTGATATGCAGTCTGTGTGTGATTCTCTTGTTTTTAATAAAAGTGATTCGCTATTTACACTTCATAAAAATCCTTTTGTGTGGTCAGATAGTTCGCAGATAGCAGGAGATACGATTGATATTTTTATGAGAGAAAAGAAAGTGGATAGATTGGTAGTTAGGTCTAATGCCACTATTATTAGCACAGAAGACCTTCGCTTTTTTAATCAAATAAAGGGACGTTTTTTAGAAGCATTTTTCAGAGAAAGTAAGATATATCGCATGGATGTAGATGGAAATGCCCAAATTGTCTATTACCTTACGGACAAAGACAAAGCTTATGTAGGTGTTAATACGACAGAATCTAGCAATATGTCATTTTTTCTGAGTGATAATAAAATGACGGATATCAAATGCTACAAAGAACCCAAGTCTAAAGTGATTCCAATGTCAAAAGCCAATCACGAAGCACTCAAAGTCAAAGGCTTTATTTGGAATATGGGGATGAGACCTTTAGACAAGTCATCTTTATAAATATGCTATGATTTGACGGTTGTCGGTTTTTTTGTCCAAGAAACCATAATACCACAAACGATGATCAAACCTATACCCACCATACTTATCAAATCAGGAAATGCATCTCCCAGTATTGTTCCAAAAATGATAGAAAAAACAATATTACTATAACCTACAGCCGCTATTATGCCAGTCTTTTGATAAGAAAAAGCTTTGGTTAAATATATCTGACCAAATAAAGCTGCAATACCCAATAACAGAATAGCAGGAATCTGTGACAAATGTATTTTGTCAAAAGTATCGATCATAAAATCTAAACCTTCTATTGTCCAAAACGAACCCACCGTAAGTGATACTAATGGTAAAATGATACCTGATAGCATAAACGATAATATGATAGACCGTTGATCATATATCTCACTTAGGCCCCTGATGCTGAGATAAGCCATACCTGTCATGACTGCATTGGAAATACCTATAAAATGATATTTTACAGATAGAAGTGAAGTGTCTACGGATGGTAAAAAAATCAAACAAATTCCCGCAAATCCTATCAATACTGCAACCCATTCCATATTTCTTAGTCTCTCTCCAAAAAACCACAAGGCCATCACAGCCAAAAACACAGGGTATGATTGTTGGTAAGTGATAGCGATGGCAAGACCTATCTTTGAAATACCATAGAAAAAAGTGTAAAGCGCCAATGTACCTATAACACCTCTGAAAATCAGTAAAGATAGCTTTCCTCCTGTTTGGATGACAGGTGTTTTTCTGATGGAGTATAAAATAAACACTACACCGATGATGTTTCTGAATAATACCAGTTCTATTGGGTTGATATCATTCCGCAGGTATCTAGCGCATGCTCCTGTCAGGGCAAAACAAAATGATGCGATCAACATATAAAAAATACCACGATTCTGAGATAAACTCCCCATTTCTTAACTATTCATTTATTGATAAACTCAATTTTTTGCGAAAGCTACAAAAAAAAATAGTGTTCTCCGATTTATGGAAAACACTATTTCTTCAATACTTTATTTACGTCAACTATTGTCTTACAAATTTTTTGTAAATTGATTTATGACCATTGATCAGTTTTACTAAATATATGCCTGATTGCAAACCTTGGACAGCTATATTTGTGACATCCTTGTTAATTATACTTGATGACATCATTTCTCTTCCCGTGATATCGAGTATTTGATAGACATTAAATCCGTGGTTTGAATCAAGGAATTTGACATTAATCGACTCATTCGTTGGGTTTGGATATACCAGGATATTATTGGCTTGAGTAATATCTGATGTAGCCGATGGGAAAGATGCATCCACATCGATGATAAAATCTGTAATAGTTACCCATCCACCTTGACCATCAGAAACAGTAAAACTAAATGTATCATCATCTTCATTATCAGCGGTATGGATGTACACTAAATTAAAATTATCTATATTTTCTTGTGTGAAAACGCTACCAGCTGATAAAGGTGCACCATTTAAGGTTAGCGTACCATTGGTTGGTGATTTTACGAGCGTAAATTTGAGTTCTGAAGCTGAATTGTTCTGATCTTCAGATAATAATAAAGATCTATCAATATTTCTATTGTCTTTTGGGTGAATTTCGAGCACTTCATTTCTTGTAATAACAGGTGGGTTTAGTATGATGTTTGCACACAATTCTAAGTCTAAATTTGTTAATTTACCACCAGAGCCTGCTACTTTGTCTTCTATCCTAAATTTCCACTGTCCCTTTATAGATTCACCATTAAATACGGAGAATGGAGATTCTGGTCTATAGATATTACCTACATTAATCGGACATTGAAAAAAGTTATTTGATTGATCGTCTGCACCTACATTAAATGAGCTGATAGTACTACATTTTTTACTCCAAACAAGTGCTTCTTTGCCAGAAGGAGCTACTAAATATGTTACTAAATCACCTACTCTTTGGTGTGTGCCTTTGATGTTTTTTAAATTGACATCACTAATTATACCATTAGCCGTTACTTCTATTGGGTATTCTATTACTGGAAGTCCATTACCTGGGATATTGATACTGATGGTACCTGATTTTATTAATTCACAACTCAGGGCTTCTGTATTAAATGCAAAAATCTCTGACCATTCTCCATCCGCACAAACATTATTAGATCTAACTCTCCAATAGTAGATAGTTGCTTTTTCTAAAAAGGTATTTGATGGAAATGAAGTCCCTTCTTGTGTTTGTGATATAACTATATTATTAGGATTGAAATCCGGTGAAGTAGCCACTTCTAGTGTGTATTCTGTGGCATCGACTTTCGTATCCCATTGATAGATTTGTGTTGGTCCTAAACCGTTAATACCATTTGGTGGTGACTGTAAGGCGATATTACTTAAATCTGTACCCGTAGTTTTTAAATTTATGATTCTGTCTAAAGTGTCAAATCCAGGTGCAAAAGCTCTCACAACAATTTTATAATCATTTGTACCAGTGGCATTACTTAAATCCAAGATTAGATTATTTGATTCACCTGCTGTGACCTCATCTTTCTCGAAAGTAGCAATAGCACCGGTAGGTAATCCTGACAAAACTTTAAATTTTATATTTTCAGTCAATCCACCCAAACCTACTGTGGAGAAAGTATAACTTACATTTTCAGGCAAACATATAGATTTTACTGATTCTGCTACATCTACAAAGATAGATGGTGTCTCGGGTGTTTC
>Ga0209812_10001148_pt1 | contig 19695 bp, 14 predicted proteins | sample JI71714BDNA_FD_187502 | JGI IMG/M metagenome (GOLD analysis project Ga0209812, IMG submission 187502) | Wastewater effluent complex algal communities from Wisconsin, to seasonally profile nutrient transformation and Carbon sequestration -... | ecosystem: Engineered > WWTP > Effluent > Algae...
TTCTGACGGTCAGTGACCGAGCGTCACAAGGGATTTACGACGACATTTCCGGCAAAGCGATTGAACAAACGCTGGCCGAATATTTAACCTCGCCATGGGAAAAAGTCTATCGGCTGATCCCCGATGAGCAGATATTGATTGAACAAACCCTGATTGAGTTGACGGACGAAATGCAATGTTGTCTCGTTGTGACTACCGGTGGTACCGGACCGGCGAAACGCGATGTCACGCCCGAAGCAACTGAAGCGGTTTGCGACCGGATGATGCCGGGCTTTGGTGAACTGATGCGCACAGAATCGTTGAAGTATGTGCCTACGGCGATTTTATCGCGCCAGACTGCGGGCCTGCGCGGGCAGCGGTTGATTGTGAATTTACCGGGCAAACCCAGTGCTATTCGTCAATGTCTGGATGCCGTATTTCCGGCCATCCCCTACTGCATCGATTTGATGGAAGGGCCTTATCTCGAAGTAAACCCGGAAGCCATTCAAGTGTTCAGGCCAAAAGCCTGAGCACTTTGCGCAGCATAGTCAGATCAGCCACGTAAACTAAACAACCAGAACAACAGGATAAAGGTGATAAACCAGAATCCGCTCATTAATTGCCAGAACAACAACTTATTATTCTTATGCGCTAGGCTCACTTGCTGATGCAGAAATAAAGGGTTGGGTTGCTGTAAATCCTGCATCAACTGACTGATATGCAGATAACGCTCAGATAAATCAAAGCTCACACCCTTTTGCAATGCACGGTCGAACCAGAGCGGGATCCTGCTGCTATGGATGCGGGCGCTTTGATAACGCAGCCGCTGATAGTCTGCTAACGAGCTGCAATCTTCAACTTTATCACCATATGGCAGGTTGCCAGTGAACAGTTCATAAGCAATAGTCGCAAGTGCATACACATCGCCTTGTTCACCGGAGTTATGACCATGCAGATAATGTGGATCGGAATAACTGGCCGTGCCAAGTGCTAGCTCCTGCGTTAACGGCGAATATAGTTCCGCAAGACCTGGCACATATGCGGAACCAAAATCGACAATTTTCAGCTGACCATCGCTCAAGCGCATAATATTGGCAGGCTTTAAGTCCTGATGAATGATCCCCAGCTGGTGAAAAGCGCCGAGCGCCTCGGCAATTTGTCGCAACAAAGCGATAGCCACCGAAGGCCGCATTGGTTGTGGTTGGGTTGCCAGATAACAATCCAGCGAATCACCGGGCAGATATTCCATCAGGTAATACAAAAAAGTGCGGCGCCGTTGTTGACGGATCACCCGAACCACCGCGGGGTGATCAATGCGAAGCCCCACCCATTCCTCGCGGATAAAACGTTCAATATAAGCACTATCATCGGCAAAGTTTTGCGACGGTGTTTTCAGTACCAAGTCAGTGTTATTTGCCAGATCGTGCACCAGATATAAATGGCTACGGGCACTGGCAAATAATGGCCGCAGCACCTCATAACCATCAACCTTCATGCCGACTTCCAGCGCCGGCAAAAACGGTAGCCGGGTCAGCCGCTCGTTATAATCGTCCAGTGACTCTGCCGGAAGTTGCCGCACCTTGGCCAGCACAACGCTGATATTGTCGTCACTGTGCTGCGCCGCCTGTAAAAGAGTATCGACCTGTTGTTGCAAAGACTGCGCAGAGAGCAGGATGCCGGTGATATCAGCATCCGAAACAAAATCACTGAGCCCATCAGAACAAAGCAAAAAAAGGTCACCGGCTTCCAGAGGGACAGCGCCATGTTGCCACTGCACCTGCTCATCCATACCTAGTGCCCGTCCTAAAAACTGCCGATTTTCTGAGAGTTTGGTCGTGTGATCTGTGCTGATTTGCCTTAGTTTGCCAGCTCGTAGCAAATACAGTCTGCTATCACCGATATGAAACCAACGGGCCGTCGCTGATTTTAAGACTAGTCCGGTAAAGGTGCACAAATGGCCACGGTCATCTTGTTGATATTGGTGTGAGCGCTGATACAAGGTACTGTTGATCGAGGTCAGTACCGTTGCAACGCTGTGGTCGGTACTCCAGCTATCCGGCGTTTTATAGTAGTCAGCAACAAAACTGGTACAAGCATATAAACTTGCACTGGCCCCCGCCTCGGCTGAACTGACACCATCCGCCAATGCAACAGCAATGCCTTTATAGATCTGAGCATGATCAGTGACGTCTGATGGCAGGCAAATCGCATCTTCATTCGGGAATTTTCCGCCGGCAATACTTTCACCGGCGGTTTCAACCAACAATTGATGGCCGCTGACCTGCGCGCTTTGTTGCCACGGTGGCGATAACACGAGCTCAGTCTCTGCCATTCCCTTGCTCACCATCAATGTGGGTCTACTCATCTTAACTTACCTGAATATGGTGCACATTACCGTCTTCATCGACTTCAGTCAGATGGCCTTTTGGCTCTGCCAGAAACATCACAGAAACCAGACCAATTAGGGCGGTACCGCCAATCATGTAGAAGAAAGTCGCATAATCAACGTAGCTGAAAATAGTCAGGTACACGACAGCACCTACGTTACCGTACGCACCCGCCATCCCGGCAATTTGCCCCGTCATCCGACGTTTAATCAACGGCACTATGGCAAACACTGCGCCCTCACCACCTTGTACGAAGAAGCTACAGGTCATACAGAGGATCACTGCGGCGGCAATAGGCCAGCTGCTATTGATAGTCCCCATCAGTAAATAACCAACTGCTAATCCGCCAATCAACAACACCATACTTTTGCGCCGGCCGAATTTATCAGAGAACCAGCCGCCCAGCGGTCTGGAAACCAGATTCATAAAGGCATAACCCGACGCCAGCAAACCTGCAGTTACGGGTGTCAGACTGCTAAATGTTTCGAGGAAGAACAATGGCAACATCGAAACAACAGCAAGCTCAGAACCGAAAGTAGTGAAATATGCAACGTCCAGAATGGCGACTTGCTTAAATGAATACTTCTCGTGCTCAGGTACACCTTTGCGCAAGTGCTCCGCGTTGATCCGCCATACCTGATGGGTCTGGATCACAAACAGCACCACTAGTCCGATCCAAATCGCTTCCATAGCGGCGGTGCTGAACAGGTTGACGCCGGCAGGAGACATTTTCCAGGCTAGCATCGCTAAAGCCAGATACATCGGGATGTTCATCAGAATGAGTAACCATAAATCCCCCCAACTGGTCACTTCCATCGCGCCGGATTTTTTCGGTTTAAAATACACCGAGCCTTTTGGTGTATTGCGTGCAGCATAATAAAACACCAACGCATAACCCATACTGAAGATGCCTACGCTTGCCAGCGCATAACGCCAACCTTCTGCACCACCAAACATCAAAGCAATAGTCGGCAAGGTCATCGCAGCTGCAGCTGAGCCAAAATTCCCCCAGCCGCCATAGATGCCTTCTGCGGTCCCCACCTGATGAGACGGGAACCACTCACTAACCAGGCGGATACCAATCACAAAACCGGCTCCGACAAACCCCAATAAAAAGCGGAACAGCGCCAAACTTTCAAAAGTGTTGGCAAAAGCAAAGCCTATACAGAAAATCGACGATAAAAACAGCAACACACTGTACATAATGCGCGGGCCGAATTTATCGACCAGAATGCCAACGACAATCCGCGCCGGAATCGTCAGCGCCACGTTGAGAATCAACAATGCTTTGATCTGCGCATCGGTCAAACTTAACGCTTGCTTCAAATCCGCCAGAATTGGCGCGTGGTTAAACCACATGACAAAGGTCAGAAAGAACGCAAACCAGGTTAAGTGTAAAGTTTTAATCTTCGGGTCAGCAAAGTTCAGTAACTCAACTTTGCCAGCGCCCCCATGGGCGGTACTCGCCATAATGTCCTCCACTGGCATCCCAGTTATTTATAAATCCCGATCTACTTTAGGTAGCCTAATGGACATTTCCTTTGACCGACATCAAAGTATTTAACTGCTATCTCATTGATTAATATTGAGTATACCTACAACTAGGTAGACCTCACTCAACGGGAGACGCAGGTAAAAGCAGCAGAAACTACTCCTTTATGGTTAGGTTGATTGTTCGTATTGCTGAAGATGGCAATTGCGGAGTACCTCTTTACTCAGACAGCGTATTGATACCGGTTGCGATAGCATTACTACCATCAACTTTCAGACTGGGAAATAAAATGACCAAGCTGCCGTGGCCTGTTGTGATTGCCGCAACTATGACTTTTGGCTGGTGTTTTGCTGTCTGGACTTGGTATGCGGCCGCAGGTTTGTTATTGCAGGACCAGTGGCAACTCAGCGGCACTGAATTAGGCCTGTTATTAGCAAGCCCGATACTATCAGGAGCATTATTGCGCCTGCCTGCCGGCATTCTGGCTGACCGGATTTGTCCGCGGCAACTCTGGCAAATATTGTTATTGCTGCAAACGCCACCGCTTTTTCTGCTCAGTTATGTCGAAACTTTCACTGGCTATCTGTTTTGTGGGCTTTGGTTAGGCATCTCAGGTGTCAGCTTTACTCTTGGCACCCGCTATTTGACCCTGTTGGTGGCGCCGCAAAAAGCAGGTTTTGTGCTGGGCATTTTCGGTATTGGTAACGCCGGCGCGGCAGTCTCGTTATTTGTCGCCAGCCTGGTTGCTGACCAAATTGCTTTGTTGTTGGACGCCGGATTTTATCTGGGTTGGCTGAATTTACTGGTGTTGTGCTTATTCAGCTGGTTCTGTCCACCGGTAAACTCGCAGAACCAGGCAAAAACCTTGCATCCGCAGTCTATTGCTGTGGATATGGATATGGATATGGAAACCATACGTCCAGATTGGCGAGATTTGTTGTCCGACAGCCGGCTCTGGCGTTTTTCACTGTATTACTACTTTGTGTTTGGTTGTTTTTTGGCATTACTGTTGTGGTTACCGCATTACTACATGACGGCCTATCAGTTACCGATGGCACAAGCGCTCAGTTTCACCCTGTTTTTTGTCGCGACCTCCAGTATGGTCCGTGGGCTTGGCGGCTACCTCGCGCAACGATTTGGCAGCAGAACCATCAACTGGAGCGTGTTCTGGATTTGCCTGTGTTGTTTGTTTTTCTTAAGTTACCCGCCCACCGACTTAGTGATCCGCGGCATTGATAAGCAGGTTGCACTGCACATTGAAATTAATGTTTGGCTGTTCACTGCACTGTTGTTTATCGTCGGCATCGCCCAGGGCTTAGGCCGTGCCAGCGTGTACAGCTTGTTATATCGCTATTACCCGCAACGATTTGGTGCTGCATCGGGCATGGTCTCTGCGATTGCAGCAACCGGCGGTTTCACACTCCCCATCCTATTTGGCTTATCTCAGGACTTGCTGGGCATTTACAGCGGTTGTTTTATGCTGCTGTATGGCGTGCTGGCCCTTTGCATGATCCTGATGTTTTTTGCTAACCAACGTGAGCAATTCCAACTAGCGCTTGCCAAAGCACGCGCGGACAACTTTCTAGCTGACGACCATTAACTCGTCGCTGTATGAGGACTTTATGCAAATCACAGATCTAGCTCAGGAGCAGAAAATTCCAGTGTTACTGCGTCTGGCGTTTCGGCCGTTATTTTTAGGCGCTGCCTCTTTTTCAGCTCTGGCTATTGCATGGTGGGGCGCCATTCTCGCCGGTTGGGTTACTTTCAAACCTGCACTGCCTATAGTTTTTTGGCACAGCCACGAAATGGTGTTCGGTTTTGGCAGTGCCGTTGTTGCCGGATTTTTGCTGACTGCGATGCAAAACTGGACCGGGCTGCGCGCGCCGCATGGCAAACCATTAGCCCTGTTAGTGGCCTGTTGGTTGCTGGCGCGACTGGCGAACGCAGCGCCAGTCGCAATGCCGTTACCACTGTTGATATTGATTGATTTGAGCTTTTTACCATTGGCTGCCGGGTTACTGGCAAAACCATTGATTGCCGCCCGGCAATATCGCAACTTGTTTTTTATTCCGTTATTGCTGGTATTAACCATCTGCAATGCTCTGATGTGGTTTGGCCTAACACCGGGTTATGAACAGTTACAGAATCATGGGTCTACCAGTGCGGTGTTGTTGATCACGCTGGTGATGGCGATTGTTGGCGGCCGCGTGCTGCCGATGTTTACCGCCAATGGCACTCGCACCACGCGGGTTACCTCACTGGTTTGGTTGGATCGGGCGGCACTTGGCAGCTGCTGGGCGGTATTTGGCTTTCACTTTTTCCATTTGCAAACGTGGCTTCCCACCCAAGTACCTTTTTTATTGTGTTCAGTCGCCGCAACGCTGCTCGCAGTGCGGGCTGCCCGCTGGAAAATTTGGATCACCTGGCAAGAGCCACTACTGTGGTCTTTACATGTGGCTTATTGGTGTATTCCGGCCGGTCTGGCGCTCTTTGCCGCACGCTACGCAGGTCTTGCGGTGACACAGAGTCTTGCGATCCATATGCTGACGGTTGGCGCTATGGGGGCGATGATCCTGTCAATGATGTCCAGAGTGTCACTGGGACATACCGGCCGGCAACTGAAGACATCGCGCTGGATGCCGCTGGCGTTCGCTGCCTTAATCGCCGCCATGGTTTGTCGTGTATTGCTGCCTTTGCAATCCAGCCAGTGGTACCTGACCGGGGTGTTAATATCAGCCGTTTGTTGGGTTGTCGGGTTTATGCTGTTTCTGCTCTGTTACTGGAAAATTCTGACTAGCCCGCGTGCAGATGGGCATCCCGGATAATGGTGATGAGTAACGAAGGCTGATTCGGTGCCGCTGCTGCTATAAGAACAGTCTGACGAATGGGTGAAAAAGGAAAACGATGTGAATATCAGTTTTCGTCAGCTCAAAGCTTTTGTCGCCGTGGCGCGGCTCGGTAATTTAGGCGCGGCCGCTGACCAGCTATGCCTGACGCGTGGCGCCATTTCCCAAGCGCTGAAAGAGCTGGAACTGCAGCTCGGTACGCCGTTATTTGACCGCGCCCATCCGCATCTGCTGCTGAATAGTGAAGGCGCGTTGTTGCTGCCGCTGGCGGATGAAATGCTGACACGGCTGGATGATATCGGCGCGCTGTTTCAGCAGAGTGGTGAAACAGGCGGCAGCGGCAAAGCCGTGCTGCGCATCGGTGCCAGTCAGACCATCGGCAATTATCTGTTGCCGTCTTTGTTGGCGCAGCTCGGGCCGGAGTGGCGGCTTAGTGTGTTTATCGCCAACAGTCAGCAACTGGCCGAACGGTTGCTGGCATTTGAGCTGGATTTGGCGCTGATTGAAGGTGAAGTGACGCATCCGCAGCTGCATAGCGAAGCCTGGCAGCAGGACCAAATGCTGCTGGTGACCAGCCCAATGCATCCGCTGGCGCAGCGCACGGCAGCCAGCGACGCAGTGCTGAGCGCCGCCGATTTGGCTGGTCAATATTGGGTGCTGCGGGAAGCACAGTCCGGTAGCCGCGAGCAGTTTGATAAATATCTGCGGCCGCAGCTGGCCAATACTGGCACAGTGTTGGAACTCAATACGTTAGAAGCGGTGCTGAATACCGTGCAACAAGGCCTTGGTCTGACACTGGTGTCCGAACTCGCGGTGCAGGACCGGCTGCGCAGCGGCGCCTTAGTCGTGTTGCCGTTCAGCCAACCCATGCCGCGCCAGCTGCACTTATGCTGGCATCAGGACAAATATCTATCAGCCGTCAGCCAACGATTTAAAAGTATCTGCAAGAAAAATAAAGTGAGTTCAGTGCAGTCAGCAACAATCGCATTTTAAAAACTCGGTGGTTCTTAAGCCCTTAGAGATTATTAGTCAGAAAACGGTTTTCATTGAATAGATCATTGTTTTAACCTCTCCGAGTAACACAACTACCCCTGAATGAGTAGGCGCGAACCCAGCTTGATTTATATCAAGTTCTAACACGCAACCAAGCCGCAGACTGAGTCCAATACTTCAACAGGAGTTTTCAGGATGTCTCATTTTGCCAATCAAAAACCGCTGGTGTATGCCTGTTCAGGCTGCTCAAACGTAGCACAACTGACCAATGATTTAGCGGTTGTGCTGGACAGAGAAGGGATCGCCGAAATGTCTTGTATAGCAGGGATCGGCGGCAAAATTAAATCTCTGGTCAAAGTCGCACAGTCAGGGCGGCCGGTGCTGGCACTGGATGGCTGCCCACTAAATTGCGTGCGTCAGACACTGGCTACCGTGAACGTCATTCCGACTTGGCACATTGAAGTCACTTCCTTTGGTTATAAAAAATCGCGACAAGAAGATTGTACTTTAAGTGCCGCCTATGAATTGCTGCAACATATTCAGGGCGAGTTGCTGTCAGAACCTCATGCGGGCTTGCACTGAATTCTGCAAAATTTACGTGGCTTTATCACAACAACAATTCTGTTGTTTCTTGATACTGAAACTCTGCCACTGGCTTTGTAATGCATCAAATATCCTGAGCTGGTGCCATGGTAAATCCTGAGCACCCGATAGCCACAACATGGCCCATAGGGCTTGTTGCACGCCAATCAGTCCAACCACCGGTGCAAAAATCCCGGCCTCCAGACAGGTTAACTGTTGTTCGCCGAACAGTCTGGATACACAACGATAACAAGGCCCGCTACCGTCATTTTTGAAGCAGCAGAGCTGACCTTCGAAGCGGATAGCCGCAGCGCTGATTAATGGTGTTTGTGCCTGCACGCAAGCATCACTGATTTGTTGGCGGATAACCAAATTATCTGTGCAATCAAGCACCAGGTCATGGCGCCCAACCAATTCTGTTAAAAGGTCTTCATCAGCAAACTGACAAATCGCTTCGATACGAATGTCCGGATTTTGCTGTGAAAGCCAATGTGCTGCGGTTTGTGCCTTAAATTTACCGATGTCTGCGTTGGTGTATAAAATCTGGCGCTGCAAATTCGTCAGATCAATCGTATCACCGTCAACCAGGGTTAACTGCCCTACACCACCGCTGCATAAATATGGCGCCGCCGCACAGCCTAAGCCACCCATGCCTACCAGCAAAACTTTACTGTTCAGCAATCGTTCCTGCCCATCTAAGTCGACAGCTGGCAGCATAATTTGCCTGCTATAACGGCGGGTTTGCTGCAAAGAATCCAAGCTTACCATTGGACTAACCATGGCATTATTCCTTATCCGATAAAGTAGTTGCAGCTAATTGTGTCAGCTTTTCACTATGTTTCGCAGACTGCTTGATACCGAGCTTTAAGGCGAGCTTATGCAAATTACTTGGGTCCAACGCCAACTTTCTGGCAGCAATTGACCAATTTGCATCGCTAGTTTGTAACGTAGTCACAATCATCTCACGCTGAAAATGCGCAACTGCCGCTTTTAACCCTATGCCAGATGGCAGCTGGATTGTAGTTTCAGACGGACCCTCTCGACATTGCATGGTCGACTCCGTCGGACTCTGGCTAAAAGCCGATGGTTCACTCAGCTCCAACAGTGATGGCGTCAAAGTAATGATATCCTGCCGGCTCGCCCCTTGTGACAGAGCTTTTAGCGCAGCCCGACTAATGCAGTGCTCTAATTCACGCACATTTCCGGGCCAATGGTAAACCTCGAGCGCTTGTGCGGCGCTAATGGATAAACGCAGTGCCCGCACGCCAAGCCTCACCCGGTTCAGTTCCAGGTAATGGCCCGCCAGCAAGACGATATCGCCTTGCCGCTTACGCAGTGGTGGAATATGGATGGGATAAACCGACAGCCGATGGAATAAATCAGCACGAAAATTGCCGGCAGTAACTTCTGCTGCCAGATCACGGTTTGTGGCTGCCACTACTCTAACATCCACACGGCGGCAATCATCACTGCCTAGCCGCTGAATGTCGCCGTTTTGCAGGACTCGCAACAGCTTGGCTTGCACGGACAAAGACAACTCACCTATTTCGTCTAAAAATAATGTTCCGCCATCCGCATGCTCGAACTTACCAAGTCGGTCTTGCACTGCTCCGGAAAATGCGCCTTTTTTATGGCCGAATAACTCACTTTCAGCCAAGGTTTCCGGCAATGCGGCACAATTGACATAAATCATCGCTTTTTGCTTTCGCAACGACTTTTGTAGCAGCCGTCTGGCGAACAGCTCTTTTCCCACGCCGGTCTCGCCAGATAACAACACCGGTAATTCAGTACGAGCCACCGTATCAAGCTCGGAAAGCACAGCTTTGAGCTCCATGCTTTGACCAATCAGCTCCTGGGTGTGCTCAATTTTGCTGTCAAAAGGTAGAGGTTGGTTAATACCTGCGATGCGGGCTTGTCGCAGTTGGTTTTCCAGTTGACCAATCCGGATAATGGCTTCAACCAACAAAGAGAAGCGCTGTAACTCCAGCACCGTCAGCCGGCTGAAAGTGCCGGCACTTAGCGCATCGAGCGTCAACACGCCCCAACATTTCCCCTCAACATAAAGGGACACCCCCATACAATCGTGCACCGCTAAGGATTGCCCTGCATGAGATTCAACCAAGCCATCATAGGGATCCGGTAAACTGGGGTCTGGCGGAAAATGCACAATTTGCCGGGTGGCGACTAACTGCGCCAGACGTGGATGCTGAGACACTTCAAAGCGGCGGCCCCGAACTTCTTCAACCAGACCAATGAATGCGACCGGTTTTAATGTTTCTTGTTCAAGCTGTAACAAAGCGACTGCATGACAGCCAAAATGCATTTTAAGCGTTATAACCAGACGCTCCAGGCGCACCGCAACGGGCAATTCAGTGACCAAATCGGCTATCAAACTTTCATCCAGCATCTATTCAGTCATCCTATTGCTTAACTATTGCTAAGGGGGCCTGCAGGGTGATTTATACCCAGCTGGGTCATTCACACCATGACGATTCAGGGTTGATTTTACCCGACCTCAATAAAACTCTATATAAATCAAAGGTGGTAGTTCTGGCCCAAATTTTGACTGTATAAAGCGTCCGGCTGTGGTTTTGTAAAATGAAACCGGCCTCACTTTTTCAATTAGTTGCGGAGTAATGTCATGATCCATGCAAATCAAAGTCTTGGCCAGTTGGCGACCAGTATCCCGGGGGCTACCGGCGTTTTTCATCAATACAAACTCGACTTTTGTTGTGGCGGGTCCAGAACCTTGGCAGAAGTCGCTGCGGAACGGGGTTTGGATGCTACAGAAATCATCACCAAACTCAGTGAACTCCAACAACAAATCACCACCCGGGATTGGCGCTTTGCAAAACCTGCAGAGCTGGTGCACCATATTTTAGAACGCTTCCATGCTAAACACCGTGAGCAATTACCAGAATTAATCCGGCTTGCACGCCGGGTCGAGACAGTCCATGGCGACCATGCAGAATGCCCAACCGGTCTTGCAGAACATTTAAGTCATATGCAGCAAGAACTGGAAAGCCATATGATGAAAGAAGAACAAATTCTGTTTCCAATGCTGTGCAACGGCTTTTACCCCGCGGGCCCCATTCATGTGATGCAACACGAACATTTACAGCATGGCGATGCACTGGGCGACATGCTCAAACTCGCACATGAGCTGCAGTTGCCGGATGGTGCCTGTAACACCTGGACCGCTTTGTATCTGAGTCTGAATGAGCTCAAAGAAGATTTGATGGAGCATATCCTGCTTGAAAACGAAATTCTATTTGTAGAGCCGGTCAGCCAGAAAGGCAGTTGCTGTGGTTCCTGCCAATAAGTTCCTGCACTGATTTACGGACGCCAATGCCCATACAGCAATCTTGGTGCGTTCTCGCACCAAGATTGTACAAAAAACGACTTCCCCAGATGTTCCCCTGCTGATTGATTCTTACATTTTAATATACATTTCAATTGCTTAAAAAGTATTGGAGACGGTGGCACAATACCTGAATAAACAAACAGCCAGCAAAGTTCTGGCGCACTTAAGATGTCACAGCAAAGACGCTGATAGGCCCGCTCGACGGCAGCCATCAGCGTTTTTTTTTGCCTGTGATTTCACCAGACAGATACCGGAGGCATGATTTGAAACAATTAATGAAAAAAACGACTCTGTGGATAAGCGGCATCTTGTTGACTCTGCCCCTTTCCGGCATCAGTGCAGAAGCTGAAAAACAGCAGCTTAAACTGGGATTTGTCAAACTGACCGATATGGCACCATTGGCGGTAGCTTTAGAACAAGGATTTTTCGACGATGAAGGGTTATCAGTGCAACTGGAAGCCCAACCAAACTGGAAAGTATTGCAAGACCGGGTACTGGATGGTCAGTTAGACGCCGCCCACATGCTGGCCGGCCAGGTGCTGGCCAGTCAGGCAGGTATGACTGGCACTGAGAAGCTGCAGACAGCACTGGTACTGGATCTGCACGGCAATGCCTGCACGCTCAGCAGCCAAATCTGGCAACAACTGTCCACCAAATCAACACCGCAAATTCCGCTGGATGCCAAAGCGCTGCAAAGCATTCCGACCCAGCTCAAATTTGGCATGGTGTTCCCGGTGTCCAGCCATAACTATGAACTGCGTTATTGGCTGGCAGCTGGGGGGTTACATCCTGGTTTTTATGCTCCTAAAACCGGTGACAATTCGGGTCAGCTCGAAGCTGATGTGTTGATTTCTGTGGTGCCGCCGCCACAAATGCCTGCAGCGCTTGAATCTGGCACCGTCGCTGGTTTTTGTGTTGGTGAACCCTGGAATCAACAGGCCGCAGCCCGAAAACTTGGTGTCCCGGTGATTAGCAACAGTGACATTCGCGGTTTTATGGCGGAAAAGGTGCTGGGCGTTAACAGCCGTTGGGCCGCAAAGCACCCGGTCACGCATCTGAAGTTAGTCAAAGCCTTAATCCGCGCAGGCGCCTGGCTGGATGAACAGGACAATAAAAACCGGTCTGAGGCTGCACAAATGATCTCCGCCGCGCACTATGTCGGTGCGGATGCCGCCATCATAAAACGCAGTATGACCGGTCAGTTTGAATTTGCTCCGGGCGATATTCGAAAAGCACCTGATTTTAATGTGTTTTTTCGCCATCACGCCACCTATCCATTTTACTCCGACGCCATATGGTATCTAACACAAATGCGCCGTTGGGGCCAGCTGAGCGAAGCCAAAGCGGACAGCTGGTATCAGGCCACCGCAAAGGCTGCTTTTGACACCGTTTTGTACCAACAAGCTGCAAAAGCGTTGATCACTGAAGGCAAATTCAGCAGCACGGATTTCCCAGACTTTACCAAGGAGACTGGCATTAAAGCGCCGGAACGCTACAAATTTGCCGACAACAAAGCCTTTGATGCCAATAAACCGAATCAGTACCTGCTGCAATTTGATATTGGTTACAAGGACTAACAGATGATTATTCAACTGAAAAACTCGATGCCAGCCAGCGCTATTGCCAGCTGGCAGCCAAAACTACGGGAACTCTTACGTCAGGGCAGTCTGACACTGGCCGGCCTTGCCATCTTTGTCTTGTGCTGGGCGGCTTTAGCGGCAAATTTGCAGACATCATTGGGTCAGTTTCCCGGGCCCTCTGCTGTCGCCGTTCAGTTCAACGCCTTGGTAGCTGAGCATCAGGCAGAAAAAAACCGGGAGCAGCTGTTTTATCAGCGCCAGCAGGAGCGTTTGGAGAAAAACCCAGAAGCGGTGCGTCGGCCTTATAGTGGTCGCCCCACTTTTTTCAGTCAAATTCAAACCAGTTTACAAACGGTGCTGAGCGGCTTTTTGCTCGCCAGTCTGTTTGCCATTCCGGCCGGTGTGCTGATTGGCTTAAGTCCGCTTTGCTACAGCGCTGCCAACCCGCTCATCCAGTTGCTGAAGCCAATATCACCGCTAGCGTGGCTGCCCCTCATTACTATTGTGGTCAGCGCCAGTTATCCGGCAGACGGGTTACTGAGCCGTTCCTATCTGGTGTCGGCCCTGACGGTAGCGCTCTGTTCGTTGTGGCCCACGCTCATCAACACCATTGTGGGTGTATCGCAGGTGCCGGCTGATTTACAAAACGTCAGCAAAGTGTTGCGGCTCAACTGGTTCCGCCATGTGCGCGCAATTGTATTGCCCTCTGCTGTACCGATGATTTTCACCGGTTTACGCCTGTCGCTGGGCATCGCCTGGATGGTGCTGATAGCGGCAGAGATGCTGGCGCAAAACCCCGGCCTTGGCAAATTCGTCTGGGACGAATTCCAGAACGGTTCCAGCGATTCGCTGGCGCGTATTTGTGTCGCTGTCGCAGTGATTGGTTTGATTGGTTTACTGCTGGACAGGCTGATGCTCAGCCTGCAAAAAGCAGTCAGCTGGGACAAAAGTGTGCAGCTGCGCTGATCCGTCAGTATTCAGTGGCCCCTGTTTAAAAGAGGAATTGTCATGCAAAAACATCTGGAACTCAGTCAGGTTGGTATTAGTTTCCCAACGCCAAAAGGCCCTTTTATCGCGCTACAGAATGTCAATCTGAGCATCGCCAAAGGCGAAATCATCAGTCTGATTGGCCACTCCGGCTGCGGCAAATCGACGGTGCTAAATATCATTGCCGGTTTGTTAAAAGCAACCGAAGGAGGCGTGATTTTAAATCACAAAGAAGTGAACGAACCGGGGCCGGAACGCGCCGTGGTGTTTCAGCACCACTCGTTATTGCCCTGGTTGTCGGTCTATGAAAACGTTGCTTTGGCAGTGCGTCAGGTGTTTTCCGGCAAAATGACCAAAAGCCAGATGCAGGACTGGATAGAACACAATCTGGCACTGGTGCAGATGAGCCACGCCCGCGATAAAAAGCCGGCGGAAATTTCCGGCGGTATGAAGCAACGGGTTGGTATAGCGCGCGCTTTGGCAATGCAGCCACAAGTGTTGTTGATGGATGAACCTTTTGGCGCACTGGACGCACTGACACGGGCGCATTTGCAAGACAGCGTACAACAAATTCAGGCAGAACTAGGCAATACAGTGATCCTCATTACCCACGATGTGGATGAAGCAGTGCTGCTATCCGACCGCATCGTAATGATGACCAATGGCCCCGCGGCAACTGTGGGCGAAGTGCTGCAGATTGATTTGCCGCGCCCGCGTGACCGGCTGGCGCTGGCAGATTGCCCGAAATATAACCACTACCGGCATCAGGTTTTAAGTTTCCTGTATGAAAAGCAACGCAAAGTGGAGCCGCTGCCCGTTGCTTCTGCAAAAGCCAGCCAAGACAAACGACTCATCAAAGAGGAGGCGCGTGCATGACGGCGCACAGTCACCATTCAACCGCCTATGATCTGGTCATTATTGGCTTTGGTATGGCAAGCCACCGGCTGTTACAGGAACTTGGGCAGCTGTCGCTGGCGCCCAAACGTATTCTGGTGCTGGGGGAAGAGACATTACCGGCTTATAACCGGGTATTGCTGCCACAGTTGATCGAAGATAGCAGTACCGATATATCTCTGCCTGCGCTTAATTTTGGTCAAAACATCGTCACTGTGTTGTCAGATGAAAAGGTTGTTAGCATTAGTCGACAGACGCAACAGCTGCACACCGAGTCAGGCAAATGTTTTGTGTACCGGCAATTGGTGTTCGCCACCGGCTCTGCTCCTGTGTTTCCGGATTTTTGCAACGAGGAAGACATCGCAGGCAGCGGAATGTGCGGACGCATGTTGGCACTGCGACACACTGGCGATGTGGCAAAGATCAGCGAATTTCCAGCCGGAAGCCATATCGTCATTCAGGGCGGTGGCTTTATTGCACTGGAAACTGCCGCAGCACTCAGTGCGCATTATCGGGTGTCTGTTTGTCACCGCGGTCCGTATTTAATGAACCGGCTGTTGGATGAAACCGCCTCGCTGTTGTTACAAGCGTCTTTAGAACAGCGTGGTATTGAGGTCTTACTGCAAACCGAGATTAATGGAGCCAAAGCAAGTCCGCACAAACTGCAGCTCGCACTGTCCGGACCTGCAGGTTTACGCACTGTCGCTGCAGACTTGCTGATTGCCGCGCTTGGGGTAAAACCGCGTTGCGAACTGGCGAAGCTGGCTGGCATCAACACCAACCGAGGCATTCTGGTAAACCACCAGATGCAAAGCAGTGATCCTGACATCTTTGCCATCGGAGAATGCGCAGAATGTAACGGCGAAACGGTCGGCTTAGTCGCGCCGGTGTACCAGCAGGCGGTTGTGCTGGCGCAAGTGCTGACCCGGCCAGCTCTATCCGGCCAGACACATGCGCGGTATCAAGCCAATACCAGCGCAACAAATCTAAAAATCAGTGGTCTTGCGATTAGCACTGTCGGTGACATTGGTGCACTGCTTAAAAATACTAATCCCGCGTTAAACAGTTTGGTTTATCAAGACCAGCAACAAGGTGATTATCGGCGAATTTGGTTGCTCAATGGCCAGTTGCAAGGCGCAGTTTTATGTGGGGATACCAGCCTCATCCAGCACTATCAACAACTGATGCATGTACCGCAGACAACAAGCCCTGTAACTGGAAAAGAGGACTGGCTGAATACGTGGTTGTTTCAGGTTGCTTGATTCGAAACCAATGCTCTTTCAGCCCGTTCTGTCCGCTGCCGGCCTCTTGCTGCATGCATGCTTGCTTCGCTTTCGCTGCGCACGCCTCAGATTTTCAGCACTGGCGCATGCTGCAATAATTGCCTGATTTCAGGTAAACAAGAGCCACAGCCGGTGCCGCATTTGAGCTGTTGACCCAAACTGGCGCTGCAGCGCGCCCCTTTTGTGATCGCCTGTTGGATACTCTGTTGTCGGACCTGAAAACAGCTACAGACCAGTGCTGAACAATCTCCGGCTTCCAGCGGCGCACCGCGTAATAACTGACGCCTGATTGTTGCTGTGAGCAGATTAGCAAAACATTGGTCAAGCCAGACACGATCCAGCGCCGGCAATGTCGGGCCGGCATAAAGCAAGGCTTGTAACTGATCGTCCTGCACATAAGCCTGACGCCAGTGTTGCGGTGCCTGTGCCTGGATTTGTTCTGGCGGTGTGCCTGCCGCAGACTGCTGAATAGCAGAGATTAACTGATGACTGATTAAACTGATGAGTTGCGCCAAGGCGTTAGCCGGCACTGTCAGTGCCATTCTGTATTCAGTCATATTGGCATGGGGCACAGTCACGACATAACTGCAAAGCCCATGTAGCTGAGGCAGTAAGTCCGGCTGACGGCTGAACAGAACCAGTTCTGCACTGACAACCAGCTTTTTTAACTGCACCTGACCTTGTTTAAAGGCTGGCTGGCGGGAGATAGGATCCCGGCTGTCATCGTAGAGCACGTCACAACGCGACAAAAAGCCAAACTGACCACTCCAGTGCATCGGGACAAACAATTCACCGCAACGCTGTGCATCGGTCAACTGGGCACGGCCACGAAAAATGCCCAATGCGTTCGACAACTCAGCCAAATCACCGTCTTTGAGCTGATAGCGCCGGGCGTCATTTGGATGCATGGCGACAAAGGGCTCACTTTGATGTTGCATCAACGCAGGAACCCGCCCGGTCCGGGTCATCGTATGCCATTGATCCCGGATCCGGCCGCTATTGAGCACAAAGTCGCCTCCTTGGCTTGGCAAAACCTCCAGCCCTGATAACGGCACCAGCTTTGCTTTACGATCTGCCGTATAAAACTGGCCATCGGCAAACAAGCGGGCGCTGTCATAGCCAACCTGCGGCAATGGCCATTGTTGTGGTTGCCAGGCATCATAAGCTGCGTCAGACATGGCACGGCACGCAGTTAAGTCCAGCGCACGTCGGCTGTTGTTACATAAAGTGGTTAATGCCGCATGTTCACGGAAAATTTGTGCCGGGTTCTGGTAGTTAAACCCGTGCGCAAATCCAAGTGCTTTGGCGACATCACAGACAATCTGCCAGTCCGCTCTGGCCTCTCCGGGGGCTGGCAAAAAAGCGCGCTGACGTGAGATGCGCCGTTCGGAATTGGTCACTGTGCCATCTTTTTCTGCAAAACCGAGGGCCGGAAACACAATATCGGCCTGGGCAACCGTATCCGAGTCCTGATAAATATCGGAGACCAAAACCAGTTCACAGCGCTGCAACGCCTGCTTCACCAAATCAGCCTGCGGCATACTGACCACAGGATTGGTAGCCATGATCCAAACTGCTTTAATTTCACCGCGGCCAATAGCAGCAAACAAATCGACGGCGGTATAACCGCCTTGTTGCACCAAATCAGGCGCACGCCAAAACTGTCGCAGTGCTTGCCACTCTGCATCCGGGGTTTCGTCAATTCCGGTCAGCTCAGACGGAAAACGCAAATGGCCGGCCAATTGGTTGGCCAGCGCACCCACTTCCCGGCCTCCCATCGCATTGGGCTGCCCTGTCACCGACAACGGACAAGCGCCAGGTTTACCGATACGGCCAGTTGCGAGATGAACGTTGATGATGGCGTTGACTTTGTCAGTGCCATTGGCGGCCTGATTGATCCCTTGAGAAAATACAGTCACTGTCCGGGCTGTTGCGCCAAACCACTGAAAAAAAGTGGTTAAATCAGACACTGGGACGTCGCAGTAGTCAGCCAGTTGCGCGATGTTCAGCCAACACTGTGCTGCCTCCAAGGTTTGCGTCAGGCCAGTACAATGCTGCTCTGTAAAATCGGTATCGAGCTGACCTTGCCGGGCTAGATAGGCAAGCAGGCCACTAAACATTGCGACATCTGTCCCTGGCCTTATTGGCAAAAATAAGTCAGCAGATTCAGCGGTCGCCGTGCGCCGGGGGTCAATCACGACGATTTTTTTGTCTGGGCTTACCGCTTTCGCCGCCAGCAGGCGCTGAAAAAGGACCGGATGCGCCCAGGCCAGGTTGCTGCCCACCAACACGGTCAGGTCGGCCAGTTCCAGATCTTCATAACAGCCCGGCACGACATCCTCGCCGAAGGCTCTTTTGTGCCCCGCCACGGTAGAAGCCATACATAAGCGCGAATTGGTGTCCAGATGGCTGCTGCCGATAAAGCCCTTCAGCAACTTGTTGGCGACATAATAATCCTCCGTGAGCAGCTGACCACTTAGATACATCGCTACACTCCCAGGGCCGTGCTCAGCGATAATTTTTTGCAAGCGGGACGCAGCCGTGGTCAGCGCCAACGGCCAGTCTGCCGGCATGCCGTCGACCACCGGCTGCAACAACCTGCCCTGAGTATTCAGGGTTTCAGCCAATGCAGTGCCTTTGACACATAACCGGCCAAAGTTCGCCGGATGTAGCAGATCTCCGGCAATGGTTGCACTGCCTTTGTTGCTGACAACACCGCAGCCTACGCCACAATAAGGGCAAGTACTGTGGGTATTCTGGGGGGCGTGAGACTGCATGCGTTGCTCCAAAACAAAAAAGGCGCCGCTGCCGACTGTTTTGTCGGCGCAGGCGCCTTTACCGGAATAAGAATGTCCCCCAACACAGCATATCTGATGCCAGTTATTAAGTGATTGATTTGTATAGAAGTGATCGAGTGCTTTGCTGCACATGTGGTTCAGGCTGGTGCAGTGCTGCCCCATTTTTGTACATCTGGCGACCGGAGCCAGCAACAATTTCATATATTTCTATATTTTTCATAAACTTAATCTACGGCATTAAAATTGAAAGCCTAGAGAAAACAGTCATTCTGATTGGCAATGAGGCCAACTGCCGGAACACCGGTGGTTGGCCTTTTTGTTTTTGCACGCTCTACCCACAAAGAGGTAATGAAACTGCCCAGAGAAGGCAATGACGGCCGGAGCACCGGACTTTTACAATACAAACAACGCCGAGCCCTACTGTGCTAACTCAGGGATACCTGACATGCCAGAGCGGCCGTGGCAATCATGCCACCGGGCCTGACTGGAAACGGTCTGACCTCCCCACTT
>Ga0209812_10001149_pt1 | contig 19649 bp, 16 predicted proteins | sample JI71714BDNA_FD_187502 | JGI IMG/M metagenome (GOLD analysis project Ga0209812, IMG submission 187502) | Wastewater effluent complex algal communities from Wisconsin, to seasonally profile nutrient transformation and Carbon sequestration -... | ecosystem: Engineered > WWTP > Effluent > Algae...
CGCGCCCCGCACCACACGGCCTCGGGCGTCGCGCTGGTCGGCGGCGGCGCGCATCCGCGGCCGGGCGAGATTTCGCTGGCGCATCACGGCGTGCTGTTCCTGGATGAGCTGCCCGAATGGAGCCGCGCCGTGCTCGACGTGCTGCGCGAGCCGCTGGAGAGCGGGCGCATCCTGATTTCGCGGGCCGCCCGGCAGTGCGAGTTTCCGGCCCGCTTCCAGCTGGTTGCGGCGATGAATCCGTGTCCTTGCGGCTACTACGGCGACCCGTCCGGTCGCTGTCGCTGTTCGCCCGACTTGATCAACCGCTACCAGTCGCGGGTGTCGGGGCCGCTGATAGACCGGATCGATTTGCGCATCGAGGTGCCGCGACCCAGCCACCGCGAGCTGTCCGGTCCGCCCGCTGGCGACGACTCGGCCGTCGTGCGCGCCCGCGTGCTCGCGGCGCGGGCGCGCCAGCTGGCTCGGGCAGGCGTCTGCAACGCGCTGCTCGGCGGTGAGGCCCTGCAGCGCGATTGCGCGCTGGCGGATCCGGAGCGGCGGCTGCTCGAACAGGCGGCCGAGCGCGGCTGGCTCAGCGCGCGGGCCTACCACCGCGTGCTGCGCGTCGCCCGCACGCTGGCGGATCTGGACGATGCCGAGCGGATCGGGCGGACCCAGCTGCTGGAGGCGCTGTCGTATCGACGGGTCGATCTGGGCGGCGCCCGGGCCGCCTGAACGCCGCACGAATTCCGGCGCACCACGGCTGAACGCGTGCACCGATGCAGTGCAGGGAAACAACTTGTTCAGTTTGGCAAGGGGTTCACAAGCTCTTGATTTGTCGTGAAATGGGGCGTTCGGAGGCGTTGGCAGGCTTGCTGCATGGCATCTGCAGCTTTCCCACCCTCCGGAGTGCACCATGCGACTCAGTACCCCGATCCGAACCCTTACAGCGCTGGGCCTGATGCTGGCCCCCGCGCTGGGCCTGGCCGACGAGGCGCCGAAGCCGGACAGCGGCGACACCGCCTGGCTGCTGACCTCCACCGCGCTGGTCCTGTTGATGACCCTGCCGGGTCTGGCGCTGTTCTACGGCGGCCTGGTCCGCAGCAAGAACGTGCTCAGTGTCCTGATGCAGTGCTTCTCGATTGCCTGTCTGGTGACGGTGATCTGGGTGCTGTACGGCTATTCGCTGGCCTTCAGCACGGCCGGCATGGAGAAGGGCACGCTGAATCTGGCCTCCTTCATCGGCGGCTTCGACAAGGCGCTGTTTGCCGGCGTCACCCGCGACGGGCTGGTCGCCACGATCCCCGAGTCGGTGTTCGCGACCTTCCAGCTGACCTTCGCGATCATCACGGTGGCACTGATCGTCGGCGCCATCGCCGAACGGATGCGCTTTGGCGCGCTGCTGCTGTTCTCGGCGCTGTGGGTCACGGTGGTCTATTTCCCGGTCGCGCACATGGTCTGGTCCGGCGACGGCGCCTTCCTCTGGGATCACGGCGTGCTCGATTTCGCCGGCGGCACGGTGGTGCACATCAATGCGGGTGTCGCCGCGCTGGTCGCCTGCATCGTGCTCGGCAAGCGCAAGGGTTATCCGACCACCGCAATGCCGCCGCACAATCTGACTTACACGGTGATCGGCGCCGCGCTCTTGTGGGTGGGCTGGTTCGGCTTCAACGCCGGCTCCGCACTGGGCGCCAATGCCTCGGCCGGCATGGCCATGCTGGTCACGCAGATTGCGACGGCCGCGGCGGCGCTGGGCTGGTGCGCCGCGGAATGGATCACCCATCGCAAGGCCTCGATGCTGGGTATCGCCACCGGCGCGGTCGCCGGTCTGGTCGCGGTGACGCCGGCTGCCGGTACCTGCGGTCCGGGCGGCGCGCTGCTGCTCGGCGCGATTTCCGGTGTCACCTGCTTCTACGCCGCCACCAAGCTCAAGCAGATCTTCGGCTATGACGATTCGCTGGACGTGTTCGGCGTCCACGGGGTCGGCGGTATCGTCGGCGCGGTGTTGACCGGCGTGTTCGCTTCGGCGGCGCTCGGCGGCGCCGGTTACGCCGAGGGCGTGACGATGATGGGTCAGGTCGGCAAGCAGATTCTCGGGGTGGTGATCACGGTGATCTACTGCGGCGTGTTGACCTGGGTGCTGCTGAAGCTGACCGCGCTGGTCGTTCCGTTGCGCGTCGAGCCGGAGGCGGAGACCGAGGGTCTGGATCTGGCGCAGCACAACGAGCGCGGCTACAACTTCTGAAGCAGGGGAGCATCAAGATGAAATTGATTGTCGCCATCATCAAGCCCTTCAAGCTCGACGATGTCCGTGAAGCGCTGCAGGACGTCGGCGTCACCGGCATCACCGTGACCGAAGTGAAGGGCTTCGGCCGCCAGAAAGGCCATACCGAGCTGTACCGCGGCGCCGAGTACGTGGTCGATTTCCTGCCGAAGGTCAAGCTGGAAATCGCCGTCACCTCGGATCGGGTCGACCAGGTCGTCGAGGCGATCACCAAGGCCGCGAGTACCGGCCGGATCGGGGACGGCAAGATCTTCGTCCTCGCGCTGGATCGGGTGATCCGGATCCGCACCGGTGAGGTCGATTCCGACGCCCTCTGAGGCCGCGACTGGCACACGGCGACGGCCGGCCTTCGGGTCGGCCGTCGTTGTGTGCGGGTTCGCACGCGGCATCCCGCCGGCTGACTGACATTGGCATTCAGCCCGCTTTAGCGCGTCGTTTCCGCGCGATTCAAGGATGCAGGCCAAGGATGGCCACACGCACCGCGGCTGGTGCGAGGAGCCAAATCCATGAGCAAGTTGACGGCAGTAACGCTGGCGGTGGCACTGGCATTGGGGACCGGTCTGGCGGCCGGAGTGCTCGCGCCGCCGGCGCAGGCACAGGGCTATCGGACGGTCACGAGCACCGAAGTCATCCGCACCGAGCGGCGGATCATCGTGCCGCAGCGGCAGCGGCGCTGGTCGGAGCCGCCGCGTGGCGCGCGCCGTGTCTACGGTCGCTACTGGAATCCGTCCTGGCAATGGAAGACCGACCCGCAGACCCGCACTGTCTTCGTGGTCACGCCCTCCCGCGAGTTGTGGTTTCTCGACCCGACCAGTGGCTGGGCCTACACGATCGACCGCTGGGGCCGGGTCTACACCGCCGATCCGCGTTCGCGCTGGGTCTACTACGTTGCGCCGATCCACGCCTGGCCGGGTGATCTGCCGTACTTCTTCAGTTACTGGGAACCGTACAACGGCTACTACCGGGTGCCGCGCTTCGACACCTTTGCGCACTATTACCGTGCGCCGCGCTATCGCGGCTACGACTACAACTACGCCTACGACACCCTCTGGGGCTACGAGCGCTGGTTCTACTCGCCGTCCTTCGGCCGCGCGACCGCCTTCCGTCACTACGATCCGTACTACCTGAGCTGGCGCGGCTACTACCGCGACACTTACATCGACGCCCGCGGCAGTTACTGGTGGGAGCCGGATCCGGTGTCGATCTGGCGGCGTCCGTCCTTGTACCGCAACATCAGCCTCGTGCAGCCGGTCTACAGCGTCCGGCCGTGGCAGCGTGGCCTGCCGGAAACGGCGCGGTTGTCCTCCGAGCGGCTGGCCGGCGAGATGGGTGCAGCGCGTGGTCGCGACTTCGGTGCCGGGCAGCGTCCGGGCCGCGATACGGTCGGTTTCAACGTGCCGTTGAACGGTGTGCCGCGCGAGCCGGATTTCGGCTACGGCCGCGGCGACATCCGCGTCGCTGAATCCGAGCGATCGCTGCCGCAGTTCACCGATCCGGGCAAGCCGGTGCCGGCGGTGCTGGCCAGTGCGCCGGTCCTGAACCCGATGGCCGCCGGCGCCGTCGAAACCCTGACCGAGATCCCGGCCGCGCCGTCGGGCGTCGAGACCCGTCCGGCCGAGGGCTTCAATGCCGTGCCGGCCGGCGGTCGCGAGACGCCGACCTTCGATGCGCCGGGGCAGAAGCCGGCCGGTGGCTTCGGTGAGCGGCCGGTGTCCGGGGTCGGCAGCCCGACCGTGATCGAGAACCTTCCCGAGTACCGGGGCCCGGACACTGGCCGTCCGGGCGGCTTCAGCGAGCCGGTGCAGGTCGAGCCGCCGACGCAGCGCTTCGAGGAACCGCAGCGTTTCGAACCACCGGCCGAACGCTTCCGTGAGGAGGCGCCGGCCTTCAAGGAACCGCCGCGTTACGAGGAACCGCAGCGCTTCGAGCCGCCGGCCGAGCGCTTCCGCGAGGAGGCTCCGACACGCTTCGAGGAACCGCAGCGCTTCGAGCCACCGGCCGAACGCTTCCGTGAGGAGGCGCCGGCCTTCAAGGAGCCGCCGCGTTACGAAGAACCGCAGCGTTTCGAGCCGCCGGCCGAACGCTTCCGCGAGGAGGCGCCGGCCTACAAGGAACCGCCTCGCGACGAGCCGCCAGTCCAGCGTTTCCGCGACGAGGCGCCGGCAGGTTTCGATGTGTCGCGCGGTCGCGAGCGGAGCACCTTCAGTTCGGACGAAGAAGGCGGCGGCTGGCCGCTCTGAGCCGTCCGGATGCGCGCTCGACTCCGCAGCTTGCTGCTGCTCGCCCTCGACACGGACGCGGAAACGCTCCGTGTCGGCGCCGAGCACGAAACCCGCTGCCTGCATTGTCGGGCGCGCCTGCGGCTGGCCGACAACGGCGAGCCGATCGGTCCAGCCACGCTGGAGCACGTCATCCCGAGCAGCTGGTTCGGTCGGCGCAGTGCGGTCATGTTGACGGCACAGGTCGCCGGGCCGGAAGACCCGCGGAACCTGGCGATCGCCTGCCGGCGCTGCAATCACGCCAAGGGCGCCCGCCACGATCCGCATCCGTCCCGTGAGGCGTCGCGGCTGTATGTGCAGGCCTTGCTGGATCGTCGTCTGGCGCGCTGGCAGCCACTGCCCGACGCCGCCGACCCGCCCTGAGCAGCGCAGGCTTTGGCGGGTTACTGTCTGGGCATCGTTGTCGTCGAGGAATCCCCCATGCGCAGTTACGGCAAGAGCAACCGCTCGCCGGGTACCGGCACTGTTGCCGAGAAGATCCGCAACGTCGGCCCGAAGTCCGCTGCGTGGCTGCGCCAGGTCGGTGTGCGCAGCAATGAGGACGTGCGGCGATTGGGCGCGGTGGAGGTCTACCTGCGCACTCGACGCGCCGGCTTCAAGTCCACGCTGAACCTGCTGTATGCCCTCGGCGGCGCCGAGGACGACTGTCACTGGCAGGAGCTGAGCGAGGATCGACGCCGGGGCCTGGTTCTTGCGGTGGAGGCCGCCGAACTCGCCGATCCCCGACTGGTCAAGCGGCGTCCCGGTCGCAGTTCGTCCAGCACGCTGGGAGAGAAACTGGTCGCGCAGGCGCTCGGCAGTGTCGAGGACCCGCCCGCATCCGGAGAATCCGAGGCTTGATCCACAGCGCGCAGCGCCCGGCAGTCATTCGATTTCAGGGGGTTGCTGCGGCAACCTGATGGGGTCGATTGCGAGGTGTCCGGCAGGCGCAGTGATCGCCGTGCGTCGGCATGGACTGGAATGCCGTTTCATCCGAAGCCACGCCGGGTTGTCATCGACATCGCTGCCAGCGAATGGATTCATATCGCTTCGGCAGGCTCCTGCAGGTCTTCAGCTTCAGCAAACACTTCCGTGAGGATCGGCCACCAGAATCCGGCGGCCCTGCGCGGGTGTGGTTGTGAAAGCCGTCACAGCGTTGCGTCCTTACAACACTTTGTTGCGTGAAAACTGCGAAGTGTTTGGTGGACACCATGCTGACGTGCTACGTTCGCCACCGTACTGACATCAAACCTCCCTTGACGACGCCCCCCGAATGCTGCTGCAACGTACCCTACAGACTTCGATCAGAGCGACTGGCGTCGGTATCCACACCGGAGACAAGGTCGTTCTGCAGTTGAAGCCTGCAGCGCCGGGTACAGGCATCCGCTTCCGCCGCACCGACCTCTCCCCGATGGTCGAACTGCAAGCCGAGGCTCATCTCGTCGGCGATACCTCGATGTCGACGACGCTGGTCAACGGCAATGCACGGGTCTCGACCATCGAGCATCTGATGGGTGCATTTGCGGGGCTCGGCATCGACAACGCCATCGTCGAGCTGAGTGGGCCGGAAGTGCCGATCATGGACGGCAGTGCCGGTCCCTTCGTGTTCCTGATGCAGTCGGCGGGCATCGTCGAGCAGCCGGCGCCGAAGCGCTTCCTGCGCATCCTGAAGACCGTCGAAGTCCGCGAGGGCGACAAGATCGCCCGGTTCTCGCCGCATGACGGCTTCCGTCTGCGCTTCGAGATCGACTTCAGCCACCCGGCGATTTCGGCGGGAGAGTCGGTCGCCGAGCTGGACTTCTCCAGCGCGAGCTTCATCAAGCAGGTGTCGCGCGCTCGGACCTTCGGCTTCATGCGCGACATCGAATACCTGCGCGAACGCAACCTCGCGCTGGGCGGCGGCATGCACAACGCCGTGGTGCTCGACGAGTACCGGATCCTCAACGAGGAAGGCCTGCGCTTCGACGGCGAACTGGTCAAGCACAAGATGCTGGACGCCATCGGCGACCTGTACCTGATGGGTTGTCTGCCGATCGGCGAGTTCTACGGTTACAAGAGCGGTCACGCGCTCAACAACCGGTTGCTGCGGACGCTGCTGGCGGATCGCACGGCGTGGGAAGAAGTGCGTTTCGAGGATCGGCAGCGTCTGCCGATCCCTTTGATCGAACCGTTGCCGGCGACGGCGACTGCCTGAGGGCGGTCGTCGAACCAGTGACGGAACAGGCGACGCAGATCGCCGTTTGTCGGAACCAGGACGGCGGTGAACGCCGTCATGCAGGGTGTCGTCGCCTCGGCGTCGATGCCGGTTCAGCGGGTCCGCCCCGCTGGATCGGAGGCCAGGCGACTCAGGGTGAGTCGCGCCGGATTCCGATCTGGATGCGGTCCACCGCCAGTCCGAGCGCGCCACGGGCGTGTTCGAGCAGGAGGGGGCTGTGGAGGCGGAGTCTGGTGGCCCACGTCGGGGTATCGGCGAGGAACACGACCGCACCATCGCGCAGGCAGGCAAAACTGCAGTGCCGGGCGAGGGTGGGGTCGAGCAGGGACTGGAAGGCAGCCGCCCACGCGGCATGACGCTCGACTTGGTCGATGAGCGTTGCCAGCCGGCCTCTCAGGGCCTCGTAAGGTTGTTGGTCGATCACGGCCTGGGCTGAAAGTTCAACACAACTGGACGTCGTCTGATGAATGTCATTCTGATCGGCAAACCGTTCCGCAGGCCGCTGACCATCGAACTCGGTCGCCGATCCTGGCAGGTCAGCCTCGGCGCGGGGGTGTTGTTGTTGTTATCGATGATCGCCGGGACCAGTTACTGGTTGGGCCAGCGGGTGGGGGACGTTCGCGGCGTCAGCCGCAGCCAGATCGAAGGCCTGCGCGAACAGCTCGCCGCGCAGCAGCGCCTGCTCGCCGAGGCCGAAGAACGTACGCAGATCAACCTGAACGCGCTGGCCATGGAGCTGGGCGAGTTGCAGGCCCACAGTACCCGCCTGAATGCCCTCGGCCAGCGTCTGACCCGTATCGGCAAGCTGGAAGATGGTGAGTTCAACTTCGCCGAGCAGCCGGCCATCGGTGGTCCGGAAGCCCCGATGGCGCAGCACTACACCTATCTGTCTGCCGAGTTCGGTCGCGATGTCGATGCGCTGCGGCGGCAGTTGGCCGAACAGGATGACCAGTTGGCGGTGCTCGAATCGCTGCTGCTGGATCGGGATCTGGACAACAGCCTGATGCCGAAGGGCATGCCGGTGCGCACGGGCTACATTTCCTCCAGCTACGGCATGCGCAACGATCCGGTGGCCGGTGGCCGCCGGATGCATCAGGGCGTGGATTTCGCCGGACCCTATGGTTCGGATGTACTGGCCGTCGCGGCGGGTGTGGTGACCTGGGCCGGGGTGCGCAGCGGTTACGGCAAGGTCGTCGAGATCGATCACGGCAACGGCTACAAGACCAAGTACGCCCACAACTCGAAGAACCTGGTGAAGGTCGGCGATGTGGTCGAAGCCGGCGAGAAGATTGCGAAGATGGGATCGACTGGCCGTTCGACCGGTTCCCATGTGCACTTCGAAGTCTGGTACGAGAACCGCCCGGTGAATCCGACCGAGTTCGTCTCGGCAATCCGCGGCTGAGGTCGTCCCGCTCGGATCGATCCACGCGCGGCCTTCGGGCCGCGTTTGCTATTCCGCGCCGCGCAAGCGCCCGGCTGCTACGGTTGCATTTCAGGCTTCCGCCCCCACTCCCGACCAAAGCGGGTCGGGCTCCGGCCGTCCTGCCGTCCTCGCTGCACGTCAGCGGCCGCTCCTTTCCCGTTCAGGCCTCACGCCCAGACCCATGCTGCAAGCCTTCCTGACCAAACTCTTCGGCAGCCGCAACGACCGTCAGGTCAAGCAGATGATGCGGACCGTCGCCGCCATCAATGCACTGGAGCCACAGCTCCAGGCGCTGGATGACGACGCCCTCAAGGCCAGGACCGCCGAGTTCCGCGAGCGGCTGGCCAAGGGCCAAACGCTGGACCAGCTGTTGCCGGAGGCCTTCGCCACCGTCCGCGAGGCTGCCCGCCGCACGCTGGGCCTGCGCCACTACGACGTACAGCTGATCGGCGGCATGACGCTGCATCAGGGCCGGATCGCCGAGATGCGCACCGGCGAGGGCAAGACGCTGGTGGCGACCAGTGCCGTCTATCTGAATGCGCTGGCCGGGAAGGGCGTGCACGTCGTGACCGTCAACGACTACCTCGCTCGCCGCGATGCCAAGTGGATGTCGCCGGTGTACGAATCGCTGGGGCTGACGGTCGGCGTGATCGTGCCGGGCCAATCTCCGGACGAGAAGCGTCACAGCTACGGCTGCGACATCGTCTACGGCACCAACAACGAATTCGGCTTCGACTACCTGCGCACCAACATGGCGTTCTCGCCGGCCGAGCGGCTGCAGCGGGAGCTGAACTTCGCGATCGTCGACGAAGTCGATTCGATCCTGATCGACGAGGCGCGTACGCCGTTGATCATTTCGGGTCCGTCCGACGAGTCGCCGGATCTCTACGTCAAGATCAACCGGATCATCCCGAAGCTGGTCCGCCAGCAGGCCGAGGATGGCTCGGGCGACTACTGGGTCGACGAGAAGTCGAAGCAGGCGCATCTTTCCGAAGAGGGGATGGGCCACATCGAGCAGATCCTGTTGAAAGAGGGAATCCTGCGCGAGGAAGAGAGTCTCTACGACACCCAGAATCTCGCGGTGATGCACCACATGAATGCGGCGTTGCGGGCGCATGCGCTGTATCACCGCGACGTGGATTACATCGTCCGCGACGGCGAAGTGATCATCGTCGACGAGTTCACCGGCCGTACGCTGCCCGGTCGACGTTGGTCCGACGGTCTGCATCAGGCCGTCGAAGCCAAGGAAGGCGTGCCGATCCAGCGCGAGAGTCAGACGCTGGCGTCGATCACCTTCCAGAACTACTTCCGCATGTACCGGAAGCTGGCCGGCATGACCGGTACGGCGGACACCGAGGCCTACGAGTTCCAGCAGATCTACGGTCTGGAAGTCGTCGTGATCCCGACGCACCGGCCGATGGTCCGCAAGGACCACAGCGACTTGGTCTTCATGGATCGCAAGGACAAGTTCAGCGCGATCATCGACGACATCCGCGAGCGCCACGCACAAGGCCAGCCGGTGCTGGTCGGCACTACCTCGGTGGAGTCCAGCGAGGCACTGAGCAAGGTGCTGACCGAACAGAAGATCGCGCACGAGGTGCTGAACGCCAAGCAGCACGAGCGCGAGGCGCAGATCGTCGCCCAGGCCGGTCGGCCGGGCGCGGTGACGATTGCCACCAACATGGCCGGCCGCGGCACCGACATCGTGCTCGGCGGTTCGCTGGAGGTGGAGCTGCACGCGCTGCCGCCGGAAACCAGCGATTACGAACGCGAACAGCTGCGGGCGGACTGGAAGGTTCGTCACGACGCCGTCAAGGCCTCGGGCGGGCTGCACATCATCGGTACCGAGCGGCACGAGAGCCGCCGCATCGACAACCAGTTGCGCGGCCGCTCCGGTCGCCAGGGCGACCCGGGTTCCTCGCGCTTCTATCTGTCCTTCGACGACACGCTGATGCGCATCTTCGCGCCGCAGAACATGGTCGGAATGATGCAGAAGCTGGGCATGAAGCCCGGTGAGGCGATCGAGCATCCGTGGGTCAACAAGGCCATCGCGAATGCGCAGCGCAAGGTCGAGGCGCACAACTTCGACATGCGCAAGAACCTGCTCGAGTTCGACGACGTCAACAACGACCAGCGCAAGGTCATCTACCAGCAGCGCAATGCCCTGCTGGATGACGGCAGCGCCGAGGAAACGATCGCTGCGTTCCGGCAGGACGTCTTCACCGCCTTCACCCGCCGCTATGCGCCGCTGAACTCGATCGACGAGCAGTGGGATCTGAAGGGGTTGGGTGCCGCGCTGAAGGAAGAGTGGGACATCGACGCCGATCCGCCGCAGTGGATCGTCGAGAACCCGGATCTCGATGCCGAGGGCATCGCCCGCAAGACGGCCGAGCTGTCCGATGCCAAGTTCGCCGCCAAGGAGCAGGACTTCTCGTCCGAGGTCATGCGCCAGGCCGAGCGCGTGGTGCTGCTGCAGGTCCTCGATCGGCAGTGGAAGGAGCATCTGGCGCGGATGGATTATCTGCGGCAGGGCATCCACCTGCGTGGCTACGCGCAGAAGCAGCCGAAGCAGGAGTTCAAGCGCGAGGCTTTCGAGTTGTTCCAGCAGATGCTGGAGCGGATCAAGACCGAGACCGTGCAGATCCTTGCCCGCCTGCAGATTCGCCAGAACGAGCCGCCGCCCGAACCGGCGCCGGTGTTCCGCCCGTCGATGCTGAATCTGCGCCACGAACAGCCGCAGGCCTTCCACGACCCGGATGGCAGTGGGCCGAACGAGGCCGAGCCCGAGTCGGAGCTGCCGGCGCGCGCCATGCCGGCCGGCCCGAAGGTGGGGCGGAACGATCCCTGCCCCTGCGGCAGCGGTCTGAAGTACAAGCAGTGCCACGGCAAGCTGGCCTGAGCCGGGCAGGAGCATGACGATGCAGATGCGTCAGCCGCTGGTGGCGGCGAACTGGAAGATGCATGGCAGCCGTGCCGCGCTGGTTGCCTGGTGGCAGGAGCTGGCACCGACGCTGACGGCGGTCGAGGTGGTCTGGTGCCCGCCGGTGCCGTACCTCGCCGAGGCTGTCGCGCTCGCCGCCGGCCGCATCGGCGTGGGGGCGCAGAATCTGGGCGAAGCCGAGGGCGGAGCCCATACCGGAGAAGTCTCCGGCGCGATGCTGGTCGACTGCGGCGCGAGCCATGTGATCGTCGGGCACTCCGAACGCCGGGCGCTGTACGGCGACACCGACGCCGTGGTCGCGACCAAGCTGCGTCGCGCGCTGGCTGCCGGGCTGACGCCCATCCTCTGTGTCGGCGAAACGCTGGCCGAGCGGGAGGCCGATCAGACCGAGTCGGTGGTCAGCCGGCAGCTGTCGGCTGCTGTCGAGGGCTTGAGTGAGGCCGAACTGGCCCGCCTCGTGCTGGCCTACGAGCCGGTCTGGGCGATCGGCACCGGTCGCACCGCAACGCCTGAACAGGCGCAGGATGTGCACGCCCTGCTGCGTGCCCAGCTGCGCGGTCTCAGTGCTAAAGTTTCTGACTCTGCGAGAGTCTTGTACGGTGGCAGCGTGAAGCCCGGCAATGCCGCTTCCCTGTTCAGCCAGCCGGACATCGACGGTGGCCTGATTGGCGGTGCTTCGCTGGTGGCTACCGATTTCGCAGCGATCGTGGCGGCGGCTCGCAGCCGCAGCTGATTTCCTTGCGCAAGGACGTGCAATGCTCTTCACGGTAATGCAGGTGCTGTATGTGGTGGTCGCGATCATGATGGTCGTGTTCATCCTGATGCAGCGCGGTGCGGGTTCGCAGATGGGCAGTGGCTTCGGTGCGGGCGCGTCCGGTACGGTGTTCGGTTCGCGCGGTTCGGCGAATTTCCTGTCGCGGTCGACCTCGGTGCTGTGCGGGCTGTTCTTCCTGCTGAGTGTCGGGATGGCAGCGCACATCGCGCACAGCGGTCGGGCGCAGAAGGCTGAAGACCTGAGCCTGATGGAGCGTCGCGCCCTGCAGGCTTCGGAAGTTCCGGCGGTGACGCCTCCGGCGGCGACTGGCGAGACGCCGGCTCCGGCAGCCTCGACGGAAGTCCCCGCAGCCAGTGTCGTTCCGGCGCCGGGAACGGAGGTCGCGCCGGCTGAAGCAGCACCGGCTCCGGAAGCGCCGACGGCTCCCCCCGCCGCGCCGCAACAGCAGTAAGATCGGGTTGGTTTTTCGCGCTCGTGGTGGAATTGGTAGACACACTACCTTGAGGTGGTAACGGGGCAACCCGTGACGGTTCGAGTCCGTCCGAGCGCACCAAGCAAGCCGACAAACCCGCGTCCATCGCGGGTTTGTCGTTTTCAGAGCACCAGCAACAGTTGTTGCCGGTCCAGATCGAGGATCCAGCGGCGCCCCTGCAGCGCATCGGCGCCGAGCAGTCCGCCCGGCGCCGAGCCATCGATCCCGAGGGTCTTCAGGACCGGCAACTCCGCAACTTCGACGCGACTCAGCGGAGCGGCGCCCGGCAGCAGCTCCAATGCCGCGACCGCGTGGACGCGATGCTGCCGCCGCAACCCATCGAGTCCGCGCCGCTCGACCCAGCGGGCCGGTCGCTCCGGGTCCAGCCCGAGCAGCGCCGCGGCCCGACGGTTCAACACGCTGGTGCCGGCGCCGGTATCGAGGATCCAGGTCGCCTCTCCGCCACCTGGAAACGGCACGCGGAGTCGAATGAAGCCCTGCACGGCGGTGTATTGCAGGGATTGCCCTAGCGTGGTCAGCACCGCGCCGGCCCGTAGCCGCTGCGCGATGAAGTCCAGTTCGATGCGGGCCTCATGGATGGCGGCGGGCCCGATCACGCAGGGCGTCGAGGCGCCGAGGTCGGCCGCAAGGGCGGAGAATGGTGGTAACTCGTGATCGCCGAGCTGCCAGCCGCGGACCTGCCACGACGCGAAGCGCCCGGTACCGCCAGCGCCAGTCGCGGCAATCTCGCCGAGGCGACGGTCTCGTGTCGGGTCGAGCAGCGAGGGCGCCAGTACCGACTGGGTCGCGCCGGTATCGAACAGGCAGGCGACGGTGCGTCCGTTCGCTGTCGTGGCATCGAGGAGCGGTTGCCCACCCGGCGCCTGACGCAGTGGTCGCTCGAGGGCACCGATCGTCAGCGGCAGCAGTACCAGGAGCACCGGCAATGTGCGCGTCAGTGGACTCACGGCGAGTCCGAATCTGCGCGCTCGGCGCCCTCCAGCGCGCGATACAGCGCTCGCCGATCGACATCGTAGTGGCGGGCAGCGAGCTTGGCGGCCTGTGCGGCCGGCAGCACCTCCGCCAGTTGTCGGGCCAGCCGTAGCGCCTCGCCGTGCTGTTCCCCGAGGTCGGCGGCCCCGCCGATCAGCACGACGAACTCGCCGCGCTGCTGGTCCGGATCGGCGCAGAGCCGCGCATGCAGCTCGGCGGCGTGGCCGCGCAGGGTGGTCTCGAAGCGCTTGCTGAGCTCGCGGACGATCACCAGCGGACGATCCGCGCCGAGCACGGCGGCGGCATCGGTCAGCAGGTCGAGGATGCGATGGGCGCTTTCGTAGAGGATTACCGTGGCCGATTCGGCGAGCAGGCCCGCCAGTCGCTCGCGCCGGGGGCCGCTGCGTTCCGGCAGGAAGCCCTCGAAACGGAAGCGATCGCTGGGCAGTCCGCTGACCGACAGCGCGGCAACCGCCGCGCAGGGGCCGGGCACGCTGACCACGGCATGCCCGGCGTCCAGCGCCGCCCGCACCACGCGGTAGCCCGGGTCCGAGATCAGCGGTGTGCCGGCATCGCTGACCAGTGCGACCGACTGGCCGTCACCGAGCACGGCCAGCACGGCCGCGATCCGCTCGGACTCGTTGTGCTCGTGCAACGACAGCAGCCGGGCGGCCTTGCGGCCGTGGGCGTTCAGCAGTTGCAGGGTGTGGCGGGTGTCCTCGCAGCACACCAGTGCCGCGGTCTCCAGCGTTCGTGCCGCGCGCGGCGACCAGTCGTCGAGGTTGCCGATCGGGGTGGCGACCACCGCCAGCGTGCCGCGCAGCGTCAGTGGCGCATCACCGGATGGGTACACTGCGCCGCCTGGACGCGGTGCGCCTTCCGGCGGGGGCTTGCCGGCTCTGGACTTGGCGGGGCGCATGGCGATTCTCCGTGGACGGGTTCGGGCACGATCGTGATGCCGGGCGGCAAGCCGCGCGCCGCGGCAGCGATGACGGGACGGGAGCTTATGCGAAGCAAGTGGGCATTGATTCTGGCCGGCAATGCGCCGGCACGGCCACGGCGGCTGGCGAGCGGCAGCGCCCTGTTGCTGGCGCTGTCGCTGCTGTCGGCCTGCGCGCCGACTCCTTCGCGCGTTGCGGCGGAGCGCGTCAGCGAGGCCGAGGCCGCGGCGCTGTACGACAGTGGTATGTACAGCGCGGCGGCGCTGGCCTACGCCGACCTCGCACGCCGCGATCGCGCCGCGGCCGCCCGCTACCGGCTGAAGTCGGCGCAGGCCTGGCGCGAGGAAGGCCAGCTCGACCGCAGCGCCGAGCTGCTGCTGGAGATCGACCGCAGCCGGCTGGATCCTGCCGAACAAGCCCGGCTGGATCTGCTGCTGGCCGAGATCGCGCTGTCGCGGGGTGATGCCCGGGCCGCGCTCGATCTGCTGATCTTCGAAGCCAGTGTCCTGCCGCCGGAACTGTTGCCGCGCGTGCTCGAACTGCGCGCCCGTGCGCTGGCGCTGTCCGGCGATGCCATCGGCGCTGCCGCCGAGCGCGCCCGGTTGTCGGCCCTGTTGCCGGATGACGAACGGCGCGGCAACGACGCCGAGTTGAACGAGTTGTTGCGCGGATTGTCGGCCGCCGAGCTGCAGGCGCTGTTGAATCGACTGGATCGCGCGGATCCGCTGTACGGCCCGGTCCTGCGCCAGCTGCGCGGTGGCAGCGCCGGTGGCAGCGACTACGCGGCGCAGACCCGTCAGGACCATGCCGCGGTCGAGGCCGGCGACTGGGTCGACTTGCCCACCGAGCGCTTCGCCCGGGTGTGCCTGCTGCTGCCCGAAGCCGGCCCGCTGGCGCCCGCCGCGCAGGCGGTGCGCGATGGCGTGTACGCCGGCTGGTTCAGTGCCCCGGCCGCGTCGCGTCCCGAGCTGGTCTCGATCGATACCGGGGCCACGCCCGACAGCGCGCTGGCGGCGCTGACCACGGCCCGCGAACGCGGCTGCGAGGCGCTGCTCGGCCCCTTCGCTCGCGATCAGGTGACCGCAGTCTTCGCTCGCGGCGAGATCCGCGAACCGACGCTGACGCTGAACTATGCTGAGGCCGGCAGTCTGGCGCCGCCGGGTGCGCTGCAGTTCGCGCTGCTGCCCGAGGAAGAGGCGGCTGCCGCGGCGGACCGGCTGGTGGCACAGGGTGCCAAGCGCGTCGCAGCGCTGGTGCCCGATGACGAGTTCGGCACGCGCACGCTCGCCGCCTTCCGGGCCCGGCTGGAAGCGCTGGGGGGCGAGCTGGCGACCACCGGCAAGTTCTCGCCGTCGGCGGTCGAGAACCGCAACGCGCTGCAGGCCGCGCTGGGCCTTGCCGACAGTCAGGCGCGGGCGCGGCTGCTGCAGGCCATCACCGGCCTCGAACTGTCCAGCCAGCCGACCCGACGGGCCGATCTCGACGCGCTGTTCCTGGTCGCGCGGGCGCCGCAGGCGCGGCTGCTGCTGCCGCAGCTGCGAGCCGCCGACATCGGCGACTGGCCAATCGTCTCGACCTCGGCGATCTGGGCGGGGACGGCCAATCCGGCGCAGGATCGCGATCTGGCCGGCGTCGTTTTTGCCGAGCTGCCGTGGATGCTCGGCAGCGCCGATCCGGCGCCGGCGCGCGCCAATGTCTCGGTGTTGCCGACTGCGCAGGGTCCGGCCGCCCGACTGTTCGCTTTCGGCCTCGATGCCTGGCGGCTGCTGATGCATTTCGGCTGGCTGGAGGCGAATCCGGAGCAGCCCTTGCGGGGTTCGACCGGGCTGCTGGCGGCGGATCGGGCCGGCAACATCCGCCGGCAGGCCGCCTGGGCCCGCTTCGGGCCGCGCGGCGACGTCGAAACCGCGCCCTGATGACCATGCCGCGCCCTGCCAGCGGCGAGCACAGTCGCGTCGCCATCGGGCAGCGCGAGGAGCAGCGCGCGTTCGAGTACCTCTGCGAGGAGGGTCTGAAGCCGTTGGCGCGCAACTACCGGGTGCGCGGTGCCGAGATCGATCTGGTGTTTCGTGACCGCGAGATGTTTGTCTTCGTCGAAGTGCGCGCGCGCGGGGCCGGTGCGCTGGTCGACGGGGCTGGCAGCGTGTCGGCCGGCAAGCGTGGCCGGATCGTCCGCGGCGCGCGCTGGTGGCTGGCCGAGCATCCCGAAGACGCCCAGACACCCTGCCGCTTCGATGTGGTCAGCGTGACGCTCGCCGATACCGATCAGCCGGCGCGGCTGGAATGGATCCGCGATGCCTTTCAGGTCGGTAATCCGTGGTGAGCCCCGCGCCGGCGATCGCGCTGGCCGGCTTGAGCGCATTGCTCGGCGAGCGTTGTCTGCGCGATGCGGCGAGCTGCGCCGCGTATGGCCAGGACAACTCCCGCCGTCACGCCCAGCCGCTGGCGGTGCTGCAGCCCATGACGGTCGCCGAGGTCCAGCAGGTGGTTCGCATCGCGGCGGAAGCCGGCGTGCCGCTGACGGCCCGAGGCCGCGGCACGGGCACCACCGGTGCCGCCGTGCCGATCGCCGGTGGCCTGGTGCTCAGTTTCGAGCGGATGGACCGGCTGCTCGCCATCGAGCCGGCCGACCGCTATGCCGTGGTCGAGCCCGGGCTCCTGAACGGCGCGCTGCAAGTCGAGGCGGGGCGGCATGGCCTGTTCTGGGCGCCCGATCCGACCAGCTTGCCGTACTCGACGGTGGGCGGAAATCTGGCCTGCAATGCCGGCGGCCCGCGGACCGTGAAATACGGCGCCAGCCGCGACAACGTGCTGGGGCTCTGCTTCGTCGATGGTCGCGGCGAGCTGATCCGCACCGGCACCCGCACGACCAAGGGCGCGACCGGCTATGACCTCACCCGGCTGCTGGTCGGTTCCGAGGGCACGCTGGGGCTGATCGTCGAGGCGACCGTGAAGCTCTTGCCGCTGCCGGCCGCCCGCGCCGGTTTTCTGGCGGTGTACGACAGCATCGACGCGGCTACCGCCGCGATCGTCGCGCTGATGCAGCAGCCGGAGCTGCCGGCCGCGCTGGAGTTCATGGATGACGCGGCCCTCGCGCTGGTGCGGGCGCGTGGGGTGGAATTGCCGGCCGGCGCGGCGCTGTTGCTGGTCGACGCCGATGGCGCCGCTGCGACCCTGCCGTTCACGCTGCAGGCGCTGACCGAGGCAGCGCGCGTGCCGGGCCTGGTCGCGCTGCGCCAGGCTGCGACAGCGGGCGATCTGGCGGCGCTGTGGGCAGCGCGCAAGGCGTTGTCGCCGGCGCTGCGCAGCCTTGCGCCCGGCAAGATCAACGAGGACGTGGTGGTGCCGGTCTCGCGGATCCCGGAACTGTGCCGGGCGATCGCCGGTTGGCGCATCGAGCTGGGCCTGCCGATCGTGGTCTTCGGCCACGCCGGCAACGGCAATCTGCATGTGAATCTGCTGTACGACCCGGCCGACGCGACCCAGCGCGACGCGGCGCGGCGCGGGCTGGCCCTGTTGTTCCAGGCCGTGCTGGCGCTGGGCGGCACCCTGTCTGGCGAGCATGGTATCGGCCTCGACAAGCGCGATTGGCTGCCCGCTGCCGTCGGCGCCCCGGCGCTGGCGCTGATGCGGCAATTGAAGACGGTCTTCGATCCGGCTGGAATCCTCAATCCGGGGAAAGTTCTGCCGCCGATCTGAGGGCTACGTCAGAAGCCCGGTACCGGTCCGCGGTGTCGCGTCGAGGTAGGGATGCCGTGAACCGATCCGGCATCGGTGCCCGAAGTCAGGCCGCTGCGTCCTGGGGCTCCATCAGCCGCTCGCGGATCGCGGCGGCGGTCTGCTGGCCCAGTTCGACCAGATCGACCAACTGGGCGTCGAGGCTGGGTCGATCGGCATTGGAAGCGGCTTGTTCCAGGGTTTGCAGTCGTGCGGCAAAGGCCAGTGCACCGAGCGCTGCGGCGCTGCCGCGCCAGCGATGCGCGCGCCGCGCCAGTGCCGCGCGATCCTCGACGGCCAGAGCGGCCTTGAGGCCGGCTTGGCGAGCATCGAGGCCGTCGAGGAAATCACGCGCCAGCAGCACAAACAGCGGCTGGCCTTCCTTGCGCAACCGATGCAGCTCGGCAACGGCGTTGCCATCCAGCAGGACGGCCGAGCGATGCGGATCGACCCGGACCCGTCCCGAACTGCCGGGCGGGTTCGACGGCGACAACACGCGGTCGATGGCTTCGGCGAGCTGCTGCACGGACACCGGTTTCAGCAGCCAGCCGTCGATACCGGCCGGCAGCCCCGCAGCGCCGCGGTCGTGGCCCGACACGGCCAGCACCTTCAGGTCGGCGTGCACGCGGGCTCGCGCCGCGCGCGCCAGCTCGACGCCATCCATCAGCGGCATCTGGTAATCGACGATCAACAGGTCCGGCGCGGCCCGGGTGACCCATTCCAGCACCTCGACCGGTTGCGTGCTGCCGCGCGGGTGGTGGCCGAGCTGTTCCAGCTGGCTCAGGGCCAGCGTCAGATTGGCCGGGTTATCGTCGACCACGATGACATCCAGCGAGCGGCCGCCGAGCGTGGTCGGATCCGGCCGCAGGCGCGGCGCGTCGCTGGCCGGCGCTGGCAGCTCGAAACTGAAACAGGTGCCCTTGCCGGGCGCCGACTGGGCCTGCAGCCGTCCGCCCATCGCCTGCACCAGATCCTTGGAGATCGACAGGCCGAGGCCGGTGCCGCCCATGCTCTGCTGGCCCTGACGGCCTTGCACGAAGGGTCGGAACAGGGTCGCCAGCTCCTCCGGACTCATGCCGCGGCCGGTGTCCTCGACCTCCAGCCGCAGGCCCTGACCCTCGCGTGCCGGCGTCGCGCGCAGGCGGATCAACTTGCCGCCGGAATAGCGGATCGCGTTGCTGACCAGATTCAGCAGCACTTGCCGGAGTCGGGCGCCGTCGAGCAGCAGCCACTCGGCCAGCGCCGGGTCCAGCTCCACGTTCAGCTCGATGCCGGCCGCGGCGGCGTCCGGGCGTTCCAGCGTGACCACCGCGTCCAGCACTTCGCGGATGGCAGTCGGACGGCGCCGCTGGGTGTCGTGGCCGAGTCGCAGTCGGGCGTGCTGCAGGAAGTCGTCGGCGAGCCGGCTCAGCGAATCGGAGGCGCGCAGGATGGTCTCGGCCCAGTGTCGCTGCTGCGGATCCAGCGAGGTGCCGAGCAGCAGTTCGGCGAGTCCGGCAATCCCGTGCACCGGATTGCGCACCTCATGGCTGGCAAAGGCCAGCATCCGCGCACTGGCCTGCGCCTCGGCTTCCATGATCTGCCCGCGGCGGCGGGCCAGGTGCAGCCAGATGCCGGTGGCGGCGGCCGCCAGCAGCGCCAGCAACGCCAG
>Ga0209812_10001159_pt1 | contig 19516 bp, 14 predicted proteins | sample JI71714BDNA_FD_187502 | JGI IMG/M metagenome (GOLD analysis project Ga0209812, IMG submission 187502) | Wastewater effluent complex algal communities from Wisconsin, to seasonally profile nutrient transformation and Carbon sequestration -... | ecosystem: Engineered > WWTP > Effluent > Algae...
AGCGGCATGGTCGCCGAAGTGCCGCTGCGGCTGACCTGCACCGTGGTCTGGTGGACCGGCGCGCGCGCGCCGCCCGCGCTGGCGATGATATCGAGCAGGCGTTCTCCCCGCGGGCCGAGCGGCACCCGGCGGCTCGCAGCGACTTCGCCCAGCACAGTGACATTGCGCGAATCGTTGAGCGTCAGGCGAACGCTCGCCTGCGGATCATTGGCGCGGCCCTGAAGGCGGGCGACGATGGCACGCTCGACCTCTGCCGGGGTGCGCCCGCCTACCATGATCGACCCGGCGAAGGGGACCGTGATCGTGCCGGAAACATCGACCATCTGGCTCACCACGGTGCGGTTCTGCGCCCCGGCATCCAGTCCGGGGATCACCCCGCCGCCGCCGAACAGCACCGCTGGCGGCGCTTCCCACAGCGCGATGTCGAGCGTGTCGCCCGGCCCGATCAGCCACGGCCCCGCTCCGCCGCCATCGGCTGCCACGCCGAGCCTTTCGGCAAGGCCGAGCGAGCGTTCATAGGCCGCCACGCGCTGGCGGCTGGCGGGATCGAGATCGACCAGCGCGACCTGCCCGCCAGCATAGTCACGCCCCTGGGCCCGCTCGACTTGCCCGGCAGACGGCCCCGCCGCGCCGAGCGAAGTGCACCCTGCGAGCAAGCCGGCGATGCTTGCGACGAACACAGTCCGGCCAAGTGAATGGAGGGATGGGCGGGGGGACGGGGCAGGACGGGTCATGCCGCTCTCGCTTGTTCTGGCGCGGCCTGACCGGCCGCAGATGTGATGGGTGTCGAGATGTCTTGCAGTGGCGCGGTGCCGAGCAAGCGCGCGTAAAACCCCGCCAGTCGGGCGCGGTAGGCTTGCGCGTTGAACCTTTCGGCCTGCACCAACCCGGCACGCGCCATATCGGTCACCGCCGCGTCATCCGTATCGAGCGCCAGCATCGCACGGGCAATCGCACGGACATCGAGAGGATCGACCAGCAGCGCGGCATCTCCCGCCACTTCAGGCAGGGACGAGGTGTTGCTGGTGATGACCGGCGTTCCGAGCGCCATCGCCTCCAGTACCGGCAAGCCGAAGCCTTCGTAAAGCGAGGGGAACACCACGCCCCGCGCCCCTGCAATCACGGTCGCCAGCGTCTGGCGCGGGAGATAGCCGAGCCACCGCACCCGCTTGCCATCGCCCAGCGCGGCAAGCTGTTCGATCAGAGCCACCTCGCGCGCGCTGCCCCAGCCGGGTGCGCCGACGATAACCAGCGGATGGGGTGATCCACTGGTAAGATGCGCCTCCAGCAGCCGGACGATGTTCTTCTTGGGTTCGATCGCGCCGAAAAACAGGTAATAGCCGCGCATCGGCGCGCCCAGCAGCCCTTCGACCTCGCGCGCGATCTGCGCCTCGGTCACATCAGCCATCAGCGCGGCAATATCGGTCGACTGGTAGAGGTTGGTGATGCGGCTTTCCTCCACCCCGAGGATGCGCATGATGTCGCCGCGCGAATGGTCCGAGACGGTCAGGATATGGTCGGCCTCGCTCGCGATGCGGCGGGCCAGGGCGAGGTAGGTCTTCTTGCGATCGGCGGTGGTGTGCGGTAGGCGCAACGGCACCAGATCATGCATGGTATAGACATTTGCCGCCCCGCGCGCGGTGACGGGCAGCGGATAGGTCCAGTGGGCAATTTCGGCTTGCGGCCCGGCGATACGGGTCATCCGACCAGTGGCGCGGAAGGCGCCGTGTGCTAGACCGTAAAGCTGCGGCGCGTTCCAGTATCGCGCGCCCGGCAGGGCCAGTCCGGACGGCAAGATCACTTCGCCCGACAGCGCGATTTCCTGCGCATGCCGAGCGGTCAGAACGCCCCCTGCTGCGGTCGCTACCTGACCGAGCAGGCGCGGCCGCCGCCCGGCAGCAGCGGCATCGTCTCCTTCGGCAAGCGCGATTTCGCGGAGCAGTGGATCGCCGCGCTTGCCTGCCCGTGCCGCGAACAGCAACCCGACCTCGTGACCCAGCCCCGCCGCCGCGCGCGCCAGATTGCGGCCATAGGTGGCAACGCCGGTGCCTTGCGGGCGGGCGATGTTATAGGCGTCGACGAGGATGCTAGTCATGAGGTTTGGGCGAGCAGCGCGACTCTTCTGTGCGGATCGACAGCTTTAGGCTTGGGAGCCGCCAATCTCCCGAGGAAAACCGTTTTAGACCTTCGTTGCTCCCAGCCAGCGCGTTCAGTACTTCTAATGCGACTACAGGTCGCGGCCGGCTGTCGCTTTCGATCTTTGCAAGGTAATAGTTCAATCCGCTCAGATCAGCCGGGCGCCCCAGTATCTGCAAATATCCATCTAACACGAACATGACGTTATTGAAGCGGTCGTCAGAGACTGCGTCGGCAGAGATGTCAGGCTGATCTTCTGCAATATCGCGAATGATGTCGGCAATAATCAAGCGGTTGTCCCGATCGGTCGGTGGCAGCATTCCCGCCGGTAAATCGGCAACTGCTAGAGAAGGTGCGTCAGCCCCGTCGTCGCCCAATGCGGCTGCAAGCTGCGGGCCGTCGAGGACAAGTTTGGAATCCAACCGATATTCTGTTTCTGGAATGCGACCGAAGTCAGGTGAGCTTCGATCAAAAAAGACCTCTTCAAGGTCGCAATCAGAAATATAAAATCTCCTATCAATAAATATATGTGCCGGTATTCCCATAGCCAATGCTTCAAAAGACAAAGAGGAAAAGTCTCCATAAACTTTATCGGCATTACAAAATAAATGAGTCACCAGTTCATCGTTAGAAAGAAATAAACAGCAGCGAGATGATTTTCTTTGACTGAGCCCAAATCCATCTGCTGGATGGTACAGGTAGGCAATGTTTTCTCGATCCGGCATCTTGTCCAACTCGTCTGCATTTGTGTCCCATGTGAGAATGACGAGCTTACGTTCCCCGCTGGCTGCCATCCACCTAGCGAGCTGTGGGTCATTCGGTTCAGGAGAGCCCTTCTCCGACAGGGCGGCTCTCCGCAATTCACGCAGCGCCTCCAATCGGGGGAAGCCGCCCAAGTGTACCCTGCCTGCCTTATCAGGATTGAGGCGTCGAAGCCGCTCGGCCCAAAGCTGGGTCGGTGCAATATAATGGCCATTCGCGACGAGGTGGGGTCCGTAGCTGTAGCTTTTGAACGGGGCGATGCCGTGTTCGATGTTTACAACTTCGTACGTTCCATTCTTTCGGATCGCAGAGATAAATTCAGTCAGACCAGACGAGGAAATGACGACCAATGGAAAGTCCGCATAGCAAAATCGGCGCAAAGCATTGCAGTCGAAGAATTCATCAAATGGAAACGAAAAAAATGAAACGTTGGAATAAATTTCCTGAAGTGGCGATATTAGAGGCTCAAGGCAGCTCACATCCTTTTTTTCAAGAGCAATCAAGAACACTTCTCTGGTTTTAAATCTCACGACAAGAGGCTCTTAATAATTGAACTCGAAATTTCTCTAGTTCTCTCTAAATATACAACTTTACATAATGCAGATAATTCATCAAACTTTCCGTACCAGTCACTTCCCATTACAAATACGTCAATATTGTAACGGCTTATGTCGTCGAACTTTTGATTCCAAGAGTTTTCGTCAATTATTTGATCGACCTCCCGTAATGAAAGTAGAAACGCCTTTCGCTGTTCAAAATTATGAAAGGAAGCCTTTCCCTTTAATTGATTGAAATCATCCGTGGAGACGGCAACTGTGAGGTGGTCACCAAGCGCGCGTGCTCTCTGAAGGAGACTTATGTGGCCATAGTGAAGGGTGTCGAATGTCCCATATGTAAGCACACGGATCATTGGATCACCCAACCAGCTTGTAATTGTTGCGCTCGGCAATGCGCAAGCGGTCAGCCATGGCCCCGGCGCCGAGGAATACGAAGCTTTTGAGCCCGAAGGTCAGCCCGCGCTGATCCAGCGCACGGCTGGCCTCGATCGCGGCGGGAGTGATGCCGACCAGATCGAACTGCAAATTGATCGCCAGCAGGCCGTCACGCGTTGATTTTGCAAGACGGCGCAGGTCAGCAAGGGACAGCGCCCAGACGATCAGCGCCTCGGCGCTTTCGACCGGGCGCGGATCGCCCACTTCGATGCCATCGATCAGCAGGCGGATACGGCTGCCCAAAACGGGTCCGACAAAGGTCAGCGAGGCATAGAAGTTGACCTCGGCATCCTTGCCAAGCGGGCGTGTATCGACCAGCATCTGCAGCCCCGCGCGCGGATGCCTCGCCCAGCTGCCCCAGTCTTCCGGCACGTGCCAGTGAATGTCACGCGCCAGCAGGCCATTGACCCGTTCAAGGGCGCGGGCATTGTTCCCGAGGATCGGCGCGGCAAAGGCGCTCATCATCGTTTCCATCAACGCGCGGCCAACCAACCCGTCAAAGGAACCCGGCAGCATTCGCACGGGATATTCGCGGCCGGGAACGATCACCGGGCGATCGGCTACGCCCGTCTGTGATGCCTGCACTGCCACCGCGCAGTCCACCATCCGCTGTGCCACATCTTCCCAGCGCATCGGTTCGAACCGGGCAGCGATCGCCTCTTCGTAGGCGCGCACCCGTTCGGGTTCGACGATCAGTGTCGCAATTGTGTCAGCCGCCGCATCGATATCGTCCAGCGGGATGACGCAGCCGAACTCGCCCGCCACCTCGGGCAGCGAGGAATTGTCCGCCATCACGCACAGCTTGCCGTGGCCGAGGCTTTCCCCGATCGGAAGGCCCCAGCCTTCATAAACGCTCGGGAAAACGGTAAATAGACAGTCGCTATAGAGCGCGTTCAGCTCGGCGTCCGACACATTTTCGCGCAGCTCGATCTGGCCGTCCAGATAATCGGTTTCGAGCAGATTGCTCAGGAACGCCTCGGCGCGCCAGCCCAGTCTGCCGACACAGACGAGCCGCGGCACCTCGATCCCGCGATCGACAAGATTGCGCCACACCTCGAACATGAAATTGTGGTTCTTGCGGCCCTCGATCGTGGCGACGAACAGGACGAACGGGGTCGTTTCCCGCTTTGACGGCGCGACAGCGACACTGTCGATTTCCGGCGGGAAGAACTCGTCAAAACTGGTGCCGAGCTGCGTCACCACGGTCGGCGGCAGCGTGTATCCGATCTCGCGGCAATAGCGCCCCAGATCGCGCGCGGTGCTTTGCGACACGCACAGGGCGTGGTCGATCACGGGGATCACCTGATCCATGAATCGCTTGAACACTTCGGCTGTGCCCTGATCACAGGTTTCGCGGGCATAGATCGGGATGAGGTCATGGAACAGCATCACGAAGGCAGCCTGATAGTTGCGCTTGAGCGACAGGATGAGCGAGGCATATTCGGGGATCACCCAGGCCGCGCCCAGCAGCAGCACCGTGGTGCGGCCCGGGCGCAGGAACGTGCCTAGCGGTGCGACAGGATAAAGCCGGCCGGCACGCGCCTCGACCGGATCGAATTCCTGCGTCCGCCGCTCCGGCGGGAGCGCGAGGTCATCAAGCAGCGCGCGCAGTTTTTCCGGATCGACCGACCGGAAAGTGCCGCGTTCGGCATCCCACGAAATGAACTGCACATCCTCGCTTGCGCAAAGCTGATACTTGAAGACCGCCTGGATGACCGAACACTGGACTCTCTGGATGCCCGAGAGATTGTCGTGGTGTCCCATGTACATCACCAGATCGGTGATATCGAAGACGATCAGATGGCCGCTGGGAGCCAGCTCGGCGTTCTTCTGGATGATGATGTCATTCGCCTTCTCGATCAGGCCCATATGCTCAAGTTCCTCGAAGGCGTTCATGTTGACGGGCGCGAATGCCAGCGCGCGAGCATAGCTTTGTGCGGCGCTTTCGATATCGCCGCCGATCTTGTGGAGATGGCCGATCTGCAAGTGGGTGTCGGAATCATCGAGACCCAGATTCAGCGCCTTTTCGTAAGCCATCAGGCTGGCTGGAAGCTCGCGCTGTTCCTTCAGCATATTGCCCAGCTGGACCCAGATGGCCGCATGATCGGGCTTGAGTTCAAGATAGCTGCGATACTCCTGCGCAGCCGTGACCCAATCCCCGCGATCACGCGCGGCATCTGCCGCAGCGAGGATTTCGTTGGGACCGGGCGCGCCAGCCCGCCATCCGCGGGACAGAGCGTGAGCGATCTTCGTAGCCTCCATTATGCTTCTCCGCTGACGGGCGTGGTCGCGAACGCTTCGACCGGACGCCGGATGGACTGCGCCGGGCGGTCAAGATCGACGCAGACCAGCCAGTCCTCGCCACATTGCCGCGTTTCAGCCATCGCGCGAGTAAGGGGCTTTACGGAGCTATCGAAGTCGAGGAACGCCAGCTCATCGGTGCCGAAGGCGGCGACCACATCGTCCCAGCCATAACCGCGCGCGAAGTTGACCTCGCACACCACCTTGGGCCGGAACCGTTCAAGGATCGGGCGCAGGTGTTCAAGCACCGCAAGCTCGGCCCCTTCAACATCGATCTTAATGAAATCAACCCTTTGAAAATGATCAGGATTAAGCGTGCCGAGCGGCACTTCGCCCAGTGTCCCGTGCGCCGCCAGCCATACCGGATCTTCGCCCGCGGCGACAAATCGCCCGTTCTTGGGCTCCCCCGTCGGCACGAAAAAGGGACGCGATCCACTCTCGCCCGGAGCAGCGATGGCCCAGTTGCGGGGTTGGACGCGGGGGGCAAAACCGTTGACCGCGATGCTGGCGGCAAGGCGACGAAAAACCTCCGGATTGGGTTCAACCGCGACAACCTGCCCGGTATCGCCCACCAGATCGGCGGCAAGCAGGGTGTAGTACCCAAGGTTCGCCCCGATATCGATGACCGTGTCGCCCGGACGAATCGCTGCGGCGAAGTGGCGGGTGAGCCAGTATTCCCAGTAACCCTCGAACAGCATGTGCGGGGTGAAGCCGACATCCGCACCGATCGCGAAGAGCTTGAGCCCGCCCAGCACCTGACACAGCACCGTGCCCTGCCCGAGGTACTGGCTGCGGGTGTTGGCGACGAAATGCGCCTCGGCTGCGGGGCGCGGATTGTCGAGCAGGATACGGCGCAGCGTGTTCATGCCTGACATTCCTCTGGCAGTACGGGATCGGGAATCGCAGCCCAGCCTTCCAGACCGCCAGCGGAGCGCAGCGCCTCCAGTGGGGCCTCTCCGCGCGCAAGGGCTGCCGCAAACGCCTCGGGCCGGGCGCCTGCCAGCCGGGCAAGATCGTCATGCCAGCCTGCGCGCAAGGGGGCATCCGCTCTAGGGACAACCGCGATGGCGGGGGGCAGAGACGGCGCAGCGGCGCTTTGGCCCGCCAGCACGCTCTCGATAGTCTGCGCCCCTTGCAACAGCGCCAGCGCCTCGCCTTCGCCAAGCCTTTCGGCCCCGCTGCAAAGCGCGGCGATAAGCGCAAGATCGGGGTAGCCCGGCGGCTGCAAGCGCGTGGGCCCACCATCGGGAGCGGCGATCGCGTCATGGGCTGCGGCGCCCCCTTGAACCACCGAAGCGATAAAGGGTGCCAGCGCCCGCACCGGTTCGCCATAGGCGCAGGCGGTGCGATAGGCGATCTCGGCCCGCGCCAGCAGCCCTTGTTCGCGCAGCACATGGCCAAGCTGCGCCCAATAGCTGCGTTCGTAGGGGTGCAAGGTCAGCGCGGCGGCATAACCCGCCTCGGCAACAGCCCAGTCATGCCGGTCCCGCGCGCGGTCCGCCTCACGCACAAGCGCCATGAATTGTGCATCGGCATGGGCCACGCGGCACAGTGCATCGATCGCTGCCAGACGCCGCACGAAAGGCTGCGCTGCCGTCGCTGCGCCATGCCGCTCACCCGCGCTGACGAGTTCGAAGAAATGGTCCTGCGCCACGTCGAAATCATCGAAGGCGGTCAGCCGCCCTGCATCCAGCACCGCCCAGCGGTTGCAGTGATCGCGCAGATAGCCCGGATCGTGCGAGATGATCATCATCGCCCGGTCACCGCGCCGGTCGAAAAGTTCGTAATTGCAGCGTTCGTGAAAGCGGGCATCGCCGACTGCAGCGATCTCGTCGATCAGGAAGCAGTCGAACTCGATGATCATCGAAATCGCAAAGGCAAGCCTTGCGCGCATTCCGGAGGAATAGCTGCGCACCGGCTCACGAAGATAGGGGCCGAGTTCGGCGAAATCCTCGACAAAGGCGAGATTGGCGTCGGGGTCCTGCGCGTAGAGGCGGCTGATAAAGCGGACATTGTCCACGCCGGTCAGCTGCGGCTGGAACGCCCCGCCAAAGGCGAGCGGCCAGGATACCGACATGGCGCTGGTGACGCGGCCGGAGGTGGGCTGTTCCGCCCCGCCGACCAGCCGGATCAGGGTTGATTTGCCCGCGCCGTTGCGGCCCAGCACGCCCAGCCTCTCTCCCATGGAAAGGGTGAAGCTGACATCCTCCAGCACCCGGCGCGGGCCGGTGCGGGTGCGATAGGTCTTGGCGATATTCTCGGCCACGATCATTGCGGCGCGACCCGCTTGGCGGCCCAGCGCACCGCGATCAGTGCCGTGACCGACAGCACCAGCGCGCAGGTGACCGCATAGCCGACATCGAACATCGCCTTGACGTGCGAGCCGAAGAAGCCTTCGCGGATGATCTCCACTCCGTGAACCATCGGAATCCACAGCACCACATCGCGCGCCGCAGGTGGCAGGCTGGAGACAAGGAACGCCGCGCCCGACAGCGGGAACAGCAGGTACGAGGTGGGGTGCCAGATCTTGTCGACCAGCTCATATTCATGGCTGAGCGCGCCGAGCGTAATCGCCAGACCGGCACCGAACCACGCGGTCAACAGCCACCCGCCCGCCACCGTCAGCACATCTTCCGGGGGAGACAGCCAGCCGATCAGGATGAACACCGTCCCCAGCACGAGGAACGACACGGTTGCTCCGGCAAATTCGATGGCAATCCGCGCGGCATAGATATCCAGCGCCCGCACGTTGCGGTGGTAGAGCAACGACAGGTTCCCCTCGAGCGCGCCGACACAGCGGCCCGGCATATTGCGCCACAGCAGCACGCTGGAATAGCCGGTGAGAGCAAAGGCTACGATCGGCAGGTCGCTGCCATGCGCCGATTTGGTCGCGGTCCACAGCGCGGTCACGCCAAGTGTGAACAGCATCGGTTCCACGAACAGCCACAGGAAGCCGATATTGTGCCGCCCGTAACGGGTCAGCAATTCGCGGATCAGCAGAGCGCCCAGCACCCTGCGCTGGACAGCGAAATGGACAGAAAGGGGAAGGGGCGGGTTGGTCGCCATGCCTATTCCCGATGCTCGCGCACGCCGATCATCAGCATCGCCGCCACGCCCCAGGCCAGCAGACCGAGCACGAAGGTGGCCGCAACGCCGCGCAAACGGCGGGGATAGGCGGCATCATCCGGCAGGCTTGGCTGGGCGATCCGTTCGACATAGGCTTGCTTGCGACGCGCTTCGGCCTGCGCCTCCTGATAGGCGGTCAGCGAAATGGCGAGCTGCTTTTCGGCATATTCGGATGCGAGCCGCAATTCCTGATACCGTACCGAAGTGGACGAAAGCGAGCCGCGCCCACCGGCAAGACTGGCGGTCTGATCATCGATCTCGCGTTCAAGCTTGCGGATCTGGGTGCGCAGATAGGGGATCTGGGAAGCCCGCGGGGTGTAGGTTTCCAGCTGCAACAGCTGGGTCTGCGCCGCGATGAGCTGATCCTGCAACTTGCCGACCATCTGCAAGCCCGCGCTCGCCTGCAATTCAGGGTCGATCACCCCTTCGGCATCGCGGAACGCCGCCAGTGCCAGTGCCGCGCCTTGCGCCGCCGTGCGGGCGCGGGCCAACTCGGCCTCGGCAAAGGCGATGCCGTCACGCCTTGCGCGGGTCGACAGATCGTTGACCAACACCTCTGACGCCTCAAGCAGGCGCCGGTTGATCGTCTGTGCGCTTTGCGGGTCAAAGGCTTCGACTGTGAGCACCGTGACCGTGGTATTATCCGCCTCCTGCGCTGCGACCTGACCAAGGTAGTATTCGAACAGATCCTCTCCGGTGTCCGCCCACAACCCGCCGAAGCGGTCGAGCCGGAAGATCGCATCATTGCCCCATGCGCGGGTGGCAAAGCCGTCCTTGTTGATCGCGACCAGTGCCTCACGCGAGGCGAGGAATTCGCCCACAGCCGCGCTTTCCTCGCTCGCGCCGACGATGTTGCCGCCGCTCAGAACCACGCCAAGCGGGGAGAGGTTGGGCTTGGTGGGGCTGCGGACGATGAAGCGGCTTTCCGAAACATAGACGTCACTGGCGAAAGCCCCGAAATAGAGCGCTGCCAGCAGCGTCGGCACGATCACCAGCCCGGCAAACAGCGGGTCGAGCTGCCGCAGCCGTTGGACCAGACGGCTCAGCAGGCTGCGCCGCGCGGGCGGTCTGCCATCCGAACGGTCAGCATCCTGCTCCGGGCCGAGCGCAGGATGGGGGATCGGCGTCATCTGCGTCATCGCCGGCTTCCGGCACGGGCATTGTCCGGCCCCTGTCCGGGCCCCCGGTCATTCGCGGCGCGCAGATGGCCGGGCGCGGGGGCAGCGCGGAGCAGGCCCTCAAGCCACCCATCTACCAGCACGAAATGATCGCGCCAGTCGGGTGCGCGCCATGCCTTGAGGGCGATGATCTGGCGCTGCCGCTCAGGCCCGTCAGCCGCGAACTGGCGGATCATCTGCAGCCAGGCATCGCTCGCCGCAGGATCGAGGAAGGTCGGCACTGTCCCGCCCGCCTCACGGAAGGCGGGCAGATCACTGGCGATCACCGGCACCCCCAATCGCAGCGCCTCTGCCACCGGCAGGCCGAAGCCCTCGGCCCGGCTGGGTGCCAGCAGCGCCTGCGCAGCGCGGAGATGCAGCGCGATTTCGGCATCGCTGCAATCATTGTGGATGGTGACAAAGCGGTGCAGCTGGGGATCGGCAAGATAGCGCTGTCGCACAGCCTTCCCGCCTACGCCCCAGCGTCCGATCAGCACCAGTTGCGGGGCGGCCTCTCCCAATTGCGCAATCAATCGCTGCCACACATCGAGCAGCAGCATGTGGTTCTTGCGGTGCTCGATCGTGCTGACGCAGACGAAGCTCGCCCGGCCCGTAGTCTTGCGCGGGTCCGGCCCTGGCGGGGGTAGCAGAGGCGCGCCCAGCGGCGCTTCAAGCAGCGGCGGCGGAGCCAGCCCTTCGCCTTGCGCAAATGCGCGGATCGCACGCGCAGTGGCGTGCGAGTTGGCGATGATTCCGCTCGCCGCCTCGATCGCGCGGCGGACCCGTCCGGCATGGCGCGCTGACTTGTGCGGAGTGGTGAACTGCGGGTGCTCGATCGGGATCAGGTCGTGCAGCAGATAGACCGGCTTAACCCCGCTGGCCTGAACCCAGCCCAGATGGCGATCGAGATCGAAATCGGAATGCGACACATTGAGATAGAGTGCCGGCTCCGGCGCGGCGGGCTTGCGGGCCAGCACGCGCGCCGCCAGCGCGGAAAGGCGCGCGCGAAAACCTGCGCCCGGGCTGTCGAGCAGATCGAACAATTGCGCCGAGTGGTCGGGAGAGAGCACCCGCGCGTGTCCGCGCACCTGCACCACGGCCTGCGCGTTCGGGGCGAAATGCGCCCGATATGCATCGCACACCCGGTCGATGCCGCTGGGCATCCGGCCCGTCCAGCCGGTCGCCACCATGCGCGTGCAATCGAGCAGGACAGGCAGGCGGGCGGTCATGCTACCGCCCGGCGCATCGCCGCCGGTGTCGGCGGTGTCAGCGCCGCATCGAGGAACACGGGCGCCAGCTTGCCTGCCAGCGCCAGCATCGCGGGATCATCGACATCGATCCACCAGTGCCCCGTCACTTCGAGCGTATCGGCGGCGCGCTGCGCAGCGAGGCGCTGCATCCCGTCCGAGAGGCTCCCCGCCGCTCCGCCTGCAATCGCATCACGGATCGCTGCGGCAAGGTCGGGTGTGGCGATGAAGGCGCCGCAATCGACCGCGTCATAGGCGACCAGGCCCTTGCCGATTGCCGCGATGCTCCCGTCGTGCCGGGTGCTGACCCAGGTCGCATCGGCGGGATCGATTGCCGGGCCAGTGCAGTTACGGTCAATCGCCAGCAATGCGCCGTGGTTGCGCCCCATATGCTGCACAAGGCGCGCGAGCAGCGACGCTTCGAACAGGTGATCGGCCATCATCAGCAGGTAGTTGCCATCGATCCGCGCTGCTCCTGCCAGAACCGAATGGCCATTGGGCCGCGACCAATCGTCGAGGCGGGAGATGTCCAGCGCCACGCCCGTTCGCGCGGCAATGCCGGGCAGGCGGGCTTCGACCTCGGCGGCGCGGTGACCGGTGACAACCACCGCGCGGCGCACCCCGACCCGCGCTGCCTGCCACACCGACCATTCGATCAGGCTGCGACCGGCCACCTCCACCAGCGGTTTGGGAGCGGACACGGCCTCGGCCAGCCGGGAGCCTAGTCCTGCAGCAAGGATCAGAGCGTTCATGACCGGGGGGCGACCTTGGACAGAGAGGGGAGAGGGCGGCATAGTCGGGAAGGCAGCGGGTGACGGGCGGTCAGTGGTTTCTGTGTCTCTATTCGGCCGCATCGAGCTGGCGAGCGGCCCGTGCATCCAGCAGAGCAAGCGCCGCATCCTCGGCCATCTGGCGCGGGGGGTGCTTGCAGTAAAAGGCGCTCTCGGCGATCAGCGCCCCGCCTTCGCCGCGATCGCGGGCAAGTTTGCAAAACCGGATCGCATCCATCACGCAGGCGGCGGCATTGGGGCTGTCCTCGACCGAGAGGCGGAGTTCGAGGTTCATCGGTACACCGCCCCAACCGGCACCTTCGAGCCGCAGGAAGCAGATCTTGTTGTCCTTCTGCCACGGCACATATTCGGACGGGCCGATCCGGATGTTCTCGTCCTCAAGCCGGTCTGCCAGAGCGGCCTGCACCGCTTCGGTCTTCGACAGCTTCTTGGACGTCAGCCGGTCGCGGTCGAGCATGTTCATGAAGTCGGTATTGCCGCCCGTGTTGAGCTGGTAGGTGCGCGCAACACTGACCCCGCGGCTGGCGAACAGTGCCGATAGCGTGCGGTGGATCACGGTCGCGCCGATCTGGGCCTTGATATCGTCACCGACGATCGGCAGCCCGTGCTGGCGGAAACGCGCTTCCCACGCGGGATCACTGGCGATGAACACCGGGATCGCATTGACCACGCCGACCCCGGCCTCGAGCGCGCATTCCATGTAAAATTCGCTCGCCGCCTGCGATCCGACCGGCAGGAAATTGACCAGCACATCAACCCGTTCGCGGCGCAGAGCCGCGACGATGTCCTGCTGGGTTGCCTCGGGATCTTGCGAGGGCAGGAACCCGCGCTCACCGGCCTGCGTCATGTGCGGCGCGACACCATCAAGGATGCAGCCCATCATCACTGGAGCAGCTGCGGAAGCAATATTCGGGGCAAAAGTGGATGTATTGTTGGGGGATGCGAATATAGCTTCGCCAAGTGGCTTCCCCACTTTGCGTTGATCAACATCGATTCCGAGTACAAATTGGACATCACCGGGATTGTAGTCAGCGATTTGCGAAAAAATTACCCCGTAGTTTTCCGTATTTTCTTTATAATATGTTGCTCCCTGCACCAAGGATGAGGCACAATTGCCCACGCCGACGATGGCAACTCGGATGCCGCTCATAAATTGTTCCTTTAGGGTCCAAGACAGCTTGGGGAAAACCAACTCGCTGTCAACCCTAACGAATTTCGAAAGGAAACCCTTCGTGGGCCGCTTCAGGCTACCCTTATCCGCTGCAAGTGACTGGAAACGGGTTGGTTCAAAGACACCGCAAACCCGCGGATTTCTGCGGGTCACGGGATATGCCCTAGGCATCGTACCTAAGGGGTTTTCCGGAGGCGTCCGGCCGGACTTTTTGCCGCGCCTTGATGCGGCGGGGCGTGTCGTAATTCCGATAATCGGTGGGGGATCAAATATCTGTTGTATATCGCAAAAATGACTGATCAGCGCCCTCGGCGGATTGCACTCGACTGCCGCTATCTCGGCCCCCGGCCAAGCGGCATCGGCGAGGTTGTGGCCGCGCTGGTGGAGCATTTGCCTCTGCTCGCTCCCGATTGGGAGTTCACCCTGTTGCGCCATCCGCAAGCGTGCGCGCCGCTCAGCACCGCCACCAATGTCCGCGAAGTGGTGGTGCGCGCAGCCGCGAACGGCCCCGTTACGCTGCTTAATCTGCCATGGGCGGTCGATCTTTCGGGGATCGATCTGTTTCACGCCCCCGCCAACATTCTGCCCGGCGGCCTTGCCATTCCCGCAATCACCACGGTGCATGACATCATGTGGCTGACGCATCCGGAATGGTGCAATCCCGAGCCATGGGGCCGCATCGAGCGTCCCTTCTACGCCCACGGTATCACCCGCGCGCTGAAACACTCGGCGCGAATCGTCACAGTCAGCGAGGCGAGTCGCGCCGCGATAGAAGCGCATCATCCCGCCGCCGCCGGACGCGTCACGGTCATACCGTCGGGCGTGGCCGGCGATTTTGCTCCGGTTCCGCGCGATATTGGCGAATTGGCCCGTCTCGGCGTGCCAGCCAGACGGCGCTATGTCCTCGTGGTCGGGCAAGGCGCCCCATACAAGAACCACGAGGGTGCTCTGCGCGCCTTCGCGACAGCTTTCGGCGCGCGCGACGACATCGATCTGGTCATGGTGCGGCGGCGCGGGGCAAGCGGTACGCGGCTGGAACGGCTCGCTCGCAGCCTCGGCATCGGCGGCAGGATGCATGTCCTGCCAACAGTGGCGCGCGCCGATCTGGTGCAACTTTACGCCGGAGCCGAGGTCCTGCTCCACCCTTCACTGTGCGAAGGCTTCGGCAATCCGCTGGCCGAGGCGATGGCCTGCGGCTGCCCGGTCATCACCAGCGCCGCAAGCGCCATGCCCGAAGTGGCGGGCGGAGCAGCCGTCCTGGTCGATCCCTTCGACGTGAGCGATATTGCAGCGGCGCTGCGGCGCGTCGTCGACGATCCTGCCCTTAGGGCTGCCTTGCGATCACGCGGGCTTAACCGCGCTGCGGCGTTCAATTGGCGGGCCTGTGCGGCTGCCTATCTGGGGCTCTACGCCAGCGTATTGGAGGAGGTTGCGGCGTGATCCAGCACCGCGCCGAACACGCGCCTCACCCTCAGCCAAGACGCAGCGAGCACGCAGCCGAGCACTACGACCTCGAACAGGAAATAGAACTCCGGCCGTCCCGCCAGCATGGCCGCGCCTACCGCAAGGGTGCGGTAATTCGCGCTAAGCGGGCTGATCCGGCCGAGCCATTCCGGCCCGCACTCGCGCATAGCGTCATGAACAGCCTCGCGCGCGCTGCCCCGGATCGCGGCGATCAGCGCCGCGCCGTGCGGCACGATCAGACCGGTGAGCCACAGGTAATAGGCGACGAAGGGGTGCTGCCGACCTTTGCTATCGGCAGGCTGCGGGGTGCTTGCCATCCAAGGGGTGCCATAGACCACAAGGCTGTATTGCCGCCGTGCGCCTTCGTAATGGGCGGCCTGCACCACCCGGCTAGCCCCGGCAGCCACCATCAGCACCCAGGCGCCTGTTCCGTTCTCAGTGGCCGCCATTGCGCCGAGGGTGAGATAGAGCACGATATGGCCAGCATAGTCGCAAATCCCGTCCCACAACTCGCCATGGGGCGATGCGCGGCCCGTCATCCGCGCCAGATCGCCGTCTGCTCCATCAAGCACGTGCCAGCCCATGTGGAGCGCCAGTCCCACCAATACGCCCCAAGGCCAGCCGCCTTGGGCATAGGCAAGCGCGGCCAGCATGATCGCCACCGCACCTGCGCCCGACACCATGTCTGGCGTAACCCGTGTCGGTCCGAGCGCACGGGCAAGACGCGCGGCGAGCGGGTGGTAGAGGCTGGCGTTGAGCCAGTCTTCAAGCTCGGGCGGGCGGCGCGGGGGCTCGGCAGTGAGGGCTTCGGGTTGCGTCACGGGACTCCGGGTCGGGGCAAGAGCGCGGGTTTCATCGCGCCGCGCCCGCCGCAATATGCCGGGGCCGCGTGCGCTGTAAATCCGCAAGCCTACGGCAAATCATGATGAAATCCCCTGTTTTTTGCTTCGCCGGAGCGCACACCGCTAATCGTCTGGTAGCCGGGATACCCGCAGCGGCACGGCTGGCGCAGGCCTTCGCCCAAGCACGGCCTGGCGAGCATCTGGTCCTTGCGATCGGGGGTCTGGACGGGGTCAAGACAGGGCTGACGTCCTCTACCCGTGCCGAGATTGCCCGGCTCGCGCCGGGACTGGTCGTGACACTGGTCGAGCCCGCTCCGGAGACGGCCATCGCGGGAGAGAATCTGCCCGATCCTGCCACTTTGGCCGTACTTGTGGCTGAGAGTGCAACCTCGGTCCCTGCGCTTACCGATCCTGATGCAGTTCTTGCACAAGCAGGAAAGCGGATCCTCCGGGCAACGGCCAAGCCTTCGGACGGAATGATCGCGCGCTGGATCAACCGCCCGCTTTCGCAGGCGGTTTCGGCGCAATTGCTGCGGCTGGACTGGGTGCGCCCTGGCCATGCCACCATGCTGACCGCGCTGGCGGCTGCGGCGATGCTGGCTTGCCTCATTGCTTTTCCCTCGCCCGAAGGGTTGGCGGCAGGCGCGATATTGTTCCAGCTTGCCTCGGTCATTGACGGTGTCGACGGCGAAATCGCCCGCGCATCGCAGCGCAGTTCGAAAGCCGGAGCATCGCTCGACAGTCTGGTCGATGCTGTCACCAATTGCGCGTTCCTGGCGGGGGCAGGCACGAGCTTCCTTATGCAAGGCTGCGATCGGACGGCTACCATCTGCGCGGCAGCGCTGGCCATGCAGATCATCGGCCTGACGATCCTCGGCCGGAGCGCGTGGCGGCGCGAAGGCATAGTGCATTTCGACGGCGCCAAGGCTGCGATCGCTTCCGCGCCTGGCGGTACTGGGCGTTTGATCAAGGATCTGACCAGCCGCGACTTCTATTGCTTCGCCTTCATGCTCGCGAGCCTTGGCGGCGTGCTGGCGCAGGCGGTGACAATATTTCTGGCAGGGTCGGCCGTTTGGCTCGCCTTTGTGATCCGCAACGCCTTGAAAGACTAGAGCTTCCTGACTTCGGCCAATACCCGCTCGGACCATTCGGGGCGGCAGATCAGGAGGTCGGGCATGTAGGGATTGGCCTGATTATAGACCAGCGGGCTACCGTCGATGCGCGAACAATGGAGGCCATGCGCAAGCGCCACGGCCACCGGCGCGCAGCTGTCCCATTCGTGCTGGCCTCCGGAGTGGAGATAGACTTCGGCTTCGCCCCTGACCACGGCCATCGCCTTGGCTCCGGCACTGCCCATCGGCACAAGTTCTCCGCCGAGCGCCGTGGCGACAGCCTCGGCCTCAGGGGCGGGGCGGCTGCGGCTGACGAGGAAACGCGGACGTTGCGCCATTGGTAGCAAGGCTTGCGGCTGGTCGGACCGCAGCACCACGTCGGCGCCCAGTCCGGGCAGAGCAACCGCGCCGAGCACCGCCGCGCCATCCACTGTCAGTGCGACATGCACCGCCCAGTCGGCGCGGGCCTCGCTGTATTCGCGGGTGCCGTCGATCGGATCGACAATCCAGACCCGGCTTTGCGAACAGCGCCGGGTATCGTCCTTTTCTTCTTCGGACAGCAGCCCGTCATCGGGCCGCGCTGTCCGGATCGCATCGCACAGCAGACGGTTTACCGCGGCATCACCCGCATCGCCCAGCGCCTTCCCGGTCAGTCCTGATCCGGCGCGCACCTCCAGCGCGAGCTGCCCGGCTTCAGCGGCAAGGTGCGCCGCCAGCGCGGCATCATCCAGATCGGACAGCTTCATTTGAGCGGCAGGATCTGCTGGATGATGTAACGTGCGGCTTCTTCCGGTGTCATGTCCACGGTGTTCACGCGGATTTCCGGTGCTTCGGGCGGTTCATAGGGGCTATCGATCCCGGTGAAGTTCTTGAGCTGGCCGCTGCGGGCCTTCTTGTAGAGCCCCTTTACATCGCGGGCCTCTGCCACCTCAAGCGGGGTGTCGACGAAGATTTCGACAAACTCGCCCTCTGGCAGCATGGCGCGCACCATCTGCCGTTCGGCGCGGAACGGCGAGATGAAGGCGGTGAGCACGATCAGCCCCGCATCCGCCATCAGCTTCGCCACTTCGCCCACCCGGCGGATGTTCTCGATGCGGTCGGCCTCGGTAAAGCCGAGATCGCGGTTAAGGCCATGGCGGACATTGTCGCCGTCGAGCAGGAAGGTGTGGCGGTTCATCACGAACAGCTGTTTTTCGACCTCGTTGGCGATGGTCGATTTGCCGCTGCCCGAAAGGCCGGTGAACCACAGCACGCGGGGCTTCTGGTTCTTCATCCCCGCATGATCATCGCGCGAGATGCTGACGGGCTGCCAATGGACATTGTCGGCGCGGCGCAGGTTGAACTCGATCATCCCGGCCGCCACGGTCGCATTGGTGAACTTGTCGATCAGGATGAACCCGCCGAGCTGGCGGTTTGTGGCATAGGGTTCAAAGGCAATCGGGCGGTCGGTGGCAAATTCGGCCACGCCGATAGCGTTCAGCCCAAGCGTCTTGGCCGCGAGATGTTCGAGGCTGTTGACGTCGATCTCGTATTTGGGCGGCTGGACCGTGGCGGTGACCATCTGTGTGCCGATCTTGAGCCAGTAGCCGCGTCCGGGCTTCAGCGCTTCCTCGTCCATCCACACGAAGGTCGCGCAGAACTGGTCGGAGGCCTGCGGCGGATCGCCCGCGGCCGCGATCAGATCGCCGCGGCTGCAATCGACCTCGTCGGTGAGGGTCAGCGTGACCGACTGGCCCGCCACCGCCTCGTCCAGATCGCCGTCAAAAGTCGTGATCGACTTGACCGCGCTGGTCTTGCCCGAAGGCACGATCCGCACCGCGTCGCCGGGGCGCACGACGCCGCTGGCGATCTGGCCTGCAAAGCCGCGGAAGTCGAGGTTGGGGCGGTTGACCCATTGCACCGGCATCCGGAACGGCGCGCCTTGCGCCGCGGCGGCATCGACTTCGACCGTTTCGAGCTGCGCGATCAGCGCGGGGCCGGAATACCACGGGGTATTGGCGGACAGCGCGGTGATATTGTCGCCCTTGAAGCCCGAGATCGGGATCGCGGTGAAGGTGGTGATGCCGATGCTGGTGGCGAAAGCGCGGTAGTCGGCAAGGATCGCGTCGAAGGTGGCCTGATCATAGCCCACCAGATCCATCTTGTTCACCGCCAGCACCACGTGGCGGATGCCGAGCAGGTGGACGAGGTACGAATGCCGCCGGGTCTGTTGCAACACGCCCTTGCGGGCATCGATCAGGATCACGGCCAGATCGGCGGTCGAGGCGCCGGTCACCATGTTGCGGGTATATTGTTCATGCCCCGGCGTGTCGGCGACGATGAACTTGCGCTTTTCCGTCGTGAAAAAGCGATAGGCGACGTCGATGGTGATGCCCTGCTCGCGCTCGGCGGCGAGGCCGTCGACCAGCAGCGCGA
>Ga0209812_10001161_pt1 | contig 19495 bp, 14 predicted proteins | sample JI71714BDNA_FD_187502 | JGI IMG/M metagenome (GOLD analysis project Ga0209812, IMG submission 187502) | Wastewater effluent complex algal communities from Wisconsin, to seasonally profile nutrient transformation and Carbon sequestration -... | ecosystem: Engineered > WWTP > Effluent > Algae...
CGCGCGCGCCGTCCTTGACGTTTTCAAGCACGGTCTTGGTCGGATCGAGTTCGGGCTCCTGCTCCAGATAACCGACGGTGATGTTCTCGCCCGGCCAGGCTTCGCCGGTGAAGTCCTTGTCGATGCCGGCCATGATCTTGATCAGGGTCGACTTGCCCGCGCCGTTGGGGCCGACGATGCCGATCTTCGCGCCCTGATAGAACTGGAGCGAGATGTTCGAGAGCACCGGCTTCTGGGCACCGGGGAAGCTTTTGGTCATGCCCTTCATGACATAGGCGTATTGCGCGGCCATCGGGTCGTCCTTTTGGGTCGAGAGATCGGGGTAGGATTTGCGCCGCAAATAGGGCGAGGGGCGGGCAAGAGCAAGGCGCGAGCGCGACAGACTGCAAAGGTAGGCGATTAGGGGCGTGTTAACCGTCGCACCTTACCTTGCATCAAGGCCTTAGGGGGCGTTTAGGCGAGGTTGCTGTGTCGGATCAGATTGTCGGGTTGATCAATCCGGGTATGTCGCTGATCTTTGCTGCGGGCGGATTTGCCCTGTGGCTACGCGACCGCAGCCTGATCTATGTGCTGGGCTATGTGCTTTCCGCCGTCCTGATCGGGTTCAGCTTCGCGATCAATCATTACACGCAGGATCCGGGCCAGCGCGGTGTGCAGATGCTGGTCGCAGCACTTTCGATCACCGCGGTCATCTCGCTGGTGTGGAGCATGTGCCACCGTCTGGGTCAGCGCACGCCGCTCCTGCTCTGGCTTGCCGGAGGGCTTTGCACAGTCGTGCTGGTGTTCTTCGCCGACCATGGCCGCGATGTCAGTGCCAGCTTGCTGGCAGTGAATTGCTATTGCGGGGTTGTGATGGTGATGGGGGCGCAGATTATGGCAATGGCCGGATCGCGCCAGTTGGTAGACCGGCTGCTGGTCTGGATTTTCGCGATTGTCGCTGTTCAGTTCTTTGTCCGGCCGATCACGATCATCATGCTGAGTGACACCATGAGCACAGCGGAATATCGCGGCAGCGCGGGCCATGCGGTGCTGGTGGTGACAGCGGCAATGTTCACGCTGGTGCTGACGGCCGCGATCCTGGCGGCCACGATTTCCGACCAGATCCGGGCGGTGAGGCATTCCGCCCGCACCGACGAAATGAGCGGCCTGCTGCGGCGCAGTGCCTTTGAGGAGGAGGCCCGCTCCTGCATTGTCAAAGCGCGGGCCGAAAACCGCACAGTCAGTTTGGTGGTGGCCGATATCGATCACTTCAAGCAGGTCAACGACCAGTGGGGGCACCCCACGGGCGATGCCGCGATTCGCTCCTTCGGCGGTATCATCTCGGGCGCGATCCGGCCCGGCGATCTGGCCGGGCGGATTGGCGGCGAGGAATTCTGCATTGTGGCGTGGAACTGTCCGGGTTCGGCAGCGGGCAATCTGGCCGAGCGGCTGCGGGGCGCGCTGGTGGCTCAGGCGATGGAGGGGATGGATGCGGACAGCATGCTGACCGCCAGCTTCGGTGTCGCCGAACTGCGTGACGGGGAAAGCTATGATGCGATCTACACCCGCGCCGATGCCGCGCTTTACCGGGCCAAGAAGCAGGGCCGCAACCGGGTCGTGGTCGAACAGGACACCGCGGCAGTGGCAGCAACTGTGTCAGAGCTGCCCGTTGCTCCGCCAACCGACCGCAAAGCGCATCGGGGAAGCACGGGCCGATCGGCTGGACTTGGGCGCGGGGCGGCGATAGCACACGGGGCATGACCCGCACCCTTGCTGCGCTTGCCGCGCTTTCGCTCGCTTCTCCCGCCGCTGCCACGCCTCCGCCCATGACGCTGGAGCAGCGCGCCGAAGCGGCGCTTGAGACCGATGGGTATGCCTACAGTTTCGTCGAAGGCCTCACCACCGAAGTCGGCCCGCGTCAGGCCGGAACCGAGGCCGAAGCCCGCGCGCGCGAATGGGCTGCGGCATGGCTCCGCAATTCCGGCTTCAAGAACGTCGCGATCGAACCGTTTATGATGGAAACTTGGGTGCCCGGCGACATCGCCCGCGCCCGCGTGACCGCGCCTTTTGCGCAGGATTTGGTTGTTCTGCCGCTCGGCAATTCCGCTGCCACGCCTGTTGGCGGGATCGAGGCCGAGGTCGTGTTCTTCCGCACAGTCGATGACCTGCGCGCCGCGCCCCAAGGCAGCCTTGCGGGCAAGATCGCCTATATCAGCCATCAGATGCGGCCTGCACAGGATGGCTCGCACTACGGCTTTGCCGGGCCGGTGCGCTGGGTCGGCCCCGGCATCGCGGCGAGTAAGGGCGCGATCGGCGTTGTCATCAAGTCGATCGGCACCGATCACCATCGCAACCCGCACACGGGCGGCACCAGCTTTCCGCAAGGGGTGGCCGCGATCCCGGCAGGCGCGTTGAGCCTGCCTGATGCCGAGAACCTCGAACGCATGTTCGAACGGGCGGGCAATCGTCCCCTCACCCTGAAGCTTGAAATGAACCCGCGCCAGATCGGCCAGATGCAAAGCGGCAATGTGGTCGGCGAGATCCCGGGGAGCAATCCCAACCTGCCCCCGGTGCTGCTGGCCTGTCACATCGACAGCTGGTGGAATGCGCCCGGTGCCTTTGATGACGGCGCGGGCTGCGCGATCATTACAGCAGCGGCGATCCATGCCGGTCGCGGCCAGCAGCCGCTCCGCACCATTCGTGTGCTTTTCGCCGGCGCCGAGGAAACCGGCCTGTGGGGGAGCAAGGCCTATAGCGACGCGCACATTGATGAGGCCATTGCCGTCGGGATCGAGAGCGACTTCGGCGCTGACCGTGTGTGGCGCTTCGACAGCAATTTCCGCGAGAGCAATCCCGCTCTGCACAAGAAGATCGCCGCCGCCGTCGCGCGGTTCGGCGTTTCGAGCGGTACGGATTTAGCGGGCGGCGGGGCCGATCTCAATATCGTGCGCGACCAGAAGGGCGCGCTGATCGACTTGCAACAGGACGGCACCCGCTATTTCGACCTGCACCACACGCCCGACGACACGCTCGACAAGATCGATATTGTGCAGCTGCGCCAGAATGTGGCCGTGTGGACGCAGGTGGTCGGCATTCTCGCCAATGAAGGCAATTCGATCCTCACCGGCGGGCCGATCCCCTCAGCCCCTGCAATCATGCAGGGCAAGTAAGATCAGGCGGCATGGCTGATGAGCGGAGCTGTGGCAGTGCCATGGCCCGGCAACCGCGGGCCGACGTTGAAGTTGGCGATCGCATCGTTCAGCAATCGCGCCTCGCGCGTCAGTGACGTTGCAGCGGCGGTGCATTCTTCGGCCATAGCGGCATTCTGCTGGGTCGAGCGGTCGAGTTCGCTCACTACACCGGTAACCTGCGAAAGGTTTTCCGCCTGCGTAGCAGCTGAATCCGCGATGGTCTGAATGGCGTCCGACAAGGCGGTGACATCTTGCATGATCGCTGCAAAAGCATTGCCGCTGCGGCCCACCAGATCGACGCCCCGACCAACCTGAACCGAACTGGCCGAGATCAGCGCCTTGACCTCGTCCGCTGCATCCGCACAGCGCTGGGCAAGGGCGCGCACTTCATTGGCGACCACAGCAAAGCCCTTGCCCGCCTCGCCGGCGCGGGCGGCTTCGACCCCGGCGTTCAATGCCAGCAGGTTGGTCTGGAATGCGATCCCATTGATCACTGCGATGATCGAGTTGATTTCCTGCGAGGAGTTTTCGATCTGCTGCATCGCGCCGACTGCCTCGGATACGATTTGCACCCCGTCCCGTGCGCGGGCTGTGGTTTCGGCGATGGTCCTGCGTGCGTGGGCGCTTGATGCGGCGCTTTCCTGCACACTCGCGTTGACCCCGGCAATCGCGGCGGCTGTTTCTTCCAGATTGGCGGCTTGTTCCTCGGTGCGGCGCGACAAGTCATCGGCTGCCGAACGGATTTCGTTCGCGCCGCTGGTCATTGAGTCCATCCCGATGACAACGTCGCCCAATGTGACACAGAGCGAGTTGAAAGCGGCGTTAAGATCGGTTTCAAGTCCGCGATATTGTGGCGGCAAGCCTTCGAGCCTGGCGGCCAGATCGCCTGCGGCCAGAGCGCCCAGTCGGTCACTTACAATTCCGAGAACCTCCCGCTGTTCGGCGGCAGCGGCCTCGCGTTCTGCATGGCGTGCCGCATCGCGGGCAGCCTCGGCATTGCGTGTCTCGCTCAGACGCCGGATCAGCGCCTCGAAGTGGCGGCACAGAGCGATCAGCACCCCCGCTTCGATCAGCACAACCAGCGCGTGGAACAGGACCCGCGCCAGATCCGCGCCATTGGGGAAGACATAAGCGGGAGCGACGAAATTGAGCAGAAGATGGTGCAGAGCCGTTACCACCGTGCCGACGACAATCGCGCGCCAATCGGCCAGCGCCGCGAGCACGGCCAGAAATGCAAAGAACAGCATGTGCATGTCGAGCAGCCAGCCGGTACCGCTCGCCATTGCCAGCAGCAGTCCGGCGAGCAGCGGATAGGTCACCGCGATGACCATGCGCGCGACCGGATCGCAGCGCCGCTTGACGGCGAACCATACCGGCGCGGCGACCAGCAGGGCGGCGCTCAGTGCGACCAGCGGGGCGCCGCCCACCAGTCCCCAGACCACCAGCATCGCTCCGACCAGACCGGCAAGCGCACCAACGACCTGTACACCGGTTTCCCGCAGTTCGCGCATTTCGTCGATTATCATGGTGTCACCTCGTCCTTGATGGCTGGCATCCGCTCGCTCGGGTCGCGATGGGAATGATCCCCGAGCGGAGCGCGCCGAGCAGACTGCGATTGTCGGGAACGCGGGCGACCAACCGTCCGCTATCGGTGTCGAGCATAAGCAGGGGGGCGTCCTCCTGCTCCGCCCAGTGCAACACCGTGCCGAGATCACCGTCGCCGACAGGCACCATCAACGCGGCTTGACCCGCGCGCGGCCAGACCATCGCTGCCAAAAGCGACAGCAGCACCGCGCTGGCGTGGAATGTGACTATGGCCCGGTCAGTTTTCACCGGCCTGCTCCAGCGCATTGCGTAATTCCCCAAGGCGAATGCCGGAGACCGCTGTGGCGGGATCGCTGGCGGTCAACACCGTCGCAACTTCGCGCAAGGATTGCGACAGGCGGTCGATCTGCTGCAACTGCACCAGATAGCGGCCTGCAACCTCGGCATCGCTGCACAGCACCAGGCCGAATTGTTCGGCCTCCTCGGCCAACGCCGCCAGCCGGGCTGCAATTCCGGTGAGCAGCGCGGTCGAATGCGGCGCAGCAGAATGATGAACGGCGCGGGCCACGGTCATGCTGCCAGCTCGACCGGCTCGTCGGCCATCAACCGGGTCAGGTCGAGCACCATCACCATCTCCTCGCCCAGCGGGGCGATGCCTTCAAGAAAGTGGGTGATGCTCTCGTGCCCCATGGCATCGGGTTGCTGGAGCGTGCCTGCCTCGATCGAGACGATATCGGCAACGTCATGCACGATCAGACCGCGCATCTGGCCCTGATGCTCGATCACAATGATCGGATTGCGCGGCGTCGCCTCGGTCGGTGTCCAGCCGAGCCGGGCGGCCAGATCGATCACCGGCAGCACCGCGCCGCGCAGGTTGACGACGCCCGCAACGTAATCGGGCACCCGTGGCAGACGGGTGACGGGGGACCATGCACGGATTTCCCGCACGGTCATGATGTCGATGCCGAAGCGTTGGCTGGCAATGCCGAAGGTGATGAGTTCGTGACGCATGGTGCGGCTCCTGAGGGCAGGATCAGTGGATCACACGGCGCAGCGCGGCGGTGAGCTTGTCGGCGTCGAAGGGCTTGACGATCCACCCCGTCGCCCCGGCATTGCGGGCGCGTTGCTTTTTCTCGTCCGAGCTTTCGGTGGTCAGCACCAGGATAGGGCGTTCGGCATGGAGCGCGCTGGTGCGCAGCTTCTCGATCAGGCCGAAGCCATCAAGACGCGGCATGTTGATATCAGTTATGATCACATCGACCTCGTTGGAGGCGAGCCATTCGAGCGCTTCCTGACCGTCCTCGCATTGTTCGACCGCGAACCCGCGTGAGGTCAGTGCGCCAAGCAGAAGGGCGCGCATCGAAGCGCTGTCGTCGACCGTCAGAACACGAATGGGGGCAGGAGGGCTGGCTTGCATATTGGGCTCCGTTTGATCCTAGAATAGTTCGACCGTCCCAAGCGCCGATTGCGGGCGGCCCAGTGGTTTTTGCGTAGGGGCGACGTCCGAAGGCACCAGCCGTGCGCGCACCTGCCCGCTAGCGGGGCGAAACTGGATGCGGCGGGCCTGTGTGCCTTCCAGATCCTCGAACACGCAGGGGATGCTCTCGCGCTCGAGGAATTGGCGGGCAAAGGCTGCATTGGCGCTGCCAATCGGGCTGAGATCGGGGTTCAGATTGGCCCCGCCATAAAGGCGCGCCCGCATCCGGTTTTTACAGGCGCCAAGGCCGAGCATCTCGTTGATCAGCAATTCCATAAGGAACAGGCCATAATCGCTGTCGAACGCCTGATTGCGGACATGCGCGGGAGGTTCTGCGAGGAGGAAGTGGTTCATCCCGCCCACCCGTGCCACCGGATCAAACAGGCAGGTGGCAACGCAGCTTCCCAGAATAGTGCTCATTTCGGCGCGCGGGTCGGTGCTGGCCTTGGCCTCGCCCTGCACGATGGTCATCCGGACAATGTTTGGTGGCAGGGGCATGACGGTCATGACAGGGCGGCCTTGGCGGGCGCGAAGACAGCCGCCGCGATGCGGTCCAATGGCAGCACCTCGCGCGCGGCGCCAAGTTCGATCGCTGCGCGGGGCATCCCGAAGACCACGCAGCTCGCCTGATCCTGCGCGATGGTCCGCGCTCCGATGCTGGCGAGCTGCGCCATTCCTTGCGCGCCGTCCTGTCCCATCCCGGTCAGCAGGATGCCGAGCGCCCGTTCTCCGCGGTTTGTGCCGATCGTGCTGGCAAGCGAGGCGAACAGGCGGTCGACGCTGGGGCGGTGGCCGCTGACCGGATCGCCTTCACGCAACACGCAGCGCAGGCCCCGCACTCCTGCAGAGGCGACTTGCAGATGGCGGTCATTGCCGGGTGCGAGCAGGATGGTGCCTTGCTCCAGCGGCATATCGCTTTCCGCCAGCATCACCCGCGGACGCACCGTGCGGTCGAAGGACTGGGCGATCGCGCTGGCGAAGCAACCGTTGATGTGCTGGACGATCAGGGTGGGCGGGCAATCGGCCGGAAACGCTGACAGCAAGGCGTGCAATGCCTCGACTCCGCCGGTCGATGCACCGATCACAATGACCTCGGGCGGATCGTCGGAATGGCGGGGCAACGCCGGAGCTGGCGGGGGCAAGGGCGGGACTAGACGGGCCTGGAGGGAGCCGAGCCGCACTCTGGCCGCCTCGCGCACCAATTCTACCAGCGCGCCATCATCGCTGGCGCCGGGGGCCATGCTGAGCTGGGATTTGGCGATGCACCCGACCGCGCCCAGTTGCAGGCCGCGTGCCGTGGCGCTGGCGCCCGCTTCGGTCGCACCGGACACCAGAATGACCGGCGTGGGCCGAAGCTGCATGATCTTTTCGAGGAAGGAAAGCCCGTCCATCCCCGGCATCTCGATATCGAGCGTCACCACATCGGGATCGAGCGCCTTGATCATCTGGCGCGCTTCAGCGGCGTGGGCGGCCGTGCCGACCACCGAAATATCGGCCTCGCGCTCCAGCCTGTGCTGGAGCAGCGCGCGCATCAGCGAGCTATCGTCAACGATCAGAACCCGGATGCTCATGCGGTCCCCTTGCGACGGTAGATGGTAGGGCCGACGGGTTCGAGCAGCGCCGTGGCGGGGCCGCTTACGCGTTCGGAATGGCCGATATAAAGGTAGCCTCCCGGCACAAGCTGACGGGCGAACCGCTCGACCAGCCGCTCCTTGGTGGGGGCGTCGAAATAGATCATCACATTGCGGCAGAAGATCACGTCGAACGGGCTGTGCATCGGCCAGTCGCCCATCAGGTTGAGCATCCGGAACCGGACAAGCGCCTGCACCGCCGGATCGATCGCCAGACGCGGCTCGCCAGCGCCGGTAACCGGCGCGCACCATGTCCGGCGCAAGGCGTCGGGCACAGCATCAAGCGCGCTGGCCGGATAGGTCGCCGCCCGCGCGCCTGCCAGCGCCGTAACCGAAATATCGCTGGCCAGCGCCAGCAGCTTGCTCCGCGCAACCCGCAAGCCTGCCTCGCGCTGCGGGCCGAGCAGCACCATCAGCAGCGTCCAGATTTCCTCGCCGCTGGAACAGCCCGCCGACCACAGGCGCACGGGCGATCCTGCCTGCGCGCGGGCTACCAGATCGGGGCGCACAGTGTTGTCGAAGTGGGTAAAGTGATGCGGTTCGCGGTGGAAATAGGTGTGGTTGGTCGTGAGCGCCGTAACCACTTCGGTCATGGTCTGCGGATCGGTGCCAAGCGTTTCAAGGAACGCCCCGAAGCTGGTCAACCCGCTGCGCCGCACCAGCGGGGCGAGGCGCGAATAGGCGAGCATCTGCTTGCGCTCCGACAGGACGATGCCGGTCTCGGCATGGATGAGGTCGGCAATGCGGCGGAAATCGGCTGCGCTGTAGATCGCCGGACTGACGCCCGGCACCATGCTGTCTGAGGCGGCTCCTTGGGCAGGGGCGTGCATCATCATGCCGCCGCCGCCAGCGAGATGACGCTGCCCATCCGTGCGGCGGCACTGGCAATGAAATCGACATCGACGATCAACGCCACCTTGCCATTGCCGAGGATGGTGGCGCCCGCCACGGAATCGATCTGGCGGTAATGCGCGTCCAACGCCTTGATGACGAACTGGCGTTGATCGGTGATTGAATCGACAAGCAGTGCTGCACGACCATGGCCTTCGGTCTCGACCAGCACCAGCACACCCTCGCACGGATTGGTCACGGCCCTGTTTGCGCCGGTCAGCACGCCCAGCGGCACGATCGGCACAAAGCTGCCGCGCGCGTTGAGCATTTGCGCCCGCGTCCCCATGCCCTTGACGTCGGCGGGGGTGGGGCGGAGGCTTTCGATCACATGGGTGAGCGGGATCACGAGCGACTGGTCGCCGACCTGAACGATCATCCCGTCCGAAATCGCCAGTGTCAGCGGCAGGGCCAGCGCGAAGGTTGTGCCTTTGCCGGGCGTGCTTTCGATGGTGATGCGTCCGCCCAGTTCCTTCACGTTCTGCTTCACGACATCCATGCCGACCCCGCGCCCCGAAATGTTCGAAACCTGCGCGGCGGTGGAAAAGCCGGGGGCAAAGATCAGCTGGTTGATGTCGTCGTCGGAAAGCTGCGCTTCGGGCGCGACCAGACCATTGGCGATGGCTTTGGCCAGCACCCGGTCACGGTCGATCCCGCGCCCGTCATCGGCGATGCGGATGATGATGCGCCCGGCTTTCTGTTCGGCGGACAGCGTCAGGGTGCCTTCGGGGTCTTTGCCTGCAGCGCAGCGTTCTTCGGGGCTTTCGATACCGTGATCGACCGCGTTGCGGATGAGGTGCGTCATCGGTTCGGACAGACGCTCGATCACGGTCTTGTCGAGTTCGGTGGTCTCGCCCGCCACTTCCAGCTTCACGTGTTTACCGGTGCTGCTGCCAAGCTCACGCAACAGGCGCGGCACGCGGCCGAACACCGAGCTGATGGGCTGGGCGCGGAAAGCCATGGCGTGTTCCTGAATGTCGCGCACCAGCCCGTCGATCAGGGCCAGTTCCTCGATATGGGCAAGGTTTTCATTGGAGAGGCGCTGGGCAAGCATCGCCTGCGCGATCACGAGTTCGCCCACGCCGTCGATCAGCATGTCGAGCTTTTTGAGGTCGATCCGCACCGATTGTGTCGCCGGCGCAGAGGCGGGCGGAGCACCTGCCGCAACCGCAACAGCAGGTGTGGGTGAAGGCGCCATGCTTTCGGTCTTGACCGGAGCAGCCGTCGGTGAAGCGGCGGGGACCGAAGCAGACGGCGCAGCGATCCGCGGCGGCGGCATGATGCCTTCCGGGCCAAAGGCGATGGCGACATCGTCACCGACGAAATCGAAAATCTCGGCGACGGCGTCACGGGTGACATGACCGGGCATCCGGAACGTCCAGCCGAGATAGCCTTGCTCGACCAGCAGCCGTTCAAAGGTGGGAATGGCGGCCAGATCGCAGATCTCGCAGGTGCCGCCCAGATCGGTCAGTTCGCGCAGCCATAGCAGCGGCTCGCTGCCTTTTGTCATGGCGCCCGCATGGGGGCGGATGTGAACGAGCCAGCTTTCAGAGCCAGCCTGGACGGCAGGCGCGGGCGCAGCGAGTTCATCCAGCAGCGCGTCGAGATCGTCGAACGCAGGCGCAGCCGGGACCGGGACCGGGGCCACAGTCTCAGCGCCTGCCTGCGCTGCTTCCAGCCTTGCCAGCAGTCCTGCATCCTCGGGCGGCGTGCCGGGGCCGCGTGCAGCCTCGACATGATCGCGCAGGCAATCAAGCGCCAGCAACAGCAGATCGACCAGCCCGGGTTCGAGCGGCACGAGCCCCTCGCGGATTTCTCCGAGCAGGTTTTCAAAGCCGTGGGTGAAGGCCTGCAGGGGCAAGTGGCCGAATGCGCCCGCGCCGCCCTTGATCGAATGCACCGCCCGAAAGATTGCGTTGATCGTCTCGGCATCGTGGGTGCCATCGCGGCAGGCGGCAAGGCCGGTTTCAGCGGCTTCCAGCGCCTCTTCGCATTCGACGAAGAAGATCTGCTTGATGTCGTCTTCGGTCATGCGCCTGCGCCTTCCAGCACAACGTGGTCAAGCCCGGTCAGCCGCAGCGCCGCGGTAAAGGCGGAACTGGGCTGATGGATCGCGATCCCGCCTTCGCTGCGTGCGGCTGAGACAAGCAGTTGCAGCATCGCCTGACCGATCCGCTCGACCCGTGCGGCATCGACCGCGAGCGGCGCAGGCCCGAGGGATTCCGCCACTTCCGGATAGAGCGCGGCAGCGGCGCTGCGGTCACAGATGGGGGGTAGGATGATCATCGGGGGGCAGACCTCGTGCGGGGCGGGGGATCGGGCGGGGGCTGGGGAACGGCGCCTTAGAACTCGCTCCAGTCGTCCTCGTCGGGCAGAGCGGACGGTGCAGGCTTGCGGGCGAGGTTACCGGTCACGGGCGGCGGCGCTTTGCGCGGGGCGGGAGCCTTGCGCTGCGCAGCGGCAGCGGGCCGTGACGGGGCTGGGAAGCTGGCGACAGTCTGGCCCGCACCGCTCACCCGGAACTGCGCGACCAGTTCGCCCAGCCGCTGGGCTTCGCTCGAAAGGCTGCGGGTAGCGGCGGTCGACTCTTCGACCATCGCGGCGTTCTGCTGGGTCATGCGATCGATCGTGCCGACCGCGACATTGACCTGTTCCAGATTGCTCGCCTGCGAAGCGGTGGTCTCGGCGATCTCGTTGACCTGCGCGGTAACCGAACCGACCTGCGCGACGATTTCGGCCAGCAGCGTGCCGGTCTCGCCCACCAGGCTTACCCCGTCACCGACATGGGCGGTCGACTTGTCGATCAGTGTCTTGATGTCGCGTGCCGCTTCGGCCGAGCGCTGGGCCAGCGCGCGCACTTCGTTGGCGACAACGGCAAAGCCTTTGCCTGCCTCGCCAGCACGCGCAGCCTCGACGCCGGCGTTCAGGGCCAGCAGGTTGGTCTGGAAGGCGATACCGTCGATCACGTCGATGATCTGGGTGATTTCCTTAGCCGATTGCTCGATTGCGCCCATCGCCGCGACGGCCTTGCCGACCACAGCTCCACCTTCGGTGGCGCGCTGGTGGGTCTGGGAAATCGCGCCTTTCGCGGCGCTTGCGTTTTCGGCGGACTGGCGCGTGAGGCTGACAGTAGTGCCGACCGAGGCCGCGGTTTCCTCAAGGCTGGCGGCCTGCTGTTCGTTGCGCAAGGCGAGGTCTTCGGATGCTGCGCGGATCTCGTCCGAGCTGGTGCGAACGCCGCTTGCAGTGGCGCGCACGGCATCGATCATCCCTTCAAGTTTGGCGACCGAGGTGTTGAAAGCATCGCTCAGCCGTTCATGCTCGCCGGCCGGCATGGACGTGATGCGGTGAGTCAGATCGCCATCGGCCAGACGTGACAGCGCGCCCGACAGCGTCTCGACCACTTCGGCCTGTTCGGCAGAGCGGGCCTTGTCGGATTTCAGCGCGGCGCGGAACGTTTCGATCGCGCGGCTCATGGTGCCGATCTCGTCCTCGCGGTGCGTGGTGGTGATCCCCGCGTCGTGATCGCCTGCGGCCATATCGCGCATCGTTTCCGCAGTGACGTAGATCGGCCAAAGCACCTTGCGGCGGAATGCGAGGTAGGCAATCGCCAGCACGGCCAGCACCAGCACGACGGCAAGGCAGGCCCCGATGATGACGAGCAGCTGGACGACGGAGTTTTCGTCCTTGGCGGCAGCCGTCAGGCTTTCGCTTTGCGCCACAAGAGCGTCATTGGTGCTGCGGTGTTCGCGGTAAATCTGCAACAGGCGGCGGTGCGAGGCGAGCATGGCCGGCTGGTCCCACTGCCGGGCTGCGGGCTTGAGCGAGTTGTTGATCTCGCCCCAGAAAGCCTTGCCGGTCTTCTGGGCATTGGCGGCAAGTCCGGCCTTGAGATTATCGTCGATCGGGCTTTGCGCCCAGCGGCGTTCCGCCTCCCAATATCCCTCTTCCAGCTTCGTCAGCCGTTCGTCGTTGATTGTGTAGGAATCGCGATGGATCGCCATGATGCTGGCGTTGGAGAACGCTTCGACGAGGAACATCGGCGGAGGCAGGATGTCGGCCCGGAAATCGGACAGGAGCTGTTCCTCGCTATCGAGCGCGCCGCCGTTCCTGATGTGGTTGATCCCGATCCCGGCCAGCAGCAAGATGGCCGCCACCAGCCCGCCGAGCGACATGGCGCCGAGCCGCGAGAATTTTTCAATCGTCATATTCCGTCACCCTGCCTGGGCCCGGGTCGGTGTGGCGATCCCGGGCGTGTTGCAGGCTGTCATCTATCGGCAGGGATCATAAGGCGTCTTTGCCGCCCTCCTATGCGCAAGCCCCTAGGAAAGCTGCGGGAATTTATTCTCGCCTCGCGGGGTATCGGCCCATGATATGGCGCGCTGGCGTGCGCTTTCGGGCCGCTTGCAGGCCGGTTCACCATCAGGAGGCTGAGCGTAACATGGCAAATGTCAGAGTAATGGTAGTCGACGATTCCGCTGCGATGCGAGCATTGTTCTGCGACATCCTCGACAATGCCAAGGGCGTGACCGTGTGCGGCACGGCCAAGAACGCCGATGAGGCGCGAGACCAGCTTGAGGCCTTGAAACCCGATGTGCTGACACTCGATGTCGAGATGCCGGGCAAAAGCGGGATGGAGTTTCTCGAAGAGGTCATGGCGACGCGGCCCATGCCGGTGATCATGCTGTCCAGCATCACCCAGGCCGGCACCGGCACCGCGCGCCGCGCGCTGGAACTGGGCGCGGTGCATTGCTTTCCCAAGCCGCTCCACACCTCGCGCGAGGAGTTTGATGCGACTGTGCGGCAGCTGGGTGATATCGTCATCAAGGCGGCGGCAGGCGAACTGAAGCCCGGCGGCGGCGAGAATGCGGATGCGGGCACGGGCGGTGCGCGCTATTGCAGCGACGGGCGGATCGTCGCGCTGGCTTGCGGGGCGGCGGGGATCGAGACGGCGCGTCAGGTGCTTGCCGCCTATGATGCTGCCTGCCCGCCCACCATCGTGCTGTTCGATGCCGAATCCGGCGCGGTCGAAAACGCCGTGCGGGCCATGCGCCATTCGCTGCCCTGCCAACTGGGCGATGCTGTCGATGGCGTGTCGCTGGAGATCGGCAAGGTGTGGCTGGCGCATGACCCGACCCGCCATGTCATCGTCGAGGCCGGCGAGCCGCCGCGCCTCCGGCTGGTCGAGCGCGATCCGGTCAATGGTTGCCGCCCTTCGGCTGACCTGCTGTTCGGCAGTCTCGCCCGCAGTGGCCTCCCGGCGTTAGGCGGCCTGTTGACGGGAAGCGGTACGGACGGAGTGCGCGGGCTTGCGATCCTCGCAGAGACAGGCGGCAAGGTGTTCGTCCAGCGTCCCGCCGATTACGCGCCGCGCGACCGCTATGACGCCGTCCGCGCGCAGGGTCTCACACTGGACGACCTGCGTCAGGAGGCCATTCCCGACTGGATTTTGGAAAAAACCAATACGGCATCTTAGGTACTGAAAAATATGATTTTTTATTTAAAGGCCAAGTAAGTGTAGCTTTTTTTGCAAGACTAAATTTAGTCTCTATCGCTCCCCCGACTTAGTCGATATTCACGCCGCTGTAATCCTACGGGGGAAATCTGAATGGTTGAAGTGCGTGTGCGCGGGCTTGCCCGCGGCAATGGTCGTCTGTCTGCTCAAATGACGGCCTCGCGCCTTCTCGGCTCTTCCGCGCTGATTCCGGTCGCCGCCGCGCTGGCGTTCATGCCGACCGAGGCCTTCGCGCAGTCTGTAACCTGGGATGGGGATGTCGACACCGACGCCGGCAACGATGTTAACTGGGGCGGAAATGTTCTCCCCGGTTCGGGCGACACGATCGTCCTCGACAACGGCTCGCTGCCGAATCAGCCGACCATCCAGGATGGCGACTTCCTTCAGGTGGCGTCAACGAACGTCAGCGCGGGGACGTTCACGGTTGCAGGCAGCCTGCTTTCGCCGAGTGTCATCTCAGGCACGGGGATCCTGAGTGTGGTGCCTTCGGGCAGCGTTACCGGCGCGATTGAAGTGCAGAATGGCGGTGCGCTGCGAATTGCCCACGCGGTTGGCTTGACGGGGCCGATCACGCTCAACGGAACGGGCCAGAACAACACCGGCGCGCTGCGTTACGCCAGCCCCACAAGCACCTTTGTGTTCACCAATGCGCCGATCACCTTGGCATCCAATTCACTGATCACCTCTGACGCAGGATCGCTCATCCTGACCGGCAATATCACCGGGCTGGGGCAGACCCTGACGTTTGGCGGTGCAGCGTTCATCCAGACCCGGGGTGCCATCAATCTCGGCACGGGCGGGATCATCAGCAACATCGGCGGTGTGGTATCCTTGCAGGGCAATGCGAACTTCACTGGCCCGGTGACCGTGAACAGCGGATTTTTGCAGGCCCTCAATGGCAATGGTATCGGTGACACCAGCCTCGTCACGCTCGGACAGAATGCGACGCTGCAAATCGTCAATTCCGAACGGATCGGCAACCTTGCCGGCAGCGGCCGCGTCATCATTTCTGACGGTGAGATTTTCACCGTTGGCGATGGGACCGATCAGGTGTTCTCGGGCGTGATCGAGGTCAATCCAAGCACTGCCACCGCCGATTTCGTCAAGGTCGGCAGTGGCCGGCTGACCCTGTCTGGGAACAATACCTATAACGGCACTACCACGATCAACGGCGGCACCCTGCAGGTCGGCGATGGCGGCACCACGGGGTCGCTCGGGACAGGGTCTATCGTCAATAGTGGCGCGCTGGCGTTCAACCGTTCTGACAATTTCACGGTTGCCAACCGCATATCGGGTGCCGGCTCGCTGACCAAACTTGGCGCAGGCACGCTGACATTGTCGGGGGCGAACACCTATTCGGGCGGCACGCTGATCAACGCCGGCACTGTGCAGATGAACACAGCCGGCGCACTCGGCTCCGGACGCATCACGCTGGGTGCCGACGGCACCAAGCTGATCGCCAATTTCGACGGGGCGCTAACCTCCGCAGTTGAATTCGGGCAGGACGTCGATGCCACCTTCGCAGCAGCAACCGGACGCACGGTGGAGTTGCAGAACGTTCGAATCCTGGCCGGTTCGACCGCGCGGTTCGGTTCGGCGACCGAAACGGGCACGATTGTATGGAATGCGAGCGATGGCGCGATCGGCACCCCCCCTGTGCCCACGATCTCGATCGATGGCGGCACGCTCAGGGTTGCCGTGGGCCTTGGGGCCAGCTTCAATTTCTTCTCGAACGGCATCGGGCAATTCAATGTTGCCTCCGGGGCGACGCTGGATGCCAATGGCAACATCCTGATTCTCGTCGGCCTTAGCGGCACGGGGACGATCGCAAACTCAGGCGCGGAAAACGCCTTGCTGCTTGATAGGGCACTCGGCTTCAACGGCACCTTCGATGTGGGCGCCAATGGGACGTCGCTTGAAGGCACGCTGGGTGGCGTCGCCGGGTTCACAAAGATCGGCTCGGGCACGCTTACCCTTGGTCGCGCAACCGTCATCGGCAGCACCTTTAACGGCCAGATCGATGTGGAGGCCGGCACCCTGCTGGTCAACAACACGCTGGGCGGCACAATCAACGTGAACGGCGGGACGCTGAGCGGCACTGGAACGCTTACCGGTGCTGTCACGATCGGCAATGGCGGGACGCTCGCTGCCGGTCAAAGCCCGGGAACCATGACGATCGGCGCGCTGACGCTCAATGCCGGATCGCTTACCGTCTTCGAACTGGGCGAGGCTGGCGTTGCGGGCGGGGCGAACAACGACCTTATTCGCGTCACTGGCAATCTTGCGCTTAACGGCGGCACGATCGACATCGTCGAGGGCGCGGGCTTCGGCGTCGGCCGTTACACCTTGTTCGAGTTCGGCACGCTCAGCGGTGCGCTCGGTAACCTGACGCTCAATCCGATCAGCGGCGGTTTTGCCGGCACGCTGGCAGTGGATGGCAGCACGATTGTGCTCAATGCGGCGCCGCCGGAAGACCTGATCTTCTGGAACGGCACCACCACCTCGCCGACCGGCGCGGTCGTCGGCGGCAACGGCACTTGGAATTTCACCAATACCAACTTCACCGAAGATGACGGCATCTTCAGCGGCACCTGGGCCGGGAACGGCTTCCATGCCGTGTTTGCCGGGACCGGCGGCACCGTCACAATCGCGGCCGACACCACGGTCGCGCCGAGCGGCCTTGCGTTCCTCGTCGATGGCTATGAGATCGCTGGTGGCAATGCGAATTCGCGGTTGGCGCTGACCGGTGCCACCGGGATCGACACCGCCAGCAATGTCGGGGCGACGATTTCCGCGATCATCTCGGGTGCGGGCTCGGTCACCAAGACCGGCGACGGCACGCTGACCCTGTCGGGCGTGAACACCTACACCGGCAACACCACGGTGATGGGCGGGACGCTGGTCAACACCGGCACGCTGGCGAGCGCCGTGACCAACATGGCCACCTTCAATTCGACCGGCACCCTGCTGAACACCTTCATCAACAGTGCCGGCGCGACTGCAAGCCTTGCGGGCAATGCGGCCCAGATCAACAATTTCGGCACGCTCACCATCACGGGCGACCTCACCGGAACCGCCGGATTGAGCAATGGCTCGGCTGGCCTTGTGACGGTGCAGGCTGGCACGACGGCGAATATCGCCGGGCTGATCTCCAACAACAGCTCAGCCGCCAACGCCTTCACCGTCAACGGCACGATCGCGACCACCAGCCAGTTCGACAACAATGGCACCTCGCAGGTGCTGATCGGGTCGACTGGCACGGTTTCGACCGGGACCGGGTTCAACAATGCCGGGACCCTCGTCAACAACGGGACGATCAACAGCATCGTCCGCAATGGCGGCACGCTGACCACGACCGGGACGATCAGCCAGGAACTGATCAACCAACTGGGCGCTACAGCGACCGTTTCGGGCAACGTTGCGCAGCTGAGCAACTCGGGCACGCTGACACTCACCGGCACCACCACCGGATCGGCCAGACTGGACAATTTCGCATCGGGCGTGGTGACGGTGAATGCCGGGGCCTCGGCGTTCTTTGCCGGTGATATCTTCAACGGCGGCACGGGGGCCAATGCCTTCGTCATCAACGGATCGTTCCGTTCGGGCGGGTTGTTCATCAACCAGAACGGCGCCAACGTGCTGATCAACGCGGGCGGGTCGCTCGGCGGGGTGACCGGGATCACCAACGCCGGCGGAACGCTGGTCAACAACGGCACGATCACCAGCATCCTCAACAACTTCGGCACCCTGACGTCGACCGGTACGCTGCAAAACGGCCTGCTCAACGGCTCGTCGAACGCTCTCGCCAACCTTTCGGGCATCGTGCAGGGGGACATTTCCAGCAACGGCACGATCAACCTCACCGGGACCACCACCGGCATCGGGGCGGTGACGCAGCAGTTCTTCGGCACGTTCAACCTCAACGGGTTCAACACCAGCTTCGGCAGCCTTGCCGGCTTCGGATCGGTTAACATGGGCGCGGCCACGTTGACCGTGGGGGGTAATGGCACCTCTACCAGCTTTAGCGGTTCGATCGGCGGCTCGGGCGGTCTGGTGAAGACCGGCGCGGGCACCTTCACGCTGTCAGGCATGAACACCTACTCCGGTGAGACCCGGATTGATGAAGGCGGCCTCACGCTCGCCTCGAGCGGTGTGATCGCAGGCCGGGTGCGCAACGGCGCGACCTTCACGAACGCGGGCACGGTGAACGGTTCGGTTATCAACATCGGCAATTTCACTTCGACCGGGACGGTGCAGGGCGGTCTGACCCAGTTTGTGGGTTCCAGCGCCACCCTTTCCGGAACGCTCAACGGCGATATCCGCAACGCCGGCGCACTGACCGTCAACGGCAACCTCGGCAGCGACGGCTTTGTGTCCAACACCGGCACAGGCACTGTGCTCGTACAGGGCGGCGCGCGCTGGGATGTCGGCGGGTTCGATAACGTCAGCACCAACGCCAATGGCTTTGTGATCGCCGGGACCGTCATCAACAGCGGCTTCTCGATCAACCGCGCCGGAGCGACGCTGACGATCAGCGGCGGCGGCATTCTGAACTCGCGCTTCTTCACCAATGAAGGCGGTCAGGTAAACAACAATGGCCTCGTCAATGCCGATGTCACCAATCTGGGCAACATCGACAACAACGGCACCTGGAACGGCATCCTGTCGCACGGCTTCGGCACCGTCACTAGCAACACCCGCTGGAACGGGTCGTTCGGCATCAGCGCGGGCGGGCTCGTCATCAACAACGGGGTTTGGGCCAATGCGGGCGATATCTCGGGCATCAGCAGCGGCCTGTTCGAGAACTTCGGCACGCTTAGCGGCAATGGCGTTTCGGTGTTCGGCGCGGATGCGCGGCTCGCCAACCGTTCGGTCGGGACGATCACGCTTGCCAGCAATCAACAGCTTCAAGTCGGCGGCGACGGGATCATCAGCAATGCCGGCACGGTCACTGCGCGCGCTCAGGTCAATGCGGGCGGGGTTATCCAGAACGACGCCAGCGGCATCTGGAACGGCTCCTTCAGCATCCTGAGCGGCGGCAGCCTCAACAATGCCGGCACCATCACCGGCAACATCCTGAACCGTGGCAGCCTTTCTTCGGGCGGGATCATCAACGGGGTTCTGACCAACGAGCAGGGCGCAAGCGCCAGCCTGTCGGGCTTCCTCAACGGCAACGTCTTCAACAGCGGCCAGATCTCGCTGGTCGGCACCACCAACGGCATCGCCACGCTCGATCAGACGTCGACCGGTGCGTTCGATATGGGCGGGA
>Ga0209812_10001164_pt1 | contig 19475 bp, 15 predicted proteins | sample JI71714BDNA_FD_187502 | JGI IMG/M metagenome (GOLD analysis project Ga0209812, IMG submission 187502) | Wastewater effluent complex algal communities from Wisconsin, to seasonally profile nutrient transformation and Carbon sequestration -... | ecosystem: Engineered > WWTP > Effluent > Algae...
GCCCGCCGTTCAACGTGCTGCTGCGCGATGACAAGAGCTTCCCCTTCATCCTGCTGCGCGCCGATCACGCGTTCCCGCGCATCCAGAAACATCGCGGGGCGCGGCGGGCCAAGGGCAATTACTACGGCCCGTTCGCCAGCGCCGGGAGCGTCAACACGACCCTGAACGCGCTGCAAAAGCTGTTTCTGCTGCGGTCCTGCACCGACAGCTTCTTCAACAACCGCGACCGGCCCTGCCTGCTCTACCAGATCAAGCGCTGTTCGGCGCCCTGCGTCGGGCGGGTGAGCGAACCTGATTACGATGCGCTGGTGCGGCAGGCGAAGGATTTTCTGTCGGGCAAATCGGGCGCGGTGCAGGCCGATCTTGAGCGGCAGATGGCCGAGGCGGCACAGAACCTCGATTTCGAGACGGCAGCGATGTTGCGTGACCGGCTGCGCGCGGCGACCTTCATTCAGGGGTCGCAGGCGATCAATGCGCAAGGTCTGGGCGATGCTGACGTGTTCGCGCTGGCGGCCAGCAAGGGCCAGATGAGCGTCCAGTCATTCTTCATTCGCGGCGGGCAGAACTGGGGCCATCGCGCCCTGTTCCCGCGCCACACCAATGATGTGGAAGAAGCGCAGGTGCTCGCCGATGTGATGCTGCAATTCTACGAGGAGGTGCCCCCGCCGCCGACCATTCTGGTGGACCGCGAACTGGCCGAGGCCGATTTGATCGAAGCCGCACTCAGCGAAGTCGCAGGCCGAAAGGTGCGCATTTCCGTCCCCGAACGCGGCGACCGGCGCAAGCTGATGGCGCAGGCACAGCGCAACGCGGTCGAGGCGCTGGAACGGCGGCTGGCCGAGACCGGCACCAAAGCGCGGCTCAACCGCGAACTGGCCGAGTTTCTGGAGCTCGATACCCCGCCACAACGGATCGAGGTCTATGACAACAGCCATATCCAAGGCACCAAGGCGGTTGGCGCAATGGTGGTGTCCGGCCCGGACGGGTTCGAGAAGGGGCAATACCGCAAGTTCAACATCCGCGAGGCGCAGACCAATGATGACTTCGCGATGATGCGCGAAGTCATGGCGCGGCGGTTCCGGAGCTTTGCGGAAGGGGAGGAGAACCCCGAGGCCAAGCAGGGTGGCCACGAAACCATCCTGCCCGATCTGATCCTGATCGACGGCGGCAAGGGCCAGCTTTCCAGCGTCATGCGCGTGCTGGAGGAGGTCGGCATTGCCGACGATATCGCCGTGATCGGCGTGGCCAAGGGGCCGCATCACGGGCGTGACGGGCGCGAAGTGTTCCACTTCCCCGACGGGCGCGAGAAGATGCTCCCCGTCAATTCGCCGCTGCTGTTCCATTTGCAGAACCTGCGCGACGAGGTGCACCGCTATGTCATCGGCGCGCACCGGGCCAAGCGGTCCAAGGCGATCACCGCCAGCCCGCTCGATGAAATCCCCGGCATCGGCCCGTCGCGAAAGCGCGCGCTGCTGCTGCATTTTGGCACCGCGAGCAAGGTGCGCGCTGCCGCGCTTGAAGACCTGCAACGTGCCCCCGGCGTCAGCGCCACAGTCGCGCGCAAGGTCTATGATTTCTACCATGCAGGGGGCTAGAGGGGGCAGATGATCCTGCCCGACGCCTCCATTACCGTCGAACGTCTCGGCCGCGAGGGCGAGCCGCTGGTGATCATCGACAATTTCACCGGTCAGCCTGAACGGTTGCGCCAGATGGGAATGGCGGCGCAGTATCATCCGGCAGGTGTGGACTATCCGGGCAGGCGCGCGCTGGCCGATCCTTCCTATCTCGATCTCCGCCGCGAGCTGATGATGCAGGTCGTGTCGCGGGTGTTCGGGCTGACCCGCAGCATCAATTGCGAAATCGCCGCCTTCTCGCTGGTGACGCTGGCCCCGGAGAAGCTCTCCCCCCGCCAGCGTATCCCGCATCACGATCATTCGGACGCCGGGCGGGTGGCAATCATGCATTATCTGGATGGGCCGGAGAGCGGGGGAACGGCGTTCTACCGCCACCGCCGCACCGGATTCGAGGCGATCACGCCCGGGCGTGAAGCCGCCTATGCCGCCGCGCTGGCCGAAGACGAGCGTGAATATGGCCCGCCGCCGCCCGGTTATCCGCTGGGGGATAGCGCCGCCTTCGAACAAATCGGTGCGGTCGAGGCGCGGCCCGACCGGATGGCGCTGTATCGCGGGCGGCAATTGCATTCGGGTATCATCCCCGATCCCGCGGCGCTGTCCGATGACCCGGCAACTGGCCGCCTGACGGTCAACATGTTCCTCTTCGGCACCTGAGCTTCTCGCCGGGCCAGTTTACGAATTCTAGCGAACCGCAGGCTAGAATTGCGGCATGACCGGGTTCACCTTCGCCCTTGTTGCGCTGCTGGGAGTGCCGTTCACGGTGCTAGGGCTGCTGGTGCTCGCGCACCGCCTGACTCCGGCGGCGATCTGGCAGACCCGCACCGTGCAGGCGCTGGCCGTGCTCGGGCTGATTTCCTGCATCGGCCTGCCGGTCACGATCATGCAGATCGACGGCCAAGGCGAATATTTCGAGGATGAAACCGTGCTCGTCAGTGACGCTTTCGGCTTGCCCGGAGGCGTCAAGGTCAACCGTCAGAGTGACAAGACCCTGCGGCTGGGGGATTGCTGGCGCAATGCGGTGAACTGGCAGTCGGATGTAGAGTTTCCCAACGCCGCCGCGTTCGACCGGTGGCTGGCCTCACAAGGCTTCCGGCAGGGCATCTCCCGGCAAGTCGCTGGCTATTTCGGCAAGACGCCTGATCAGGTGAGCGTGGCCCCGGGCGCGCTCGACCTGCAGATGCGCGATCCGCACTATGTGCTGTCCGACCAGAATGGCTCCTATCAGCGCAATGTCCGCATTCTGCAATTCTATCGGCCGTTTGTCTGCGCTGCGATCGACCGGGCGGCGGATGGCAGCATATCCTTGCGCCGTTGCGATCCGATTGCCGAGGGCGGGGACTTGGGCAATGCCGGCCAAGTGATCGTCAATCCCGACGCGGCGAAGCGGACGCTTGAAGGCTGGATCTACTACACCAGCGGGCCGTCCTATTGCACCAATCCGGTGCGCCGTGCCGTCAACAATGCGCTGGGCCTGCCGCATCCGGAAGGCGAGGAGGCCAACACCGGCATCGGCGGCGCTCTGCCGTTCATGTGAGGCGGCTGCGGCGACCGCGAAGGATCGCCGCAGCCGTATCGCTTACTGGCCGTCGAGCGCCTTGCTCACCAGCACATTCACCGAAACGCGGCGGTTCTGCGCGCGTCCTGCGGCCGTGGTGTTGTCGGCCGCGGGATCGGAGGTTGCCATGCCGGTCGGGGTCAGCATCCGGTACGGCTTCCACTTGCACACCTGCTGCAGGTGGTTGACCACGGCGGCAGCGCGCTTTTCGGAAAGGGTCTGGTTGAATTCCTGCGACCCTGTGATGTCGGTATAGCCGAGCACCAGCATCAGCGAATTCTCGTTGGCGTTCGCCTGCTGCGCAGCGGCGCAAAGTTCGGACTTGGCGCCGGGTGTCAGCACCGCTTTGCCGGTGTCGAAATAGACGTTGGTGGTGCTCTTGAGGTTGTACTTGTCGATATCGCCAAGCCGGCCGCGCAGGGCTTCGGTGGCGGCGGCGTTCTGCTTGATCGCGGCGCCCTGTTCTCCGAACTGCTGCTGGGTGCCGCCGCGGATCATGGCGGCAATCTGGCGGTCGTCGCTGGTGAAGCGCACTTCGGTGGCGACCAGACCCTGACCATACTGGGCGGTCTTCACGATCACCGGCAGGCCGTTGATCAGGGCGCTCTGGTCGAAGGTCTTGTTACCGATGCCGAGGAACCCGCCGCGGGTGCGGATTTCGGTTTCGGGGTGCAGGGTGACCATGGTGGCGGTGCCATCTTCGCCGGTCACTTGCAGGCGCGAGCCGCGGCGGGCGGAGATGATACCGGTGACCTTCGGTCCTTCGGTCATCTCGGCCAGCGGCGGCAGTGAGCCATAGACTGTGGTCAGCACTTCGCCCTGGTCTTCGGGAACCTGAGCGGGGATGGTCTGGGCGGCAAGGCCGGTGGCCGAAACAGCGCCCAGCAAGGCGATTAGCGCGAGTTTTCGCGCGGGGTGAACAGTGGTGGTCACAGTGGTATTGCTCCTGTGTGCGGGCCGCGATCCCTTATGGTGGCCCTTGTTTAGCGTTTTGCGCGACCCGTGGTTGTTCAGCAAGACCTTGCTGCCAGATGAACGGGATAACCCCGGCTGCCACAGGAGCGGGCAACCGGAGCAGAGGATGCGGCGAGCCGAAGCGCGCGAGGCTGTGTTGCGCGGGCGATCAGTTCCCGGATTGGGCCGCGATCCAGCGGTCGATCTTGGTTTCGAGCACCGCCAGCGGCAGTGCGCCGGTGTTCAGCACCTCTGCGTGAAACGCCTTGATGTCGAACTTTGCGCCGAGCTTCGTTTCAGCCCGCTTGCGCAGTTCCTGGATCTTCAGCGCGCCGATCTTGTAAGCCAGCGCCTGGCTCGGGATGGCGATGTAGCGGTCGACTTCGGCGATCACTTCGGTGCGCGTCATGCCCGAATTGTTCATCATGAAGTCGATCGCCTGATCGCGCGTCCAGCCCTTGGCATGGATGCCGGTATCGACCACCAGCCGCATTGCGCGCAGTTGTTCGTCCTGCAAGGTGCCGTAACGGTTCCACGGATCCTTGTAGAAGCCCATTTCGTAGCCCAGCGTTTCGGCATACAGCGCCCAGCCTTCGGCATAGGAAGTTGTGCCGCCGTATCGCATGAAAGCAGGCAGCGCCTCGTTCTCCTGCGCCAGGCTGATCTGGAAGTGGTGGCCCGGTGCGCCTTCGTGCAGGTACAGCGTGACATTGCCCGGTGTCAGGCGGCTCGGCAGGTCATAGGCGTTGAAATAGAACACCCCCGGACGCTCCCCGTCAGCCGATCCGGACTGGTACGAACCGCCCGCCTCGAACTCTTCGGTCGAGGTGTCATAGGGCCGGATTTCCAGCGGCGACTTGGGGATCAGCGAGAAATAGTCGCCGATCTTGGCGTCGACCTGCTTGCCGATGTCGTAAAAATTCTGCGTCAGCCCCTCGCGGGTCTTGGGCTGGAACTTGGGATCGGTGCGCACATAGTCGAAGAATTGGTTGAGCGTCCCTTTGAACCGGACTTCCTTTTTCAGCTTTTCAAGATCGGCCTTGATCCGGGCGACTTCCGACAGGCCAAGCTGGTGGATCGTTTCGGGATCAAGCGGCAGCGTAGTCGATTCCTCGACCAGCCGGGCGTAAAGTTTGTCGCCACCCTTCATTTGCGAAAGGCCGATGCTGTCGCGCGCGGCGGGCAGGTATTCGTCGCGCAGGAAATCGCGCAGCCGCGTGTTGGCGGCGTAAAGCTCGGCGGTCTTGGCAGCGTATTCGGCGGTGAGGCGGGTCTTGTCGGCCTCCGAAATGCTGTCGGGGAAGGCCTTGGTCGGGGCCATGAACATCGAATCCGCCAGCGGGGTCTTCAGCTGCGTGTCGAGCTGGGTGACCATGATGCCGACCGTCAGCCTGGTTTCCAGCACGCCGCTTACCATGCCTTCACGGAACTTGCCGATCGCACGGTCGACAAAGGCGATGTAATCATCGTGGCGGCTGAGGTTGTCCTCGTAATTTGCCAGCGTCTTGAACGGCGCGACCCCGGTTCCGCTGGCAAAGCTCGGATAGAAGGTGTGCAGCCCGAAGAAGTGGTTCAATGGGCGCACTTCGGTCAGGGCGCGCATTTGGTCGGTATAGCCTTCGAGCGCGCGGTCCTGCGTGTATTTGAACACGTCGTAGGCAAGCGCATCGGTTTCCGACAGCTTGGCGCGGTCGATCTGGGCGAGCAGCGCGAGATTGAGCTTGAGGTCGGTGCGGCTGGCAAGAAAGCTGGAATCGGTCAGCAGATCGCCAAGGCGGTCAGCGTTCTCCTCGTCACCGCGGAACAAACGGGAAAGCGGGTTGAGCGCCAGTTCGCGCGCGTCGGCGTCCTCGAACAGGGCGAACAGCTTGTCGTGTTCCGACTGCTCGGCGGCTGTGGCAGCGACCGGCTGGGCAGCGGTCTGCGCAAGGGCGGGGACGTGCGACAGCAGCAGCGCGGTCGAAGCGGCAAGAGCAAGGCGCAAGGTCATGAAAAAGGTCCCCGGAGGCAATTGTCCAAGCGCGGGGGGCTAGGGCTCAGTCGCCTCGGGCGCAAGCACGTGGGCGACGAGCGAACAAGCCATCTCGACCGGTGACATCATGCCGCCGCGAACCGGCTCGCATGAAACGCCGCGTCGGCGCGCAACTGATCATGCTCGACCCAGACCGAATGGGTGCCGGAACAGATCTTGTGCGGCAGGGCGAGGCGGCAAACCGGGCCTTTGGTCACGTCCGACGCATCCATGATCGCACATTCGGAGGTGCCGGTGTTCTCGTCGATCAGGAAGGTAACCAAATACCCGTCATCTTCCAAACTCGCTCCCTTCCGAGGGATCATCGGGCTTTCGCTGGCATAGACGCCTTCGGGAAGCTGGAAGACCTGTTCCTCGCCCGTCTGGGTATCGTGCCGGACATAGCCGTTGAACAGGAACCAGCCGGGGCGCGTGGTGGTCGACCAGACGTAACGGCTCTTGTGCATGGCATAGGCCGGGTTGATCATCCCGAATTCGACGATGCGGTCTGTGAGGCGCTCCTCGCGGCTTTCGCCTGTTTTCAGGTTAAAGCGCCAGCGGTGCAGGCGGCTCTGGAAGGAGTGTTCGTCCACGTAAGCCATCATGTGGCTGTAACGGCCCATTTCCTCCAGCGGATCGGGCATGGGCTTGGCCTGGTGATAGCCTTCGAGGATAACCTCGTCGCCTTCCTCCCACGCGTTGGTCCAGTGCAGCACATAGGTCGGCGCGGCTTCGAACCAGCGGATGTCCTGCGTCTGGCCGTGACGCGGGATCAGGCCGAAACGGGTCGGCACGCCATCATGGATGCGCGCGGCGTGGATATTCCGGCCGAGCAATTCCTCGTCCCAATACAGCGGCATATCATTGAGGATCGACCAGTTCGGGGTGATCGCCATGTCATGCGGCAGGCGCGGGCCGGGCAGGGGGATGGGGACGTAGTGAACCAGCTGTCCGGTGCGATCGACCACGCCGTAATGCATGAACGGGGCGTGCTTCGAATAATTGAAGAACATCAGCTCGCCCGTCGCCTCGTCGGCCTTGGGGTGGGCCGAGATGCCATCCAGCGGCACCCACGGCGCCTTGCCGCGGCTGGCCAGCGTGACGGGATCCAGCATCCATGCCTCGCCGCACTGGTACAGCGTCGCGTAGGCCGTGCCCGCGTGGACGATGATGTCGGTGGAGCCGGTATCTTTCAGCCCGCCATGCGCGCCGAAGCCGGGGCGCACGCTTGTCCCCCACGGGTCCATCAGCCCGCCCCACAGGCTGCGGCCCGCGATCTGCTCCGCCTCGAAACAATGGGTGCGCACGAAGCGGTTGCGATAGCTCGCCTTGCCGCCCGAGATATTGACCTGATGGATCATCGCATCACCATCGAACGGGTGATGGCGTCCGAGCGGTTGGTGCACCTGGTTTTCGGTGTTGCGCAGGTAGATGCCGTCAATGTCGGACGGGATTTCGCCTTCGATCACGCGCAGTTCGGCCACATCGACCTCTTCATGCAGAGCTGTCCACGGCCCTGTCAGATAGGGGTGGTTGGACGGCTCCAGCGAAGTCTTGACCGGCGGGTGGCGCGTGATCTGCATGATGGTCTCTCCCTGCTGCCAGAATGAGCGCGGGCCTTGTGTCTGGCAAGATGCTACGATCATCGCACGCTCGCAGGCAAATTTTGATCCCTGTCAAAGCCAGTCGCGACGTTCGGGGCGATTATCCTCATCATGAATGGGAGACACGCCATGAAATCGATCTTGCTGCACATTGACCACGACCGCGCCATGAGCGCCCGGTTGCAGGTGGCGCTCGACATTGCGCGGGCAACCAACGGCCACATCACCTGCCTGCAATCGGTCAGTTACGAGGTGTTTGCGCCGGGCGACTTTTACGGTTCGGCCATCGCTGCCGCGATGCCGATCATCAAGGAAAACGCTGAAAAGCTCCGCGCCGAGACCGAAGCACAGCTGGAGCATGAGGGCGTTCCGTGGGACTGGCGCTTTACCTATGGCATCGCGCCGCACCGCCTGCTCGAAGCCTCGCCGCTCGCGGACATTGTGATCGTCGGCGCGGCCGAGGCGGGATCCGACGGCCGCGGGCCTTCGGCGCTGGTCGGCGATCTGGCCTTGAAGGCACCGGTGCCGGTGCTGGTGGTGCCTGCGGACGCCGGAGCGCTGGATGTCGGCGCACCGATGCTGGTGGCGTGGAACGGATCGTCCGAAGCGGCCCATGCCCTGCGCGCCGCGGTGCCACTGCTGGCGTGTTCATGCAAGGTGACGCTGGCGAGCATTGCCGAGGAAAGCGACAAGGCGCGCTTCGATTTCCCCTCTACCGATGGCGCGAAATACCTCAGCCGCCACGGGATCGAGTGCGAGATCGTGGAAATCCCGCGCGGGGAAGCGGGCATCGCCGACACGCTGTTTTCAGCGGCCCAAGTGCGCGACTGCGGGTTGATGGTGATGGGCGCCTATGGGCATTCCCGGCTGGCGGAACTGCTGCTGGGCGGGGTGACCCGGCGGATGCTGAGCGAGCCGCAGATGCCCATATTGCTGGCGCATTAGTTTGTTGCGTCCTCAAGCGCCGGGCGGCGGACATCCGTCCGCCTTGGCTTTCGCGCCATAAGGCGCGGCGGCCGGTCGGCCTTGCGGCGCTGCGCGCCGAGGTGCGTCAGGGCTTGGCGACCCTCCGGCGCATCATGCCTTCCTGCGCGACGCTGGCCACCAGTTCGCCCGCGAGGTTGAAGATGCGCCCACGGTTGAAGCCGCGCCCGCCGCCGCTCCACGGCGCGTCGGTGGCGTAGAGCAGCCATTCATCCGCGCGTGCATCGCGGTGGAACCACAAGGCGTGATCGAGGCTCGCGCCGACCAACTCGTTGCGCATCCAGCTCAGCCCATGGGGCAACGCGCTGGTGCCGAGCAGGGTGTAGTCGCTCGCATAGGTGATGATCGCGCGGTGCAGTTCGGGCGTGTCATCCGCGCCGGTGATCGGCGCGCAGATGCGGAACCACGAATGGGCGCGGGGCTCGCGCGGTTCGCTGCTCATCCAGTGCAGGCGATCGGTGGTGCGCATTTCGATCGGACGGGGTCGCAGCATCATGCGGCGTTGTTGCTCGTTCAGCCGGTCGCCCCAGGCTTCGGCAATCTCGCGGCGCTGCTCCATGTCGGAGCGCAGATCATCGGGACGCGGCAGATCGGGCATCGGCGAATCGATGTGCTCAAGGCCGTCTTCCGGCTGCTGGAAGCTGGCAGTGAGGTTGAGGATCGGGACAGCGATGCCCTCCTCGTTCTCCTGCGCGGCCACCACCCGGCGGTTGGCAAAGCTGCGCCCGTCAAAGTCGCGCGCGATCCGGTATTCGATCGGAGCGCCCTCGCGCCCGCCGCGCAGGAAATAGGCGTGGAGCGAATGGGCGCACTTGCCGTCGCTGACAGTGGTCTGTGCCGCCTGAAGCGCCTGCGCCAGCACCTGCCCCCCGAACACCCGCCCGATGCCGTCAGCCTGCGGCGGGCCGGCAAAAACATCGGCTGCGCGCTTTTCGACCGTCAGCAACCGGATCAGCCCGGCGGCCAGCTCATCTTTCGTGGGTGTCTCGCTCATGGCACAAGGCCATGCTTGGCGCTTACGAACCCGTCAAGCCGAGCTTTCTCATGATCCGGAAGGCATAGGCCTTGCCATAGTTCTGGTGCGGCCAACGGCCCGGTGCTGCGGGCTTGAAACCACGCTCGCGCAGGATCGCGTTGAAGATGCGCGCATCGCTTTCACGGTAACTCCATTCGCTGCGCCATGTGATCGACAGCGATACCGAAGGGGCAGGGCCGTTCTTCACGAAATGCGGGGCCATCACCGGCACGAACAATGCCTCGCCGGGGCTAAGCGGGAATTCGGTGCCGTGGGCAAGAAAGCCGTCGTCCCACTTCAATTCACGCGGGCCGCCCGAATGGTAGGTCTCGTGCGCTTCGTCCGGCACGAAGCGGGCATCGCCTGCCGGAAACTGGGTCATCACCTTGCTGCCGCGGATCTGGAGCAGGATATTGTGCTCCGGATCGAAGTGGTAGGGCGTGACCGAATTGGGGCTGGAGACGAAGATAAAGCCCTGCGGGGTCAGCATCGCGCCGGTTGCGGCTTCGATTTCGGGGCGGATTTCTTCGAGCAGTCCCAGCAACAGGTCTTCATAGGCCGGCACCTGCTCGATATTCTTCAGCACCGCCCAGCTTTCCGCCTCGGCCACTTTGCGGATCGTTTCGGCGATGGTCATGCCGTTCGAACCGGGCTTGCCATCGACCCCGATCGGCAGATCGCCGCGATTATACTCGACCGAGGTGATCGGCAGGCGTTCGGCCAGCCCTGCCAGCGCCTCGATCTCCAGCAGCGGGTGGCTGGTGAGATTGTGGGCGAGGATGCCCGGCTTTTCCGGATAGATCGTAGCAAAGCGGCGGCGTGCGGATGCTTCGAACACGGGGCTAAGGGCCGCGTCGTTGAAGGTGGCGGGGGCGTTCATGCGGTTGTCCTCGGTCGCGTTTCGTAAGCCATCAGCAGGCGGAAGCAGGCCCGCCGCATCGGCCCGCCAATGGCGATATTGCGGCTGATCATGCGGCGCTGCCCGCGCCACAGGCGTTCGATCATCGGGTGGCCTTCGACCGCGCAGCTATCGGCCCAGGCGATGCCGGGGCGTTCCAGCAGGGCAAGGTTTTCCAGTTGCAGCAGCATCCCGGGCGAAAAGCGGGCGTAATCCTCGTCAAAGGCGGTCTTGAAGCTGTAGGCTCCGGGCGCGGTGATGAAGTTTGCCAGCATCGCAATGGCGCGGCCATCAAGCCTGAGCGCGAGGCGTTCCAGCCTGCCCGCAGCCGCGGCGCCAGCCAGCGATTGTTCGAACAGGGCGCGTGTATCGGGCGCGCTGACGAGCGCGGAGCCTGCTGCGCCTTTCCATCCGGCAGCTTCCAGCGCGAGGAATTCGGCCGTCCATTCCGCCAGCCCTTCGCCGCTTTCGACCCGTTCGAAGACAAGCGTGTCTTCTTCGGCCAAGCGGTTGTGCTGGCGGCGCAGTTCCTTGCGCTTCTTGGCGCTCATCGAACCTTCAAGATAAGCTTCTGCCGACATATCGCCTGCCAGCATCGCGCGGTTTTCCTCGGCGACGGTGTAGTGGGCGCGGGGGAAGGCGGCGATCACACGTTCGAGCGCGGCGTTGGCGGGGCCATCGGCGGGCATCAGCGGCAGGTGGAGGAACAGCGCGCGCCGCGCGCGGCGGTCAAAATGGGCGAGCATGTCGCGCCAGAAAGCATCCTCGAGCCCGGCGGTGATCAGAGGCACGCCGCAGAAGGCATTGGCGTGGAGCCAGCCGGTCGCATGGGTGACGATATGGCTGTAATACTTGGCGCTGCGCACTACGGGCATCAGGCCTGCCAGCCGGCCTTCGTGGAACCACGCTTTGGTGATGACGCGGTCAGCCGCACCCCACTGGCGCAGCGAGGGGAGCAGAAACCACGGTTCAAAGAAGGGGTTGGGCTCGGCAGCGCGGGAAACCAGTCGTTCCCATGCGGCGAGGAAGGCAGGCTCGGCCAGCTGCTCGACATCGAGCAGGTGCAACTGGCCGTGCGGAAGCGCAGCGGGAGCATAAGGCGCTCCGCCGGTGCGAAAACTGTCCGCACTTGCCATGTCCATCGTCGTTAACCCTGCCTTGCCGCGCAGATCCGTGCGCTTTGGCAGGGTCATGCCACAGGGCCGTTAAGAAAGCCTCAGCGCAGGGCGCCATTGTCCGATGCAGGGACAGGCATCCGGGCAAAGATAAACCCCGCCGGAATTGCTCCCGGCGGGGGTGTTTTTGTGGCCCTATCGGTTCAGCCTGCGGCTGTGCTTCGCAACCGCTACTTGAGGGCCGGGTATGGGTTAATCGTTCAGCCCGCCGCCAAAGCCGCCAGCAGCAGCAGGGCGACGATGTTGGTGATCTTGATCATCGGGTTGACCGCCGGACCAGCCGTATCCTTGTAGGGATCGCCGACCGTATCGCCGGTCACCGCAGCCTTGTGGGCCTCAGACCCCTTGCCGCCGTGGTGGCCGTCTTCGATGTACTTCTTGGCATTGTCCCAAGCGCCGCCGCCCGAAGTCATCGATATGGCGACGAACAGACCGCCGACGATCACACCCAGCAGCAGAGCGCCAAGGGCCGCAAAGCCGTTGGCCTGACCCGCCACCGCGGTAATCACGAAGTACACCACGATCGGTGCCGCCACCGGCAGCAGCGAGGGGATGATCATCTCCTTGATCGCAGCCTTGGTGACGAGGTCAACGGTGCGGGCGTAATCGGGCTTCACCTCGTAGGTCATGATGCCCGGGTTCTTGGCGAACTGGTCACGCACGTCCTTCACCACTTCGCCCGCAGCCCGGCCCACAGCCGTCATGCCCATCGCGCCGAACAGATACGGCAACAACGCGCCGAGCAGCAGCCCGACGATGACGTAGGGGTTTTCAAGGCTGAAATCGACGGTCACACCCTCGAACAGCTCGCGCAGATCGGCGGTGTAGGTGGCGAACAGCACCAGCGCGGCAAGGCCCGCCGAACCGATGGCATAGCCCTTGGTCACGGCCTTGGTGGTGTTGCCCACCGCGTCGAGTGCATCGGTCTTTTCGCGTACGCTGTCGTCCAGCCCCGCCATTTCGGCGATGCCGCCGGCATTGTCGGTGACAGGGCCATAGGCGTCGAGCGCCACGACCATGCCGGCCAGTGCCAGCATCGATGTGGCCGCATAAGCGATCCCCATCAGCCCGGCGAGCTGGAAGGCGATGATAATGCCGCCGCAGATCACCAGTGTCGGCAGCGCGGTCGATTCCATGCTGATCGCAAGGCCCTGGATCACGTTGGTGCCGTGGCCCGTTTCCGAAGCCTTGGCGATCGAGCGCACCGGGCGGTAGTTGGTGCCGGTGTAATATTCGGTGATCCAGATGATCAGGCCGGTGATGACCAGACCCAGGAACCCGCAATAGAACAGGGTGCGGCCGTTATAGGCCTGGCCCCCGACGGCGCTTTCCATGTCGCCCAGCGTGGCGCTGATCGCAAACCAGATCGCCGGAACCGACAGCACGGCGGTGACAAGGAAGCCCTTGTACATCGCGCCCATGATGTTGGTCCCGCTTCCGAGGCGGACGAAGTAGGTGCCAATGATCGAGGTGACGATGCATACGCCCCCGATCAGCAACGGCAGCACCATCAATGCGAACAGGTTTTCCGCGCCGCTCATCAGCAGGGCGGTGAGCACCATGGTAGCGCCGACGGTGACGACGTAGGTTTCGAAAAGGTCTGCGGCCATGCCGGCGCAATCGCCGACGTTGTCGCCCACATTGTCCGCGATCACAGCCGGGTTGCGCGGGTCATCCTCGGGGATGCCGGCCTCGACCTTGCCGACAAGGTCGGCGCCGACGTCAGCGGCCTTGGTGAAGATCCCGCCGCCAAGCCGCGCGAAGATCGACACCAGCGAAGCGCCAAGCGCCAGCGCAGTCAGGCCGATCACCACCGGACGGCTATCAGCCGCAAGGCCGGCAGGCCCGGTCAGATACCAGAAGAAGCAGGCAATCGCGAGCAGCGCGAGCCCTGCAACCAGCATCCCGGTGATAGCGCCAGCGCGGAAGGCCAGCGTCAGACCGTCTTGCAGGCCCTTCATCGCGGCGGCCGCCGTTCGGACGTTGGAACGCACCGACACGTTCATGCCGATAAAGCCCGCCACGCCCGAAAGCACGGCCCCGATCACAAAGCCGACCGCCGGGATCGCGCCCAGCGTTACAGCAACGATCACAGCCACGATCACGCCGACAATGGCGATCGCGGTATATTGCCGCTTGAGGTAGGCTTGAGCGCCTTCCTGAATGGCTGCGGCGATTTCCTGCATTTTGGCATTCCCGGCATCTGCGCCGAGCACCTGCCGACTGGTGATGAAGCCATAAACAATGGCAAGCACACCCAGCCCAATCGAAATGAGCAATAGATTCACGAGCAATCCCCTCTCGTCTTATGTTGCTTCCCCTTTCGGGGCGCATGCGCCTCGTTTGATCCCATGGGCGCAAGGGTGCCAGTCATAGGCGCTCGCGTAGGGCTGGCAAGCCTCACGCCAGCCAGAGCCACGCTTTTGCGCCGGTTTCAGCAGTTTTGGCAGGTCGGCGCGGCAAATCAGCCGTGCTGGTAGCCGAGGGTGGCAGGGTCCAGCAGCGGTTCTTCGCCCAGCAGCAGCGGCGCGGCTCCGGGTGCGGTGACACTGCCGATGCGGTGCGCGGCGAGCGGCAGGCGGGCGGCAGGCGGCGCGGTGAACAGCAGTTCGTAATCATCGCCCCAGCGCATACAGGCCTCGCGCCGCGCAGGATCGGCGACCGGGATGGCTTGCGGATCAAGCGTGAAGGTAACGCCGCTCGCCTGCGCCATGCGCCAGCTATCGAGCAGCAGCCCGTCCGACACGTCCATCATCGCGCTGACATGGGGCGCGAGCGCCCGTCCCTCGGCAAGCCGCGGGATGGGACGGTTGAAGGCGGCGAGGTGGTCAGCCGCGCCCTCGAAGCCGAGCATGGCGCGCCCGACCGGGCCGGTGATGTAGATGTGATCGCCCCCAGCCGCGCCGCTGCGGGAAGGGACAGGCTGATGCGTCGCCCGCCCGATCGCGGTGAGGCCGAAACTGCGTACGCCTTGTGCTGCAATCGTATCGCCGCCCAGCAAGGGCGTGCCAAAGGCAGCCAGCGCCTCGCCCAAGCCTGCCAGAAACCGCGCATCATCGCGGCCCAGCATATGGCCGAGCAGTACGCCGACCGGTTCTGCGCCCTTGGCGGCAAGGTCCGACAGGTTGGTGGCGACCAGCTTCCACGCGACATCGGCCAAGTCGGCATCGGCGCGGAAATGGGTGCCTTCGGCCATCATGTCATGGGTCAGGATCAGCGTCTCGCTGCCGGTGGTCAGAACCGCGCAATCATCCGCTAGCCCGCGCGCGCCCGTATGGAGCGGCAGCAGGCGCAGCGCAGCGATGAAGTCGGCTTCGGTCATAGGGCTATGATTTAGCCCCGGCGTGCGCCCTTTGCCACCGCATCCAGAATGCCGTTGACGAACTTGGCCTGCCCGTCATCGAAGAACGCCTTGGCGACCTCGACATACTCGTTGATCGTGACCGCTGCCGGCACATCGACGCGGGCGATCAGTTCGTAGGTGCCGGCGCGCAGCACTTGCAGCATGGTCTTGTCGAGCCGTTCAAGGCTCCACCCGGCGGCAAGCTTTTCCGCGACCAGCGCGTCGATCTCGTCACGCCGCGCATCCACGCCGCGCACGACATCGTCGAAGAACGGCACTTCGGCATCGGCATATTCGGCATCGTCGAAATCGTCATCGTCGATGGTGCGGCCGAGCCGGTGCTGGTGGAATTCATCGAGCAGCCGCAGCAGTGCGGTGCCCTCCATGTGCTGCTGATACAGCGCCTGCACGGCGGCAAGACGCGCAGCCGAGCGGGCTTTCGAACGGGCGGGTTGGTTCATTTGATCCTCAGTTCCACGGACTTGGCGTGGGCAGGCAGCCCCTCGGCATGGGCGAGGGTTGCGGCGGCAGGGCCGATTGCGGCGAAAGACGCCGCATCGAGCCCCAGAAAGCTGGTGCGCTTCATGAAATCGAGCACCGAAAGCCCGCTGGAAAAGCGCGCGCGGCGGCCGGTGGGCAGCACGTGGTTGGGGCCAGCGACATAATCGCCGACCGCTTCGGGCGTCATGCGGCCCAGGAAGATGCTCCCGGCATGGCGGATGGCGTGCATGAAGGGTTCGGGATCATCGACCGCGAGTTCGACGTGTTCGGCGGCGAGCCGGTTGGCGAGCGCAGGCGCTTCGGCCAGCAGATCATTGACCACGATCATCACCCCGTGCGCATCCCAGCTGGTGCGTGCGGTCTTGCCGGTGGAAAGCTGGGTGATCTGCAAATCGATGCAGTCCTCCACCTGCCGCGCAAAGCCCGCATCATCGGTGATGAGGATCGATTGCGAGGTCGGGTCATGTTCGGCCTGCGACAGCAGATCGGCGGCGATCCAGTCGGGATCGTTCTTGCCGTCGGCGATCACGAGGATTTCTGAAGGCCCGGCGACCATGTCGATGCCGACCACGCCGTAAAGCTGGCGCTTGGCTTCGGCCACCCAGGCATTGCCGGGGCCGGTGATGACGTCGACCGGGCGGATACGGTCCGTGCCATAGGCCAGCGCACCCACGGCCTGCGCCCCGCCGATGCGCCAGATTTCGTCCACACCTGCAATATGCGCAGCTGCCAGCACCATCGGGTTCGACTGACCCTTGGGCGTCGGGGTGGTGACGACGAGCCGAGAAACCCCCGCAACCCGCGCCGGAACAGCGTTCATCAGCAGCGAGGAGGGATAGGCCGCCCGCCCGCCCGGCACATACAGCCCGGCGGCATCCACCGGACGCCAGATCGCGCCAAGCCGGACGCCCGCGCTGTCGGTGTAGTCGCGGTTCGCGGGCAGCTGGGCTTCGTGATAGGCGCGGATGCGCGCAGCTGCGAGTTCCAGCGCGTCCCGCAGATCGGGTGCGAGAGCCTTGTAAGCCTCCTCGCACAGCTCGCGCGGGATCGACCAGTCGGCGTCTTCGGACAGTGCATAGCCATCGAAACGCTGGGTGAACTCCACCAGCGCTGCATCGCCGCGCAGCTTTACCGTTTGCAGGATGTTGGCGACTTGCCCTGCAACATCACTGTCGGATTCGCGCCTGGCATCGACAATGCGGTCAAACTTCGCCGCAAAGTCCGGCTGGAGGGTGGAGAGGATGTTCATCATGCCGCCTGCCTTTCCACCACGTCGCGGAACGCCGCAACCAGCGCCGCCACCCGCGTATCGGTTTTCAAGGCGGTGCGGTTGACAATCAGGCGGGCGGAAATGTCGAGGATTACGTCGGTTTCGACCAAGCCGTTTTCCTTCAGCGTCTTGCCGGTCGAAACAAGGTCGACGATCTGGCGCGCAAGGCCGAGCGACGGGGCAAGCTCCATCGCGCCGTTCAGCTTGACGCATTCGGCCTGCACGCCGGCAGCCTCGAAATGGCGGCGGGTGAGGCTGGGATACTTGGTCGCAACCCGCAGGTGGCTGACGCTGCCGGGTTCATCCGTGTCATCGGCGCGCCGCGCGACCGAGAGGCGGCAAAGCCCGATGCCGAGATCGACCGGCGCGTAGAGATCGGCGTAGTCGAATTCCTCGATCACATCCGAGCCGACGATCCCCACCTGCGCTGCGCCATGGGCGACGAAAGTGGCGACATCAAAGGCGCGCACCCGGATCAGGCGCATGTCCGCGCGGTTGGTGGCGAAGGCCAGCGCGCGGCTTTTGGGATCGTGGAATTCCGCATCAGGCTCCACCCCGGCGCGCGCCATCACAGGCAGCGCTTCATCAAGGATGCGCCCCTTGGGGACAGCGAAGGTGAGCTGTCCGGGCCGGAAAAGGCTGTTGTCGTGGGTGCCATTGGTGGTCATGATTGGCCGCGCACTTAAGGACGAGCGGGCAAAAGGGCAATGGTGATGGCGACAGGCGAGCCGGGAATCATGGGGCTGGAGGACTTTACCGCCGCGCTCGACTGGCAGGCGTGCCATGCGGCGGAAAACGGCGCGCCAGCGACTGCCCGCGTGATCCGGGCGCTGGCGGGGGTGCGGGCAAGCGATACGGCCACCGGGCAGCGGATTGCCAATTGGCCCGGCCTGACGCTCAAGGATGCGATGCCGCTGCGGATTGCTGGCGGATTTCACCATCTTGTGCTGACAGGGGCGGATAACCGGCTGGCTGATGTCTATGCCGGGCGGGTCACCGATCAGGCGGCGGTGGACGCGCTGGTGCTGGATCTGGCGCACCAGTTCGATGCGCGGCTGCTTCCATGGCTTGATGGTCCGCCGCAGACCAACGAGGCGGGCCGCTCCGCCAGCATCATGGCCGGGCTGTTATGGCTGGCGCAGCGGGTGCGCGTCCCGCGGTTCGAACTGTTCGAGCTTGGGGCGAGCGCCGGGGTCAACACGATGATTGATCGCTATTTCTTCCGGCTTGGCGAGACCGAGGTCGGGCCTGAGGACTCGCCGATGCGGATCATTCCCGAATGGCGCGGTGCCTCGCCGCCCCCTCATCCTGACGGATTCGCCATCGTGGGCGTGAAGGGCTGCGATATCGCGCCGGTCAACCTCGCCGATCCCGATGCGGCGCTGCGGCTCAAGGCCTATGTCTGGCCCGATGCCGGGGAACGGATGGCCCGGATTGACGCCGCGATTGCACTGGCAGGCGCGTCACCGCCGGATCTGATCGCGGCCGATGCGGGCGATTTTGCCGCAGCAATGCTGGCGCGCCCACGGCAGCCTGGCACCGCACGGGTGATGTACCACTCGATTATGTGGCAATATATGCCCGCTGCGACCCAAGCGCGGATCACTGCCGCCTTCGAGGCCGAGGGCGCAGCGGCAACCCCTGACACCCCGCTCGGCTGGATCGCGCTGGAAACCGACCCCGCAACCTTCCGACACGAATTGCGCGTCCGCCTTTGGGACGGCGCCAGCCATCATGGTGAAGAGCGCTTGCTTTCCCATGCCCACCCGCACGGCGCCTGGGTGGAGTGGCTGGCGGATTAGCCCGCGAGAAACGCCTCCATCGCCGCGTTCACCGAGTCGGGCGCTTCCCACGGCACGAAATGCCCGCAATCCGGCACCCGCACGATGGTCAGCGGGTCGATGATATGCTCCAGCCCGTCGAGGTTTTCAGGGGGTAGGGCGAGATCGTCGATGCCCCAGATCACCAGCGTCGGGATGGTCAGCTTGGGCAGGGCGGGCGGCGTCCATCCTGCCGGAATTTCGAATGGCGCATCCATCGTCGGCACATCGATGGGGCTGGCACGGTAGTAGTTGAGCATACCGAAGGCTGCGTCGCGGTTCTGCCAGTCAAGCAGCAACGCGTCGCGTTCCTCCGGCTCCATCGCAGATGGGCGGTCCCACTTGACCTCTTTCAGCAGCAGGCCGGTAAGACCGTGCTCTTTCACCAGCGCGTCGTTCGCCGGGTCGCGGAAGCCGCGGATATACTGGCTCGCCTCGCGCTGGCCGGGGTGGTTGTAGAGCAGGCGCTGGAAGGTCACGGGGTGCGGCGCATTGGCGATGATTGCGCTGGTGACGCGGGCGTGCTGCCCGCCCAGCGCGACGCCCCATGCAATCGCGCCGCCCCAGTCGTGGCCGACGATGGTGAAGCTCGGGATCGCCAGCGCATCGGCGAGCAGGAACACATCGCCGATCAGCTTGTCGGGCGTATAGGCGGCGACCTCCTGCGGCTTCGACGATCCGCGATAGCCGCGCTGGTCGGGCGCAATGCAG
>Ga0209812_10001166_pt1 | contig 19460 bp, 18 predicted proteins | sample JI71714BDNA_FD_187502 | JGI IMG/M metagenome (GOLD analysis project Ga0209812, IMG submission 187502) | Wastewater effluent complex algal communities from Wisconsin, to seasonally profile nutrient transformation and Carbon sequestration -... | ecosystem: Engineered > WWTP > Effluent > Algae...
TGGTGTCGAACTGACCGCTGCAGGGGGAGAACGCTTGTTGATCTCTTACGCTGAAAAGCTTCGGGAGGGCGAACTGCTCCTCTCAGACCCGGAAACCTATTGCCGGATGCGCCAGACCGACCGCTTCACTCTTCGGCCGGGGCGGCAGGTGGTGGAAGGTTTCACCCCAAGGGGCGCGCGCTATCTTGTCTTCGCGCTGGAGGGTGGCGGGGTCGCCGCCGACCCGAAGTTCCATGTCCGGCTGCCAGTGACGCCCTTGACCGAACGCCCCCTGCCAGGGTTGAACACGGTGCTGGACGGTGTCGGTCAGATGTGTCGCCGCACCACCCTGGCCTGCCTGCAGGATGGGTTCGTGGATGGTGTCTGGCGAGAGTCCAGCCTTTGGCTCGGCGATGCCGTGGCACAGGACTGGGCGCTGCGGGCGATTTCCGATGATCCCCGGCCCTTGCTGTTCGCCATCGACATGGCGGCCGAAGGGGCGGATGCCGAAGGCCTTCTGCCCTCGGTCCTGCCCGGCGAAGTCCCCTCTTACGCGGTGACGGACTACAACTTCAGCTGGGTTGAACTGTTGGCAGGCTGTGCGACCCACCCGGGGATCGCCGAGCCCGAAGCGGTCTGGCAGCGCCATTGGGGTAGGCTGACCCGGATGCTGGAGCGGATGGCGACCTTCCGGAAACCGGATGGGTTGCTGCACAATCCGCCGGGGAGGCGGCTGTTCCTCGACTGGTCGCCGATGAGCCGGGCAGAGCCGAACCTGACTCTGAACCTTCGGTATCTGTACGCCCTGCAACTGGCGGCTGGGCTGGCCGAAAGGGTCGGGCGGACGGCAGATTGGGCCAAACAGGCCGGCGCTCTGGCGCTGGCTTTACGCGGGCATCTCGCCCCGAACGGCTGGCGCGAGAGCCCGGGCGGAGAGCCCGCCAGCCAGTTGGGGCTGGCCCTGCTGATCCTGACTGGAACCGTCGCAGGCACAGGAGCCGAAGCTCTGGCCAACCGGATCGTGGCGCGGTCGTTGACCCTTGACGACGGGGTGATCAGTGGCCAGCCCGCCTTGGCCAGCCCCTTCATGCACCACTACCTTTTCCTTGCCTTGCAGCGGCTTGACCGCCGCACAGACATCCATGCGATCATCGCCGCCCGTTGGGGCCGCTGGGTCAAAGACGGCCGCACTGCCACGCCGGAGAACTGGTCCATCGATTTCCCCGACGGGTCAGCCTGCCACGGGTTCTCGGCGCATCCGCTGGGATGGCTTTAGAAGTCCAGGTGTTCGACGGACAGCGCGTTGGCCTGAATGAACTCGCGCCGAGGCTCGACCACGTCGCCCATCAGCTTGGAGAAGATGTCGTCCGCCTCGGCCAGATCGTCGACCTTGACCTGCAACAGCGTCCGCGCCTCGGGGTCGAGTGTCGTCTCCCAAAGCTGACCCGGGTTCATCTCTCCAAGGCCTTTGTAGCGCTGGAGTGTAAGACCCTTTTCCCCTTCGGCGAGGATGGATTTCAACAGGTCGATCGGCCCGTGGATCGCTTGCTCGCGGTCCTTGCGGACAAGACGAGCGGGGTCGCGATAGATGTCGCGGTATTGCCCGGCGATCTGGCTGAGCCTGCGTGCTTCGGACGACCGGAGAACCGCGCCGTCCAGCGTGCGAAGCTCTTCCACGCCCCGCAGGATCCGGCTCAGGCGGATGCCGTGGTCCTGTGTGATACGGCCTTGCCAGCCACGCTCGAACTCGGGCGCGATGAGGTTCAGGCGCTTGGCGACGGTGTCTGCAACAGCCTGAAGATCGGCGTCGGCGCGGCCCGGGTCAAAGGCGCCGGCGAGGGCAGCTTGTTCCAGGATGGTGCGCGGGTAATGGGTTGGGAAGGTGTCCAGGACACGGCGGAACTGCCGCGCGCCCTCGATCACTCGGGCAAGGTCGTTCCCCGCGATCTCGGTCCCGTCGGTCAGGCGCAAGACTGCGCCTTCGGTGCCCATCTCGACCAGGTAATCCTCCAGCGCGGCCTGGTCCTTGAGATAGACCTCGGACTTGCCCCGCGCGACTTTGTAAAGCGGGGGTTGGGCAATGTAGAGATAGCCCCCCTCGATCAATGCGGGCATCTGGCGGAAGAAGAAGGTCAGCAGAAGTGTGCGGATGTGGGCGCCGTCGACGTCGGCATCGGTCATGATGACGACCTTGTGGTAGCGCAGCTTGGCGATGTCGAATTCGTCGCGCCCGATCCCGGTGCCGAGGGCGGTAATCAACGTCCCGATCTCCTGGCTGGAGAGCATCCGGTCGAAGCGCGCACGTTCCACGTTCAGGATCTTGCCGCGCAGGGGAAGGACGGCCTGGTTGGAGCGGGAGCGGCCCTGCTTGGCAGAGCCGCCGGCCGAGTCGCCCTCGACGAGAAACAGTTCGGATTTGGCGGGATCGCGTTCCTGGCAGTCGGCCAGCTTGCCGGGGAGACTGGCCACGTCCAGCGCTGTCTTCCGTCGGGTCAGTTCGCGGGCTTTGCGGGCGGCCTCACGGGCCAGCGCGGCCTCGATGATCTTTCCGACGATGATCTTCGCCGGGCCGGGATTCTCTTCAAACCATTCCGACAGTTTCTCGTTCACCAGGTTCTCGACTGCCGGACGGACTTCCGACGAGACAAGCTTGTCCTTGGTCTGGGACGAGAACTTCGGGTCCGGCACCTTGACCGAAAGGACACAGGTCAGGCCTTCGCGCGCATCGTCGCCGGTGAAATCCACCTTCTCGCGCTTGGCGATGCCAGAAGATTGGGCATAGCCGGTGATGGTGCGGGTCAAAGCCCCCCGGAACCCGGCCAGGTGAGTACCGCCATCGCGCTGGGGAATGTTGTTTGTGAACGGAAGTACGTTTTCGTGGTAGCTGTCATTCCACCACATCGCGACTTCGACCCCGATGCCGTTCTTTTCGCCGATCATGTAGATGGGCTCCGGCATTACGCTGGACTTGGAACGGTCGATATATTTCACGAATTCCCGCACGCCACCTTCGTAGAACAGCTCGACTCGTTGTGGCTCGGCGTGGCGTTCATCCTCCAGGATGATCCGCACGCCAGAATTCAGGAACGCCAGTTCCCGAAGCCGATGTTCAAGCGTCTTGAAGCTGTAGTCGAGGTTGGAGAACGTGCCTTCGGTCCGGTTCGTCTTGGCGCTGGCCAGGAAGCGGACCATCGTCCCCTTCTTGCCAGGCGCCGGACCCGCTTCGTGGACGTGGACAGTGCAATCACCATCCTCGAACCGGGCGCGGTATTCGGTGTCGTTGCGCCAGACGGTCAGCTCAAGCCATTCGGACAGGGCGTTGACGACGGAAACACCAACACCGTGCAAGCCGCCCGACACCTTGTAGGCGTTGCCACCCTCGTCCGTGTTGTTGAATTTTCCGCCGGCGTGGAGCTGGGTCATGATGACCTCGGCCGCGGAAACGCCCTCCTCCTGGTGGATGTCGACCGGAATGCCGCGCCCGTTGTCACGCACCGAAACAGAGTCGTCGGCATGGATGATCACGGCAACTTCGGTCGCGTGACCGGCCAGCGCCTCGTCGATGCCGTTGTCGACGACCTCATACACCATATGGTGCAGGCCTGAGCCGTCGTCGGTATCGCCGATATACATGCCAGGGCGCTTGCGAACCGCCTCCAAACCCTTGAGAACCTTGATGGAATCGGCACCGTAAGAGGCGGTGTTCTTGGGCTGGTCGGCCATGCGTGGGAAACCCTGATCGTTACGCGCGATTTATAGCGTTTCGGGCCGGGATTGTCACCCCTTCGACACCAGATTTGGTGGTCAGAGGAAGGGGATCACCAGACCCACAGCAATAAGGAGGACGCCCGAGCTGATGTTCAGCTTCCGCACGCTTTCCGGACTGGAAAGAAGCTGCCGAGCCCGGTCGAGAAACAGCGCGAGGCCAAGATTCCCGGCCATCGGGATCAGCGCCGAAATCGCGATGATTGCGACGATATCGGGTGCGGTCAGCGCCTCAAGTGCAAAGAAGCCGGGCAAGGCGCCCATGTAGAACAGGATCGCCTTGGGGTTGCCGATCACCGCCGCGATGCCGACCGTGAAGCCTGCCCACATGCCGGGGCGGGTCAGGCGGCTGTCGGCGTTCAGTGTGGCGGCTGGCTTGCGGACAAGCAGTATCCCCATGACCAGGAAGATCGCGGCCGCCACCCAGCGCAGGATCTGCAGAAAGTCGCCATAGGCGCTTTCGATCCAGCTGAGGCCCAGGATCGCCGCCAGAGGCCAGACCAGGTCGCCAATGGCCACACCGATCGCCAAGGGCCAGGCGGCGGCGAAACCGCCCGACAATGCCCGGGCGGTGAGGGCAACCCAGACCGGACCGGGAACCGCCCAGAGACCCGCCATGCCAAGTGCGTAGAGAGCAAGTTCCTGAAACGAAACGGTCATTCGATTATTCCATCGTGATCTGAGAGCCGGCGTCGGTATCGCGCACGGAAAGGGTTTGGCCGCGGGCACCCAGCGCCGCGAAAAGCTCGGCCTCGGTGCCGGTCATCAGGGCCTGCGCGCCAAGGGCGCAGATCTCGTCGTAAAGCGCTGCCCGGCGCCGCTCGTCAAGGTGAGCTGCAACTTCGTCAAGGAGCAGGATCGGCGCATGGCCCAGATCGTGAGCCAAGGCGCGGGCATTGGCGAGAATCAGGCTGATCAGCAAGGCCTTCTGCTCGCCGGTGGAGCATTGGTCAGCGGGGACGTTCTTGGCGGAATAGCGTGCCAGCAGCTCGGCGCGGTGCGGCCCGACAAGGGTGCGCCCGGCGACGATGTCGCGGCGACGGCTCTCGGCGAGAGCAAGGCCAAGGTCCGGTGGATCTTCTGCGCCCTCGGGCCCTGTCAGTGTGAGGTCGGCCGAAGGAAAGGCACTGGACGGGTCAGCAGCCTCGGCAATACGGGAAATGGCAGCGCGGCGGTGACGGGTGATCTGTTCGCCCGCATCGGCCATCTGCGCTTCAAGGGCAGCGTACCAATGCGCGTCGCTCACCTGATCCTTGATCAGCCGGTTCCGGTCCCGCATTGCCTTTTCGTATGTGAGTGTTTGTTCGGCATGCTCCGGAAAGAAGGACAGTGTCAGGCGGTCCAGAAAGCGCCGGCGGCCCTCGGCAGCCTCGATCCAGAGGCGGTCCATCGCCGGAACCAGCCAGAGCACCCGCAGAACCCGGCCCAGGCTTGCCTGCGTCGCCGCCTTTCCATCGATGCGGACCTGGCGCGGTTCCCCGGGTCCGGCCCAGGTTTCCACGTCGTGCGGAGCGGACAATCCCTGGACCGAGGCACTGATCTTCCAGCCCAAAGCTTCGGGCCTGCGGGCGAGGTCTTCGGCGGCTGCGCGGCGCAGTCCACGGCCCGGCGACAAGAGCGAGACCGCCTCCAGCACATTGGTCTTACCTGCGCCATTCGGCCCGACTATGGCCACAGGCCGGCCGTCGAAGGCCAACCGCGTCGCGCGATGGCTGCGGAAATGCGTGAGCGCGAGGGTATCGATCACCAGACCGCCCACCGGACTTCCCTTTCAGACCAGGCGTTTGCGCGGGATCAGACCCGCATTGGCATGACGACATAGACTGCCGAACTGTCATTGCCTTCGCGCATCAGGGTTGGATCGGCGGCAGAGTTGAAGAGGAAGACGGCGTTCTCGCGGTCTACCTGGCTGGCAATTTCCAGGAGATACTTGGCGTTGAAGCCGATCTCCAGACGCTCGTCGCCATAGGCGACAGCAAGCTCTTCCTCGGCGGCGCCAGAATCAGGCGAGTTGACCGAGAGGATCAGCCGGTCCTCCTCCAGCGACAGCTTCACGGCGCGGGAGCGTTCGGAGGAGACGGTGGCGACACGGTCGACGGCCTTGGCAAACTCGGAGGCGTCGACTTCCAGTTTGCGAGTGTTGCCGGTTGGGATCACACGAGTGTAGTCGGGGAATGTGCCGTCGATGACCTTCGATGTCAGGGTAATGACGGGCGTCGCAAAGCGAACTTTCGTTTCGGAAACCGACACGGCGATCGTCGCGTCGTCGTCGTCGAGGAGCTTGCGCAACTCGCCCACGGTCTTGCGCGGAACGATCACACCTGGCATCCCGTCGGCACCTTCCGGCAGCGGTGCGTCGATGCGGGCGAGGCGGTGTCCGTCGGTCGCGACGCAACGGAGGACCTTGCCGCCCTCGCCCTGCGCGACGTGCATGTAGACGCCGTTCAGGTAGTAGCGTGTTTCCTCGGTCGATATCGCGAACTTCGCCTTGTCGAACAGCCGCCGCAGTTCGGGCGCTTTCGCGGAGAAGTTCGAAGAATACTCGCTGGTCGCCATTACCGGGAAATCTTCCTTCGGCAGGGTCGCGAGACTGAAGTTCGACCGACCCGCAGTGACGGTCAGGCGACCTGCCGCGCTGTCTTCGGACAGGTTTACCAATGCGCCATCGGGCAGCTTGCGAACGATCTCGTGCAACATCACGGCGGAAACGGTGGTCGCCCCGGCGCGCTCGACCATTGCAGGAGCGCGGTCCACGACCTCGATATCCAGGTCGGTGGCGCGGAACGAGACCTGATTGCCCTCCGCCTCGATCAACACGTTGGCAAGGATCGGGATCGTGTTGCGGCGTTCGACCACCGACTGCGCCTGCGCAAGCGCCTTCAGAAGCGTTGCGCGTTCGATGCTGAGCTTCATCTCTTTCCCCCTGCCGACCCCTTGAAGGGACGACGAATTTATCCGGTTTCCACCGGTTCACAAGTGTTGCATGGGACTGTGAAAGGCTTTGCCGGGGCCGTCAAGTGCGGCCCCGTGTCTTAGCCCTGCAGAAGGCGTCGCAGGAGTTGAAGATCGTCAGCAAGCTGGCTGTCCGTGGTCATCAGCTCTTCGATCTTGCGTACGCCGTGCATGATGGTGGTGTGGTCACGCCCCCCGAAGCGGCGGCCGATTTCCGGCAGGCTGCGAGGGGTCAACTGCTTTGACAAATACATCGCCACCTGACGGGGTCGAGCAATGTTGCGCAGCCGTTTCGGCCCGATCATGTCCGAGAGGCGAATGTTGTAGTGCTCCGACACCTTGCGCTGGATTTCCTCGATCGAAAGCTTTCGGTCCGACGAGCGCAGGATGTCGGCCAGGCAGTCCTGGGCGAGGTCGAGCGTGATCTCGCGGCCCACCAGCGAGGCAAAGGCGAAGAGACGGGTCAGGGCACCTTCCAGCACGCGGACATTGGTGGTGATGCGGTGGGCCAGGAATTCCAGCACGCCATCAGCAAGGACAAGGCCGCGATACTGGCTGCGATAGAAATCGACCTTCTGCTGCAAGATGCCAAGCCGGAGTTCATAGTCGGTCGGATGCAGGTCGACGACCAGGCCACATTGCAGGCGCGACTTGATACGATCCTCAAGGTCCTTGATCTCACCCGGCGCGCGGTCGGCAGAAATGACGATCTGCTTGTTCGCATCGACCAGGGCGTTGAACGTATGGAAGAATTCTTCCTGCGTCGAATCCTTGCCAGCAATGAACTGGACGTCGTCGACCATGAGCACATCGACAGAGCGGAACAGCTCCTTGAAGTCCATCACCTGGCGGTCGCGCAGGGCCTGGACGAAGCGATACATGAACTGCTCGGCCGAGAGGTAAAGCACGCGCAATTCGGGGCGGCGGGCCTGAAGCTCATGCGCGATAGCATGCATCAGGTGGGTCTTGCCCAAGCCGACGCCCCCATAGAGGAACAACGGATTGAAGGTCACGGGTCCGCCCTCGGCCACCCGGCGGGCGGCGGCATGGGCGAGTTCGTTGGGCTTGCCCACGACGAAGCTGTCGAAGGTGAAGCGGGCATCAAGTGGTGCGCCGGGCAACTCCTCGTCCGACGCACGCGGACGAACGGCTTTGGTCGCAGGCTTGGAAGCGGGCGGACGTGCGTCAGCCGGAGCGGTGCCGACGGCGAATTCCAGGCGGTCAACCATCTCTCCGGCGCTGGTCAGCTGCGACCGGATGTGGTCGCCGTAATTGCGCTGCACCCAATCGCCGAAAAAGATCGTCGGGACCTCGAAGCGTGCAACGCCATTCTTCAACTGCGACAGCTTCAAGGGTTCGATCCAGGTGGCGTAATTGTGCTTGCCGACCCGCTTGATCAGCTCTTCCCGAACCTGCCCCCAGGTTTCATTCGTCATTCTTTAACCTGCCAATATCCCGAACCGGCGACATCGCACCGATCTTGCCCTGTACATTTGTTGAACGAGCCGCCCCGACCAAGCCCCCGGCCGCCACACTGGCGCGCGGGAAGAACTGGCTTGTCAGAGGGACGGAACAACGCAGAACAACACTGCCGGACACCGGACAGCCCTGTTCCGCGCGATGGGGCGGCTTGAATGCCACCTCCAACTCTTTGATCGCAAAAGGAAAACTCGAATCATAGGGCGTAGCAGTCGCCCAATCCGTGCAGCAGCTTTCCCTTCACGATCCGTTCTTGTCCCCCAAGACGAAGTGAATCGCATGGTGACGCTAGCAAGCCCCCGGCGGGCACTGCAACCGAACAACGTGCTTGACAGAGATTCCCGAAAATCGAATCCGGCGGCTCTGGCAAATCGGCAACGGGGGGCTGAAAACCGGCTGCCGCCAGGCGCCGGAATGCCAAAGGGCGCGCCTGTCCAGGCGCGCCCTTCGATGTTCCGGATTCGGTCCGTTCAGGGCCGGATCACGCCTTGGCGACGGCGACGGCCTTCACGCGCGAGGCGAGGCGCGACATCTTGCGCGCGACGGTGTTCTTGTGCAGCACACCCTTGGTCACGCCGCGTGCCAGCTCCGGCTGAGCGGCCTTCAGCGCGGCGGCGGCAGCTTCGCCGTTGCCCGAAGCGATCGCTTCTTCAACCTTGCGCAGGAAGGTGCGGATACGCGAGCGACGCGCCTTGTTGACGGCATAGCGGGCGTCGGCCTGACGGGCGCGCTTCTTGGACTGGGCGGTATTTGCCATGGGTGGCTTCCTTGCGGTCTATCGGTTTCAATTCTGTCGCACGAAAGACCAAAGGCCCCGCCCCGAAGGACGGATCTGATTCTTGCCTAAGCGGGCCCACGCGCATGTGGGACGGCCTATAGGCGATAAGTTCCCGAATGAAAAGCCCCTGCAGTCCAGGGCTTCAGCGGTCGCGGAATTGCGGCTGGCGCTTTTCCAGAAAGGCGGCCATGCCCTCTTTCTGGTCCTCGGTCGCAAAAACGGCGTGGAACATACGGCGTTCGAAGAGCAGCCCCTCGGCAAGCGAGGTCTCTTGCGCGCGGTTCACGCATTCCTTGACCACCATCGTGGTGATGGCGGATTTCTCGACGATCTTCTGGGCGGACTTCATCGCCTCTTCCAGGAGGCTTTTCGCGGGAACAACGCGAGACACCAACCCACACCGCTCGGCCTCCGCAGCGTCCATGAAACGACCGGTTAGGTGCATATCCATCGACTTCGACTTGCCGACCGCTCTGGTCAGCCGCTGCGTCCCGCCCATTCCGGCCACGATGCCAAGGTTGATTTCAGGCTGGCCGAACTTTGCGCTGTCGGCGGCGATGATGAAATCGCACAGCATCGCAAGCTCACAGCCGCCGCCGAGGCAATAGCCGCTGACGGCTGCAATGATCGGCTTTCGGGCGCGGGTGATCACCTGGGCCTCGGGGCCGAACAGGTCATCGAAGTAGACATCGATGAATGACTTCCCCGCCATTTCCTTCACGTCGGCCCCGGCCGCAAAGGCTTTTTCCGATCCGGTGATGACGATGCAGCGCACCTTGTCGTTCGCTTCCGCCGCCGTCACCGCCGCTGCCAGTTCACGCATCAGCGTCGAATTCAGGGCGTTCATGGCATCGGGGCGGTTCAGTCGGATCAGCGAGACGTAGTCTTCGATCTCGACGATCAGCGTGTCATAGGCCATGGCGGCCTCCTTGATGGCAATCAGGGGGACTCCTAGCACCAAACCGGCGCTTGGCAAGTCACCTCTGGCAAGTGGGACACCAGAAGGAAGACCGGCCGGACTGGACGGTGCGGGTGATCGTGCCGATGCAGCCGGGGGTCTCGCATGGGTCGCCCTCGCGGTCATAGACCTGGAAATGCTTGGAGAAATAGCCAAGCTCTCCATTGGCCTGACGGAAGTCCCGCAAGCTTGATCCGCCCGCGTCGATAGCCTCTGCAAGCACTTCGCGGATCAAGGGGACGAGGCCATGGACTTGTGGTTCTGACAGTTCGCCGGCCAGACGCAGGGGGCTGAGCCGGGCGCGGTAGAGTGTCTCGGCAACGTAAATGTTGCCCAAGCCCGCCACGATCCGCTGGTCGAGGAGTGCTGCCTTGATCGGGGTCTTCCGGCCTGTCAGCCGGGCGGCGAGATAAGGCTCGTTGAAGTCATTGCCAAACGGTTCCGGCCCCAGGTCCTTGAGCAGCATGTGGTCGGAGGCTTGATCCGTGGGCATGAGGTCCATCGCGCCGAAGCGGCGGGCATCGTTGAACGTGATCCGCGCGCCGCCTTCCATGTGCAGGACCACATGGTCATGTTTCTGCGGCGCGGGATGGTCATGATAGAAGCTTCCCAACTGCGCGCCCGAGATCAGCATCCGCCCCGACATTCCCAGATGCACCAGCAGCGTCTCGCCAGAATCGAGGTCGGCAAGAATATACTTCGACCGGCGCCGCAGCGCCGTCACCTTTCGCCCGGTCAGCCGGTCGGCCATGCGTTCCGGCAAAGGCCAGCGCAGGTCGGGACGGTTGACCTCGGCCCGGGCGATAGTAGCCCCTTCCAGGACGGGCAGCAGACCACGGCGGACGGTTTCAACCTCGGGCAGTTCGGGCATCGTCGCCTCATGGACAGTTCGGCGCATTGCGGGCGCGGGGTGGCGGACTATAAGGAGGGGCTGGAACACAGGATCGCAAGACCGATGAGTGAAGAAAAGACCACCCATTTCGGCTTTCAGGACGTGCCCGAGGCCGAGAAGGCCGGAATGGTGCATGGCGTCTTCAGCCGGGTGGCGTCGAAATACGACATCATGAATGACGTGATGTCGGTCGGTATACATCGGCTCTGGAAGGACGCGATGATGGATTGGCTGGCTCCCCGGCCAGGCCAGCGTCTTCTGGACGTGGCGGGTGGCACGGGGGACGTGGCGTTCCGGTTCCTGAAGCGCGCGCCTGGGGCGTCGGCGGTGGTCTGCGACATGACCGAGCCCATGCTGATCGAAGGCCGCAAGCGCGCCGAAGCAGAGAGCCTGGCGCAAAGTCTTGACTGGGTCGTCGGCGACGCAATGGCGTTGCCATTCCCTGACAATTCGTTCGATGTCTACACGATCTCCTTCGGCATAAGGAACGTCACCCGCATTCCCGACGCTCTGGCCGAAGCCTACCGGATTCTGAAACCCGGCGGACGGCTTATGGTGCTGGAGTTCAGCCAGATCCCGAACGACCTGATGCAGAAGGCCTATGACATCTATTCTTTCAACGTGATCCCCGTGATGGGACAGATCATTGCGGGCGATCGGGCGTCATACCAGTATCTCGTTGAATCAATAAGGAAGTTTCCTTCTCAGGACGCTTTCGCCGCCATGATACGCGACGCGGGCTTCGGGCAGGTGAAGTACCGCAACCTCTCGATGGGTATCGCCGCGCTGCATTCTGGCTGGAAGCTGTGAAGGGTCCGCACAACATCATCCGCCTGATCCGCACCGGCGCCACGCTGGAGCGCACGGGTGCCATGGATGTGGTTCTGGAGGCGTTCCGCGCGCCACCGCACCTGCGATTTGCCGCGCGGATGCTGGGATGGCCGTTCAAGTGGGTCGGTCTGAAGGGCGACCCGGAGTTGCCAGCAGCCACCCGCGCATTGACCGCGCTTGGCCCCGCCTACATCAAGTTCGGCCAAGTCCTGTCTACCCGCCCCGACATCGTCGGCGACGAGCTGGCGCAGCAGCTGAAATACCTGCAGGACAAGTTGCCGCCCTTTCCGATCGAGACCGCCAAGAAGATGATCGAAGCAGAGCTTGATCTGCCGGTATCAACTATCTTCAGCGAGTTTTCCGAGCCCGTCGCCGCGGCCTCCATCGCACAGGTCCATCGGGCGCGGCTGGCCGACACCGGCGAGGAGGTCGCCGTCAAGGTCCTGCGTCCCGCGATCGAACGTGCCTTCCGCAAGGACATCGACGCCTTCTACCTCGCCGCCCGCTGGATCGAGCGCCTCGCCCCGTTTTCCCGCCGCCTGCGCCCGGTCGAGGTTATCAAGCACTTCGAAGGCGTGGTGATGGGCGAGCTGGACTTGCGGCTGGAATCCTCGGCCGCAGCCGAGTTCGCCGCGAACACCGAAAAGGACGAGGGCTTCCAGGTGCCGAAGCCGCACTGGTTTCTGTCCTCACGCAACGTGATGACCCTGGGCTGGGCCGAAGGCATCGGGTTGAACGACAATGACCTGATCGACGCCGCAGGCCACGACCGCCGGATCCTTGGCGCACGGGTGTTGCAGCTGTTCCTGAACCACGCCCTGCGCGACGGGTTCTTCCATGCCGACATGCACCAGGGCAACCTGAAGGTCGCGGCCAACGGAGACATCATCGCCTATGATTTCGGGATCATGGGCCGGATCGACGAATACACCCGGCGCGTCTATGCCGAGATTCTGATGGGCTTCATCCGCAAGGATTACCGCCGCGTCGCCGAGGTGCATTTCGAGGCCGGCTATGTTCCCGCCGACCGCGACATCGACGAATTCGCCCGTGCGCTGCGGGCGGTGGGCGAGCCGATCTTCGGGATGGACGCAAGCCGGATCTCGATGGCCCGCCTTCTGGCCTATCTTTTCGAGGTCACAGAACGTTTCGGGATGGAGACACGGACCGAGCTGATTCTCCTGCAGCGCACGATGGTCGTTGTGGAAGGCGTGGCGCGGTCGCTCGACCCGCATATCAACATCTGGCAGGTCGCAAGCCCCATCGTCGAGCGCTACATCCGCGAGAACATTGGCCCCAAGGCCGTGCTGCGCGACCTGATGAAGACTGCCCGGGTTCTTGCCCGGTTCGGCCCCAAGTTGCCTGCCCTTGTAGAGGCGCAGTTGATCCGCGCCGGAAATCCGTCCACCCAGAAGCCCTTGCCGCCTCGGTCATTTGCGCCGCTCTTCTGGGGGGGTCTTGCCGTGGCGGCCTTCGCGGCCGGGATGCTGATTGACAGACTGTTCTGACCGCCCGGCCAAGGTCCAAATCCGCATGATGGACGGAGCCGGACCTGTCGAAGATGCCGGAGTTTCATTCCGGAGGGTCGCGCAGGGCGGTAATGTCGCTGGCCAAAACCTCGACACCACCTTCCAGGACCAGAGCGGTGCCGGTCGCGCCGCCCCTCGCCTCGATCACACGGGCATAGTGCTCGACCGGGGTCGTGGCGATAACTGTTTCGCCGTTCAGGCTTTCCAGGGAAATTGCATAGGCCCCTGGCGGCAGGGGCGCGCCATCCTGCCCTGCCCCCAGCCATTGATACGGGTCGGCGCTGACGGGAACCTCCTCGCGCGAGACGAGGTTGCCCTGGGCATCCTTCACCACAAGGACAGCCCGATTCGCCCCCGCTGCCGGGCTCGGCGACAGAGTCACAGGCGCACCATCATAGCGCACCGGGGCCGACGAACGGGCCTCTTTCCCGATCCAGCTGGCCATTTCCGCCATGCCAAGCTGCTGGAAGCGACCCTGCAGGTCAGCCAGAAGCTGGTTTGTCCTCACTTGCTGCTCAACCCCCGAGAAGGTGGCCAGCTGCACGGCGTAGTCTGCCGAGTCGATCGGGTTCATCGGATCCTGATTCTGCATCTGCACGGTGAGCATCCGCAGGAATGTGTTGAAATCAGAAGTTATTTTTGACGGCGCTGCGGTCGCGGACGACGTGATCGAAGCGGATGTTGCAGGGGTGACGTCCATTCTGGCCTCACAGTCTCAGGTCAAGGGATACCCCGGCCGCTAGGCTCGGGGCGGGAGGGGGGGCAACGATCGGCTCAGGCGGTGCAGTGCTCTTGACCCGATCCCCGGCAAAGCCGTCGTTCCTGCCCGAGCCCGAGGCATCACCACCCTCCTGGCCAAAACCGATGTCGGCCCCGGCGTAACCGGCCGACCGCAGCGCGTCAGCCAGTTCGCCAGCGTGGCGTCGGAAAAGGTCCAGTGTTTCTGGTCGCTCGAAGGTGATCAGCACGACCATGCGGTCCGGGTTGGCGGCATCCGGTTTCAACTTCAGCCGGACATGGCCCAATTCGTCGGGTGACAGCGCCAGTTCGGTTTCGCCGTTGCCGCTTTGTGTCAATGCCGCATTCATTTGTGCGGCAAGCTGGGGTACCTGAATGGCCGAGCCCACTGCGCTGTGGATCGACTGGGCAACCGAAGACCCGGGGAGTGGCGTGCCAGAAAGGGCGGACAGTGCCGGATTGTCCGACGGGCCGGGCTCCAGGTCGACGACCTGCCCGGAATGGAGCAGCCCGGCGGCGATTGTTCCCGCAGGTTCGGTTCGAAGGGCGGGCCGGCTTGGGGCCTTTGATGCCCATCGATCTGCAGAGGGCACGGACTCAGCGCCGTCTATTGCGGGCTTTGCCAAGTCATTGGAGTAAACGCCCTCACCGGCGACGATTCCTGGTTCAGGAAGCAGAGCCTGATCCTTTGAACCCAGAACGGGTAAGACAAGGCGTTTGCCGGGGCCAAGCGGCATCTCAACGAGGGGAAGGTCGACGGCGCCGATACCTGTGCGTTCAGTCCCTCCATCGAACTGGGGCAGGGTATCAACCAGGCCGGGAAACAGGCTCTCCCAGACACTGCCGACTACGCCAAACTGCCGGACGCCTGTCGCAGCTGGGGAGTCAGCGATAAGAGCCGCCCTGCCAACAGACACCATCGACTCTTCCGCGGCCATCGGATCAGGCGATGCCCTGTCGCTATCTTGGCTGGCATTGTCCGGCATGCCGGATCCGGACGACAGGCGGTCTGCGGCATATTGCCGAGACTCAAAGGGGGCAATTGTGTCCGATCCCGAGGCGAAGGCTGAAGAGGCCGCGATTGCGGGCTCAGGCGCAAGGCCCAATCCCTGAAGCTGAGCGGGATCGGGCAGCGCGTCCCCTTGAGTCTTGGACGGCGGCGCGTCATTCGAATGCGGGGGACCGGCGGCACCGATCTGTGACTGAACAGGCCCGCCGAGGTCTTGTGGTTCAGTTGAATGAGAGAAGACCCCGGCGCTCCGTGGCGGTGTCGGACGGCTCTCGTCTTGCTGCCTCCCGGTCACGATCCCAGCGGAGGTGGCCGATCTGGACAGCACATCCGGATCTGGCTGAAGGGGATTCGGGCCCGCCTCAGGAGTGCCACGCCCAGGCTGGCCAGGCTGGTCCGGTCCCAGGTCGGCACCCCGAAGCCCATCGTCGCGACCCATGTGTGCCGGAACGGTGGTCTCAATCGGTTGCGAAGGTGCCGAGCCGCGCGCCTCATCATCGGTTGCCTCTGATTTCGCAAGGCTTGGAACGCAGTCCGCCGCCACCGCTTCCCGGCTCAAGGGAAGCGTCTGGCCCGCTTGCGCAAACGCTGTTTCCGGAACCATCGGCGCATCCGCAGCGCCGCCGACCGCCTTGTGATCATCCGCCAGCGAGATGCGCTCAATTCTGTATGCGCCGACCGAAAGGCCCGTCGGAAGCGCCACGCCCGGACAGCATCCACCGTCCAGGGAGAAATCGTCAGCCTTGATCTCCGTATCTTCCTCCAGCGCCCGAAGGTCCGACCCCAGGTCCAAACTGAATTCCCCGCAGGATTCAACGAACGGAACAGTTGCGCCTTCGGAAAGGGTGGGAGGCTGGGAAAAGATGGTCAGCAAGGTTTGCATGGGCCCACGACTTCTGCCGAATTCCCCCGCTTATCCGCTCGAGAAGTTACTCATTCTTTACCCCCGTCGTGGATCGTTGTGAAAAATCCGACCGATCCGGAGACTGTCATGGAGATTGCACCGATAACGGCCCAGCCGCCGTCGCGAAACGACCAGCTCATGGCAAAGGCCGAAGAGCTGGAGGCTACATTTCTTTCGGAAATGTTGGCCCATTCCGGTCTTGGCGAGATGCAGGGCAATTTTGGCGGAGGTGCGGGGGAAGAGCAGTTTTCCTCATTCCTGCGGCAAGAACAGGCGCGACTGATCGTGCAGCATGGCGGGCTGGGGCTGGCCGAGCTCATCTTCAATTCGATGGTAAAGGCCGAACATGACACCGCTTGACCTGCTGCTTGACCGGGCCGCTGATGCCCTTCTTGTTGGCGATTTCTCGGCGCTCGCCGCGCTGACATCACAGATCGAATCGGCCAGTGTCACCCCGGCGGACCGGGCCAGCGCTGAGCGGTTGCAGCGCAAGGCCCAGCGGAACGCCCGTCTGCTTGAAGCGGCCAGCCGCGGGGTAAGGGCCGCTCGGTTGCGCGTGGTCGAAATCACCCGTGGGCCGACGCTGACCACCTACGATGCGCGCGGGCAGAAGGCACAGATTGCACCTCTGGGTCTGACCCCGGCAAGACGCGTCTGATCTGTTTCAAATGCCTGGCACTTTCATTTCGGCGTTTAGGAATTGGTTAGCTGGTTTGGCGCTTCATTGACCTCGCGTCCCATGCCGGGGCGGCGCTTTCCGGATTTCCGGGCAAGCACGGACAGAATGCCCAAACTGCCACGCCTCGTGGCTTTCCGGCCGTGGAACCTGCGGCCCTCGCGTGAAGGACTGAATAATGTCGTCGATCCTGACCAATACCAGCGCAATGGTTGCCCTGCAGACGATGAAGGGCATCAACGCCAACCTGAACAAGACCCAGGCCGATATCTCGACCGGCAAGTCGGTTGCCACCGCCAAGGACAATGCCGCCGTCTGGGCGATCTCCAAGGTGATGGAATCCGATGTCGAAGGCTTCAAGGGCATTTCGGACAGCCTCTCGGTCGGCTCCGCCACCCTGACCGTCGCCCGCAACGCCTCGGAAACCGTCACCAAGCTTCTGACCGAGATGAAGGGCAAGATCGTCGCTTCCCAGGCCGAGAACGTCGACCGGACCAAGATCCAGACCGACATCGATGCGCTGACAAAGCAGATCGAATCAACCGTTGGCGCGGCACAGTTCAACGGCCTGAACCTGGTCGACGGCTCGCAGACCTCGGTGAACGTGCTCGCGTCGCTTGATCGCAGCCAGACTGGAGTGACCTCGTCCAACATCACGGTGGACGCGCAGAACCTGTCGACCAGCGCGGGTGCGGCGCTGACGGCGGGTGGTGGCACGCTGACCGGGACGACCAACGTCGGTACGCCGCCGGTCGCTTCGGTTGTCACCGGAACGCCGGCCTCGCTGGGCACCTTTGCGTTCCAGGGTGGCGGCGGCGCCCTCGCGAAGAACGACGCAACGGCAAACCCTGCCACCCTGACTGCACTGGTGGCGGGCGACCAGATCAGCCTGAAGATCGGTTCGGTCGAAGGCAAGTATACCGTGCAGACCGGCGATACCGCGGATGCGCTTGTCGCGGGCCTAAAGTCCTCGCTCACCTCGAACGGGCTGTCGGACACCGACTTCACGCTGACGCTGAACGCGGGCGCGCTGCAAGTGGCGAACAACACCAACCAGGCGGCGGCGATTTCGTCGTCGGCCACGCGCGGCACCGGCGGTCTCTCCGGCCTGAACACGATCGATGTGGTGAACGACCCGGCCACTGCTCTCCAGGACATCGAGGGCATGTTGCAGACATCGATCGACGCGGCGGCTTCCTTCGGTTCGTCGCAGAAGCGGATCGATATCCAGAACGAGTTTGTGGGCAACCTCACCGACTCGCTCAAGACAGGCATCGGCGTGATGGTCGACACTGACATGGAAGAAGCCTCGGCCCGGCTTCAGGCGCTACAGGTCCAGCAGCAGTTGGCGACCCAGGCGTTGTCGATCGCCAACCAGCAGCCGCAGGGCCTTCTGTCTCTGTTCCGCTAAGCATTTCGGGCTGCGGGGCGTGATCCCCGCGGCCCTCTTCACCCCTTCGCTTTCGAACAGATGGACACCCCATGACCTTCCATTCCGCGATCAGCTATGCCCGACCCGAGGCGCCGACCCGCTCGCTCCGTTCGGTCGAATACGATCTTCTGGCGCAGATTACCCAGCGGCTGCGCAGCGCCTGGGCCAACCGGGCAACCGACTTCCCCGCGCTGGTCCGCGCCGTGACCGACAACACGCAGCTTTGGTCTACCCTGGCGTCCGATGTGGCACTTCCGGGAAACAGCCTGCCCGCCGCCCTGCGCGCGCGGCTGTTCTATCTTTACGAGTTCACGGCTCACCACAGCCGCTCGGTCCTGGAAAACAAGGCCAGCGTCGAGGTTCTCGCCGACATCAACATGGCCGTCATGCGCGGGTTGCGCGGCGACGGAGGTGGCAAATGACCGGTCTCGTCCTCAAACTTGGCCCGCATGAGCGGGTGCTGATCAATGGCGCGGTGATCGAGAACGGCGACAAGCGCTCACGACTTGCGATCATGACGCCCAACGCCAACATCCTGCGCCTTCGCGATGCCATCCACCCGGAGGAAGTGAACACGCCTGTCCGCCGAGTCTGCTACATTGCGCAACTGGTGCTGACCGGGGATGCTGACCCGGATGAAGCCAGATTGCAGCTTCTGCGCGGGATCGAGCAGCTTTCCCAGGTGTTGACCGACTATGACAGCCGCACCCAGCTGACGCTCGCCAGCCGGGCAGTGATGGAGGACCAACACTACCAGGCCCTCAAGGCCCTTCGTGCGCTACTGCCACGGGAGGAGCGGCTCTTCGCCGCCGGCCGGGCATGAGCTTTCAGCCGGTCCTGCCACTGGCCGGTTACACGGGTTGGGGGTTCCTCAAGCGCACGATGGCGCGGCAACAAGCCGTTCAGCAGGCCCTTCCGGTGCAGCAGCGCGATGAGGCCTACTTCCGCGACAGGATCGGCAAGGCCGACACCGCCGAGAAGCTGGTGAACGACAAGCGGCTCTTGCGCATTGCCCTGACGGCCTTCGGGCTTGAGGGCGACGTGAACAGCAAGGCCTTCATCCGGAAGATCCTGGAGGGAGGTACTCTGAAGGAAGGCAGTCTCGCCAACAAGCTGGCCGACAAGCAGTATGCGAAGCTGTCGGCCGCCTTCGGCTATGGCGATTTCTCGGTGCCGCGCACGAAGATCTCGACCTTTCCCGACGAGATTCTGGCGCAGTATCGCGCCCGGTCTTTCGAGACCGCCGTGGGCGAGCAGAACAATGCCTACCGTCTCGCGATGAACGCTGAACGCGAGATTCCAGCCCTGGCCGCAAAGACGACCAGCGAAACCGCGAAGTGGTACACGGTCCTTGGCAGCGCGCCCTTGCGCGAGGTGCTGCAGACGGCGCTGGGCCTGCCAAAGAGCTTCTCATCGATCGATATTGACCAGCAGGTCGGTGTTCTGAAGAAACGGACCGAGGCGGCCTTCGGCTCGTCGGACCTGATCCAGTTCAAGGACCCCACGAAGATGGAAGCGCTGACCCGTCGCTTCCTTCT
>Ga0209812_10001174_pt1 | contig 19339 bp, 13 predicted proteins | sample JI71714BDNA_FD_187502 | JGI IMG/M metagenome (GOLD analysis project Ga0209812, IMG submission 187502) | Wastewater effluent complex algal communities from Wisconsin, to seasonally profile nutrient transformation and Carbon sequestration -... | ecosystem: Engineered > WWTP > Effluent > Algae...
AAAACATTACCGTAGGAAAACCGCTTGAACGTGTGCAAGATGTTCTTGACGCACTTCAACAGGTTGGTCTGGCGGATGAAATCAACGCACTTCCCGAAGGGCTAAGTACACCGTTGCTGAGTGGCGGGAAAGGATTACCGTCCTCCATGATTCAAAAACTTATCCTGGCGCGATGCCTGGCCAAAAAGCCGCAGTTGCTCATTTTGAATGATTTTTTCAGCGGGTTGAAAAAATCTACCAAGCTGGATCTCATTAACATCACTATTTCAAGTAAGAGCCCATGGACATCCATTGCGGTTTCTAACGATCCCCTGGTAATGGCAGCGTGTGATCGGGTTATCGTTCTAAATGACGGAGTTATTGTGGCTCAGGGAACATTTGATGAGTTACTGAAGCAAAATATAATCACATCCTACATCGATTAATTTTCAGCGTATGCTCAAACTGTCGTCACACCATATTGATAAAATGATTCCACAGGAAAAGTTGTACTCGCTGCGCGCCCTGAAAACTCCCAAGGCAGGAAAAATTCTTGCCCGCTGGTTGATGGGCTTAGGCGTTGTTTTTTTAATTTTTCTACTCTTGCCGTGGCAGCAAAATATTCGGGGCACTGGAAAAGTTACCGCACTAAACCCGATGAATCGGCCTCAAACTATACAAGCGGTAATCGCGGGACAAATACGGAAATGGCATGTACGGGAAGGACAGTACGTAAATAAAGGTGACACGATTGTGACAATCAGCGAAGTGAAAGAAAAGTACTTCGATCCTCAATTATTGCTTCGGATGCGTGAGCAGATCCGGGCCAAGGAAAGTAGCCTGCTATCGAAGGAGCAAAAGTCAAAAGCACTAGAACGACAAATAAAAGCGCTTCGGGAAGGAATGAAGAATAAGATTGAACAAACTCAGGCCAAGCTGGAAGCAGAACAGTTCAGATTTAAAAATGCCGAAAACCAATATCAGCGGAATAAAAAACTCTACGAAGCGGGAAACATCCCGTTAACTAAGTTTCAGGACATTGAATATAAATATCAAGGCGCACAGGCGGATTATATCAACGCTAAAATCGAACTCGACCGCGTGGAAGCAGAATACCTGGATAAAATCAGCAAAGCCGAATCCGACTTAAGCAATACGCTTGCTGAAATATTTGATGGCCAGGGTGACTTAGCTAAGTATCGTAACGAATATTCCAACACGGAAATACGAAGCAGTCAGTACCAAATACTGGCACCTCAGAACGGAACCGTAGTTAAAGCGATGAAGGCTGGGTTAGGAGAAACCATTTATGAGGGTGCTGCCGTTTGCACCATCATGCCTGAGGCTACTGATGCAGCCATTGAACTTTATGTTAAGGCGATGGACGTTCCACTTTTGGCCAAAGGCAGGAAAGTGCGAATTCAATTCGATGGCTGGCCTGCACTTCAATTCTCTGGTTGGCCAAGCGTTTCGGTGGGTACCTTTGGCGGCCGGGTTGAAGTAATTGATTACGTCAACTCAAAGCCTGGTGAGTTTCGCGTGTTGGCTGTTCCCGATAGTCTGGACCAGCCGTGGCCAAAACAGTTGCGTAATGGATCGGGTATAAAAGGTTGGGTAATGCTGGATGATGTTCCAGTGTGGTATGAAATCTGGCGACAACTCAACGGCTTCCCGCCTAGCTTATACGAAGAACCTCTGGAAGATGTAATCGATCAATCAGAAAAGCAATCTTCAAAAAAATAGTACTGGGATACCATGAAAAATCAGAAGTTAAGAGTGGTAAAAACGATGCTCATTGCGTTCATGCTGATTGGATGTCGGGTATTGAGTGCTCAATCCGCTATGGACTCGATTTTTATCTTAAGTGATACCACCCAGGCATTACGCTTAGATGAGTTTTACAAAATCATCCTGAACAATCACCCGGTTGTGCAACAAGCAGACCTGTTAAGCAAAATGGCCCAGGAAGAGATTCGACTCGCGCGCGGAAGCTTTGATCCCAAGTTGGGCTCAACGTTTGATTACAAAGAGTTTCAGGATAAAACCTACTACAATAAATTGGATGCATACCTGACATTCCCGACATGGTTTCCCGTAAATCCCAAAATCGGATATCAACGAAATACAGGTGAGCAAGTCAATAACGAAGACATCATTTCAGGAGAAAAGCAATTGTATGCAGGCGTTTCCATACCCATTGGGCGCGGACTTTTTACCGATGAACGAAGAACCGCTGTGAACCAGGCTCGGATGTTTAGTGATATCGCAGCTGCCGATCAGGTTAAAATCATCAATAAAATTCTGTTAGACGCAGCAAAAGATTATTGGGAATGGTATTATGCATATTACCAGTATAGGTTGTCAACCCAGGCGGTAACCATTGCAGACGAGATATTTAGACGGATAACCATAAATCTGGAACAGGGTGAAGCAGCCATAATCGACACCGTACAGGCAAAAATTACACTGCAATCCAGACGAGTGGAGCAACAAGAGGCGTTACTGAATTTTAAAAATACAGGTATCGTCATTTCGAACTATCTGTGGGACGAACAGGGAAATCCATTACAACTTGGAATTTCTGTGGCGCCCGTGGCTTCGCCAGACGAATTGTCGCGCATGCAAAATGAGTTACTGGAAGATCTCGTGATACAGGCAAGACAGAACCATCCTGACCTGATCAAACTTTCTGTAAAACTGAACCAGTTGGAGCTGGATCGTTCACTTGCCCGCGAATTCCTTAAACCGCAGCTCGACCTGAATTATTTTCTTCTAAGCCAGCCTTCCCTTTCAACAGAAATCGATCCACTGAATGATTACAAAGTCGGGGTTGATTTTTCCTTCCCGATTTTCCTGCGTAAAGAGCGGGCAAAACTTGCACTTGCGAAATTTAAAATTGAAAACACAACGTTTCAGCGCAGGCAGACAGAACGTGAAATCGTCAATCAGATAAACTCGGCATTCAATGAGGTAAGCAATACACGCATTGTTATTGTGCAACAGGGTGAGGTGGTCAGGTTATATGACCGGCTGCTGGAAGCCGAGTTACTTAACCTTGAAAACGGGGAAAGTGACCTGTTTAAGATTAACATTCAGCAAGAAAAATTATTGCAATCTCAGTCCAAACTTTTGAAGCTAACAGCTGAACTGCAAAAACAAAAAGCTTTTCTTTACTGGGCAGCCGGTATGAATGCAAGTTTCTAGAAGGGTAACGTACTACCTATTACAATTCCCTCGAAAACTCTGCGGTTATTGATTGTCAAGGCTCATACGTTTGAGCAGCAGCTGTTGTTTTCAATCAAGGTGTCTCGGGTAGTCTCGTTCATTTCTTGGTCGTGAACGAAAACCAGATATTTGAATCTGAAAATTGAACGTCACTACAAATAAAAACCCGACATAGTTTTAACAAAAAGTCGTCAGGATTGTTTCTTACTCAATCCAGCTGTCCGTTTTGCACGCGACATTGCGTCTGAACGGTGTGGAAAATCTAAAAAAGTGAGCAATGTCGATTTATAAATCAGTCAACAGACCTATGATCACCCCTTCAGTCCTCCGCGTATTCCGCCAAATCCAAAAGAACGGCATGTTCACGCTTATAAATGTTCTTGGACTGTCGCTGGGCATGACGGCCTTTGTCTTGATTGTTCAGTATGTAAGCCTGGAAAAAAGCTACAATACATTTCACAACGACCTTCCTCAACTTTGCAGAGTATTGAACGAACGGTCTGAAGGTGAAATTGACGCGTACACCGCCCCGGGATTTGCGCCCCTGGCAGCAAACCAGACAACAGGCATTGATCAGTACTGCAGAATTGCCGAAGGGAAGAACCTGGGAACTGGAATCGTCAGTCTGGATAATACAACGGACAGTCAATCGTTTCGGGAACAGGAGTTCGCCTATGCCGATGGAAATTTCTTTGAGTTGTTTAATTTTCCCATCGTTACCGGAAACCCCAAGTCACTGTATCAGCCCAATACGGTGGCGATTTCAAAAGCTACCAGCACCCGTTATTTTGGAGATGCTTCGCCCATCGGGAAATCGTTAACGCTCAATAACCAGTTCGGCAAAACGGTGTTTACGGTTGAAGCTGTTTACGCGGATATGCCCGATTTCTCGGACATCCGATACGAATTAATATTCTCGCTTCAAACACTTGCCAACAAAGCCAATCTCAACGGAAATGAAATGTGGGCGAGCCTGGATGGAACCGGAAGTCAGTGGTTGTATACGTATCTCAAAATCAAGGCAGGATCAGACTCCGATCTGATCGCAAGAAGTTATACAAACCTGATTCAACGTGTTAATCCGGATGATAAGAGTACAATCAAACTTCAATTTATTGAAAGCATGCACCTCGGACGGTCGTTAAATGAAAATCTTCCAACGTTTGGTAGTCTTAAATTTGTATACCTCCTTTCCGGGATTGCTCTGCTCATTTTAAGCATAGCGTGGTTTAATTACGTGAATCTTTCAACAGCAAACGCGTTGAAGCGCGCAAAAGAAGTAGGTATTCGCAAAGTAACGGGAGCAACCAAGACTCAACTTGTTTGGCAATTTCTGGGAGAATCTGCGTCACTAAATTTACTCGCGTTCCTTATTGCGTTAACATTTATTACTGCACTCCAACGTCCATACAGTATCCTTATCAACAAACAGATGTCGTTGGGCATTATGTTTCAAAGCGACTTTTGGCTAGTAGCTATTGGTTTTTTGACTATCGGAACACTGGCTTCCGGTGCATACACTGCGTTTGTACTTGCCTCTTTTAGCCCTTCAAAAGTCTTAAAAGGCGTTTTCAGCAAGTCATCAACAGGAATTTTTGTCAGAAAATCACTGGTCATTTTCCAATTTTCTATTTCTCTGATACTTATTTCGGCAACCATAGTTTTGTATCAGCAGTGGCGATACATGCAGCAAAAGGATTTAGGAATGGACGCTTCGCAGTTGCTGGTGATACGCGGGGCGGAAGTGAACAAGGATGAAACGTTTGCAAACCGAAGCGCGGAGTTCGAAAATAGTATCAGTAACATAAGCTTCGTTACAAGATTCAGCCGGTCTGGAAATGTGCCAACAGGCGGATTTAATTTCTCCACCAGCGGAATTATTAAACAAGGCGCTACGCTGGATGAAACAAAATTAAACTACGACATCTTAACCATCGATGAACAGTACATCAACACATACGGAATAGCGTTGTTAGCGGGTGCAAGTTTTACAACCGAGATGTGCAACAAACCCTGGAATGAGATGGCATACACAATCCTGAACGAGCAAGCATCCACTCAACTTGGATTCGAAAACCCTCAGCAAGCAATTGGTCAAAAAATTCAGTGGGGCGAACGTGAGTTTGAAGTACGTGGCGTGATGAAAGATTACCATCATCTTTCGGTCCAGTATCCAATCGGTCCAATCATATTTCTTCCGTCTCGGAGCGGAAGCTATTATACACTCAAGCTCGAAAGCACAAATTTCAGCGAGCAATTGACAACCCTGGAAGGCCTCTATCGCAAAAGCTTTCCAGGGAATCCATTCGAATACCAATTTCTCGATCAGACGCTGGAAGCAAAATATAACACGCAGAAACAATACAGTATTATTTTCATCATCGCTTCGTGCCTTGCCATTTTCATTGGGTGTCTGGGCCTCTTTGGGTTAGCTACCTACAGTGTGGAACAACGAAGTAAAGAGATCGCGATCCGAAAAGTACTAGGCTCCACCGTCCCGCAAATTATCCGGTTACTTTCGAACGATTTTCTAACGTTGGTCATGTTGGCTTTTGCGTTGTCGATACCCATTTCCTGGTGGGCACTGGAACAATGGCTCAACACGTTTGTATACCGGGTTGAGTTAGCGTGGTGGATCTACGGGATTTCCGGGGCGGTAATTCTCGTGATCGCATGGATCACGGTGGGCACTCAGGCTTTCAAAGGTGCGGTAGGTAACCCTGTGAAATCGTTGAGAAGTGAATAGCCTGCTTTGATTTTTTTAGCTGACTCATTTCACCTGATCACAAAACTTCATTGATGCCGAATGATATTCTTCGCCATCTTCGGAAAGATCAATCCATGAAAGGGCAGTACAGCGTACCAATAGATTCTTCCCCACAGTCCGCGTGGACGGAAGGTTGCAGTTTGAATGAGCAATGACACGGAATCGCGTTTTACTATTTTAAATTCGAGCCAGGCCTCGCCCGGCAATTTCATTTCCGCATATAGAATCAGTCGCGCATTTTTACGATCCGCCACGAGAACACGCCAGAAATCCAGGGCATCTCCGGTCTTGAGATCGTTGTCACTTCTCCTTCCTCTCCGAAGGCCAACACCTCCCACCAGTGTATCCGCCAAGCCACGAATGCGCCACATCCAATTTCCAAAATACCAGCCCCTGTTACCACCGATTGACCAAATGTTGTCCAGAACTTCGTTGGCCGGACGATCAAACTCGACCTCGCGCTTATCGGTCATTACTCCGTATGCAGGAACTTCAATGTTTTCAAGAATATTTGCATTTCGTGAACTCGCGTAGGAAGAATCCTTCCAACTGGAAATAATATTTTTATGACTAATTCTGTCAAATGCCATTGCCAGCGCCTCTTTGTAGTTGTAAAGTGTCGTGGGAACAATCTCTCTTATGGAACTATCATTACACACAACTTCATTCTTCATGCTGTCGACTAGTGTCCTTGCCAACGAATACGAAGTTGAAGTAACCAATACCAACCAGAGTGACGAAAGTCGGGGGGTTAGCACCGGCACTGTCAAGATGTACCTTTTTAAGCCCCTGACTTCGGCAAATCCGTAAAGCATCTCTTTGTATGTCAGTACTTCTGTCCCTCCAATATCGAACGAACGATTGAACGCTTGAGAATTGAGCATCACGCCTGTGAGGTACTCCAACACATTTCGGATTGCGATCGGCTGACAGCGAGTCTTCAACCACTTTGGTGCGATCATCACCGGGAGCTTTTCTACCAGATCGCGTATGATTTCGAAAGATGCACTGCCTGATCCGATAACGATCGCAGCGCGTAACACGGTAAGTGCAACGCGCGATGTGCGAAGAATTTCTTCTACGTTTCTCCGCGAGAGCAAATGCTCAGACAAATCCCCGTCATTAATTATTCCACTGAGGTAAATGATTTGCCGGGCGCCTGTTCGGTTGATAACCGTTACGAAATTTTTTGCGGACAACGTTTCCTGCGCCTTGAAATCATCGTCCCGGGAACTCATCGAATGAACCAGGTAAAAGGCAACATCGACTTTAAAAATTATATTCTCAAGCGACTTTTCATTATTCAAATCACCTTCAATCACCTCAATATTTTTCAGTGACTCTTCAGAAAATGCCTCCCAATCAAATTTTCTTTTATTCCTGACTAAGCAAACAACCTGGTGTCCCGAATCAACCAGCACCGGCAAAAGCCTTCTTCCAATGTAACCCGTTGAGCCGGTGAGCAGTATCTTCATATAAAAGCGTAAGAATTTTAAATTCTACACGTCATTAAAACAATTATAAGAGATAATTGTTTTTTTAGTCCTCCATTCTTAAATGACATTTTCGTCTATACGTAGGTATGCGTTTTCAAGCAATCAACTCCGGATTCACGTATAAACATTTTTCATCCAGATGTGTTTAGATAGTTACAAATTTCTAACAACAAACATGGATCATCTCACATTTCTTTTCGCTGGGGCCTCCAGCAGCATTGCGCGAGAAACCTGCGTTTTACTACGAAAAAAGGGCCATGAAGTGATTGGCATGAGCCGCGGTAACATTGACGGGCATTATAACAGCGTGCACAAGGTTGAGCGTTATACACCAGAGCACTTTCCCGTACTGGATACGCCACTTCATGGTGTGGTGTATTTTCCCGGTACGATTAATCTAAAACCACTTGCAAGGCTTACCCAGGAAGATTTTCAAAATGACTTTGAGATTAACGCGTTGGGCGCGGTGTCATTCATCCAGGCTTACCTTACTAACTTAAAGAGTGCTAAAACTGCATCGATTGTGATGGTGAGTAGTGTCGCAGCGCAAACCGGCCTTCCCTTTCATTCTTCCATTGCAATGGCAAAAGGTGCTGTGGAAGGATTAACCCGGGCATTAGCGGCTGAATTAGCTCCATCGATCCGTGTGAATTGTGTTGCTCCTTCATTGGTGGATACGCCTATGGCACTGAAGTTTATTGATAGTTCTGAAAAAATTGAGCAGATGAAAAAGCGTAATCCCATGCGAAAAGTTGGTGAACCAGGAGACATTGCAAATACTATCGCGTTTTTATTGACACAAGACACAGCATGGATTACCGGGCAGGTAATTGCCGTTGATGGCGGGATGGGTAGTGTAAAAAATTAGTCGGTACGATATGATATCAGAAGTCCATTGACGACTAGCCCCTTTCAAGATTCGGAAGAGTAACCGTAATTGTTGTGCCCTTTCCATATTCCGATGTTGCTGTAACCTTCCCGTTTAATTTATCGATCAGATTCGAAACGATGTACAGGCCGAGGCCCGTGCCCTCCGCACGGGTATTCGCCCGAAAAAACATTTCGAAGATTCTTGGCATACACACTGAAAGTATGCCTTCCCCGTTATCTGAAATAGTGATTACCACGACCTCCGCGGTTTTTTTAAATTCCACGCCAACGAAAGAGTGCTCCTTAGTTTTGTCCCGGTATTTAATGGAGTTTTTAAAAATGTTAAATACTACAGTTCTTAGGTACGCATAATCTGTTACTAACGTATTCTGTCCCAAGACTTTGTAGTGTAAACTAATTCGTTCAGCATTGTCCCGTGGCTCCTTTATTTCCAGTTCATTGAAAATATCCTGTACCAACGCATTAAAGTCAACCTGCTCTAACTTAATCTCTTTATTTTTATTTTGCGCCAGGTCGAGAATATCGGCAATGACTGAATCAAGCTTTTTTGAGCGATCCTCAACCATGCTCATATACGTAAGACCGTCCGGTTCCTTGAGCACCCGTTTAGCCAACGCGGTTATGGATAATATCGTTGCAATGGGCGAACGTAGGTCGTGTGAGGTTCGGTATAAAAAATTGCCAAGCTCTTCATTCGCGTTGGTCAGTCTGATATGCTCATCCTCCAACAAATAAATCACCATGCTCAACCCCATCAGGCTAATCGTGACAATCTCTATCATCCCAAAGAATCCGGGAAGTGGTATTTTAAATCCGGTCGAGTTGCCGATGATGATGGATACATAGTACAGCTGATACGCAGCGAAGAGAAAAAAAGAAGCCGCGATAAGTTTTTTTCCGATCGTGCGCGATACCCCGTACCGGAATCCAACCCAATATCCAGCGACTACAAAAGCAATGAACATTGAGGTATACCGGAATCCAACCCGCAGCATATACCGCTGCATGTAGTGTTCTTCACGGAATGAAAAGGGTATCGTTACGATAATAGCAACCACACATGCAAGCGCAAGCCATAACAACAATCTATTTCGCGAAATCTTTGCGTGAAACGATAATGCGCTGCTGCCTAACAAAAGAAAAATTAATTGACAGGTTTGCGCGAAGGTCGCCAGGAAAGAAAGAACGTGCCGTGCCGGGCCCTCGTCCCGCCAAACGAAAGTAAGGCTACCGAGCAAGAGCAAATTCGCCAGAGACGCTGCCCAACTCAAGGACCAAAGGAATAAAAACGGTTTGCTGTAAACTGTGAAGTAATAGTATAAAAGAAAGAACAGCGCGGCAGATACTGCACCTTCGGCAAAATATGCAACGGTTGTTGATAACAGGTCGCTCACAGCTTCAATTTGACGGGCAAATTAACTAAAGTCGACTTGCCTTTGGCTGTAAACCCTCAAAACTTATGTGAACGCTGGCTGTTCAGAACTTTTTGCCGGTATAACATTCACGCTTTGACCGACATCCGTTTCCTGATCCGGCTAAGCGCCTCTGGGGTAACACCCAGGTAAGATGCAATATATTTCAACGGCACATTGGCGATAACTTTAGGACGGTCTTTCATTACTTTTATATAGTACTGTTCCGGAGTTAGAAACAGGAGCGACCTGTTCCTGTCTGCCATAAACAAAATGATGTACTCCGCCACCTTGCGTCCGAATTTTTGCCACACGGGATATTGTTCGTACGCTTTCTGAAGGTCATCATAATGTAAGTTGAGAACTTCCGCATCCTCCATGGCAACGATATTATCAGCGGATGGCAGGCGTGACACAAAGCTTGAGTAGTCGGTTACATAGTTTCCATCAAATGCGAAGTTGGCGGTTCGCTCTTCGTCCCCAACGGTATGGTAAATACGGAAAAAACCCTTGTTGATGAATGTCACATAGTTGCAAACCTCACCTGCGCGCAACAGGTATCCGCCTTTTTTAATACTGCGCTTTGAAAGAAATGCCTGATGCGCATTCCACTCTTCTTCTGAAAAGGATACAAATCTGGAAATAAAATTCCGGATGGCTGAAAAATCGTCCATCCGGAAATATACAAAAATCTCAAAAGGTATACCGGACGAAGGGTACCGGAAAAAATCCTTGTTGATACTGTGTTACAATTGTGTTTGTACGCGCATTATAACTTTGTGAAAAAATATTTTGATTACCCGTTACGTTTTGTAAATCTACCGCAATTTCAAGTGTGCTTCGCTTATATTCTTTTCTGTAGGATAACTTCACATCGGTCCTGAAGTACGCATCTTGTTTCTCGCTATATGCTTCGTCTTCACGATAAACAGTCCTCCCGAGCTCCTGCGATGCATCAAAATCAATGGGCGTCAGGTATTTTCCACCAATGGTTGTCACTTTCAGGTTAAGGGATAGAAAACTTTTTTTATTTTTTCCTACCTGCCACTCCTTGCCTGCCAGCACATTGGCAACATACTGGGTATTAAAAGCAGTATTGCGCTCAACCTCATCGCTGCCCTCATATCTTGAGTTGAAAAGCGATGTTGTTATCAGGAAGTAAAAGCCTTTGTTGAAAAAACGCTCAGCGGTTAATTCAAAACCATAGTTCGTGCCGATTCCATTGTTTACAAGGCTGTCCTGATCGGAAGGCGCGAAGCTCGACCCAATATTGATAGCTGAAAATGAGCTGGAGTTTCGTTCAACCGGAACGTTTGACAATTCCTGATAATATGTTTCGGCTTTCAGTCTTAAATGTTCGGAAATGTTCCAGTCGTACGTAAGCACCAGGTGCTGACTTTTGGTAAACTCGAGGTTCGTGTTTGTTGTGATGTATTCATCTGCACCGATTTTGGTTTGCACATAGCTTGTATACGGGCTCTGGATTTGATTATGCAACCCATATCCAATGCTGATAGACTGTGAGGAAGTTAGAAAATACTGGGCGCCCAGCCGCGGCTCAACCACAACCTGCTCGTTCAGCGAGTAGAATTGTGAATGAAGACCTGCTTGCACAAGAAATTTTTCCGAAAAGCGGTGACGGAACGTTGCAAAACCCTGAAGTAACGTTGCATCATCGTTCACGTCAACGCGCACTGAATCCGAACCGATGTTGGCATAAACATCCCGATTGTATAAATCAAAGTTCAAGAGGTCCAGGTAAAACCCGTAATGCAAACTGCTTTTGGAATTGAATTTAGTTTTGAGCAGTGCCACCAGTGAAATTTTACGCGTATCAAACTCTGCTTCCCCTTGCAAGTAACGCTCGGTGACCTCATCATTGCTGTCGCGGACAAGCGAATCAGCACTAAAACTTTCTGAAGCCGTACTTACACCAAGTGTCATTTTGGCAAACGTGTTACCGAATCTCTTTTCATAGCTCGCGCCCAGTACTCCGGTTTTGTAACGGGGATAAGCATCCTGGTTTTCATCACCATACAAATCAGTGTCATTTTCTAAATCAGCTTCGCTGCCCAACAGGTCAATTTCGCTCGCACCGGCAAGACCGAAAACGGATAGCTTTCCATTGCCTGACATGGGGAACGAAACCTTAAAGTTCAAATCCTGATAAAGCGGAACGTTTGAGCCTGTTCCAAAATCTATTCCGAGCGCATTAAAAATCCCTAGTGTTGAATAACGATAGTTTAGTATGAAGGAGCTCCCGGCTTTTTTTGAAATCGGACCTTCGGCACCCAATTCGAAGCCATTAAATCCAACCTGACCAAGGAACTCATGTTTCTCGGAATTTCCATCGCGCAAGCGGATGTCGAATACACCTGCAGTTGCGTTTCCATATTGCGCAGGAAAAGCACTTGTCATAAAATCTGATTTATCAAGGTTATTATTGTTGAGCATGCTCACCGGGCCCCCGGTGCTGTTCAATGCGCCAAAGTGATTTGGGTTTGGAATATTCAGGCCCTCCAGTTGCCACAGCATGCCGGTGGGTGAATTCCCGCGCACGACAATGTCATTGCGCGAGTCATCACCCCCGATCACACCGGCAAAGTTTGCAGCCATTCGGGATGGGTCACCCAAGGCGCCTGCATAACGTTTGGTATCGTCTACATTAAACGACCTCGCGCTTGAAATAGCCAGCTCATTGTTCGTGGCTGTCTTGTCTTGCGAACTGCTGGATGTAATAACAACTTCGTCAAGGGTGTTCACCTGTTCTGTTAGACTAACATTTAGTACAACTTCCTTTCCTGCGGTTACAACTATGTTAGCCAGAGTTTGTGGCTCATATCCAATGTAGCTGATCACCACAGTTTGCCTGCCAAACGGTATGTTGTCAATGCGGTAGTTGCCTTCAGCATCAGAAACTGTTCCAACGTTTGCGTCCTTGATAGCAATGGAAACACCAATAAGGGGTTCTTTACTTATGTCATCTACTACCCTGCCGCGAATTGTTTGAGCTGACTGTGCCAGGCTGCCAGTCCATGATAGCATTGCCGCAAAGGCGAGGATAGCATTCATTTTAATTTTTCTTTTCATGTCGGGAATGATTATGGGTCAAAGGTGCAGTAACGCCCTGTGAAAAAAATTGATCAGGGTTAAGAATACCGTTAAACGCCTTGATCTGGATCAAGAAAGATAATAGTTGATATCCATCCACCCGAAGAAATGTGACATCGGGTAGGGTTTGTGCTGAAAAATTACGTGCCGCTTTTTATTTCCATCAATTTTTCCCGTAAGGAAATGCCCACACCCCGATCCATCATGTTGGGTATTTCTTTTAAAGCCATATCGATTTTCATAGTACTGGCAGCCTCATCTTTTTGCAGATTGAGAATGACTGCTTCCGTAGCGAATACCTGTGCTTTCGGTATGATGGCGGATGGCACAAACTGTTTCCAATAAAACTCAGCTTGCGACAAGTCTTTTCGTGCAAAAGCATAAAAGAAAGCAGCGTCTGCAAACACGCTGCCCCTCATTCCTTTTGGAATGTTTTCCATATGTGCGAGGTATTCTTTCAGGTACGTTTCAGCCTCATCAAAATTGCCTTCATCGAACGAGGATTGATAAAAGAAATAATACACATATACCTCCATCAGCGAATTTAATTTTCGTGCCAGCACCAGCGCTTCCTGAATCTCCGTACGGTCTAGCAAACGCGGTCTTATTCCCCCGGTTGAACTCGTGATAAGTTTCATCAACAACGTTTCAAAGCGGGACGTATCACCACCTCGCAGGAACCGAAGTGCCCGCGCACCGTCTGTATAAAAACCTCCGGTGTGCATTGGCAAAATTGTGCCAATAAAAATAACTATTGATAAAAACCCGACTAAACTAAAAAGCGATCCTACAAGAGTTAAAACAAAATGATCGTTGGAATTAATGATTCCAATAAGTGATGTGGAGCCATACGCAAATGCAGCAAAGGCAAGGCTTGCGGCCGGGCCGCCCAGTGCATATATCGAAAATCGTCCGGCTAATTTTTCAGTATTGGTTGGTAAACAAATAACAAGTCCCCCGGAAAGATTTAAATTTTTATTCCATTTGAACTTCCACCCGGATTCTTCTTTATCCCACATGAAAGGCCCAACCACATACATTCTGAAATCGAAATTTACCATCGAACCGGCAACGGCATGGCCCGCCTCATGAATCGCTACCACTAGAAAAAAGGCCGGTATAAATAGTAATGCTAACACAATGATCTGGCTTGCGGGCACCGTCTTTGCAGCGTCTATTCCCATGGTAGCACCAAAGAAACCAATCCCCGCACCTACGATCGTTGCGATGATTATTGAAACGGTTTTTGTTAACTTTTTCTTGACCATGTCTATAAGAATTTCCTCAGTAACAAGTGCCACTGGAATTTGTTTGACTGAGTCCTACAAATCAGGATGCAGCTGTCAGGAGCAAAAGGTACCTGAAAAATGCCTATTCTTTGGCGTTTGCGTGAAAAGACGTTACGGTATAGCGACCTTAAAAAAGGTCTCCCGCAGAACTTATGACGGAGTTCGGTGTTGTAGTAACAGAATCCGGAAAAAAATAGTCACCCCAATACTAGTTTTATGCATGCTGGAAAAAATTATACGTTAAAAGAGGTCCTGCTCTGGACACGAAGAGACATTATATTTCTTTTTTTCATTTCCTCCGTTCAAACGTTTTGCTTTGAAGTGTTGGAATGGCGATGGCTCTCCATCCCCTGGCTACCTATCGCATTACTTGGTACGGCCGTTGCGTTTGTTGTGGGATTTAAAAACAATGCCTCCTACGACAGACTTTGGGAGGGCCGAAGAATTTGGGGTTCCATACTCAACGCAAGTCGCGGCTGGGGAATCATGATAAAGGATTATGTAACCACCCAACATGCAAGGGATCAATTTCCAGAAGCAGCGTTAAAAGAAGTCAAAGTTAAGTTCATGAATCGGCATTTTGCGTGGCTTACAGCACTTCGTTTTAGTTTACGTGAGAAACGAATCTGGGAATCAGTTTATAAAAAACACAACCTCGAATACAAGGATCGTTGGTTCAAGGTAAGCGAACAAACCGGGGACCTGCATACCGAATTGTTGAAGTACCTGACACCAGAAGAAGTTGAGGCTGTGATGAAGAAATCAAACAAGGCCGCTCAACTCATTGCGATGCAATCTGATCAGCTGCGCGTTTTACATGAGAAGGGACTTATTGATGATTTCAGGCACATGGAGCTGGAGAAGATGTTACTGGAGTTTTATAATCAACAGGGCGCTGCCGAACGAATTAAGAATTTTCCATATCCACGGCAGTATGCCACACTCAACTTATATTTTACAAAAATATTTGCTTTTCTATTGCCACTAGGCATGCTTCAGGAATTCGCTAAGTTAGGTGGCAATTTGATTTGGCTCTCTATCCCTTTTAGTGTGTTGTCAGCCTGGATTTTTACAACGATGGAAAAGATTGGCGAATCAACCGAAAGTCCGTTTGAAGGAAGTGCAAATGATGTCCCCATCACCGCCATCTCGCGCTCCATTGAAATCGATCTTAAAGAGATGTTTGAAATGGACAATATCCCAGCGCCTGCGAAACCCGAAAACAATATTCTGGTCTAGGATTATTTAGTTGAAGCACAGTCGAAAAATCTGTCGCTCGATGAACAACAGGTTAGCGTGGATTTGACGCTATCCTTCGTATAAAAAAGATAAGCCACTAATAAATTGATTATCAGTGGCTTAATTTCATGTTTCGTAGTCCTAACGGGAATCGAACCCGTGTTACCAGAATGAAAATCTGGTGTCCTAACCCCTAGACGATAGGACCGTCTTTTCTCCTTTCAAGCCAATCTGAGCGGACGGGCTAAAAATCGAGTCGCAAAGATAGATGGCTGAATTTGATTTGCAAACGTGATCGGCAAAAAATAGTGAACCGAAGGCAAGATTAATTGGTTTTAGAGGCAGCGAATCATATTTTTGTCGCGTTAAAATTCACTAATCAAATCATCATAATGACTAAAGTAGGAATTAACGGTTTCGGCCGGATTGGCCGCCTGGCATTCAGGGCTGCCATCGAACGTAAAGATGTTGAAGTAGTTGGGATCAACGACCTGGTTGACCCGGAATATATGGCCTACATGCTGAAGTACGACTCCACGCATGGCAAGTTTGAAGGCACGGTTGAAGCTAAAGGCGGAAACCTGGTGGTTAACGGAAAAACAATTCGCGTAACCGCAGAGAAAGACCCCTCAAACTTAAAATGGAATGAAGTGGGCGCTGAAATCGTAATTGAATCAACCGGTTTATTTTTAACAATTGCAGATGCGCAGAAGCACATTAACGCTGGCGCAAAGAAAGTGGTAATGTCAGCTCCAGCGAAGGATGATACCCCAACGTTCGTAATGGGTGTTAACCATAAGAAATTAACCGCGCAGCATACGATCGTATCAAACGCATCGTGTACTACAAACTGCTTGGCTCCCCTTGCTAAAGTATTGAATGATAAGTTCGGTATTCTGGAAGGTTTGATGAGCACCGTGCACGCGGTAACGGCAACTCAAAAAACCGTTGATAGCCCGTCAGCGAAAGATTGGCGCGGTGGACGTGGTGCTTATCAAAACATTATCCCTTCTTCTACTGGTGCTGCAAAGGCTGTAGGATTAGTACTTCCTGAACTGAAAGGAAAATTAACCGGTATGTCATTCCGCGTTCCTGTGGCTGATGTTTCCGTTGTTGATTTAACAGTGCGTTTAGAGAAGCCTGCCTCGTATGAGCAAATCAAAGCTGCCATGAAGGAAGCTTCTGAAGGTGAATTGAAAGGCATTCTCGGGTATACCGAAGATGATGTTGTATCCAGTGATTTTATAGGTGATAGCCGTACGTGCATTTTTGATGCGAAGGCCGGTATCGCGTTGAACGACAGCTTTGTAAAAGTAGTAGCGTGGTATGACAACGAGTGGGGTTACTCAAACAAACTGATCGACCTCGTTCAGGAGATCGCGAAGCTTAAATAAGAAATAGTTTTACTTGTTAATTGTAGGCGAAGCCCCGCATCCCGATAGCTATCGGGATGCGGGGCTTTTGTTTATCAGGATATACCTAAAAAGCCGTAAATTCGTTACGTAAAGTAATACGGCCCCGTGCAGGATTATTATCAAATACTGGGACTTTCACAAACCGCGACTTCCGCGCAGATACGGGCTGCTTTCAAGCGGCTTGCCATGCAGTATCATCCGGACAGGAACCCGAACAACCCGATGGCCGAAGAGATCTTCAAACGGGTTAACGAAGCGTATCACATTCTCTCTGATCCGTTAAAAAAAGCCCGCTACGATTCGCGCTTTTATACCTACGAAACGCAATCATCAACACAGGCTGCAGAAGAACATTGGCGTGATGTAAGAAGGAGACAACAGCAGCAAGCCCGAAGGCAGTATGCTCCGCAAGCAGAAAAAACGTATACCATAACCGGTAATTATTTTAAAATCCAGGGACTCGCCTTCCTGGTGTTTATTATTCTTTCAGGAATATCGTTTGGCATTGTTCACATCGCCAGCTTTTTATTTAACCGACATCTCGAAAGTGTCCACCGCGAAAATATTTTAAAGGTAAAAGAGGCCAATACACTGTTCGGAGCCGGAAAGATTGATGAGGCCATCACACAAATTATTTCGCTGAACAGAAAGTCCCCGATGGAGGTTGTTTTCCGGAATGCGCATGACAGCCTGATCCATGAAATTGGCAGTATGGCCGAACAGAATTTTGCCAGTCGGAATTTTGAACGCGCACTTTATTATTATCAGTATTTTAAAAAGTATCAGGATCACGGGCAAACCGAAACGTTGGAAAAAATTGCTGTGTGTCAATATAACACAGCGATGTACCCCGAGGCTTTACAATCGCTCAAACAGCTTCACAGCGAAAAACCCTGGAGCCTGGAGCTGATCTATGATATCGTTAAGGTAAACCTGAATCACTTAAACAACACAACGGAGGCCATGTTCTACTTAAACCTCGGTGAAAAAACGTTCCGTGACAACATGGAAAAAATATATGGTGAGGCTTTTATGGTGATGATGGATCCAAAAGATATTCCCGATCTCTATTACGAAATCTTTATTGCAAAGGCTCAGTTGGAGTTAAAGCTGAAAGATTATAAAGAAGCTGAACCGGATCTTGAACTGGCTATTTACCTCAGACCAGCCAGGTTTGAAGGCTATCAGGTCCGCGCAGAATTGAACATTGAACGGCAGCGATACCGGTCTGCCTGCACCGATCTGCGAAAAGCTAAAGAACTGGGCGCAACAGACATATCAGCGCTGCAATCAAAATACTGTCAATAACATCCTATGAAAAAAATATTTATTGTCGTGTTCCTGCTGGTATCGGTTAGGGCTTTTTCTCAATCCGACACACTGGCCATCCATACCTTTATTGACAACTGGCATCTGGCAGCCACACAAGCCAACGCAACGGCTTACTTTGGCTCCATTGCAGATAATGGAATTTTTATTGGCACGGATGCCACCGAGCGATGGAATAAGAAACAATTTTACGCCTTCGCCAAGCCACATTTTGACAAGGGAAAAGCCTGGGATTTTAAAGCCTACGGACGTTCAGTTCATGTAAGTAATGATGGCAAGTTTGTATGGTTTTCAGAACTTTTAACCACGTGGATGGGCGTTTGCAGGGGCAGCGGCATACTTGAAAAAACCTCTCAGGGATGGAAGATTCAGCAATACCATCTGTCTGTAACCGTTCCAAATGATCTCATCCGCGATTTCATTACGTTAGTCGCCAATTTCGAAAAGGCTAAAAAATAGCGGTTTTTAAAAGCTTCCGATCACCGCATCAAAGATACGGATGTAGGATTTCACCCGAATTTTGGCGGATTACCCTTCTGTAATGCTGCACCTTTGTACTGTACTAAATGACAAAGCTATGACGAACGGGATACAGTACAGAGAAATGGCAAACACGAGGATCGTGTCACGTTTCAAGCAGGTAATTATTCTGGTAGCGATTATCGCTGCAGGCATAGTAATTTCCGTTGTTACGGAAAGCAAGTCGGATGGTCTTTCAACAAAGGCATCGGTACTCAACAATTAGGAAATACAAGGGGTTGTATTTTTTTATAAATTTAAAATTGGTTGTTTTGAAAACATCCCGCACATGCGGGATGTTTTTATTTCCGGCTGTGCCGAACTCTTCATAGTTTTACAGGCATGGAATTCAGCCCGGAGGTTTTTTTAAACAAGCTCGCGCAAACAAACGACTCTCCTTTTTTAATACCGGTAGAACGCGCGGAAGGCATTTATTTATACTCAGCTGACGGCAAGCGCTACACCGATCTTATCTCGGGCATTGGCGTAAGCAATATCGGTCACCGTCATCCGCATGTTATACAGGCCATTAAAAACCAGCTCGACAAACATTTGCACGTGATGGTGTTTGGAGAATATATCCAGTCGACCCCAAACCGATTGGCTGAAAAGCTTACCACGCTGTTGCCCAAATCATTGAACTGTGTATACTTCGTTAACTCCGGCA
>Ga0209812_10001176_pt1 | contig 19322 bp, 13 predicted proteins | sample JI71714BDNA_FD_187502 | JGI IMG/M metagenome (GOLD analysis project Ga0209812, IMG submission 187502) | Wastewater effluent complex algal communities from Wisconsin, to seasonally profile nutrient transformation and Carbon sequestration -... | ecosystem: Engineered > WWTP > Effluent > Algae...
GCTGGGTTCTAACTGCATCAATTTCTGCAACTGCTGCTGTTAAATTAGGTGCAGCTTGCTTTACATAACATTCTGCTTTAATCAAACGAATTTCGTCTGGTAAGTAAACAGGAATGGCTTGTGTTGCAGCATTAAAGAATCCTTTGATTCTATAACGTGGCTGAATGGTTGGGTTGATTGCTGTATAAAATGCAATACGCTGATCGTTCAAGTCTGGAGCCAATGCAGTAGGTAATCCTAAAGTGGAATCCAAAATTTGATATACGTTATTGGTTGCAGTTGCAGTGGTAAAAATAGGGTTGGTAACAATGGCGTCATAGCCTAAAATTGCACCACCGTAATTTAAGTCTACCAAATTAGCTGCAGTTAATGCACCTGCATAATCGCCAGCAAATAAACTGTAACGAGCAATTAATGCATTGATGGTATTATTAAAAAATGCAGGGGTAACTGAAGTTGGAACGTTTGCAAAAAAAGCAGCACTTGGAGGATTCGCTCCTACTGCTGTTTGTGCTGCACGTAAAGTAGTAACGGCTCTTCTAAATCCATCTGCTCTGCTTTGGAAAGCTGCTGGTGCAGCTTGAGTTCCAGGCGCCGCAGGAATTTGTTCGAAGAACATGGCTAAATTCCCAATGGCCATTGCTTTAAAAATACTCGCATAAGCTAGTAATCCTGATGCATATGCTTTGTCTCCTAATTTATTGGCACCTGCAATCACATTGTCTGCATCGTAAATGATCTTGTTGTTCCAAGTCCACATATTACCTACAATGCCATTTAAATTGTCTACAACGGCGCCTCCTGTAAATAATTGCAATTCATCGGTATTACCCGCATTCATTAACCTGAATTCATTGGTTAATGCGCCTGCTGCTGTAATGCCATTGTACACAGGGCTTAGTCTGCCATTGCTATAAACGTTTTGTAATCCAACAGCAACACCCGCTAATCCTCTTGGAGTAGAAAAAGCATCTGTATCGCCAATTGCGCCGGGATTGGTAAAGTCTTGCTTACAAGCAACCAGACTTACTCCGGATAAAATAATCAATAATATTTTTTTCATGTTAATCTAGTTTGATGGGTTAGAAATTTGCTACAACACCGAATTGGAAGGTCTTCGGAATAGGTACGTTACCAAAATCAACTCCTCTGAACAAACTGCTTTGTCCCGTTGAATTGGTTTCAGGATCATATCCTCTGTAGTTGTCCCATGAGATTAGGTTTCTACCAGTTAGTGTTACGGTTAAGCTACTGAAAAGGTTGCTCACTTTTCCAAATGCGTATCCAACAGATAATTCACGCAGTTTGGTGAAAGATCCATCGTCTACTCTCCACTCTTCAATACCATAAATTCCACTGATATATCCTCTTGGAATTTCTCCTTTATGTTCTCTTTGTGCAAACTCACTTCCATTACCAACACCTTGTCTGGTTCTGAAATCTGCGTTAAATACCTCTGCTCCAGCTACTCTGTCTAATTGGAAACCGAACGTCCATTTTTTGTAAGTAAAACTGTTGATTAAAGTTGCAGTGTAAGTAGGATTTGGAGAACCTAAAACAGATCTAAGAATGGTAGCGTTAGGTCCCGTAGTATAAGGTAACCCAGTTGCCGGATCCAATGCTGGAGTTCCAAATGGTTGTCCATTGGCAATTGGACCTCTTGCTGTAACTGGAATACCTGCTGCATTCTTCACTTCTGTTCCGTTGGCGTTTCTTGCAAAGAAAGTAGAATAGAATACTGGGGCATCATATCCAGGAATCAAAGCAAATACCGCACCGGTAGGGGCAGAAAATGAAATGAATGGAACACCTAAGTTTTCAATTCTGTTTTTGTTCTTATTAAAGTTACCTGTGATTTCCCAAGTAAAGTTTTTGTTCTTAATTGGAACTGCTGTAACCATAATTTCAAAACCCTTGTTGCTTAAAGAACCAACGTTCTTAGTAGCAGTTGGGAATCCAGAACTTGGTGCATTGGTAATATTCGGTACCAATAAGTCGGTTACTTTTTTATTGTAATAGTTAAAAGTGAATTGTAATCTATTACCTAATAAAGCAATGTCTGTTCCAATTTCTAATTCTTTCTGGCGCTCTGGTTTCAAGTCTGAACTAATCGTTGCAGATGGAGACGTTAAGCTGGTTCTACCTAAGAAAGGAGAGATATTGTAAATATTGAAACGGTCGTATGCGCCAATACCAGTAAGGTTTCCGCTTTCTCCGTATGCTGCACGAATCTTGAATACGTCTACTGTATTTGCTAATGATGATTTCTTAAAGAATTCTGTTTCAGATAAAATATAGTTACCACTTACTTTAGGGTAGAAGAAGTTTCTATTGTTTTTATCAAATACAGATGATCCATCTATTCTTCCTGCAACTGTTACAAACAATTGGTTGTTGAACTTAAAGTTCTGTTGTAAGAAAAATCCACGAATGGTTCTTTCGCTTCTACCATCTGAGTTAGGCAATAAAGTACTACCACCTGTAGCTGTAGAAATACCTGGCAATAAACCTCGGCTTTGTGCTAAAATATAATTGGCTTTTTCATACTGTTCAGAATATCCAAACTGTGTTACCGAAGACAATTTATTGGTTAACTGTGTAGTGTAGGTAAAGTTTAAATCGTGGTTAAAGAACGTAGAGTTAAAGCTTGCTGCACTTGCATAACCATTTAGCGTTGGGTCTAAAGTTGCACCACCTCCATAGAATCCTGGACTAGCATTGTATGGGAATGGAGGAATAAATGTGGTTCCGTTTTGTGCAATATTGTCTAAACCTGCTGTGTAATCAATCACCAACCCTTTTACAGGGAACAACTTAAATCCTACATTAGAAACCGTTCTATTGGTAACGTTTCTTTGTTTGATATCGTTGATAATAGTTAAAGGATTCACACGTCCTCTTTCGCCTACTGCTTGCAAATTTCCGTTGGCATCTCTTACGCCAATATTGTGGAAATTTCCAATAATGGTCATAGAGTTAATAGGAGAGAAGAAGCTATTACCATCTGGCTTTTCATTGGTGGCATTGTTGGTATAGTTGATACCTGCATTCCAACTAAACCAGTTGTTTACTTTGTTGTCTAAATTTAATCTGAAACCAAAACGAGTATTGTCTGTACCTCTGATGATACCTTGGTTGCTATTGTAATTTAAAGATGCAAAATAACGCATTTTGTCTTGTCCACCAGTGATAGAAACGTTGTTATCGGTACCATATCCTGTTCTAAAAATATCGTCTTGGTAGTCGTAACGAGTTACTGGAGAAGTGGTAGTTAATCCTGTTAACAAGATATCCTGCGTAACAGCACCAGGCCCATCAGTTGGTCCACCAAACTTGGTAGTAGCATTATTGAATACCAAACGTTTTCTTAATGAATTGGTGCTTACTTTAGAACTAAAAGTGATTTTTGGTGCACCTGTAGATCCTCTTTTTGTAAAGATTTGGATTACCCCAGCATTTGCACGGCTACCATAAATAGCAGCTGCTGCAGCACCGTTCAACACTTCAATTCTATCAATATCATTGGGGTTGATATCTACCATTCTATTTTGCCCTACGCTACCATAAGTATCATAGTCACTCTGTGCATTGGTTACTCTTGCATTGGAGTTGTTTAAAATTACTCCGTCAATAATATACAATGGATCAGAAGAACCAGAGATAGAACTCACGCCACGCAATTTCACACTCATGCCACCTGCAGGATCTCCTGAGTTCTGTGTGATTTGCGCACCTGGCACTTTACCTTGTAAAGAGGCAATGGCATTGGGTGATCCTGCATTGTTGATTTGGCTTCCTTTAACGGTGCCAATAAAATTACCCAATTGCTTTTTGGTTGTTCCTTGTGAAGTACCTGTAACCACTACTTCATCTAATCCGGTAGCATCTTCCTTTAAAGAAGCATCGAAAGTGAAGCTGCCTGTAGTGGCACTCACGGTCAAATTCTTTTCTGCAGACCTAAATCCCACCGATGAAATAACTACATCATACTTGCCTTGTTTTAAATTGGCAATAAACTGGTAACTACCATCTGTGCTAGATGCAGTTCCTGCACCTGAATTTTTGATGGTAATAGAAGCGCCGGGAATGGGTAGCCCTTTGCTGTCTGTTACTTTTCCTTTAATAGTTGTTTGAGCTTGCAAGCCAATTGTCAATGTAATACCGAAGAGAAGGAAGCACAACTTCGATATAACATTGGCCTTGCCATAGTTAACATTCATATGCGTATCGTTTTGGAGTTTTATAAAACTTCATAAATATATAATATGTGCGGGAATTTCTTGTTTTTGTTTATATAAACGGTGAATATTTGGGGAAAACTCTTTTAAAGGACGTTTAAATATGCATAAAACCGCAAATTGTTGCATTTATCTGGTTAGTCTCTTGCATTAATTAAGCGTAAATTCCTCTTGATGCCACTAAACTTGGTCCGCTTTAATGGACTTTCTTTAAAGATGGTTTTAAATGATTCTTCCGATAACTCTTCCCACTGGCTTGTGGTCAAATTTAAAATTGCAGGAATCGGTTCAAAAGAAGGTTCTTGATGAGGTGTGCTAAATCGATTCCAAGGGCAAATATCTTGGCAGATATCGCATCCAAACATCCAATTATTGAAACGGTCTTTTAACTCCGATGGTAGTAAAGCGTCTTTTAATTCGATGGTGTAATAACTGATGCATTTGCTGCCATTAATTTGTTTATCGGGTAAAATGGCTTCAGTTGGGCAAGCATCAATGCACTTGGTGCAAGTACCACAAAAATCTTTTGTGTACGGGTCATCTATTTCTAATGCCAAGTCTACAATTAATGTGGCTATAAAAAAGAAAGAACCCGATTGCTTGTGAATTAAATTTCCATTTTTTCCTACCCAACCCAATCCGGATTGTACGGCCCATGATCGTTCTAACACAGGCGCAGAATCTACAAATCCTCTTCCGTTTATTTCTCCAACTTCTGCACGTAATTCGGATAAAAATATTTTAAGCTGTGCGCGAATGACTTCATGATAATCTTTGCCCCATGCATATTTAGCAATGAGTGGAGCTGCTTGTTCTTGTTTTTCTGAGGGATAATAATTCTTGAGTACCGTAATCACCGACTTTGCTCCAGGCACCAATTTGCTTGGATCTATCCGTAAATCAAAATGGTTTTCCATGTACTGCATTTTGCCCTGCATCCCTTGTTGCAACCATTTTTCTAACCTTCTTGCATCGTCGTCTAATTTTACCGCTTTGGCTATTCCGCAATAATCAAAGCCCAGCTTTTTGGCTAATGCTTTTACAAATTGTGTATGTTGTTGAGTAGGCAACATTAGTTACAGTTGGCTACAATTTGTTCATCAATAATTCCTTTCAACTTTAAATAAACTTCTTTCTTTTCTTCAGATAAGAATTGCTTGGTAAAAAAAATCACTGAATAATTTCTACACAAATCAATTACTGGCCATGTTCCAAATAAGCCCGGACAAGCAAGCACCGATGCCGCCCCGTTCTGGTTGGTTTGAAGAATCCATGATCCCAATGCATAGTTGTATCCCTCAGCAGATTTGGGTGCATACTTAATCATGGCCGAAGTGGTTTGTGCTTGCATCAATAATTGTACAGATGATTCTGATAAAATTCTCTTTCCGTTAAATAAGCCTTTGTTCAATAACATCGAACAAAAATTCATATAGTCGTTGGCTGTTGATTGTGCTCCGCCAGAAGGGTTAATGGCATTTAACGAAGAGAAATTGGTACTTCTCATTTGAAGTGGTCTCAGTATTTTTTCTTGTATCAGTTGCTCAAAACTTCTTTTGGTTGCCACTTCTATAAACCTACCTGCAATATTCATCCCTACATTACTGTACCTAAATTCTAAACCGGGGTTGGCTACAATTTCTTTTTTAGTTGCAAACTCTTCTATTTCTTCTTCTAAACTATTAAACCTTCCTCTTTTAATGATATTGGCTAATTTAATTGGTTCCGATTCAATTCCGGTTAAATGACTTAAACAATGTCTAATTGTGATGAATCCCTTACTGTACTTAGTAAAAACAGGCAAGTACTTACTAATTTTATCGTCTAATGAAATTTTGCCTTCATCCACCAATGCCATGATTAATGCGGCAGTTAACCATTTGCTGCTACTGGCAATAGGGGCTTGTGTTTTTGGTGTGAATTCTCCAGCAGATTTAGAAAAAATAATTTTTCCATCCTTGTATATTAGAATTACAAACTCTTTTCCCAGTTCTTTACTCGATGAGGTAATTGCTGTTTCTAAAGCTTGAAAATTAAATTGAGCCTTGGTGGTCTGTAATAATAACAGAAAAGCCGTTACTAGACTGACTATTGCGCATGTTTTCCATTTTTTTAGCGACATATTTTCCGAATTATTGGCTTGGATTGTAGTTTGATTGATGGTATAAAGTTAAGTTAATCAACACAATTATGAATCTGAACAATTATACCATTAAAGCGCAGGAAGCCATTCAATCTGCTCAACAGATTGCTTATACCAATAGCAATCCTTCTATTGAAACAGATCACTTGTTAAAAGCATTGATAGCCGAAAAAGATTCTGCTATTGATTTCTTGTTAAAAAAGAACAATGTGAATCCTGTTTTTTTAGAGTCGAAACTGTTGGAGCAGCTAAATAAATTACCTAAAATTCAAGACGGAGAACCTGCTCAAGCAGCAGGCAGAGATTTTAGTAATGCATTGTTAAAGGCCAATACGGTGATGGGTCTATTTAATGATGAATTCATTACTCCTGAACATTTATTGATGGCATTGGTGCAAATGAATGATGCAACTGGTAAATTATTGAAGAGCGCGGGCTTAACTGAAAAAGGATTAACGACTGCTATTAAAGACTTGAGAAAAGGAGATACCATTCAATCTCAAGCTCAGGAAACGCAGTTGAATATGCTGAATAAGTTTGCAAAGAACTTAAATGATATGGCTCGCAAAGGCAAGTTGGATCCGGTAATTGGTAGAGACGAAGAAATTAGAAGAACACTACATATTTTAACGAGACGATCTAAAAACAATCCCATTTTAGTGGGGGAGCCTGGAGTGGGTAAAACTGCAATTGTAGAAGGATTGGCCATGCGTATTGTAAATGGGGATGTTCCAGAGAATCTAAAATCTAAAGTGATTTATGGGTTAGATATGGGGCAGCTAATTGCAGGTGCTAAATACAAAGGAGAGTTTGAAGAAAGATTAAAAGGGGTAGTTAAAGAAGTTGCATCTAGTGAAGGAGAAATTATTTTATTCATAGATGAAATACATACATTAATTGGAGCAGGCGGCGGAGAGGGTGCTATGGATGCTGCCAATATTTTAAAACCTGCTTTAGCAAGAGGAGAGTTAAGAGCTATTGGAGCCACCACTTTAAATGAATACCAAAAGTATTTTGAGAAAGACAAGGCGTTGGAACGCAGGTTTCAAAAAGTAATCATTGACGAACCAACTGTAGAAGATGCTATTTCTATTTTACGTGGATTAAAAGATCGTTACGAAACCCATCACCATGTAAGAATTAAAGACGAAGCCATCATTGCAGCGGTGGAATTGTCTAACCGATATGTAACTGATCGTTTTTTACCCGATAAAGCCATTGACTTAATTGATGAAAGTGCAGCAAAATTAAGGCTGGAGATGAACTCAATGCCTGAAGAATTAGATAAATTAGAAAGACAAATTAGGCAACTTGAAATTGAAAGAGAAGCCATCAAGCGCGAAGATGATGAAGAAAAATTAAAAGAGCTCAATGTTGAAATAAGTAATCTAGCAGTTGAAAGAGATACACTAAAAGCAAAGTGGACGCAGGAAAAAGAACTGGTTGAAAAAGTACAAACTGCTAAAGCTTCTATAGAGCAATTAAAACAAGAGGCAGAACAAGCAGAAAGAAATGGCGAGTATGGTAAAGTTGCAGAAATTAGATATGGTAAAGTAAAAGAGCAAGAAAGAATTATTGCTTCCGTAACTGAACAACTTTTAAACTCTTCTGAAAAAAGATTATTGAAAGAAGAAGTAGATGCAGAAGATATTGCAGAAAGTATTGCAAAAGCTACTGGTATACCTGTTGCAAAAATGTTACAGGGCGAAAGAGAAAAATTACTGCATCTAGAAGAAGAATTGCACAGTCGAGTAGTTGGTCAAGAAGAAGCAATTAGCGCCGTTTCTGATGCCATTAGAAGAAGTAGGGCGGGATTACAAGATCCTAAAAAACCAATTGGGTCTTTTATATTCTTAGGAACTACTGGTGTGGGTAAAACAGAATTGGCTAAAGCATTGGCAGAATATTTGTTCGACGATGAAACTATGATGACTCGTATTGATATGAGTGAATACCAAGAGAAGCATACTGTTTCTAGATTAATTGGTGCTCCTCCTGGATATGTGGGTTATGATGAGGGTGGTCAACTAACTGAAGCAGTTAGAAGAAAACCTTATAGTGTGGTTTTGTTAGACGAAATTGAAAAAGCGCATCCTGATGTTTGGAATGTAATGCTTCAAGTATTAGACGATGGAAGATTAACGGATAATAAGGGTAGAATGGTCAACTTTAAAAACACCATCATCATTATGACCAGCAATATTGGAAGTCATTTAATTCAAGATGCTTTTGAAGGTGTAGGGGAAACTGGCATTGAAGACGCTACCGAAAAAGCAAAAACAGAAGTAATGCAATTGCTAAAGCAAACGGTAAGACCAGAGTTTTTAAATAGGGTGGATGAAGTGATCATGTTTAGTCCTTTGAATAAAAAACAGCTTAGAGGAATTGTAACCATTCAATTAGAAGGGCTTAAAAAATTAGTAGCAGAAAATGACATCAGTTTAAAGTTCAGCGACTATTTGATTGACTACTTAATTGAACAAGGATTTGATGCACAATTGGGGGCAAGGCCTTTAAAAAGATTGATTCAAAAATTGATTGTGAATGCATTGAGTAAAAAAATCCTTTCCGGAGATATAGATAAGTCGCAACCTGTTTTGGTTGATGTGTTTGACGGTTTGGTTGTTTTCAGGAATGATTAAATTATATTAAGTGTTTCCGCTTCATAAAGTGTTGAATGTTGTAAATTAGAGAAATGAAATGTATACTCAGTCTCTTCTTTATATTGTTCAACACTTTTTTATTTGGGCAGAATATGTATTTGGCAAAGCCTGTTACCCATTTTGTAGAAGTGTATGATGAGAAAGGAAATCTATTTGGTGGGAACGTAGGAAGTATTAAAGGCAGTCCACTTTGGAAAGACGAATGGTGCAATGCACATGTTGAAATGTTCAATGGAAAAACTTTCAGTAATATGAAGCTGATTGTCAATTTAGTAAATGGGAATATTCACTTTTTAGAAAAAGACGCCGAGTTTCAATTTATTGAGCCAGTTAAAAAAATCACTTTATTTTATAGTACTGAAGGAAGAATCGATTCGACTATTTTTATTAAAATGGCTGCTAACAACTCATTATTGTATGAAGTAAAAGCTCGCGGGTCTAAATATTCTTTGTTAGACCTTGTTCAAAAAAAAGCTGCCGATACTTACGACTATGGTAAGTCTTCGGGTGGAAAGGAGTTCAGAGTTTTTAATGAATCTTTTTTATATAATCTAACTACTTCAGAATTAATATCAGTGAAAGGGAAAACTTTAACCGAGCTGTTCAAAGACGATACTGAAAAAATTCCTGCGGCTTTTAATAAAGTCAAAAAAAAGCCAAACTTAAAAGAGATTGCCGCTATAATAGCTGCATGGTAAAAAAAGATTTTTTGTTAAAATTAATTTAACAGGCAACGGCACGTATTTTGCCAGCATCTATCTTGTATATAAGCCAACCATTTATTTTTTGGCTTAATTCCTTAAAACTATTTGCTTGAGAGTTTCATGCTGTGTAATGCGGCCTGTAATACTATTGACTTAACAAAAAATGAATGGATGGTATAATGCTACACTAAAATTTTGAACCATGAAAAAAACAAATCCCCTTTATTTTATTGCTGCAGCAGCAATAATGCTATCCCTAGTTTTTACTGCTTGTAACAAATCTGCATCAGTAGAAAATCCAATTGGAACTCAGTCTGTATCCCTTTATTTAACGGATGCTCCAGGTGTTTTTGACAATGTTTTTATTGATATTAAATCAGTTTCTTTACTGATTGATACCAGTAAGGATACTCGTAAAAAAGATACTTGTAATTGGGATCGAATTGGAAGTTCAAGACATTCAAAGAATGATTCTTCTTTAGTATGGCAAGACCTTGGTGTAAAAGCCGGTGTGTATGATATTCTAAAATTACGCAACGGTGTAGACACTTTATTAGCCAGTAATACGGTGTTAAAAGGAGCAATCCGATTAATTAAAATTGAATTGGGTACTTCACATTCATTGGTAAAAGACAGTATTACTTATCCATTAAATATTCCATTTAATGAACAGTCTTATGTTTTAATTAAACTAAAAGGTCATGAGTGGGATGAGTTCATGCCTAATAGATCAAGACTTTGGTTAGATTTTGATATCAGTAGATCTATTGTTGAAAAAAATAATCAGTTTTACTTAAAGCCTTATATCAAATTCTTTACTGTTAGAACTACCGCAGGTATTTCTGGTAAAGTAACTCCAAAAGAGGCACAAGCTGTTGTTACCGTATTCAATAATACAGATACTGCATATGCATTACCGAATCATGAAGGTTATTTTAAAATTCGCGGTTTAGCGGATGGAACTTATAGTGTATTCATCAATGCATCCAATGGTTATGCAGATACAACTATCAATAACGTAGTGGTGTCTAAAACTAAAGAAGCTCAACTAGGATTAATTACCCTCAAAAAATAGTTGGTTGAATTTTCCCTCGATTGTACAATCCCGGCAGCATTTGTTGTCGGGATTTTGTATTTTACAGTATGCAAGAAAATAAGTTTCTTTTATACGGTGCCAATGGGTACACAGGCCGACTGATTGCTTCAATGGCGCATCAATTTGACTTAGTCCCTGTTTTAGCAGGTAGAAATGATACGGCATTATCAGCAATGGCTAAAGAGCTGTCTTTGGAATATATAACTGTAGATTTAAATGATTCAGATAAGTTGGTGGAAGTACTGCAATCATTTAAAGTTGTCTTACATGCTGCAGGTCCATTCATGCATACCGCTCTAAAAATGGCTAAAGCTTGTATTAAGGCAGGTGTTCATTACCTAGATATTACTGGTGAAATAGGGGTGTTTGAACTACTAAAAAAAATGGGATCGGAGTTTGAAAAATGCCAAAGAATGGTCATGCCTGGTGTAGGATTTGATGTAGTGCCTACCGATTGTATGGCTAAATTTTTGCACGATCAAATGCCGGATGCCACTCATTTAAAACTAGCATTTGCTTCTGTTGGAGGAAAATTGTCTCATGGAACTGCTACAACCATGGCCGAAGGAATGGGAGAGGGAGGCGCTGTTAGAGAGAACGGAAGAATTATAAAGAAATCCCTAGGGCATAAAGGGATGTGGGTCAATTTTAGTAGTAAGAAATTATTTACAATGACTATTCCTTGGGGGGATATTTCTACAGCTTATACTACTACACGCATTCCCAATATTGAAACCTATACTTCTGTTTCTCCCAAAACATTCTCTATGTTGAAATGGCAAGGCTTGTATAACTGGGTACTCAAATTGTCTTTGGTTCGGAACTATTATAAAAATAAAATTAAGAAAATGCCTGCAGGCCCAGACGAAGCCATGCGAAAAAAAGCAAAATCCTTGGTTTGGGGTGAAGTAACCAATGCGGAGGGTAAATCTTTATATGCAAATATTGAGGGGCCCGAAGGGTATACATTAACTGCACTCAGTAGTTTAATCATTTTAAAAAAAGTGCTTTGTCAGAATTATAAGACAGGCTATCAAACACCTGCAGCATGCTATGGAGCCGATTTGGTATTAGAAATTCCAGGCGTTACTAGAACAATGGCTTCATCTTCCTTTATTTAAAGCATATTTGCCAGAATTGTTAATATGTATATTATGGCGTCCAATAAAAAAGCAGCAGTTGGTTTTATTTTCATAACGATTTTGATTGATGTTATTGGAATTGGATTAATTATTCCCGTAGTGCCTAAATTGATTGAGGAATTGGTACACAGTAGTAGTGCAAGTCTTGCTTCTCAATATGGAGGGTGGCTTACTTTTTCTTATGCTTTTATGCAATTTTTAGTATCCCCCATTTTAGGCAATTTGAGTGATCAATATGGTAGAAGACCAGTGCTCCTTTTTTCATTATTTGGTTTTGGTATTGATTATTTGTTTGTGGCTTTTGCTCCAAGTATTGCATGGTTATTTGTTGGTAGAATTATAGCTGGTATCACGGGTGCAAGTATTACAACCGCTTCTGCATATATGGCCGATATTAGTACACCTGAAAATAGAGCGCAAAATTTTGGAATGATTGGCGCAGCATTTGGTCTGGGATTTATTATTGGTCCTATGTTGGGCGGATTATTAGGAGAGTATGGATCAAGGGTTCCTTTCTTTGTAGCAGCTGGGTTGGCATTAACCAACTGGCTCTATGGATATTTTGTATTGCCAGAATCTTTAGATAAAAGCCTGCGTAGACCTTTTGAATGGAAGCGTGCTAATCCACTCGGTTCTTTAATGCAATTAAAAAAATATCCTGCTGTAACTGGATTAATCGGATCCCTGATATTAATTTATTTGGCAGCCCATGCGGTTCAAAGCAATTGGAGTTTTGTGAATATTGAAAAATTTAAATGGACGCCTAAAATGATTGGCATATCCCTCGGAGTGGTTGGGTTATTAGTTACCCTCGTTCAAGGCGGATTGGTTCGGGTCATTAATCCCAAAATTGGGAATGAAAAAAGCGTTTATTTAGGGCTTACTTTATATACTACTGGCTTAATTCTTTTTGCTTTTGCAATGGAGAGCTGGATGATGTTTGTATTTTTAATTCCTTACTGTTTAGGCGGAATTGCAGGTCCGGCACTGCAGGCTATTATCTCAGGGAATGTGCCTTCTAATGAACAAGGAGAGTTGCAGGGTGCTTTAACCAGTTTAATCAGTGCTACTTCTATTGTTGGCCCTTTAATAATGACGGGCTCCTTTGCCTATTTTACAGGTCCTTCTGCTCCGTTTTATTTTCCTGGTGCTTCTTTTTTATTGGGGGCATTGTTCATGTTATGCAGTTTAATTTGGGCTTATCAAGCATTGCATGTTAAACGAGTTAAAAAATAAAAATGGCCTCGCAAAACTGCAAGGCCAGCATATCCCCCGATATGCGTCATGAACTATTTAAAGCTTTTTCAAGTCAGCTATAATTCCAATTAAAGATTTCTTTTGTGGCTTTAACGAAAGTACTGGTGTATTGTTTAATGCCTTAATACTTTGTTCGCTGTAATAAAATTGAGTGCCAATCAGAGAAATCGTAACAATATGAATTTTCTTTTGCAAAGGTATATTATTCGCTGTGAAACTTCTACTGGCTAATTCTGGTTTTAACTGAATCACGCTATTGTAGTCGTCTGTTGAAATGAAAGCGATGGTGTTTTTATTTGTGAAATTTGGAGGTAAAATAATATTGAATTTGCCTTGCAAGCCAATATTATTTAGTGGTCTGGCCAAAGAAATCCATCTTAGTTTGTTCGTGGTTATTTCGTATCGCTCAATTTCTTTTGAACCACTATTTCCCGGTTGTTTAAAAATGGATTGTTGGTAATCCTGTGTTGTATTTTCATTCCAATTGAAAAGTGGATCTACAAGCAATTGTGTAGTGTATACAATAGACTCGTCTCCTTTGTAAACGGTCATGCCTTGTTTTACAATATTGTCTTTATTGCCAACTCGAATGATATAGTTGGATCCTGGCGCAATACTTAATTCTTGTCCATAAGCCGTTGCTATGATGCAAAATGCCAAATCCGATTCAAGTAAATTACCATTGTTTAAAGAAGCTTTGATTGAACGAATAAACTCAGATTTTTCATCTAGTAAAATGACTCTAATATTAATAGTACCAGAAACGGGGGCGCCTGCACCATTTACAAAAGCATTGGGCGGCAGTATTAAACTAAAATGGTCAGAAAAAACAATGGTTTTTCCATTAGCTCCTAGTAAAGTATCGTTGTACTTATATATTGAAGCTGAATCACTGATTCTTTGTAAAGCTAAACCCGGCGTGGTAGAATAAGACCAAGTGGTATCATTCATATCATTGCCTGCATAAGTGGTAAAATTACCATCAGAAATCTCTTTGTTGCAAGACACCAACAACAAGAGGCTGAATGCTGCAAGAAGATAATATTTACTGATTTTTAATACCATTACTAAGGAGATACTTTGTTTTGTTTTATTGTTGCCTATCTTTTGTTTAAATTAAATCTAAGTCCCATTGCCAATCCACCAATACTGAATCGTTGATTAAATGCAGCTTCTGGATTGGTCATATTAGAAAGATTGTATCTTAAGTAGGGCTCAAAAAATAATTGGGTAGCATAGTTGATTCTTTTGGATACAGTTAAACCTGCATACAATCCAAGCCCAATATTACTTTTGTACACCATATTGGTTTCTTTACTCAATGGAACTGCAGTTAAACTGCTGTCTAGAATAACTCCTTGGTACCAACTAGATAAATTCACAATTACGCCTGCTGTTAACCCAATACTTAAATCGTCATTGCCAAATTGATAACTGGCCAATACCGGAATGTCTAAACTTCTAAACCTGTTTTTGACCGTATTTGTTTTGTATCCAATTTGGGTTAATGTACTGGTATCTCTAACAAGCAAGGTGTCGCCTGGGGCTCTGATGATGGCTCGAACAGTTACCACTGTTGTTGTTCTGGTTTCGTTTTCTGTTCTATAAGTAAAGTGCTCATTAATTTGAGAATATTGCAATCCTGTTTTAATTACGAAATGGTCGTTCAGGGGTTTTACAATTCTGAATCCTGCAGAAAATCCGAGCTTTAATGATTCGCTACTGTCTTTTCTACTGAGTAGTTGTGGGCTAGCAGTATTATTGGTAACTGTTTTGAATGGCATATCGGGTGATACAAACACTTCTAAATCCCAGTCAGTATTTCTTATTTTTCTATCAGTTGGACAAATCACTACATTTTTAAAACTAGATGCATGATTTTTCGTAGTCATTTCTCTATTGAATAGTGCAGATAAGTTTCTCTTTTGTTTAATAAGTGCATTACCCGCCTTTAATGATGTTTCATAGGATTCAATTGCTTCTTCCGGATCGGTAATTTCTTCTTCCTTTAAATTATTTGTTGAAGCAGCAGTTGTTTGTGGTTTTTTGTATTGTATTGATTGTTCAAATGGAAATACCGAGCCAGATTGCTTAAATGACTGGGTCATATTTTTCCGGTCTAGCTTCCAAGTTGTTTTTTTATCAGAAGGCATACCCATCTTAGGAGTGCTATTTTCTACAATAGTGGGGGCTTCTGTTTTTTCAAAAATACTGTCAATTGGTTGGTTGAGCTGTTTGGTATTGCTGCTATTCGGAAGGGGTAATTGAACTGTTTCGGTGTCTTCCATTAAAACAGGGTTACCATTCAAAAAGATATATGCAGCAGTTGTTCCAGCTAAAAGAAGTAGTAAAATGGAAGCAGCCGCCATGTATTTTTTGGGAAGCCAGAAAAAGAATCTTCTTCTTTTTTCTTCAGCTACTGGTTTAACCCTTTCCCAAAAATCAACAGGAACAGTAGCAGTATGGTGGTGCAATTTCTGATGGATGAATTCGTCGAAATCATTTTTAGGACCAGATAAGTCTTGAAGGGCAATCTTATCCCATAACCCATTGGGCACACTGGCTGTATGCTGATGTAGTTTCTGGTTAAAAATGATATCAAATTCCTTATTGGTCATTAAACAGCAATCTTTTGAAGTTGCAAGATTTGAGCCTGCAACATTTTTCTGGCTTTTACCAATTGACTTCTACTGGTTCCAGCTTGTATATTCAACATTTGAGCAATCTCGTCATGACTATACCCTTCAATTACACTTAAGTTAAACACCATCCTATACCCCTCGGGCAAAGCCCCAATCAATTTTAACAAGTCTTCCTCACCTAAATAAGTAAATGCACTTGGATCAATCGAAGGAAGGTCAGCATGATGGTCATCAATCTCCTTAAAACTCATTTTCTTGCGCTCTAGATGCCTAATTGCGGTATTCACTACAATTCTTCTAATCCAGCCCTCAAATGAGCCCTCAAATTTGAATTGAGTAATGTATTGGAACACTTTTACAAAAGCATCTTGTAACATGTCTTCCGCTTCCATGGTGTCTTGAGCATACCTCACACATACGCCCATCATTTTACCTGCGTGACGCTCAAATAGCATACGCTGGCAGGAAGGGTCCTGTTTTATACAGCCTTTTATCAACTCGTGCTCTGTCAAATGAGGTAATTTTAGGGTTGACTTAATATAGACGACCTATTCTGTTAAAATGCTGCCTGACTGGTTTAAACTAAACAAATATGAATAAAAAAGCCCCTATAATGATAGAGGCTTGGTTATTTTATAATTATTTTAAGTTAAATACTCAAAAATTGGTCGTGTATATAGTCTACCACACTAATTAAGCTGCCGGTTTCTTTAAATACTTTCAATTGTCGATCTGCCCCAGTTCCTACTTCAAATATTTTAGCCACATGTTCTACTACATGTCTGCTGCCTAATTCATCTACCACGTCATCCACAAAATCAAGTAGTTCATAAATAAGGGCTTTGGTATCTACTTCTGTTTCTTTTCCAAAATCAATCAATTTCCCTTCTATTCCATACCTGCTGGCTCTCCATTTATTTTCATTGATCAATGATCGTTGATAAATCATGAAATTGAGGTTCTGGTTTCTTAGTTTGTAAATCTTAGCGCAAATTGCTTGAAATAAAGCGGCAATGGTCATGGTTTCCATGATATTCATTGGCACATCACAAATCCTAAACTCCACTGTATTAAAAAATGGATGGACTCTTAAATCCCACCATATTTTTTTTGCATTATCTATACAGTTGGTCTTAATTAAAAGGTTTACATAATTCTCGTATGCTTCAAAACTTTCAAAATGATCGGGTATACCAGTTCTCGGGAATTTATCAAAAACTTTGGTACGGAAAGATTTATAGCCGGTATCCCTTGATTCCCAAAAAGGGGAGTTGGTACTCAATGCATATACATGGGGTAAAAAATAGCGGGCTGTATTGGCAATATGGATGGCCATTTTTCTATCTTCCATCCCTACATGTACATGTAGGCCAAAAATTAAATTACTTCTTGCCGCTTCTTGTAATTCGTTTACAATTTGGTTGTATCGAACATGATCGGTAATCAATTGGTTTTCCCAGTGGCTAAATGGATGAGTGCCTGATGCACCAACCCAAAGCCCTAATTCTCCGGCTATTTGTGCTATATTTCCTCTAAGTGAAGCCACATCTTTAAATGCTTCGTCAATGTTCTTACAAATATCTGTACCAACTTCTACAACCGCTTGATGCATTTCGGCTTTAACCTTATCTTTCATAGAGAGCTGACCTACTTGAACAATTTTTTGCTCATGACTTTTTAGCTCCCTCGAAATAGGATCAATGACCATGTATTCTTCTTCAACTCCTAAAGTAAAATGCTTGAAACTTAAATTAGACATATACTGAACGTGATATAGACTGATTAATAAAGTGGCTTTCCGTTTGCGCTTCTTTTAATGTACTCGCCCCAAGTTAAATTGTCTTTTCCATCTTCTTGAGCCAGTGCTTTTTCAATTGCATAATTAGCTGCAGTTTCTACCACCCAATCAAAATTTTCTTGCCCCACACTTTTAATATCAGCATCTGGTGCAGGGTTGCAAAAGTCAATGGCGTAAGGCACTCCATCTCTTAAAGCTAATTCTACTGTATTGAAGTCGTACCCTAGGTATTGATTAATTTTTAACACAATTTCTGTCATCATTTTTAACTTTTCTGCAGAGGGCTTAAAGTCTGCAGCATACCTAAGATGATGTGGATTTCTGGGTTCATAAGACATGATGCGAACATGTTTCCCGCCAATGCAATAACAGCGATAGTATTCTTCAAAAACAATCTCTTCTTGAAGCAACATCACCAATTGGCCTGTTTCAGCGTGCTTTTCAAAGAAATCATTCATGTCTGTTAGTTTGTACACGTTTTTCCAACCTCCACCTGCAAATGGTTTCATATAGGCAGGGAAACCAACATAGCTAAATATCCCTTCCCAATCTAACGGGTAAGACAAATTGCTGAAAGACAATTCTGCTGTATCGGTTGGTAATTCTTTAGAAGGGAGTATAACTGTTTTAGGAACGGCTACTTCAATTTTTGTTGACAAACAATTATTAAAAAATTTTTCATCGGCACTCCACCAAAATGGATTGTTGATCACAGCTGTGCCACATAGTGCAGCATTTTTTAAATATGCCCTATAAAAAGGTACATCCTGACTAATACGATCAATAATCACTGCATATCCACTGCTTTCTCCTTGAACTACTTTATCAATTTTTACAGGCTCTGCTGTAATTCCCTTTACTTGTTTGCTATTGATTCGTTCAACAAATGCATTAGGGAAACTTCTTTCTTGCCCAAAGAGAATGCCTATTTTTTTCATAATTGCAGTTTTTAAGGTTGATTTGTAATTTAAGCTATCTAAACATAAATAAAAAAATATAGCGATCTATTTTTCATAGCCTGCCCTATTTTTCATGCATTACCCTATTTTTGATATTATGGCTAATCATGTAATTATTCAACCACCCATCATGCAAATGGAAACCAGTGTGGTTCATTCAGAATATTTAGAACGAGCTGTTACCATCAATATTTACTTGCCATCTAAAATACAATACCTCGATCAAGTTAGTTTGGTATTATTTAATGATGGTCAAGATTTAATCAAAATGTCTTTTGATGAAATATTTTCTGACCTTCTAACAAGTGGAAGTATTGAGCCCATCGTATGTGTAGGTATACATTGCGGACCAGAACGCAAAATGGAATATGGTACAGCGTACTCTGCAGACTTTAATGGAAGAGGGGCAAAAGCTGGCTTGTACAGCAAGTTTATCTTTGACGAGTTACTACCATTTATTCGGAAAAAATATAATGCCCCTTCATTTAAAGACAAATCCTTTGCTGGGTTTTCATTGGGTGCATTAAGTGCAATGGATATAGCTTGGAATTATGCAAGTGAATTCAGAAAAGTTGGATTATTTAGTCCTTCACTTTGGTGGAGAAGAAAAGGGTATGAAGATGGGTATGACGATGAGCAAGACCGACTCATGCATTTACAAATCAGAAAAGGGAAATTTC
>Ga0209812_10001182_pt1 | contig 19266 bp, 8 predicted proteins | sample JI71714BDNA_FD_187502 | JGI IMG/M metagenome (GOLD analysis project Ga0209812, IMG submission 187502) | Wastewater effluent complex algal communities from Wisconsin, to seasonally profile nutrient transformation and Carbon sequestration -... | ecosystem: Engineered > WWTP > Effluent > Algae...
GTTCGAGGCTTTTTTTTTTTTTTTTTTTTTTTTTTTTTTTTATTGAACTATGATGGTGGCTACTTTTGACGATGATCAAGAAGAGTTAATAGAACTTTTTGATTCATCTTTTTTTTATTTTTTTTTATTTTTAATATCATTTTTATTGTTTAAATATTCTCAGCATTATTTCGCTTTTTTAGAGACATCTGTTTCCGAAGGTCGGTCAGTTTCGTACATCGCTAAACAATTTTTTCGAGATTTTATCAATACCTTTGCTCTATTTTTACGTTTTTTTATCTTGTTATTTCGATTAAACGTTTACGACACGCTAGATGATTTTTACGATTCATATTATATTTTTGTCGGAGATTTTGACGACGATGAATATTTTGCAGAGTTATTTTTTTCAGCTTATTCTTTTTTTTTTTATGATTTTGATAATAACGACGATAGGGCATTTTCTTTAGAAGATGAGAACGAAATCTTTTTTGATATTTTTTACGCATATTTTGTATGCTGAGCTAAGCTATACACTTTTATTTTTTTTATTTTAGAAGAAATTTTAAGATTATCGTTAGCCTTTTATATTTGTTATTTAATTATTTTTGAAGTTCACGCCGTAAATTGCTCTTATAACGAAGATAGGTTTTTTCAAAACATTCGCAACGACAGCTCTTTAAAATCTAATTTTAGAAGTTTTTTTTAACTTTTTTGAATCTTGAACATTTAATTAAACTTACTGTTTTAAATTGAAACAACGTTACCAATAAGGAAAAGGTTCTTTTAGTTATTAAATCCCAACTTAAACTATTATCTATAAAAAAAAATAAATTAAAACTAGGTAAAATAGTGTTCGAAATTAAAGAACTTATCTATGCTGAAATACCGATTACTGAAAGCTTAGAGATTCGTTACTCGCGTCAAGATAATACTGAAAGCGACGAATTGAAATTAGAAAATAGACTAAATGCTTTGAAATGAAAATGAGATTTTTATAATATAGGGGCTTTTTTTATTCTAAGTTTGATTGTTTTAAATGTTTTAAATTACTTATTTAATTCTTGAATGTTGACGAATATGCCAACTTTTATTATTAGAGAAGAAAAATTTGATTCATTGATAAAATTTACGTTTAATTTTTTGAAAACTTCGTCTACAGCTATTAACGCCCCGTCTGCTATTAAAAAAATAAACTTTTTTTTATTTGAAACGATTCAAGATTATGTTTTAAAAAAAGATTTATTTTTTTAATTGATGGTCGAAAGCTTAAATTTGTTTATTCTTTTTTTTTTACTAATTTTTTTTAGTGTTTTTTTAAATACTACAACTTCTCTGCATTTATTATTAACTGCCGAAATATTGTGAATATCGATATACGCATTAACCGCAATTGCTGGTTTAGTTTACGATAACCTCAATGTTTTATCGTTAACTTTTTTTTTCTTAGTCCTGTCAGCTGCTGAATTCGGCATTGGCTTAGTTATTTTATTAATTCAAAACGTTTTTTATCGTTCCCTTAGTTTGACTTTTTCGGATTCAAATTTTATAAAATTTTCTTCCAGATTTAAATCTAAACTTTTTATTAATAAAATAAATTGAAAAATTTAATAAAATTTTTATTAGATTTTTCAATTTATCGATTTATTTTATTATTGTTATCTTTTTTTTAAAAGATTTGATTATATAAAAAGACAACTTTTGTCTCTAACGGCTATCTATAATTTATCTGTTCTTTTTATAGAATCACAAAAATTTTTTTTTTTAAAAAATTTAAAAACACGAAAAACTTTAATTACAGTCAAAGTATACGGTTCGAGGCCTTTTTTTCCGTCAAACATTGTAATCATAGGTTATAGTAATTTTTCAACTGATGACAAGGCTGCATCCAAAAAAACCTTTTTTCAGTACAGCGTTTATTTTAATAAACAACAAGAAAAAATCCCAAAAACTTACTTTTCGATTAATTACTTAAAGTCGTTGACCGATAAATTTTTTTATTTTTTCTGAGAACTTGTTAAATTCCCCGCCGATAACGTAGAAAACATTATTGAACAACTACGCTGCTTAAAGGCAAAATCATCCAAATCTGTTTTTATTTTTTTTACTTTAATGTTCATTTATTTGTTTTGAATAAAAGCAAGGGTTATTTATTTTACGAACAATTGAATTTATACAACAAATCACAAACGCATTGCTGTTAATTACTTTTGATTTGTTATTTTATCCGGTATCGTAGGAATGGTTTTAGCCACTATCATTCGTTTAGAATTTGCCTACCCTGGGGTAGGTGTATTGGCCGGAGATAGTATTCAATATTTAAGTTTAGCGTCTGCTCACGGTGTTATTATGGTATTTTTTATGATTATGCCCCTTCTTTTTGGCGCTTTTGCTAATTTTTTACTACCCACTCAACTAGGCGTCCATGACGTAGCATTTCCCAGATTAAATAGCGCTGCTTTTTGATTTTTACCCGGAGGTCTTTTAATGTTATGTCAGCTTGTATGCGTCGATAGAAGATACCAAAGAATGAATTGTTTTAATATTCGAGAAGTTCAATCTCTACTAAAAAGAAAATTTTTTGTTGATTTAATTAATTCAAAAGATCAAAGAAATTTATTGGATATTTCGGCTATCGGGTTAAGGTTTAAATCAGAGAATTTTGCTTCCGCTAACAGCAATACGATTAACTTTTATTTCTACGGCCTAGATTTAGATTTTAAATCTCGATTTTCACTTTATAATTTCAAAACTACCGAACTCGATTTATCTTGCGCAGTTAAATTCAATCAAAAATCTTATTTCTATAACAATATTAATTATTTTTACAGATCAAATTTTTTTAATTTTTTCAACTCATTTATATTTTTTGTAACCGATCGATCTTCTAGTTTTTCTTTAATAGCAAAAATTTATTCGCTAGCATCCTTTATTTTTTTTAAAATTTTTTTTTTATTCAACAGAACTTACTTATATATCAAATTTTTATTCTCGTTGGTGACGCATAGCTTATTTAGTGCATTTTCTTACATTTATACTATTATAAACGATTTTTTTTATTACGTAGCGAGAGCTATTATTATTTTTTTCTACGCTGTTGGTAGATCGTACCGACGTGTTAGAAGTTTTTTTCTAACAGATTTATTTGAACATCTCGATTATACTAGCGCCACGATTCTTTGACGATTTGACGTATTTATTAAAATAATCGAACAAAAGCAAAAAAAATTTGATATTTTTATGAAATCTAGCGGACTAACTACCCTTTTAAATAAACTTTATTCGCTTTTGTTTGTTAACGAATTTATTTCTTTATTTTTGTCAATATTTTCTTTTTTTAAAATATTTTTTTTTTTAGACATTTATCGATTTTCAGTATACCTGCCTTTTAGCGATTCTAACTTTTTTATTAATTTATGATCCGTCATTGCCCTAAGTTTAAATAATTGAATCGCTTTTATTACATTCGCGCACTTAACTTCAAAAAAATCATTCGAAATTTATTTAAGCGACGCCGCTTATAATAAATATTTATTGACGCAGCAACGTACCTTAAAAAGTTTTTTAGTTTCTACAGGCTTAAGCCCTTATTCGATGGCCTTCGATTTTTATGGTTTTTTATACGTATTACTTAACCTACCCCTAAACGTGTTAAAACTTTTAATTTACGCCTTTACTAATCATTTTTGATCTATTTATTGAGGTAATTTACAAGCCGATATCCTATATTTGATTGTTAAAAATTGATCCTCTTACTCCAAAGAGCTCCCGACCGACAAGTTCGATTCTTACCACTCTGCTGAGGTTTTTTTTAAGAAACATCTTCTTTTTAATTTAAGTTTTTATATTAAATCAACTTTGTATTACTTATACTTTAAATTTCTTTCTTACTCGGCCATGATAATGGCGTTTACTAACTCATTAATGGGTATAATTTTTTCTTTAAAACAAATCGCTCAAACCAGCCCCTCGTTTTACGATTTTTTATATAATAATTTATTCGAGCTAATTAATTCTTTCTTTTCTTTTTTTACACAAAAATTAAATAAAACTTTATCTTTTTTTGCCACCTCTACTTTTTTTGGAACTAAAACTGATAACGTTTTTATATATTTTCAAAACTTTTATTTTAATGCCTCTAAACTTGCATATTTACACTCAATTACTATTTCTAAAATAAAATATTTATTTAAAGCTAATCCTCTAAAACACAAAATTTTTAAATCTCAAACTCACAAAGAAAATTCTGTTGATTTCTTAATGGAAAACTCTAATGAAAGTAGAAACTTAAGATTTAATAATCCAATTTTTAAATACGATTATAAATCAGGTGATTATTTTCCAAAATTATACAAAGAAGCTTACGCGTTTTTAATTCCAAGTACGCTTTCTTTAACAAGTGGTCTTCGGACTTCGCCGTGATTTTTATCAAATACCGTTTTTGAAATTTTTGAAAATTCTTTAGATCTTTTCGTAAATAATTTTCATAAAACTGAAGTTTATTCAACTTTTGAAATTAAACCGTTCGCTATTAACAAAATTACAAATAGCGAAGCTTTTTACAATTACTTTTTATCTATCGAAAATAGCAATTTTTTTTTAAATTCAAATTGGGTATCTAATTCATCCTTAAACATGAAATTTTCTAAACTTTTTTTAACGAGTTCGATGCAGCAACGTATTTACTCTAACTGACGTCAATTAAAATTCACGAGAGAAGCTTGAAGGTGCAAACTTTTAGCTACTCGCCATCAAAAAACTTTATTTAAACGATATATGTCCGAAGACGGTGTTTTTTGATCAATTGAACGAAACGCTAAAGATTTAATTCCAGGTTGAGCCATGATAACCCCATTTTCGTCGAGAACTAGATATACTGCGATAGGTAAAACCGATATCGGTTTAATGGGCGTATTGTTAGTGCTTAACTCATCTATAATAAGCGGCGCTAATTTTCTCGTAACGTATAGATATTTATCTACCTTAAATAATAGAAAAATGAGAGATGCCAGAGCGTTCTTTACCGAAGCTGTAATGGTTGCTTCGTGAATGATGGTACTAGCCAATCCAATGTTAGTTATAGGTATAGTCATGTTATTGTCGGATCGTCACTGACAAACTTCTTTTTTTGATTATTCCGGAGGCGGTGACACAGTTTTATTTCAACATATGTTTTGATTTTTCGGACACCCCGAAGTTTATATTATTATTATTCCAACATTTGGGTTCACTAACACCATGCTTTCGTACTACTTAAAAAAACGAGTTTCGGCGCGAGCGAGTTTATTGTATTCTTTGTACACAATCGCTTTTTTAGGTTTTTTTGTTTGAGGTCACCATATGTATATGGTAGGACTTTCGCACACAACCAGAATGCTTTTTAGTACACTCACGGTTATGATTTCAGTACCAGCAGCTACAAAAATAATGCATTGATGCGTTACTACCGCCAACAGTGCATTTGCTATGGAATTGCCATTATTGTTTACATTTACTTTTATATTTTTTTTCGTATCAGGAGGTATTAGTGGAATGTGCGTCGCTCATACGGGTATGGATGTTCTTTTCCACGATACTTTTTATGTAATTGGACATTTTCACGTCATGTTAGCCGGCGGCGCTATGTTTGCCTCATTCGGTGCTTTTTATTTTTACTTCCCCGCTATTTTTGGTGTTAAATATAGCCGTGTATATGCTTATCTACACTACACTTATTATCTAATCGGTCAGTTAATGACCGTAGCTCCGATGTTTTGATTAGGTTATGCCGGTATGCCGCGTCGTGTATTGGATTACCCGGCTGCCTTTGGCGGATGACATAGCGTAATTTCGGCAGGTCACATGCTAAACGTAGCTGGATTAATGGCATTTTTTATAATGATATTCGATAGTTTAAGACAATCCCGCGCAGCTACCAGAAATAATTTTGGAATTGGACGATACAACGTTCGTTTAAATTTTTATTTATACGAAATAGCTCGTTTAAATTATCTTCAACAAAAAACGCTCACTTTGTTCAGATTTATTACAATTAAATCTATTAAATTAAATAATCATAATTTTATTAATTACGAGCCTTACGAATCTATTCTTTTTTCTTACGTTTTTATAAAAGCTGACGAATTTCCAATCATCGATTCCGAACGTAAGCACTGGTAAAATTAAAGAAAAATTTTACAGACTTTTATAACCCCCCCCGTTTTTTTTTAATTAAGTGTTTTTTTGATTAACGACATCTTACTGATTCAATTTCTTTTACTATTAACGTTATTTTTTTTTATAAACGTTATAAATATTACTATTTTGTGATATTTGGCCGGCGCCTACCTACTCTTTTTAGGCCTGCTGCTTTTATTAAACGATGCTGATATTTTAACAGGTTTTTTATGAGTAATCGATTTAGGCGTTGGTCTTATTTTTTTTATTTTTATTTTACATTTCACTACTTTTTTACATCAAAAATCTTTTTTAGAAATATCTAGCAGATTTTTTTTTTTCTTTTTTTTTTTTTTTTTTTTTATAGTTATTTTTTATTGCTTCTTCTCTAACCCTTCTTCGAACGGTTTTAATAATTTATTAAAAAAAAATTGATTTTTCTTGATATCCTGATATAATTATTACTTATTTTTTAATTCTTATTCGATAACCGAATTAAATTTGTTAAGGGAAGTGTATTTTTATCAAAATTCTTTTGAATTTTTTTTGGTAAATTTTTTTATTTTATACGGCCTAGTCGCCGCCATCTTATTATGTTTCTTAATTAAACGTTTTTTTACTTTTTTAAACTTTAATGAAGTTAAAAATATTAAAATAACTTCGGTAATTTATTCGGCTTTTTTTATAAGAAATCAAAACTTTATTAAACAACAAAATACTTCAACGGGAACAAGGGTTTGGTTAAAAAAAAAAATAAACAAAAAATTTGATTTTTAAAGAAACTTGACTTTCTATATCTGATAATACTAACGTAAGGTGACTACAAGCTTTTCAATTGTATAAAGGTTTTAGGCGAAAAACTACGTTTGCGGGGTATTTTATCAAAGGGTCGGCTAAAATAGTAGAACCCCCTAGAATAGAGTACAAAGGTTTTAAATTTAAATTTAATAGAAAAGGCGACGTTTGTAGGGGACTAATTATACGAACAGCCCGCCACATTTATAAAAAAGACGGCTCCTTGACTATTTTTCGTAAAAATAATATAATACTATTAAAAAAAAAACAAGATTTAAAATCTAAATATCTGTTTGGACCGATTCCGGCAGCTGTTCGTAGAAAAAAATTTTTAAATTTATTTAAACAAGTCGTTTAATCTTTAACTTTTTAATTGGTGAACCCCACTACTGATTTTTTAACCCTTTTCGAACAAACTCAAGAAATTATAAAGTTAACTAGTCACTTGGATAATCTAGACTCCCTCTATCATTATTCTGTTCCTAACGTTAAACTTTTTTACCCTGAACCTTTTATAGCCTCCGCTTCTTTCATGCACTCAGATATTTGATTTCTTCACATTTTAATTTACCAATATTGATTATGATTTGTTTTTATTTTTATTATAGTTTTTTTTTTCTTAACCTTTTTATGCACAGTTCGCTGATGCAATATGCGCGTAAAACCTCGTCGAGAAACTCGCGGCGTTAGTCGTTCGAAGTGCGGAGATTTGATAACCGCTTGCGTCCCGGTTTCTTGAGCTACCTCTATTATCGTAAGTGAATCTACCGATGCTATCGATTACTTTGATGGTTTTGGTACTACTGAACTCGTTGTAGGTATTAGAGCTTATCAATGGGGTTGGGAATACTATTATCCAAAAGATCTCGATTTGCATTATGATTTAAAAAAAAACTATTCTTCGTTTGTCGGAAATTCATTGAAGTACGAAAAATCAACTGATTTGAAATCTTCTTCGATTGATTTATGAAAATTGTATCAAAATAAAAATTCTGATGCAGTTATCACTCCGGCTCACTTATTAGTAGTTCCTTACGAAAATAAAAAACTTTTCAATCTTTTTAGTGCAAATGATATTGGATTAAATTCATTAAACGAATCTAATTCCTTTAAGAGAATAAAAATGTTTTCAAAATTTTATAACTCTAATTTGTACTTCTCTGATTCGAAATTTTTGAATAAATATAAAAGAATTAATTCGTATCTCTCTTCAGACGATGTTTTTTATAATTCAATTAATTTTAATACAAAACGTCAGCATAATTTTTTGTCTGCAAAAACTTTAATAAATAAAAATTTAACAAATTTCGACATTAGTTCTTTAAAAAAATTAATTAATTATAATTTTAAAACTAATTTACTACTCGGTAAAGATAGAAATTTGTATTTTAAAAATTTTAATAATTTTAGTTCTTTAGCCCAAAATACAAACGATAATGTTTCCCAATACGTTACCTTTAGTAAAACTAAATTTTTTAATTTTGACGTTAAAAAAAATAAAACTTTTTCGTACTACGAATTAATCCGTAAGCTAAACAATAATTCTGATAAAAAAAAAATAGTCAATCCCAACTTGTCTTTGTTAACCAAAAAAGGAAAAAAAGACTTATCTGTCGATTTAGAAAGTATTAATAAAATACGTTTAAATGACGAAACTCTTGTGTTTTTAAATTTTACTGAAAATGATGAAGAATTTATAAACAAACCTATTGATTTAAAAAAATTTGAAATGTCATCGCCAAACCAATCTGTTTTGTTACCTAATAGAAATATTAGAAATTTTTCTTCTATAAAACCAAACCAACCTTCATTAAATTTTTTAAATTCTATAAACTCAACTAACTACACCTTAAATAATAATTTAACTTCTTCTCATTTATCATCTTCAGACTTATTAAAAAATCTTTTTACTAAAAACGTCGATAATAAGTCGTTTTTAAAAATAGCTCAATCTCGTATTTTAATGGATTCGCCGCTTTCGCCGATACCTTCATCTAATATTTCAATTTCGTCTAAAAATTATGATAATTTAAAATTTGTTTATACAGAAGAAACTCCAATTGTGTTACAGGGTAAAGAGGAAGTTACTCCAACAACTTTGACTGCAATTTATTGAAACTTTTTTTGATCAAATTCTGATTTAGATTGACGTTTGAGTAATTTAAATAACTTAAAAAAAAAAACTAATTCTTTTTATCTACCTATATTTTCTTTTTACTACGATTACGATTTTAGAAATTGACAAGCGTTAGAACTTCTGGAAGATTCTTATTGAGAAACTACGTTTTCGTCATATTCTTTAGATGAAGCTAATTCTTTAAAAGAATTTTATAAAACTATAACTTTAAACGAGGACTCTTTGGATTTTCATTTAACTAAAAATAACATAAGCAAATTCGAGCCTTTATTATCGCAAATGAGTTTAAATAGTGATGATTTTTTTACCAATGTTAATTCTTTAATTACTAAAAATTTTTCGACTATTGGCAATACTTTTTTGTATAACCAAAACGAAGATAATTTTGATTCGCAAAAATCTTTTCTTTTTTTTTTAAATCAAAAAAATATTTTTTTATTATTAACAAATAAATTTAATTTTTCTAATCCTTCGTATTCGTTAATTTTAGACGCTTTTAGATCAGATTATGATGAATTTTCTTTTGTATTTGATGAAAAAATTTTCAACAATTTAAACGAAGTAACTAATAACGTTACTATCGATAAGAATTATGATTTACTATTAACAAATCAAGACGACATCTCTAATAATTCTAATCATTTTCGAACATCCAACGCCTTAAATTTAAGAGGGACCGCTCGTAATTCTATCGTAAGTTATAACGCTATTCAAAAAGTTTTTCGAACTAGATTAGATGAAAACAGATCTAACGCCAAAATGAACGATTTTAGTAATTCGTTTTTAAAACAACAATTCGTAGTAGCTCCTCGTACAAATTACGAAAATTTATTAGGTAAAAACAAAATATCCTTTTTTGAGACAAATTCTTTTAAAGAAATTTTAAAAAAAAATATGAATTCTTTTTATTTAGCTAATTCTGCTGTAAATTTTCAATTTTTTGATTTTCCTTTTTTAATTGCGCTTAAAAGCGACGCTTCTAGATATATGTGATTTGACTGATTTTCTAAATGAGGTTTTTTTGAAGTTCAACCTTCGTCGTCCTCGCGATACGCTATTTACGGTATGCCATATTTTAATAAAACTTTCGAATACAGTTCTTTAAACAACGAACAACTAAACGAAACGGAAACTTATTTTTTAAGATTAAGCAGATCTAGAAAAAATTATTTACCTAACTGAGTATATACGCCCTATTTTTTTGCTAAAAATAAAGAATGAAAAAAAAATAATTCGATTTTTTTAAATCAAATTAATTTTAAAAATTCTATTATTAACTCTAAATTTTTATTAAATACTTCGTCTTTCTACTGACAAAGATTATCGTTTTTCGATTCTTCAATTAAAACTTACCTGCCCTCAAGCTCGGGATTGTCGACCTATAACAGAACTAATTGAAAACCCCTAAATTCAGTCCAATCTTACTATTGACACTCTTCTAATTTAATTGATATTTTATCAAAACGCGAATTTATTTATCGTGAATTTTTTTTGAAAACAAAAAAAATTGTTTCTTTACCAAAATTTTTTTTAGCTAACCCATCGCACCCTCTATTACTCGAAATTAAAAATAGCTTTGATTTTTTTGATAAATTATATCTAAACTCCGAATATTCTCGAGAATCTTATCTATTTTCGTTAAATTTTTTCAACTATACTTATTTCAAAATTCTTCACGCTGATTTTTTAAAATATTTAAACTTAAATAAAACATTCGATTCGTTTTTATTTTATTTTTTTGATAGCGCGGTATCTAAAGAAAAATTATTTAATCAGTACGAAAACAATATTCTTAAAAGTCAATATAGACCTCTTAAAAAGGGTATTTCTAACATGGTTCGATTACACGCCACCGGCGCTATCGCCATGCCTATCGAAATACGAATTCAAGTTCTAGCGTCGTCAAAGGACGTTATCCATTCTTGAGCCATACCATCCGCCGGTATTAAGATTGATTGCGTACCCGGGTACTCTTCGCACCGCGTTATGATTTTTTTAGTTTCCGGAATATTTTGAGGTCAATGTATGGAAATTTGCGGTAGATATCATCATTGAATGCCTATAATAGTTTATTTTATGAAACGTGATCTTTTTTTTTTATGATGCACTCACTTTATTTTTTATAATCCGTACAATAATATAATTCAATCAAATGATCGACAAAACTTAAATTTTTTAAAACCAGTTTATTTCTCAAAAGATTCTTGAACTTTTCAACAATAAATACGAAAATGTACTAAAATCGTACTCTTTTAATTTTTACTAGCGATCTGATTGAAATTATTTAAAAATAACGATTTTATTTTTTTTTATAAGAGCGCTTGCTTATCTTTTAATTTTTTTTTCCTCATTAATCTATATTTAGTAAACTTTTCTCGTCTCTCGTTTCCTGCTAATTTTATTTTTAAACGGTTTTTTAGTGTATGAAAAGTTAAAAATAACTCTTTATTCCAGCCAATCGATTTAAATTTTTTTGTATTCACATTAAAATTAAATAAAAAAATTAAAAAAATCATGTTTAGCGCTACTACTAATTTTTTTTTTTATAAATTAAATTTTTGTAATAAAAATTTTTTTATGACTAAAGCTATGAAATTTTACTCATATAAATTTTTTTTATCACGTGTTCTGCGGTACGATTGATTTTTCTACTTTATTAACAATTTTTTTTTAATTTTTAAAATAAATTTTTTTTGAAAAAAAAAATTATTTTCTAATACGTCCGTAAGTGCTCGCTTAAATAGCGCTAAATCCAATAATTTAAAATTTGTTAAGAACGATCTATTCGCTTTTAATAATAAATATTTATAATTTAATTTTAATTTTTTTTTATTTGAAATACCCAAAGCATTTAATTAATGACGTGGATCAAATCAAACATTTGTCGTTTTCTGGTCAGTATTGAATTTTAAATTTTTTTTTTCAATTAGATCTACCAACGACGTATTTAAATCTTTCGTTTGATAAGTTATATTTTTCAAAAAAATTTCTCAAAAAAAAACAAGCATTTTTGCCCGCCCGTATTCGTAATAAACAAAAATTCTTTACATTTAAATATAGCCAAAACGAATCTCATTATTTTTTAACAAAAAATGTTAAAAAAAAAATAATTAATAACTTTAAAACTAAAGCAAAGGTTAATAACAGGCAAAACTTTTCAAAAAATATATTTAAAAATATTTATTATAATTTACATTCTCTTAATAAATTCGATAAGTACGCGTTGAACAGAATTTTTCAAAAAATTTCATTTAAGGGAAAAAAAAAACTTATCTCTAACTTAAATCAATCTTTTATTACATTTAAGTTTGATATAAGTTTTTTAAAAAAAGAAAAAATGTATACAAAATTAAAATATTCAAGAGTTCCTCAATACGATATTGTATCAGGAGCATCCGCTGCACTATCGGCGGGGTTTTTAGGCTTTTTAGTTTGTGAAAAATTTGGTTTTGAATTACTCGACTCTGGGGATTTTTATTTTATTTTTATGTATCTAGTCTTTTTCTTTTTTTTATCAAGACTTTTTTTAAAATTAATTAATTATGAAAAAGAAAAATTTTTTTTATTAAGTTTAAAATTTTTTTTTCTTTATTACAAAAATATTTTTTTTATAATTTTTTCTTTTTTTTTATAACTTTTTTATAGTAAAAAATTATAAATAGTGTTTGCCAAAGTAAATCGTAAAATGTAATTATACGATTGAATATAGGAGAATCAACTTCTAAGGTTATAAAATTTTTAACATCGATAGAGAAAAGTAATGTGAATGAAAGGTGAAAAGAGATAATAAAAAAATAGTAAAAAGTTCCTGAAACTTAATGTTGAATCTGTTAAAGGCATAGGCTATAACGTACCTTTTGCATAATGGGCTAACGAGTTAATGTAAATAGCAAGCTTAATTTTTAGTAGGCGTAGTGAAGACGGATAAAAGTTATTTGCATTAGACCCGAAGCTAATCGATCTAATTATGAGCAAGTTTAAGGTATACTTAGGACTGAACCCGTGAATGTTGCAAAATTCTGGGACGACTTGTAATTAGGGGTGAAAGGCTAATCAAGATTAGTGATAGCTGGTTCTCTGCGAAAATTATTTAAGTAATGAAGTTGTGATTATTGAGTTAAGGTAAAGTGATTTTTGAATTACGCACCAGTACGGGACGCATCGTTCTAAAAAGCTATGAATTAAATTTAATGTATACAACGATTCAGACTCAATCGCGCAAAGGTGATGAGTCAAGAGGGAAACAGCCCAGATTGAAAATTAAGGTGCTTAATGTTAGTTAAGTAAAAAGGAGATTTATTATAGTGCACGTTAAGAGGTAGGCTTGGAAGCAGCCACCCATTAAAGAAAGCGTAAAAGCTCATTAACAACGTATAGCGCAGAGAGTAAAAGCGCAGCATAATTGATTTCCGATAATGTAGAGGCATTAAAACTAACAACCGAAATTTCAAAAGAGTAAATCTTGGTAGCAGAGTGTTTTGCAGTTCGTTGAAGAAAAATTGAAAAATTTTTTCGAGAAAGCAATATTAATTATGTTAGCATGAGTAACGTAAACAACGTTAAATTAGTTGTTACCGCAAGCTCAAGAGTTTCGTTCAAAGGGTCGGCCTGGACGTTAGAACGCTCTCTTAAAAAAAGATCAAAATCGTAAGTTTGAAGAGTCAGTTGTTATTATTTTGACTTTAATTTTATTTAAAAATTTGACGTCGTAAAAGTTATCTTAATTTTTAAATAAAACTTAACTAGAAATAAATTAATAAAAAAGATATCGTATTTAAACTGACACTAGTGAGCGAGTTGAATATACTAAGGTAACGGAAGAATGCAATTGAAGGAACTCGGCAAAATAACTCCGTAACTTCGGGATAAGGAGGGCTATAATTAGCGTCAAAAAAGAGGGGGTAGCGACTGTTTACTAAAAACACAGGACTCTGCGAAATTTAATAATTATGTATAGAGTCTGACGCCTGCCCAGTGCTGTAAGATGAAAAACTATAGGTGTAGCCTATTAGTTTAAATCCCAGTAAACGGCGGCTGTAACCCTGACGGTCCGAAGGTAGCGAAATTCCTTGGCGGGTAAGTTCCGTCCTGCATGAATGGCGTAACGACTGCCCCACTGTCTCCAATTGCAATTCGGTGAAATTGAATTTTAGGTGAAAATGCCTAAATAAAGTAGCGGGACGGAGAGACCCTATGCACCTTTACTAGAATCTTGTATTAGTTTAACTTATTAATATCGAATGGCAGACTATTTAATTAGTCAACTCACCATGCATATTAATCGTTTTATTTGAAGAATTGTTAAATTTTTTTCTTATATTGCAAGAATGCTAGTTTCACTGGGGCGGTGGCCTCCTAAAAAGTAACGGGGGTGCGCAATGATTTAATTAAACATAATCTTCTATGTGATTATTGTAATGAATGAAGTTAAATCTGATTTATAAACTAACAAGTTTTTAAAGGGTAATTTTGCCAGTCATAGTGACCCGATATATTTTTTTGATAAAGATATCGATTAACGAATAAAAGGTACGCTAGGGATAACAGGCTGATGACTCCTAAGAGTTCCCATCGACGGAGTCGATTGGCACCTCGATGTCGGCTCATCATATCCTGGTTGTGAACAATCTTCCAAGGGTCGGTCTGTTCTACCGTTAAAATGGTACGTGAGCTGGGTTTAGAACGTCGTGAGACAGTTCGGTCCCTATCTGCTATTAAAAATGAAAAATAAAAAAACCCTGCTCCAGTACGAGAGGACCGAGGTGGGCTAATCTATAGTTTAGCGATTATTTAAATAAAGTACGTCGCAAAGCCACATTAGAAAGAGATAACTGCTGAAAACCATATAAAGCGGGAAGCTCATTTTTAATTTTTTCTTAAAAATTCATTGTAGACTACAATGTTGTTATTTTTTTAGTGAAAAAAGTTTGAGTTTTGGAGCTAAAAAAAATAAAAAATTGAAATCTTATATTCAAAACAATCCTATTTTTTTAAATTTTAAATTTATAAAAAGATGCTTAAGTGGTCGAATCGGCAACTTTATAGTTTAGCTATGTTGGTTCGATTCCAACTCTTTTTAATATTATAGAAGAACTAATTTTATTTTTAATAAACGAATATTATTCAATTAATGGAAAATTTCAAAATAAAATACTTTGCTTAGAAAATTATAAACTTGAGAATAGAATTTCTAATCTGAGATTATATATGCAAAACGGTCGTTTTATTTCCAAAGAAATTTATTATTCTATGTCTAATTTAGAGCAAGCACCTATTAAAAAAATAGATCAGATGACTTATTTATATCAAGTTTCTCGTGATTTTTTCATGTTATGTAATTTTACTTCTAAACCATTTTATTTTTATGATGGTAAAAGATATACGAATCTAAAATTAGAAGATTCGATATATGCTTATGCGACACCTACAGTTTTAGTCGATCTTGAGTTTTTAATAAATTTTACTGATCAAATGAAAGAAAGATCTAATTTACCGCAATATTTAAAAAATACTGAAAATGATATAATTATTCAAGATACTATAAACGGTTTTATAGATTCTTTTAAATTTACAATGGGTAATGGTAAATCGTTTAACCAGTGTCCTGCGTCAACAACATTAAATTTACCAAACCAATCCTGGTGGAGGAGACGACTCATAATCGATTTCTAGGAAGTTCAATTCTTTCTGGTTTGCTTAAAAATCTTTAACTAAAAAATTTTTTACGGAAACATAGCTCAACTGGTAGAGCAATGAACTTTTAATTCATGGGTTATCGGTTCAAATCCGGTTGTTTTCATTTTCAAAATATTACCTTCAAGGTTACGCAAAATACTCAATAATTTTTTTATATTAAAAACTAATTATTTCTAACGTTACGCGTTTAATAACGCAAAAAATTAAGATAAGATTTTTATTTAAAAATTTTTAAATTTAAGTTATGATCTCGAAAGTACTGCTTTTTTTTTAAAATTATTTTATAATCAAAAAGTTTATTTTTTATGTTTGACTTACAAAATGAATTTTTTATTTTATTTATATTAATTTTCTAATTATTTTTACACGTTACTTAATTCATAATTAAATCATTTTATTTTTAAAAATTAACGACCAATTAATTTTTTTTTAATTATTTTAGTACACGTTGGTTTTTAATAAATAAATTTTTTAAAAATAATTTAACGTAATGTTTAAAAAGTACCAAGAATTGCATATTTATCCAAAACTTTGTATTAACAATGCCTATAACATGCTTTAAATCACATTTTTTAGTTTTGTCAGATATTATTAACTAAACTAAAGTAATTGATTTTTTTTAATCAATTATTGCTCAAATTGATTATTGAATAAAATCAGTTGTAATTAAAAGTATATTAATATAAATAAGTATTAAAATTAGATGTTTAAGTCAGTTTATTTATTAAAACATTTTACTAAATATTTGAAACTTACAGATTTTATTTTGACAATCCACCGACATTGTGTATTTTTTCAATGTATAAGTATAAACGAAGAAGTGGCCGAGCGGTCGATGGCGACAGATTGAAAATTTGTGAGTTTTACTCACGTTGGTTCGAATCCAACCTTTTTCAATTCGTGGAAGAATTTATTTTTAATTTAATATTTGAACATTACTCTTTAAACAAAATTTTTTTTAAAAACATAAACGACTCTGTTAATTTTATTCATCAAGAAAATGGTTTTTGTAGTTTAAGGATATACTTAAAAAATAAAAAATTGGTTCCTAAATCAGAATTTGATAAACCAGGAGTTTCGTTTTTTCAACACGTAACTTACTTATATCAAATAACAGAGCATCGTTATATGTTTTGCAATTTTACTTCTAAAGAACATTATTATTATAACGAAAAAAAATACACAAATTTAAAATTAACCGATTCTATATATCCGTACGTTAGTCCTATGATAATTGTCGATGACGTTTTTTTAGAAAATTATACCGATAAATTTAAAGGTCGCTTTTATTTACCAGAAAATTTATTACAATTTACGGACGATTTGTTGATTGATCACACAACAAGTGGTTTTTTAGAATCGTATAATTACACAATGAGTGTTGGCAAATCTCTGAGAAATTGCCCAAATTCGTCTAATACGTTATATGATTATAGGATGTTACAAATACTTTCTAAAAAAGAATTTACAATCGAAGATTACAATATTTTAAATAATTTTAAAAAAACAGTTAAAGAGGAATTTTTTGATGAAAATAGAATAAGAAACATGATAAAAGATTTAAATAATAATACATAATTTGAAATTTGAACTATGAAATAAAAATTGTTTAATAAATAAAAAAAATTTAATAATCAAAGATGTTGGAGTTTTTGAAAAAAAAGAAAATGAAGATTTGAGTAATGAAGAATGCAGATGAATAATCTCTTCGATACTTGGAAAAGATGTTAATTTATTGAACGTAAGGTACGGATTTTTCGACCATTGTTTTAAAAAAAAAATAAGTAGCGTAATTATAAATAAAACTATAATAATCGAAAAAAATGGTTATATTGAAATAAAAGAAAACGGTGAAGAACCCCTAATACTATATAATATTTATAAAGCGTACGAAACTTTAAACGATTTTTTTTTGGGGGGGGTACTTAGATTTAAAACTTGAAAAAAACATTTTTAATTATATGTTAAAAATAAAAATAAAAAATAAACGTAAATACGCGTTTGATATTGTACCGTTAATTGAAGTTAATAGTGAAACAATCACAAAAATAATTTATTGTAACGAAACTGATGCATAAAAATTAAGATATTAACCTCGATTAACGCTATAAAAAATAAAAATTTTTCTAAATTCTAAACTAAACGTTTTTTTTTTGTTCTTTTTTGACGTATGTTTTTAAATAGTAAATTATCGCAACGCACTGTTTAAAATAAATTTTATCCATAAAACCAGTTAAGTGTTTATTTTAAAAATTAATTTCTGAAGGTATGTTTAAGTTAAATTATAATTTTAAAATTAGAATGCTAAATTTATTTAAAAAATTCTTTAAATATAACCACAATTTTTAGCCTAATTTTTTTTGCAACAGTTTTTTTTTACCATATCGCTTTAATTAGCTAATCAATGTTATTTCAACATCCCTTTATTTTTACATAGGTAATTATTGATGACTTATTGGCACTTTTATAAAGTTGTATGTGTTTTTTACAAAATTTATCACTCTTATAAGAATAACAAGTATTAGGTTTTTTTGAATTAATATGTTTAAAATTTTTGAAGAAAATTTTACCAAGATTGTTGTTATTAATAAATCTTATAACTAAGACTACTAAGTGTATAATTTATAATCATAAAATTTTTAAAAAAAAATTCCATAGCGCAACACTCGTTTTTTTAAAATATATAACAATTGCGACTTTTCGACTTGTTATGTTAACGCGCGAAATTCATTTAAATTTGTAGCATAATTCATAAAAAATATCTTATAAAATGAATTTTATTAATTAGAAATTTTATCTAAACTAATGTAAAAAGACACTGTTGCATTAAAAAAAATTTGCTAAAATAATAATTAAGCAGTGTTGTTTTATGTAGATGCATCGGAGTTGGTAGCTATATTTCATAAAGAAGTAAGTAGAAGAATGAATTTTTGCTATTGGTTGTTATTTTAAACCTGATTTTCAACAAAGCATGTTTTAAAATTTTTAATCAAACTATTAAAATTATTAAAATTAGTAGAGAATTTGTTTTTATAGAAAAGATTGAAAAACATTAATAAACTATCAATAAAAACGCTAATTAAAGATTACTAAATTTAGTGCGTTTCCGTACTTACATGAACTAAGGTATTTTTATAAAATTTTTAAATAGCTATGTGTATAGTTTTCTTATTTATATTCATGCTGTTCTCTTTTATTTCGATATAAATGACGGTCAGTGGTATTTTTTTTTTCAACCTCGAAAAAACATTTTTTAATTTACTATTATGGAATTATTGCTAAATTTATAATTATTAACAATCGTTTAAAGCATTTGAAATTATTCTTATCGTTCTGTAATTTCACTTTATGATGCAATTTTGAATTTATATTTTTTATTATAGATAGGGTAATGCGGAGCGGAGGTTTAGTTATAGATAGGGTAATGCGGAGCGGAGGTTTAGTTATAGATAGGGTAATGCGGAGCGGAGGTTTAGTTATAGATAGGGTAATGCGGAGCGGAG
>Ga0209812_10001184_pt1 | contig 19236 bp, 35 predicted proteins | sample JI71714BDNA_FD_187502 | JGI IMG/M metagenome (GOLD analysis project Ga0209812, IMG submission 187502) | Wastewater effluent complex algal communities from Wisconsin, to seasonally profile nutrient transformation and Carbon sequestration -... | ecosystem: Engineered > WWTP > Effluent > Algae...
TGCGTCTGTGAGCCTTTAAGCAGGATGATGTTGGCGCTTGAAACCTTGGAGTGAGCGAGCCACTCGCGCTTCCAGTTGTCGACGACGATCGGGGGACACAAGATGAGCGTATCCATGAAGTGGCGGCGCTCGTTAAACTTGTGTCGTAGAATATTGATTGCGGTTGAGGTCTTGCCTGCACCCATCTCAAAAAACAGTGCATAGTTTTTGAGGCGAGAGGCTAGCTCAATCGCTCTGAGTTGGTGCTGCCACGGTGGGATTAGATACTCCATTCATCCGTGGTGAGTGAATGCCGCGAGTCAAAGCAAGTAAAAAGCCCCGCTCCCGAGTCGGGCTCAATAGAGAGCGGGGACATTCTTTACTTGGACTTCTTCTTGGAAGTCTTTGCTTTCTTAGCTTTGGCCATGTGGAGTCCCTCCTTTGGAAACTTCAGAATCAAGGCACCTGACTTAAAATGCAAGTATTTCTTCAGAGGCCGCGCGGGATGTCGAGCCCCCGAATCGGTGGTTCGTCGTAGTAAGAGCCTCTGCGCTTGCGACAGTCGTAGCACTGCACGTTCTCGGTGTAGAACACCACAGGGCATGTCGTGCACTTCCGACTTCGACACGCTTTGCACACCCCGGTGCGGTTGTCCGTTTTCTGTTTTTTGCACTTAGAGCAGAGCGCCGATTCGCTTGAAGGCATAGAGTGGAATCGTACCAGAAGTTGTTGCCTGTGGAATCGTTTTCAGTCGAGAATGGAAAGCATGAGCACGCTTAAAGGTCACTCTCGGCGCATCTTGTTTATCTGCAAAAAGAACGAAACTTACGGCTTCGTGCACAACAACCGTAAAAGTTCGGGCCTCTACAACTCGACGCGCTTCATCGTCGAAAGCCTACAAGTCCGGGGCATTCAGGCCGAAATCGTCGAAGTGACGGACAACAACTGCATCAATCGCGAAGTCACGCGCTACAAGCCTGACATCGTCGTGATCGAAGCGCTCTGGGTAGTGCCCGAAAAATTCGACGTCCTAAAACACCTGCACCCACACGTGCAGTGGTTCGTGCATCTCCACTCCCACATCCCCTTCCTGGCGCAGGAAGGAATCGCCATGCAGTGGCTCTCGAGCTACGTGGCGTCGGGGGTCAAGGTCATCGCCAACAACTTGCACGCGTATAACGCACTGCGCACGCTGATCCCTCGCACCCACGTAAGGCTTCTGCCTAACGTCTACATCTCACTCCCAAGGCGCGCACGCCTGCCGAGCAAAAAGTACGAGCTCCATGTGGGGTGCTTCGGGGCGCTCCGTCCTATGAAGAATCAACTACTACAAGCAATGGCCGCAATTCTTGTAGCAAGGCGCCAGAACAAGCACCTCTACTTCCACATCAACGCCTCGCGCGTCGAGCTCGGTGGCGAGCCGGTGCTGAAGAATCTCAGACAGCTGTTTCGGGCGACCTCCGGCACGACCCTGATCGAGCACCCCTGGATGGAGCCTGAAGACTTCTTAGAGTTGCTGCAGCACAAGATTGACGTCGGTATGCAGGTGTCCATGACCGAGACCTTCAACGTGGTGTGCGCCGATTACGTCACGGCGGGCATCCCTGTGGTCGTGAGCAAGGAAGTCACCTGGCTTCCTGAGTTCTGTCAGGCTGAAGACAACGACGTCTACTCCATGGCGTCCACGATAGAGGCGGTCCAAGAGTTCCGCCTACTCACCTGGCTCAACCAGTGGCTGCTCAGGCGCTTTTCGAAGCGCGCGCAGAAGAAGTGGTTCGACTTCGTGATGATGCACACTGACAAAAAAGTCGTGCCCATGAAGTGGTTCGACGACGGAATTGACGGCTGCTAAGGGTAGACGATTCCTTTAGCCTCCAAGAGGATCTCGAGATGCCTAATGCGCTCTTGAGCCTCTTTAAGCTCTTTCACTTTCACTTCCCGTCTCGATGAGATGGCCTCACGCTTTGCCGCACTCTTCACAGGTGACGCCGCACTCTTGGTGTTACTGATCGTCATGGGGGTCACACCAAAGATCTCCGCAAGCTCAATGTCGGTGAACCCCCACACACCCTGTAGGACGGCGACGGCGTGTTGCATGGGAGAGAGATTTAGGGTCTTGATGCGCGCCAGGAGGTCTTGCCGTAGGCTGTGCCCCTCGTGTCCAGGGTCGGGGAGCGTGCCTACAAAATCGTCGATGCTCTCGGCGTGGAGTCTGGCCTTGTACTGAGCATAATGCTCACTGCCTTTCTTCCCCGAGCGCGCCCGGAGTGCATCAATCACGGGCCGCTTCATGAGCATATAGGGAGACAGCCCTGGAGCGGGTGTCGTGTTGGTGCGCAGAAAATTCAAGATCACATCATTGGCGATCTCTTCCGCATCCTGCTTGTTGCCCGTGATGCGCAGGGCATGTTTGTAGGCGCAGCGGCGGTACTCAGCTGCTGGGGCGTCAGAGACGCGCCCTTGGACTATCGCGTTGCGGCGCATGCGGTCGTGTTAGGTCTCCGCTACCTGCTCACCCGAACAGTCGCGTCGGGGTTTTCTTTGCAGGCATTCAAATATTCTTCAACGAACGAAACCAGGTGTTCCCATCGCCCCCATCCGTTTGATGCGTCGAACTCTCGAAATCGTCTTTCATCTGACTTTAAGAGCGCCAACCCTCTTTCCAGTGGAGCAATCAACTCCGAAGCTTTTGTGAGCCCGATCTCATCCGGTCGCCATAGGTGCTGGTAGATGCCCGCAGCCTCAGCCATCTTATTCAGGTTATGGGTGATGTTCGCTGAGTAGATCGAGTGGTCGGAGTAATACCCCTGTCCATCGCAGTGAACGCATCGTGTCCTGACCTCTTCTCCATTCAGGGAAACATCAAGGCTCATCTAACTGACTCCTCTCATGCCTTACTTGCACCCATGGATCCAAGAGCCGTGTTGCATGCACCGCCCCGCAGTTTTGTGCTTAAACCCCGCTGGGAATTTCCGCACGACCCCACCAGGGCGCTTGCCTCGGGCTTCGGACGGCTTAGGCCAAAGGGCTAGAGCAATCGCCAAGAGAACACCGAAGGCCAGGCGCCAGGATAGAAGCTTGAAAAATTCAACCATGTAAAATCTCCTTTAGTGTCGATCTGAAAGTCCAGCCTGCCGTTCAGCGCGGTAGACGTCAAGAGCATTGCGGCCCTTATAGGTCTTCTTGAGCGCCGAAGTGATCGCTTCACGGAGAGCTGCATCATAGTCGATACGCCCCGTGCCACGGAACACGCGCGGAATTTCACGGATCGCATTCAAGTCGATCTTCTGTCCGCGCTCGAGCTTCAAATATGCAATGACGTTTGAGGCGGCAAACAACTTCATCTTGTCCTTGGCAGAATTGATGAAGATCACGTACTGCCCGTGCGTCAGCGTCCGCACATCCAAGTCGTGCTTACGCGCAAGCTTTGAGAGGCCGTTGTGACCGCCACGAAGGTCGGCGCCAAAGAAGCACTGCAAGATCTGTTGGCTCATCGCAGATTCTCCGCAATCGACAAGATCTCAGACCGAGGCCCGACGAACAGCATCACCCGGTCCACTGGGGCTGCAGTGACTGACACTAGGGTCGGGATCTTTTTCGTGTAGGTCTTCTTTTTAGGACCTCCGCTGTAGCGGCCCTTCCAGTCGTAGTACTGACTGTAGGTCAATCCTTTAGCCTTAATGGCGGCTGTTTTGGATCCTTTAGACGCTTCAATTTCTTTCACTAGGGCAGCTTTCTGCTCCGGCGTGTACTGCTTATTCATCTTCAACTCCTCCGGTTTAAAAGTGGTCGTTACAAAGAGCTAGCTTTTTCGTCAAGCGAAAAACCCCGACACCACTCGGGGATTAATCAAGCGATGCCGAGGCACGTTTTACCCCTGGCCAGGTTCTAGCAGCAGCGCACGGCCCGGCAGTTCTTCCCGGTTTTTCCAAGTCAGGATCCCCCCGATTAGGCTCGGGGCGCTGGGGTAAACTTATTTCTGCGAGCAATCAAAATGCCAGCCTTCATGCTCTGGCTTGTACGCCGAACAACCACGCTGCACAGCTTGTTGAATCATTGCATTGTCAGAGTCATTACAACCCTTGATGTGCAGGCCCAGCACACAAACGGTCGGACCCATGATGGCCCAAAAAATTGCCCAGAACTTTGCTTCACTACTCATTTTTGGCCTCGTACTTCACTCACGCACTGCTCGATGTAGAACTCAGGCATCGCCTCACGCTCCGTGTGCTTAGGCATCGGTTGCTTCAACGCCTCGTACTTCACGCGCTTAGCATCCCGATACTCATGCGTATAGTGTCGGGTGCAGCTCTGTACGTCCCGTTTGAACAAGGGCGTATAATCTTGCGTCGGGGGTGTGGAAGCACAGCCGGTAAACACAATCAGTCCAACTAGTATACGTTTCATAACAGCAAGTCTCCTCAAGTGTTGATTCCTAAGCTTTGTAAAAATTCCTTCAAGCCCTTAGGCATCCCGCCATCGGAGTTTTTCTCCGACATGTACAGCAGCGACGCATTCTCATCTATGTGCAGCGAGTGCGTATCTTTTTTGTACTCACTAGGCAGCATGCCTTGCTTGGCAAGAAACTCTTCAAGCTCGCTCCAGAGCAGCTCGTTCACCTTTGCGCATTCTTCCTTGAGGTTGTCACGCTGCTTCTTCAAAAACTTCGCACGCTCTTCGTAGCGGTCGCGCTGCGTTTGGAGTCGCGTCAAAAACTCAGTTAGTCCGGGGTTGTCCCGAATAATTGCTATCGCTCTCATTACGTTACCTTCGCTTTCATCTGATCTTTTACTGCTTTTAGCAGCTCCGCTTCAATATCTTTGTCTGGTGCAGAGGCTACGGTGGGACCGAGTGTAATGCGGCCCTTCTCGTAATGCACACGATGGGGGGCTTCAATAGGCGAACCTAGACCCATACTTTCACAAGTTTTTGCACCCTCCGCCGCAGCGCAAAACATCATGAACATGGCACGCCTAAAGAAGTTCGTCTTGAACGCACTAGCAAGGACTGTAGGCGCTACGTACTCGCCCGGCTTTTTTATTGTAAGCTCCACGGAGGTGTCTACCTGAGGATCGTAGGTTACGCCCGAAACCCCGTAGAAGCCTGTAATTGTCACTTGAAAGCCTGCACTCTCTAAAACTTCCGACACGGCCCAAGCAAGTGCGCCAAAACGGTCATACTCTTCCGCCGAAACCATACAACTTACCCCCATGTGGCAATACAACTCCACCTTGGGGATCGTATGTGCTTGCTTCATCGCTGTACTAAAGGGCGTAGGATCCCAACGACGAGCGTAGTCCCAGTCTCCATCGTGCTCAGAGAAACGCCGCCTGCGGCGCAAGGAGACGAGAACCTCTTCCGGCATGACTCGACCCAGTAAGCCTGAGCTAGTCAATTTCTTCTTCGCCGCCTGGTACGGCTCCATGTCGGGGCCCTGTACCAGGCTGCGCTTCAAGCCTTCGTAGCTACCACCTGTGAACCCCTCTTCGTGATTTTGAAGCTTGCTCTTGCCGCCGGATCGCACCCACTTTAAATTTCCTTGTTCTGTCTCTTCCATGGTCCTTAAGACTGCGGCGGTATTCCCACAAAATGCTATCGAAAGCCGATCTGCTCTTGGTTTCGTCGCCTGGATCTTCCACCCGTGCGTCCGAAGCGCCGTCAGAAACTCCTTGTTGACTGGCCCCTCGTCCTGTTGGGGCGTCATTGAAGTAACCCCGCTTGCTTCACGATGGACTCGGTCCATCCGTGAGTCATGGAGCGGATAATGTCCCGCTCGCTCACGCCGTTCTTCTTAAGAAGAAATGCGCGTTGCATTGCGCGCGTTGAAATAACCTCAGGCGACTGAAGTTCACGAAGTCTTCGGCGCGCCTTAAGCAAGCGACCCCGAAGCTCAATATCGGGACAAACATTCCTTTCAATCGCGTCGTCGTAATCAACTTCAATCATGACAAAGCGGTCGAGCGTTGCAGCGTCCAAGCGATTTCTGCCCGAGTAAACCCCGTCAGAGCCGCGCCCGAAAGTGTTCATGGCGCCTACGAACACAAAGTTACTGTGCTTCTCAATCGTCTCCCCACTGATGGGGTTGTACATGGAGTTGTTCGCCAGCGCCGTGTTGATGGCCAAAAGCAAGTTAGGGTCGGCGGCGTCCATTTCGTCAGCCAAGAAAACTCCACCGTTGCGGTAGATCTTTGAGAAATTCCCTTCCACAAAACCATTTGGCGTCTGACGTCCGAACAACCACGTCTCACTTGCTCCAGCAGTCAGCCCCAAATGGCCAAAAGGAAGAGACATCGCCTCTGCTAGAAGCTCAGCAGCAGTGGTCTTGCCGCAACCTGCTGGACCCACCAGGAGCGAGTTCAACTTCAGCTTGGCATGGAGGATCAAGCGACCCATGTAAGGAGGAGCGGGGCGCGAGAGCGTCTTCTCAAGCTCGTCGGCAATTGTGACCCTTAGAATGCCGATTCGGGGTGCAAGCTTCTCAAGCTCCGCTGCCGTTTGGACCATCAAGTCTTTTGCCAATTGATCGGCGTACTGCATGACTTCATTGACGGCTTTACGGGCTTCTTCATGCGTCTCTAAGCGGAAGCGCGTAAGGGCTTCCCCATACTTCGAAGCCTCTAAAAAAGAGGGGACTTGTCTTACTGTTAGTGCTTGCTCGGTCTGCTCAATCATTTTCTACTTCTCCTATTTAATTCTGTGCGACAAAACGCAATGCCAAACTGAGATCCTGCTAAAAAGTCGTGGTGGGCTTGAAACCAGCGAATACGACCTTTCTTAGTTTTGATGCCTCGCATTCCTGCAATTCTTTTGTCGGCGTACTTCTCAGCGGCTTTTTCAAACTTAAGCTTGACCCGATCTTTGTAAGAAACTTTCACACTTTCTCCCCGACCATCTCCAGGAGCCGCCTCGACATAGCGTGTTGCTCTTCGTACTGCTTAAGCTCCAGACGCATCAAATCTAGAAAATCACGGTCTAGCGGACGCTCTTTAAGACCAGCCTCCATAAGAGTGAGACCTCGCTTGCGTCGATAAATTTCTTCACCTTGTTCAGTGTAAAGACGGCGCAGTTTTGGAAGCTGGGCTTTAATCTCTTCAGGAAGTTCCATAAAGTACCTTTTCAATTGTCTGGGCTAGTTTGACTGACTGCACAAAGCGAACAAGCTTAGCCAGTCGTACTAATTTTTTGTGTCCAGCTTCTGCCTCATCCCACGTGGTGTACCGCTCCTGCCACTGGTCGAGAGGGCCACCGAAAATCATCGTCTCAAACCAGAGGGGTTTTTCGTCTGGCTCCCACGAGTGATTGAGTCCCAAGAAGACAGTTGAGATGCTAGCCTTGCCGACTTTGGTCTTTCCTACAACTCGGCTCTTACCTTCAAAAAACTTGCCCCACTCGAGCACGTCGTCAACACCTACGACTGTCTTACCCTCAAGAATTGCGTACATGTTCGGTCGCAGTTTCATCGCCTCTCTCCATTCAATTCCCAAGCGAGATCTATAGCTTTCTCGACAGGACTCAGCTCAGTTGAGCATTCATGCCCAAAGCGATGATCGACGCAGGTATGCCCGTGACATGTGGGACAAGTCCAACCAACTTGCAAGTCTTTTCGACCACAAACCAAACAATCGATTAGGCTAGCTTTTTGTTTCACAGACAACCGCTTTAGACAGGGAGAGGCTACTTGTAAAGCCTTTTTGTGTGAAGTTTTACTTGGTCAGCGGGAGGGATTCGAACCCCGTCTCCGGGCTCACAACCCAGTGTTTTGACCATCTAAACTACCCGCTGCACCTCACGAAAACTTGTGCCCGTGCTCAAAAAACAAATCGTTTTTCAGTCGCATGATGTCCGCCTGAGCTGCTCTGCAAGTAAAGCGGGCCATCTCTGCGGCAGCAGAGGTTGGAGTTAAGGGGTCCTGCTTTGGAAAGACCTCTTCGGGGTAGTACTTCTCCCGCTCTCGCAACAGACCTATGGCCTGGTCCCAAGCTTCGTGCATCGCTTTGTATTCGGCTTTAGTCATAACTAGCACCTTTGCTTTGGCTGGCCCGCAGGGAATCGAACCCCGATTTCACGGTTCGTAGCCGCGTGTCCTATCCGGTTGAACGACAGGCCAATTTTTGGTTGCGGAGGGAAGAATCGAACTTCCGACCTAGGGCTTATGAATCCCCTACTCTACCACTGAGCTACTCCGCAAGATTTTGGTCGGGGAGGGGTGAGTCGAACACCCTTCGACCGGAGTCTCTCCGTTTACAGCGGAGCGCCTTCCCACTCGGCAACACTCCCCGAATTAACTAGCACCTAAGAAGTGTACCCTCTGGGAGAGGCCCCTCATGTATCTGGCTTAAGTCAAACTGATGCTTTACAGGGCCGGAACTAGGATCAATCTCGTGCTTGAACACCATAGCGAGGTGATTCCTAATTTTTTGTTTTGCCTGAGGATCAATAGCCGCCAGATCAGGGGCTAGTTCAAGGTACCCTTGAAGCCAGAAGCAAAAATCTCTACTCGTCATACGCTACTCGCTTTCTTTTTCCGGCGCTGCTCCGCCTTGAAGCATTGCCGCGCCCTGCGAGTCCAAGACTCATTTAGCAGCGCTTCCACGGCTTCAAAGGTTTTCAACTCTCGCAGCACGATATACTGCTGTTCTGGCTGTCTCTCCCAATCGAAGAAAGTGATCCACTTTTTATACTTTACGTACTGCGCTTTGTAGCGCTCCGCGATCTTCTGAACATACTGGCGCTCAGTCATTCTTTACCCGCCCTTTCAAAAGACTCGTTCAACCGCGCTTGCCGCCGCTCCCCCGCCCGCAAGAGCAAGCGTACACCCTCACCTGCTACGACTCCAAAGATGAAAATTAACAGGACGGCAACCATCTAGAAGTTCTCCGGCACGATGATGATCACCTTGTTGTAGGCGCTGTAGCAGACGCCACCAGCCCGCTGTTCGACCTGCCATGCGGGGCGTTCTTTGTACGTGTCGTTCTCAGTCAGCACGTGCACGGGACAGTTGCCGTGCTTCGCAATGATCTCTGCCACGTAAGTCAAGAGGTCATCTGCAAGAAGACCGGGCTTGCGCTTTGGTAACGGATTTTCGTCGTAGCTCATTTCAACTCCTTGGGGCGTGCGTAAGTCACTTCGCGAGTATTTACTTCTATCGCCACGAGTGGGGCATCTTCATGGCAACCGGAACCCGCGTCAGCAAAGATGTAGTGGTCATAGAATCGGGGCTCTTGGACGCCACGCCTGAGTGCGTGGATGTGCCCGCACACGCCGATCTTCCCTTCATGCACGCGACCGAAGTCGTGCTCGGGTTGCCCATACGTCCAAGTCAGCTCCTCTTTGGAGTAGGGCTGACCCTTCATGTGTCCGCGTTTATTTTCGGGCGGCACTGGAGCGTGTGAAAAAAAGAAGCCGGGCTCTTCATGCGACAGAGGGAGCGAAGCCATCCACTGGACGTGATTCTCCGATACCCGCTCCCCGGGGTAACTATCCAAGGTCTTAAAGCCCCCGTTATAATTGACCCACAGATCCCAGTCGTCCATCCGCCCGCGCGTGCACGCATTGATGCACAGCCACTCGTGGTTGCCTGCGAGCACGACGACCGTGTCGGGGTGCGCAGTGTGGAGTGCACGAACGTAGTTCACCACGCCGTGCGAGTCGGGACCTCTATCGATCATGTCCCCACCAAAGATGACTTTGTCTTTGCTGAGATCTAGCCCCTGCATGCGGAGCTTGTAGAAAAGCAGCTCAAGTAGGTCCAAGCGCCCGTGGATGTCAGGGATGAAATACAGACTCACGAAAGCACCTGTACCGTGAAATATATGAGAGCAACTATCAAAAGGAGAACTAGCAGCGCTGGGGCCGCGTCGCCCAGCATCTCAAACAAGTCCCACAGAGAATCATTATCATCGTCACTCATACTTTTTGTCCTCGGGCTTACACTTCGGATCCCCTGCCGTGAAACAGCGCGTGCGACCCGCGTCGTCCTTCCAGCTGGGGGAGCAGCCCTTACCTTCAAAGTTCCAAAGTCCTAGGCCAATCCAGAACCCAAACCATGCGAGTCCCTGGCCTAAACTCTTTCCGGCGCGACTGGTCACTGCAGCGAATCCCGCGCCTGAGATGTTGTGAGCATCTGCATGTCTTGCTGCTCTACAAGCTCATACTCACTCTTGAGCTCCTCAAGCATCGCACCGATTGCATCGTCGGCATCTCCGTTCTTTTGCTCGACGAGGTTGTAGACGTAGGTCGCCAAGATGTGGTGCGCTACGTAGCGAAGCACGTAGATCTGTCGGCTCATCATTGCGTTGTCATCAGCTTGGTGTACGGCCTGCGCCATCAAGCCTTGGGCAATCTCACGCCCCACTTCTTTCAGCTGCGCCTTATCTTCTGCTTCAGTCATGCTCGTGTAGCCCTTTCATTCCAAGTTAAACCCCAAACGATACTCAGCGCCATGAGTGACCAGAAGAACCAGTCCGCTGGCGCGACAGCCTTACCGTGAGTCATTTCTTCTAGGGCGTGCATGCCGAGCTTCACACCCACAATGCCCACAAGTTGGTAGGCGGTGTGCTCAAGCATCGGGTAACGATCCAACAGTTTGATAAAGAGCGAGCTTGCTACGCGCATCATGATGATGCCCAAGATCCCGCCAGTCGCTACGACCCAAAGCTTCGGGCTTACAGCGACAGCCGCCAGGATCGAGTCGATACTGAATGCGATGTCCGTGAGCTCAATGAGCGCTACAGTCTTCCAGAAGTTGGTTGCCGTGGGCAATGACTTCTCGGGTTTACTCGATGGAATGAGCTGCTCTTTGAAGTGAGCCACAGCCATCCATATAAGGTAGCCGCCACCCACGAGCTTCAGCCACGTGGCTTGTAGAATAAATTGCAAAAACAAGAGGGAGAGAATGCGGAAACCGAACGCGCCGATGATGCCGTAGGTAAGCGCCTTGCGCCGCTGTTCAGGGGGCAGCGGACGGGCGATGACCGCTAAGGCCAAAGCATTATCAAGCGACAGCAGACCCTCTAGAAAAACCAGAAGGCCAATAGCCATTAAGTCGGTGACCTGCATTCTCTCCCCTTCACTTACTTGAGCTTAGACCAAGCTTTTTGGCCCGCGCTCCAGATGACTTTACCCGCCTCTTTTACTTGCGGGGCAAGCAGGGCTCCAATAGCCATGCCTGCAATGAGCGTAAGCATCAGTCGGTCAGAGACGCGATGAGCGCCTCTGTCAGGCCGATGGTCTCGAGCTCTTCCATCGTCTTGGTGTCGACGATGTCGTACTTCGCGCCTTGCGTAGCGAGATCGTCATCAAGCTTCTTCAAGAACTTCGCGGCTCCTGCATCCTTACCCACTTGGAGCATGGATATACCGAACTCTGCGTCGCCGTTTTCAAGCTTGTTGCCGAACGTCACGATGGACTTCGCCACTGCAGCTTCGTCAGAAGGCTGACCGTCAGTGACCACGACGACGATTGCGCCGTTAGCCTTTGCCGTGCCTGCTGCCTTATTCTTCAAGTAGTCATCAAAGCAAGCCTGAAGAGCTGGAGCGAGAATCGTTCCGCCAGAGGGGTGATTTTCCTTCCAGATATCCTTCACCTTTTCTGGTGTCGTGTTCGAGTACATCTTGAACGAGCCTGCGAATGGAACGACAGTGATGCCGTCTGGATCGTACTTGCTGAGCTGCTTTGCAACAGCCTGCACCGTTTCTTGTGCGTACAGCCAGCGAGACTGACCGGTAGGAGTATCTTCCTCCTCCATCGAGCCGCTCTTATCGATGACCAAGTAATAGTCGCGATTTTCTAGATTCGTCATTGCTAACCCACTTTCCAGTTGTAGGAGACCGGAACTGCATCCCCTGTTGTTGAGCTACAACCGCTACCGAGGAATTTTCTCTATTGCAAGAGCAAATGAATTTGCTAGCTTGACGCGTATGGAAATCATCTGGCGTAACCCGGCTGAAGAGCTACCTGAGTGTGGTGATGTTGTGTGGGCAATGCTGCTTCCACACAAAGAAGGTATTCAGAGTGTTGCGATTGTGTGCGGAGAAGTCGAGCACTACGACGACGTTTACTTCGTCCACAATAATGACGAACTCGGAGTTGGAAATCAAACTTGGTACCTCACTGATACCAACGACATTGATCGCGACGTACTAGCATGGCTTCCTGTGCATGAGATGCCGATCCCACCTTGGCACGAGAGCGAATAGCTAGCACCGCACCCAGTCAACAAAATTCGGGGGTCGGGGTGCAGCCACCAGAGCCGCACGAGAGACACCGGGACTTTTTTGCCCACTTCTCGATTGACCAAGCTGCGCGTCAACTCTTAACGTGAACAGCTCACGGGGAGTGGGCAAAATGATTCAGATTCGGAAGCTGCGCGAGTGGACACCAAAGGGGCAAACTCAGCCCCGGAAGTTTGATAAGATACTCGACCCGGCGGTCAACGCCTCCTCAGTGTCGGAGCTCTTCAACAATCTTGATGTATACCTCTCAAAGGTACATCCCGAAGAGCGATGGAACCTCTACTACACTTCTCATCCGTGCGAGACGGACAAGCGCAAGTGGGCTGGTCCTCAAGACATCCTGCCGTTTGATATCGACGGCATTGATCTCGACAAAATTCCTCTCTACGCCCCTGCCGTGCTTCAGGCTCTGGGCCTCCCGCCACGGGGGGTCGCCATTGTCTACAGCGGCAATGGAATTCAAGTCATCATCCAACTCACCCAACCCATTACAGAGGAGAGTTACTTTGACTCCCAACGTGCGCATTACAAAGCCTGCTGCAAACGCATCGACGAGGCACTATCCAAAGCGGGCCTCCCAGGCTTCGCCGACCCCGCCGTCTTCAGCCCCGCCCGTTTACTTCGACTGCCGGGGACCGAGAATCGTAAAGCTGGCAAGGCCTCCCGCCAAGCGAGTTTCATAGAGCACCGCCTGTCACCCGTCGCCTTTTCCCTGACGAAGGCTTCGGGGCTACCTGAGGTAGCAGAGGCGGAACAAGTTCCACGGAAGGAACTCAAAAATTTTAAGGTAGACACTGCTGCAGTGGAAGACGGCTGTGAATTCCTGAAGCACGCCAAAGCCCACCCAGAGCAGCTCTCCGAGCCTGAGTGGTTTGCGATGCTCTCGCTCGTGGGCCGCTTAGACAACGGACGAGAGAAGGCTCATGAGTACTCCAAGGGCCACCCGAGCTACAATGCATCGGAGACTGACTCAAAGCTTGAGCAGGCTCTCTCCTCGAGCGGCCCGCGCACATGCTCCAACATCAACTCCATCTGGGGGAAGTGCGCCACCTGCCCGAACTTCGAAAAGGTGAAGTCTCCGATTGTCATCAGCAACCGAGTGGGCGGCTTTGAAGTATGGGCCACGCAAGAGCTACTTGATGAGACTGAGGGCAATCTTGTCCGCCAGGAAAAAAGCCTCTTCAAGTACAACGGCACCCACTGGCGTGAGCTGACCATTACGGAGCTTGATAGCTTTAAGGCTGGGCTCATGGCCCGCTACGGCGCCCAGAACCCCAAGTTCAAGGCGAGAGAAGTAGACAGCCTCTTTAAGACTTTCTTCCGCGCAGTCCCTTCGGTGCCCGATGGCGTGAACCTGTTTGATCCGCATCCGTTCTGCGTGAACTTCGAAAACGGCACGCTGCACGCCAGGCAGGTGAAGACGGGCTCGGGGTTCACCTACAACCTGGAGTTCCTCCCTCATGCGCGCGAGGACTACCTCAATACCGTGCTGCCCTACGCGTACGAGGAGGACCAGAGCGAGACGAACCAGCCGTTTCTAGACATGCTCGAGCGAGTCTTCAAGGATGATGCAGACAAGGCCGAGAAGATCCGGGCGCTGCGCCAGATGTATGGGGCTTGCTTAATACCTGCATTCCCGCATCTGTTCTTCCTGTGGGGCCAGCCTGGCTCGGGCAAGTCCACTCTTATCTTACTGGCCTCGAAGCTTGTGAGCGAGGCCAACACTTGCTCTGTTGATCCCACAGCCTTCCACGGCTTCAACATGGAGTCGATGATCGGCAAACTCGTGAATATCGAGACGGATGTGGAGACTCAGAAGCACATTAGCGATGCCCAAGTGAAACGCATCATTGATAGGCGCAAGCAGCGTATCAGGAGGAAGGGCATTGCTGACGTCTACGGCGTGCTGCCTGCGGTACATGTGTTCGGGGGCAACAAGATTCCACCGACGATGGAGGGCGGCGTCGGGGCGCACGACAGGCGCTGGACGTTCATTCACCTAGGTCACTCCCAGATTGCTGGAGGCAGTGGGTCATACCAAAAAGAGTATCACCATTGGATCTTCGAGCAGTCGCCACGGGGGGTGTTGAACTTTGCTCTAGCCGGACTGCGGGACCTGCTGGAGAGCAATGGCCACTATCTCAACCCCGCCAGTGGGAAGGCGAAGATGCAGACGTGGCAGACGTCGGGTGACTCTCTGATCACGTTCTTGGATGAGGTGAAATCGGGTGAGGTGCTTGACGAGAGCACCCTACTAACAATTGAGATAAATGCTCGGATTAAGCGGTCTAGACTCTATGCGCTATACACTGCGTGGTGCGATGCGTCGGGGTTCAAACGTGATGCCCTGAAAAAGCCGGATTTCTTTGAAGCACTGAGTCAAAAGGGGTTTACCAAGGTGAAATCGTCAGGTGAATGGATGATAGAAGGAGTCGGGGTTTCCGAGGGTCGGGGGGCGGGATATTAATCTAGGGCACGCCACGATGCCCTAAAAACGTCAATGCCCTGGCAAATGCCCTGGTCGATTTCCTAATAAATTCATTCTCATATATACGCTTTAGGGCATTAGGGCATTAGATAAGAGTAATAGATATTGTATGGAGAGTTGGAGGAAGACATGCACATATACACACGCTTCCTACTCTCTAGGAGAATGCGATCATCAGGGCAAATGCCCTGCCCTGATGCCCTCGGCGGTGCGTCAATTAAGTTGTATTTCAAGTCAGGTTTATGTACTGCGTCATTCACTATGGAACAAACAAAACGAAATCGCCCTTTCGAACGCGCATACCCAGTTCCCCAAGGTTGTAATCTCGGGGATGAGTATTCGTTACCTCAGACTGGCCTCAGCAAAATGGAATACTTCTCCGCCGTGTGTCTTCAAGGCATCTTAGCGAGAGAGTCTCGTCGAACTGATCTCAATATCGATGAGGCCCTCTCGCATGCTTGGGCGCTTTGTAAAGCTCTCGACGACCGCGCCCCTAGTCGCAAACCCGATACTGCTTAAAGAGCCCTGTGGCAGGATCGCGGAGGCTCTCCTGGCGACAGCCCCCCTGTGTGGGTTGCTGAGCAGGCTGGCGGGCTTGCCACTGCGTTCCGAGACGCTCGAGGGGTGCGAGCACATCCGGCGACATCTTTGGCTCCTGGAAGCGATTAGCGCGCGTCTCCTCGGTCTCCCATGGGTAGAGCCCAGTTTCTTGGTAACGTTTGAAGTCACCCTCTGTGTAAATGCGCTTAGGCTTTGACGCGCATGCGCTACCGAAGACAACCAGACTCAATACGATTCCGACTAACTGCATCACGTTCTTCATTTTTTACTCCTGTCAGTTACGAACCGAATAAGCTCGGTCCGCTTTGGCATCCTGCCCGGCATCTCTACGTAATACTGAACGCCCTTCGTAAAGCGCCCTGCATCATCCTGCTGTTGGAGCGTGACCATCCTGATCACACCCGCTTCTGCAAACACTTTGGCGAGTCTCTCACTAGTCCAGCCCTGAGCTTCGAGCTCGGTGCCCTTGATGTAGCGAAAGAACAAGCGACCCACTTTGAACGTCCTGAAATTGGCTTTCAGGAACTCATCGCTGAGTGATTCCTGGCCTCTGTAGAAGCGTTCGAAGAAAGCTTTGTCGTGGCTCATTTTGAGCTCCATCCGAGAGCGATCATGTCCATATCGAAGTGGTCAGGCGTGTAGCAGCTATCCGCACGGTTCTTAAAAGGCACCGCACGAAAGGCTCTATCCGCAGACACAGCCTTGAAACACTCAGAGCGGATCGCCGCGTTAATTGCGCCACTGGTGATCACCATGTGAAGCGACGTGGTAACCAGAAAAGAGGTTTCCAGCGTCGTTGCGAGTAAAAAAATCCAAAGCAGTCTTTTCATAACTCTGTTTCCTTCCTATACTTACGGACATGTCGACTAAAGCTTGGGCACAGCAAATTAATAAAGCGATCCAACAGGGCGGCATTGACTCAGCACAAAGTGTTGCGCCGCCGCAGTCTCTCCAACCCGAGGTCACACATAAGATGGCCTCTCCATGGCAGGGCATGGCGCAACCCACACAAGCTCCTGCTAAGCAGCAGTTCTCTCCGGAAGTGATTCAGAAAAAATATCAAGAGCTCTTGCAAACGAATCCCGATATGGCCGAGAAGCTCTTGAATATGTATCCGGATCAGCTCCGTTAACCCTTCGGCGGGAATATCCGCTCGAATAGCGCCTGCAAGTGATCGAGCTCTAGGCTGTCGTCGAAGGCTTGTGCAAACCCCCAAGTAAAGTGTTGAGCACATTGATCACGAACCGCTGCAAGCACGGCTTCCGTGCCTTGTGGCATTGCGCGCTCAATCGCTTCACGCATTGATGCAGGCGTGCCATCGCGTGGCGGGAGAACCAGTGGAGCAGCGTCGCCGTTCAGAATAGCCTTCACGATTAAGTGAGGGTTGCGGCAACCGTTACACACACCGTCTTTAAGCCAGTAAGGCTGAATCAAGGCACCACACTTGGAACAAGCTACGTTACTCATTCGAACATTCCTCCGATTAGGTAGTAGGCCAGACCGAGTCCGGCGCATGACAAGACGAACAACAGAATTAGTGCGAGTTCGGTATTCATTTCGTGCGTCCTTTCGTGATTGCTGCGTCAACTTGTGACCAGACCTTCAAGCGTTCGTTCTCGTCGTGGAAGCGAGCGCCATTGACGAGACTCTGCACCGCATGGAGCGCGTCGATTTGTCCGTACATGTTCTTGGGACGGAGCGAACTCATGTGTTCACGCGTATCGGTACAGCCAGCGTGGTAAGCCGCGCTGATGTAGTCCAAGAGCATTTCAATGACCCACACGGGGAGTTTGTCGAGCTCGTCAGTGTTGTACCCAGCCAAGCGAGTACGGCCATGTGAGGTCGTAGTGAGTTTGTTGATCCAATGTTTACAATCTTCGATTCGCATTAATTTGTTACGTGTCATAAGTGCTCCTTTGGTTACCGAGTTACTTCGATTGCGAGGCGAACTGCATTCACTGCGAAGCGTACATTCCAGCGAAGCTCAGTTGCTTCAGCCGTGAGGCCTAAGCGTTGAGCCGTGCGGTATGCGCGTATCGTATTCAACAAGCGTTGTTTAAGAATGTTAGTTGCCATGACCTAGATAGGTTGCAACCCCGATGCCATGCACTGCGTCATAGAATCATTGATGTTTTTACACACGAAGTGTTGAACTTATGTACAGAGAAACGACGTAACTAGTTGATTCGTGGTTGAACTAATTGAAACGAACGGAGATAATTTCCTGTTTAACTTTTAGACAATTGACTAGCGGGTAACCAAGCCCCGAGCGCGCGCACGAAGGACCCCTTGGTACTAGCCCCTTCGAACCCCGCACCCCGAAACCCGCGCCCAGAGCCTGAACCCATAGACCACATGCGCGCCGAGTATGGGCTCGGGTTGCCTGCGTCCTTGTAGAGGGTCGCGTGAGACTAGGGTCGGGTGCCGGGGGGTAGGGGTCTAAGCCTATAGGTTGGAGTTTAAGGTTAGTACTTCACGCAGATTTTTTGAAACGAGGTGTCATTATGACGCACCGAGTCTTGCTTAACGCGCTGCCTCCCGACTCTAATCAAAAGCAACGTGGCAGACCTACTCCCGCTCCCCCTTGACGAGACCCCCGACGCAAACCCCCAGCGCGTCCACACCGCAATCCCCGAATCTCCCCCCAAGGAAGTCATCCTCTTGGATCGGGAAGCACCGCGCTCAGTTCTCAACATCATTCGCCAAGAAGAGGTGGCACAGGCAATCGAGGACATCGCCTTCGAGAAGCCCGAATATCTGGATGCCGACGAACGAGAGCTGAAAAAGATAGTTAACGACGAGCTCCGCAAGCAAGACCGCAACGTCATAGGCCCCCTGGAGAATCGCCTGCGCGTCGGCTTTTGGAATGAGTACAACCGCGCGCAAGACGTCCGTGGCAAAATGGACATGACCAACGTCTACGCTGGCGTGTGTACGCGCCAATACTTCTTCCACAACATCCTACGCTCCAAAGAGCGCCTGGCGTGGATCATGTGTCCGCCGGTCGCTTACATGAACGCTATGGAAGAAGCCCTGCTCCACAGCATCGAGCAGATCCGCGACATCTTGGATGCGCCGATCTACGACAAGAAGGGCGCCCTGATCCCCAAGAACGCAGAGCTCATCTTGCGCACCGCCCAGTGGCTGGATCAGCGCGTGAAGGGTGCAATTATTCAGAAGGTCGACACCCGCGCGCTCGTTCTTCATGGCAGTATGAATAACAAGCCCAAGGACTCGGAGCCTGTGTCGATGGATAAACTTCAAAGCCAGATTGAAGAGCTAGCACTACGCGCAGCTGCAAAATTTAAGGACGCGCCGATTCAGGCAACCGCCATCTCCTTGGAGCCCGAATCGGGGGACACGGGTGAGTGAAGACCAAAAGTTAGCGCTGCTGCTCCAGCAAAAGCAACTCCTGGAGCAAAAGATCCGACTTCAGGAAGGGCTCCCGCATCTCTACGGCTGGAAGTGGTATCCGTGGGCAAAACAGTTTTACGAGTCGCGCAACAAGATGAATCTGCTTGTAGCGGCCAACCAGATCTCAAAATCATCCACGCAAATCAGAAAGTGCATCCGGTGGGCAACAGACATCCACCTCTGGCGTGAGCTCTGGGAGCGCCAGCCCCGGCAGTTCTGGTACTTGTATCCGACGAAGGAAGTCGCGACGATTGAGTTCGAAAAGAAGTGGGTTCCCGAGTTCTTGCCAAAAGGCGAGTTCAAGAATCATCCGGTCTTCGGGTGGCGGGAGGAAGTCCGTAGCCGCAACATCTTCGCGGTCCACTTCAATTCCGGCGTCAGTGTGTACTTCAAGACGTACGCTCAAGAAGCTCAATACTTGCAGACCGGCACCTGTTCTGCAATCTTTGCAGATGAAGAGCTCCCGGAAGAGCTATTTGACGAACTTATGTTCCGATTAGCTGCCACGGATGGCTACTTCCACATGGTGTTCACCGCAACTCTCGGACAGGAGATGTGGAA
>Ga0209812_10001186_pt1 | contig 19231 bp, 13 predicted proteins | sample JI71714BDNA_FD_187502 | JGI IMG/M metagenome (GOLD analysis project Ga0209812, IMG submission 187502) | Wastewater effluent complex algal communities from Wisconsin, to seasonally profile nutrient transformation and Carbon sequestration -... | ecosystem: Engineered > WWTP > Effluent > Algae...
GCGCCAATATCAATATCTTCGTCCAGCACTTGCTCGGTTTCGACACCTTTGCCGTCAGCACTGAGTCTGGCGGCCTGAATGGTTAAATCCAGTTGCAGCTGACCGTCCGGCAATTCAGTTTTCTGTACCTCAAGCAGCCGTAAATCATACAAAGTAATTTGCATAAACTGCTGTTCGATAAAGGCTTTATCTTCACTGCTGACGCCGGTAGTTAAGTGGCGCAGCAGATCCAGCGTGGTTGGATACGGATTTTGTTTATATTGGAACTCTTGCAAAAACGCCTGCAAGTTCGCATCCAGCCGCTCAACACCAATCCGATCTTTGATCGCCATCATCACGATAGAACCTTTGCGGTAATGGATATAGCCTTGCCCTTCAGCACGCAGCAGCGGCTCTTCTGCCACTCGTTCCTCGGTCCGCCCACGCAGATAACGATCCAGTTCATATTTCAGGAACTGGCGTAATTTTGCCTGGCCATATTTGGTTTCCATCACTCTGAGCGCGCTGTATTGCGCCAGCGTTTCCGGGATCACCGCGCTGCCCTGCACGTTGGCGCTGCCAACCTGATGACCCCACCACTGATGCGCCATCTCGTGCGCAGTCACATAGTACGGCATGTCGATGCTGTCTTCGTTGCGCAAGTCATTGATAAAACCAATGCCTTCTGAATACGGCACTGTATTGGCAAAAGACTGGGCAAAATCACGATAGCCCGGGAACTCGATGATCCGCATCTGTTGGTGCTGATACGGCGAAAACGCTTTGTTGAAATAATCCAGCGAGTCCTGCATCGATTGCATCATCCGGTCCACGTTCCAGTGATGCGACGGATGGTAATACACCTCCAGTGACACACCCTGATAATCCTGCTTCTTCACCGCCAGCCGTGCCGACAAGAACGAGTAGAAGTTAAACATCGGTGCGTTCATTTCATAGCGGAAGTATTGGCGGCCATCCTGCTGCCACTGTTTTTTCAGGTAACCCGGCGCCAGCGCGGTTTGATCTGCTGCCGTGGAAACCGTGGCACTGAACTGAATAAAATCTTCGGCGCGGCCAAAACCACTCTCTGTGTAGCGGCTGCTGTCTTCCAGTTTATGCGCCCGCTGCACTGGTTCCAGACCGCGTTTACTGCGTTCATGCCGCTCCTGCAGTTCAAACCCGGCGTTGTAACCAAACTGCGGCAACAATTCCATGTTATTGATAAAGGTGCCGTTTTCAACCACTGCGACATCAACGTTATCATCCTGAAAGCCCGGATTGGTGCGGCTTAAAATGATGGTCATATCGATCATTTGCCCCGGTTGTACCGGCGTACCGAACTCTAGCCAGGCAGTGCCAAGCCTGTTATCACGTGGGCTTAGCGTTGCACCGGGCGCGATGATCTGCATCGTACGGGTGTATTGCGGCCAATTCACCAGCATCTTGCTGACCGGTTTGTCGAATTTGTTCGTCAGTGTCTGTTCGATACGAGCTTCGACGCGCCGTTCAATCGGATAGATATCAACAAAGGCTTCTACCTTGCTCGCCACGAGGATTGGATCATCCGCGCCGGCTTTGTAAGCTTTTTCATAGTCCGCCTGTAAATCCATCTGCTGTTCGGTGGTGTCATATTGATTCAGCACGCGGGTGTTGTAGTAAATCCAGCCACCAGTGCCGACAAACACCAAGCTGCCGAGCAAAATCGCCGCCTGGCCACCCGCACCAATCTGATAACGCAATTGCTGATAACGTGCTGCCAAACTTTGCGCCGGCCCGCGTTGGAACATGCCATAACCCAACACAAACAGAATCGCCGTCAAGCCGCTCCAGTACAGCATGTACCAGCTATGGCTTTCCAATGTCCAACCAAAGCGATTCAAGTCAGAAAATGGTGCATCGGGTGATGCCGAAAAATGCCACATGCGGTGGTTAAAGCCCCAGGCATCCAACACCTGAGTCAGGATGAAATACACGACAAATACGCCCATACCGACATACTTGTTTGGGCTTAACACCTGGATCAGGAACGCCAGCACCACGGTTAGCATAAAGGGCAGGAAGTTGAAGTAACCGAGCCGCACCAGATATTGCATCAAATCCAGGTCATCAAAACCTTTGATCAGCTGGTAACTGATGGTGGTCAAGGTAAAAGCAAAGTACATCAACAACATCGCGGCGCCGACTGCGGTCAGTTTTGACAGCCACAACACCATATTGGCGACAGGCGTCGCATCGATGATATCGCCGATGCCTTGCGTACGTTCACGCCAGACCACTTCGGCACAGTAATAGGTCAAAATCAGCATCATTAACAAACCACTGGAATCTGTCACCAGTTCAATCATGGTTTGGGTCAGTGGCCAATCAGCAGTGCCGTAAAAGCGCTGCGGCGCAAATAAAGGTGCTAGCAAATTAAAGATACAAATCAGCAGCAACATAAAAAACGGCGCGCTGAACACCACCTGTTTTAACTCAAAACGCAGCCGCGTCCAGAACTGCGCCAGTGCAGATGGTTGTTGCGCTTTGGTTTGTAGCGCACTGATCGCAAACACCGGCGTTGCCTTCGCCGCTTTTACTTTCCCGACCCGGGCCTTCGGGGTCAGCGCCAGCGGTTTGAACAAACCACCAAACAACGCCAGTAGCGCCACACCAACCGCCAGCCATACCAAGCGATTTTGCAGCAATACACCACTGAAACTGATGCTCAGAGTATTCTTCTCAACGATAGTCCAATACCGTGACACATCAGCAAAAGAGCGCAAACCAAAAGGGTCCAGCAGCGCGGCTATGGTGCGGTACTCCGGCGCTTGGGCAAAACTACCAGCCACCAGATACAGCACAAAGACCACCACAGCCACCAGATACATCGCCTGCATCGACTTGAACTTACTGGCGATGGTGTAGAACAGGGCTGACAGCACAAACAATGATGGCAGCGCGAAAATCAGGTAAGCATCGACGTAATAACTGAGGACGGTTGGGCCAAACCGGGCCTGGTCGACCCAAGGCATCAAAGAGCCTAATAAAGTGCCAAGCGGGACCATCGCAAACACAGTTACCAACACCAAATAGGCACCAACAAAGCGGCCGAGCTGGTATGACAAAGGCGGCACAGGCTTAGTGCACACCAGTTCTTCCATCAAACTGGCATGGTTACGCAGCGCGGTGCTGCTGACAAAATTCACCACCAGAAACATCGAAAAAATCAACATAGTGGTGATAGTCCGGGTAATGGCAAAAGGCCCATTTCCCCAAATCTCGCCACCGCCACCGATTTGTACGTTGTCTGATGCCGTGGCAAAAAAAGCCAGCAAAAAGAACAACAAGGACGTGACATAAAACGACGGCTGGCGCTGGTAATAGCGCCATTCAAACCGAATCATCTGCAGAAACATGGTGGTGTCCTCACGCAGACTGACGCTGACGCGCCTGATGCAAACAAGAGAAATACACATCTTCCAGATTGGCGGCACAAGGACTAAATCCTGCTGGCTGGTTGATGGCAAATACATTCAGTACAGTGCGGCCGGCAAACAGCCGCTTTGAGATCACGGGTAGTTGCTGCTCTAACTCCAGAGCCTCGGCTTGACTAACCGTTTTGGTCCAGACCTGACCTTTGAGTTCATCCACGAGTTGCAGCGGATTGCCGGTCAACAAAATTTGGCCGCCAGCTAACACCGCCATTTGCGGACAGAGCTCAGCCACGTCGTCGACAATATGCGTCGACAGAATAATCACTTTGTCTTCGCCAAGGCTAACTAACAGGTTATGGAAACGATTCCGCTCTTCCGGGTCGAGGCCTGCAGTCGGTTCATCGACAATCAGTAGTTGCGGGTCACCCAAAAGTGCCTGCGCAATGCCAAAACGCTGGCGCATGCCACCGGAGAAACTGCTGACTGCTTTGTCTTTGTGCTGAAATAGGTTGGTGTGGGCTAACAAGGCTTCCACAGTGTCGCGGCGGGATTTTTTCTCGTTTAGGCCTTTTAAAACCGCCAGATGTTCCAGCAAATCAAAGGCGCTGATCCGCGGATAGACCTGAAAGTCCTGCGGTAAATAGCCCAGCGTACGGCGCAGCGCGTTCGGATCTTTTAACACATCGATATCACCAAACTGAATGCTGCCGCTATCCGCGGCCTGTAAGGTCGCGATAGTGCGCATCAGACTGGATTTGCCGGCGCCGTTTGGCCCGAGTAATCCATACATGCCCTTCGGGATGGTTAAGTTAACATCTTGCAGCGCTTTAACGCCGTTATCGTAAGTTTTGGATAAATTTGTAATTTTTAGCATGGCCGCTCGGTTCCTGGCGAAGTAAGACCGCTCCAGCATGCCAAACGAATTTATTTACGCCCAGTTAAATTCCTTTACAAATTGTGTCGAATATTTCAGCGTCCTTTATAACTCGGCCCACATTCTCAGCAGATTATGATAGTGCCCGGTCAGCGCCAACACTTCGCTGCTGTCACCCAATTGCTGACGCAGGCTTTGAATTTGCTGGTCGAGCGAATACAACAACGCGCGTTTGGCGTCGTCACGAATTTGGCTTTGGCTCCAGAAAAAGCTGCAAACCCGCTCACCACGGGTCACCGGCAGCACCTGATGCAGACTGGTCGACGGATACAAAATCAGATCACCGGCTGGCAGTTTGACCTGATGCTCACCGTACGTGTCGATGACCTGCAGTTCGCCACCGTCGTATTCGTCCGGTTCCGATAAGAACAGCGTCGACGATACATCTGTGCGCAAACTTAAAGTGCTGCCCGGTAAAATCCGCACGGCGCCGTCGACATGCAGACCATAGTGCTCACCCCCTTGGTAAGCGTTAAACAGCGGCGGCACCGTGCGAAGTGGCAACGCGGCCGACAAAAACTGCGGGTGCTGATACAAGCGCTGTAAAATCAGCGCGCCCAGCTCGCGCGCCAACGGGCTGTCGACCGGTAACTGGCGATTGTGCTTAACCAAAGCACCTTGTGGCCCGACAGTGGCACGGCCATCGGCCCAATCACTTTGTGCCAGTAAACGGCGGAATTCTGCCACTTCAGCTTTGGTCAGAACGGCGGGAATATGTAATAACATCAAGCACCTCAATGGAAAAGGCAGCCCACCGGTCTGCCTCTGTACTATTTAACTTCGGTCGGATTAAAACGCAACATTCACACCGAGCTTGGCCGAACGCAGTGCGCCCTGGTGATAACGACCACCGCCGTTATTCAGCGACTGCACGTATTCTTCGTCCAGCAGGTTGTACAGGTTGAACTGGACTGTCACGGCTGGATTTACTTCATAAGTCGCCATCGCATCCACCACCCAATAATCCGGCACTTCTAACATGGAGTTCGTCGCGGCAACCAGATTGGTCGTGTTGGAACGAGCCACCGAATCCATGTAGCGCGCACCGCCACCCAGTTTCAGTTTTTCCAGTGTATAAGTGCCCCACACCGTAAAGGTGGTTTTTGGCGTCCACTGGATTAAGCCCCCATTGGTTGGCGTAACGTTGTACAAGGAACCGCGGGTGATTTTGGGGTTCATCAGCGCGATGCCGGCGTTCAATTCAAAGTTTTGCAACGGAGAACCAACCAGCGCCAGCTCAAGACCGCGCACGGTTTTCTCGCCGACCGGCAGATAAGTATTCAGGTCGTCGCGTACCAACTCGTTTTTATTGACCGTTTCAAACAACGCCGCGGTGGCGAACAGGTTTTTGTCCAATAACTGCCATTTGGTGCCCAACTCCAAATTGCTGCCTTTTTGTGGCGCCAGCATCGGATTATTCTGGTTCGTTGCAGCAGTGCTTAGCGAGAAGTTGGTGCCGCCCGGTGGCAATTGCGACGTGGCATAAGACAGATACACAGAGCCATTTTCCGCTGGTTTATAAGTGGTACCGACCTTGTAGCTCAGCAAATTGTCTGATTTCCGTGCTTCAGATCCGATGAGCGTCCCGACAGGGATGGTCTGTGGCGTCGCTGCCGCCTGCACAGTGATGAAGTTGGTATCGGTATTGTAGTGCTCGGCACGCAGGCCGGCGCTGACTTGCCATTGTGCATTCAAATCAATGGTATCCAGCAGATAGAGAGCCGCCGTACTGGTACTGCCGTCGGTTTTCGCGCCGGTGCGAACTGGTAATACAAACACGTCAGCGGTCGACGGGTTGTACAAATTGGCGTTGACCTGCGTCGTGCCGGTTGGCAGGCCTAACGTGTAGTTCAGCTGGCTTTCAAAACTAAATTCAATACCAGAGGCAATATTGTGTGTCAGACTGCCTTGTTGCAACGTGGCATTCAGGTTGGTTTGGTTAATCAACAGCTGGTTTTGCTGCTCTTTGCCCTGGCGGTTACGGTTCACTGACCAGGTGTTCAAATCATTTTTGGTCGCAGCTGGAACCGTGATGCCATTGCCAGTGTTGGTGCCGGTCAGGATATAGTCTTGCGACGACACGCCGTAACGGCTGGTATTCTGCAGCTTCACGTTGTCAGCAAAATCATGTTCAATACGCAGCGTCAGCATGTCGGCAACCACGTGGTCAAAGTCGTTTTTGCTACCGTAGAAGCTTTCGCGGTCGACTTTACCAAAAGCCGGCGCCGTATTATTCGGGAATGCGGTGGCAATTGCCGCACTGTAAAAACCTTCGAGGCCGATAGTCGGCACGCCGCCGTCCGGGATATTGTCCTGCTGCACATGCAACAGATTCAGCGTGGTGCGGGTGGCCGTATTCAGGCCAAAGGCTAACGAGGTGGCGAGGCCGCTGATGTTGTTTTCAACGACGTCACGCCCAGGCACCCCACTGTCTTGGCGCAATAAATTGACGCGAATGGCCGCATTTTCGATAGCCAGCGCCTGATTCACGTCAGCACTAACACGCTTATGCGAGCCTGAACCAATGGTCGCGCTGCCGGTGATAAAACTATCCAGCGTCGCGGTTTTACTGCTCATATTGATATAACCGGAAGATGCACCCCGGCCGTTATCAACGCCCGCTGGGCCTTTGGCAATTTCGACTTGTTCAGTGTTAAAGGTATCCCGGCTGATAGTGCCCAGGTCGCGGATCCCGTCGACATAAATGCTGCTTTGTGTATCAAAACCACGCATAAAAATCGAATCACCGGTCGCGGTGTTACCGTTCTCGCCCATCAGCATGGTAATACCCGGCGTATTGCGCAGCGTCTCTGACAAGGTATTGGCTTGCTGTTGCTGGAACAGTTCTTTTTTCAGCACCACAATGGTTTGCGGCGTATCCACCAGCGGCTTCACCTGCTTGGCTGAGCTGGCCTTTTCAGCAATCAGCTCAGTCGATATCGCGCTACCTTTCACTTCCACTTCAGCGAGTTTACCTGTGTCCTGCGCGTAAGCAGCCGGCATTGCCAGCAGCAGCGCCGAGGCCAGCGCTGCTGGATAAGGTTGGTTATGTTTTTTCGAGTGAATAAATGACATCGTCAGGTCCCTTTTCATACAGCCGGTACGGCATCTTTAGTTTTCGGGCGACATGCTATCGAGATTTATTCTCATTTGCAAATAGTAATTACTCTTATTCGCAATTTGCTGATAATCGGCATTTATTGATGCAGGGTTTGGTGTAGACGTTTGATTGGTTGTCAGCGAAAAAACGGTTTGTTGAGGGGGTGGTCTAGCGGCTTTGAGCGAATGGCGATTTGTCGAGGCAAAGCCAGCACCGCCACCACTACGTTCGCCCGTTCGCGCCTCCCGCGCTCACTCTTGATCGCTCACTCCGCGGCTGCCGGTGTTGGCTTTGTTCGAGTTTCGGAAATTGTAGCTTTGATCGAATTGCGGACCTAAAGAGCTGTTCTTTTTGTAAAAATGAAATGTCCGCTTTGCTGCTGTTGCGGACATTGTGACAGGGCCTAAAAAGGAACACCCATAGTTCGGATGAATCTATGGGTGTCTCGGGTTAATTTCGGGAGTGTCAAGCCGTGTCATAGATGCGTTTTAACTGCGTCCTGAACTCGTCCATTAGATAGTCATTCTGCATACACCAATTATCTTGAACTTCTTGGAATTCTCTGACTCCAGTTATATGCAATATGTATGCGACTTTAGCGAGCCTTGTTAAGACAAGGCCAATCATTCGGCTTTTCATTTGCTCCAAATCTGGTGATTTCATCATCCCGTCGACATTAGCGATAGCATTCCATGCGTCTTGGAAGTCATCAGAAACAAAACCTAAAATCTTAAGTGACTCAGCAATAAACATTTTATCGTGGTTAGCCATTGTCAAACTACTTAGCTGGCTTTTGTAATCTGATGGAATTTTCTTGTAGGCTTTTGCAGCAACAAACTCCAACCAACTTTTTTCCTCAGGGTCATGCCCGTAATGAGGCACAACTGCTTTTTTACCTAACACTGACTCACAGTTTGCGATCCGCTTCTGACAGATATCAAAAAATGGCAGTGCAAACTGCAGATCCTTCTGAGATTGATAACTTGCCTTAGCAACCTCTAGCTCCTCTTTTGCCGTATTTGCTATATCCTCTTGAGCCTTGCTGGACTTAGCAAACTCTTCTCTGGTCAACCGCAACTCTTCCGACTGAATCCGAATCGTATAAAGCAGCGCGATGAACGAAGCACAGGCCAGTATCGGGTTGAGCATACCACCGAAGAAGTCGCCCATTTGGCCCCATTGCTCCGGCTCTGAACTTGGCAGGTTGAAGGCAAAGTTTGATATGTACGCAGCCAGCAAGACACCTATCGGAATTGAAATAATACGAACTAGCTTGAACAAGTTACGCGAGTCCAGCCTTTGACTGGCGATGCTTCGGCCATCAAATGACGTCTCCTTACATAAACGCCTCCACTTGCTCCGTGTGCGACCTACAACCAAACTTTGCTTTTTCTTAAACCATTTATTGCTGTACCAGATGACTAACAAGACCAAGGCCACAAAAATGATTATCCTAATACAAGTTTCACCCATAACCCCTCCCTGAAATAGACACATCCAATTTTACACAGGTATATCCGAAAACTAAGTGCTTTCTAGTAAAGCTGCTTAACCATACCTCGGCGAAATAACAGGACAGCCATCGTCCAACGCTTTCCACTATTACCTCAAAGCGGCTGTTGCCAAACGCCAACAAATCCAACATCGGCAGCCGCGGAGTGAGCGGTTAAGAGTGAGCGCGGGAGGCGCGAACGGGCGAACGCAGTGGTGGCGATGGTGGATTTGCCACGATACAGCCGTTTGATGCTTTTAGCGGTCTACAGGCATAGCTAATCACCAATAGCCATAACCGGCGCGCATAAAAAAACCACCCGCAGGTGGTTTTTTCATCAAATCAACAGCTTAGCTGCCGTGTTTATCGGTGTGACGCATGTGCGGGAACAGGATCACGTCGCGGATGCTTGGCGCGTCGGCCAGTAACATCACCAGGCGATCGATACCAATGCCCTGGCCTGCGGTTGGTGGTAAACCGTGTTCCAGTGCAGTGACGAAATCTTCGTCGTAGTACATGGCTTCGTCGTCACCGGCTTCTTTCTGTGCCACTTGCTCACGGAAACGTTCAGCCTGATCTTCGGCGTCGTTCAGCTCGCTAAAGCCGTTACCCAGTTCACGGCCACCGATGAAGAATTCAAAGCGGTCAGTGATCTCTGGGTTATCGTCGTTGCGGCGCGCCAGTGGTGAAATCTCGGCTGGGTATTCAGTGATGAAAGTCGGTTGTAACAGCTTGGTTTCGACCAGCTCATCAAACACTTCCATCAGGATACGGCCATGACCGTAGTTAGCTTTCACTTCAATGCCTAAAGACTTCGCCAGTGTCGCCACCGCTTCACGCGTGGTGAGCTGCTCCAGCTTCACTTCAGGGTTGTAATGCAGAATAGATTCAGTCACTGACATGCGCGCGAACGGCTTGCCGAAGTCGAACATATGGCCCTGATATGGCACTTCAGTGGTACCCAGTACCGACTGCGCCAAACCACGGAACAGTTCCTCGGTCAGGTCCATCAGGTCATTGAAATCGGCATAAGCCCAGTAGAATTCCAGCATGGTGAATTCTGGGTTGTGCCGCGTCGATACGCCTTCGTTACGGAAGTTACGGTTCAGCTCAAATACTTTTTCAAAGCCACCGACTACCAGCCGTTTTAAATACAGCTCTGGCGCAATACGCAGGAACATTTGCATATCAAGCGCATTGTGGTGCGTCTCAAACGGACGAGCCGAAGCGCCACCCGGGATGCTTTGCAGCATTGGGGTTTCGACTTCTAAGAAGCCTTTGCTGTTAAAAAACTGGCGAATGTAGGCCACTGTTTTTGAACGGATTAAGAAAGTTTTACGCGACTGCTCGTTGACAATCAGGTCGAGATAACGCTGACGGTAACAGGCTTCCTGGTCAGTTAAACCGTGGAATTTGTCCGGCAGTGGGCGCAGTGCTTTGGTCAATAAACGGATTTCATCCAGCCAAACGGTCAATTCACCGGTCTGGGTTTTGAACAGCGTGCCGCTACCACCGACGATGTCACCCAAGTCCCACTTTTTGAAGCCTTCGTTGTAGACATTTTCCGCCAGACTGTCGCGGGCGACATACAGCTGGATTTTGCCGCCAACATCTTGAATGGTGGTGAAACTGGCTTTACCCATAATGCGGCGCAGCATCATGCGGCCGGCCACAGTGACGCGGATTTTTTTCTCTTCCAGCTCTTCTTTGCTCAGGTGATCATACTGCGCCAGGATCTGCTCTGACGTGGCATCACGGCGAAAATCGTTCGGGAATGGATTACCCTGCTCGCGTAATGCAGCCAGCTTATGTTTTCGCTCGGCGATCAGCTTATTGACGTCCTGATGTTCTTCAATTGGATTGTTCTGTTCAGACATATTCAGTTCCTGATAATAAGCTTTAGTACCCTTCACACTTGAAGCCGCAGCTTTGTTGCCTGCGTTCACTCGCTGGAGCGCCAGCCCGACCCAATCACATAGTAAACTATGCTCATGGGGTCTCGTTCTCTGGTCGTCGCGCTGCAACTTCAATTGTTTTGGGTAAACGATGTTTTATAAACCGGCTTTTAAGCTGGCTTCGATAAATTTGTCCAAATCCCCGTCCAGCACCGACTGGGTATTCCGGGTTTCGACACCGGTACGCAAATCTTTGATGCGCGAGTCATCGAGCACGTAAGAGCGGATCTGACTGCCCCAGCCGATATCTGACTTGGTGTCTTCCAGTGCTTGTTTTTCGGCATTTTGCTTTTGCAATTCAAACTCATAGAGTTTGGCGCGTAATTGCTTAAAGGCGTTGTCGCGGTTTTTGTGCTGTGAACGGTCGTTCTGACACTGCACCACGATATTGGTCGGAATGTGGGTGATCCGCACCGCAGAATCGGTCCGGTTTACGTGCTGACCACCGGCACCTGAGGCGCGGTAAGTATCGATACGCAGATCTGCCGGGTTAATTTCGATTTCGATATCGTCGTCGATTTCCGGCGACACAAACACCGAAGCAAATGAGGTATGGCGACGGTTGCCCGAATCAAACGGGCTCTTGCGAACCAAGCGGTGTACGCCGGTTTCGGTGCGTAACCAGCCATAGGCGTATTCGCCGGTGAAGTGGATAGTACAGCCTTTGATACCGGCGACGTCACCATCGGTAACTTCATACAGCTCAGGGCTAAAGCCTTTGGCTTCGCCCCAGCGCAGATACATCCGCATCAGCATGCTGGCCCAGTCCTGCGCTTCAGTGCCGCCAGAACCGGCCTGAATGTCGAGGAAGCAATGATTGGAGTCATTTTTGCCAGAGAACATCCGGCGGAATTCAAGCTTCGCCAGCTGGGCTTCGAGGTCAGCCAATTCAGTCTGAGCTTCGACAAAAGTCTCTTCGTCTTCCGCTTCAACCGCCAGTTCAACTAAACCAGCCACGTCTTCCAGGCCTTGGTCCAGTTTATCGATGGTGTTGACGATTTGCTCGAGAGCCGAACGCTCTTTACCCAGCGCCTGCGCTTTCTCTGGATGATTCCAGACCGCAGAGTCTTCGAGCTCGCGTGAGACTTCTTCTAACTTTTCTTTCTTTGCATCGTAGTCAAAGATACCCCCGAAGCACATTGGTGCGTTCAGTTAAGTCTTTGATACTGTTATAAACTGGATTGACTTCAAACATGATTTTGCAAGGCGCCTGAAAAAATAGGCGCCGATTGTAGCAAAAATTCAGCGGGAGGTGCAGCCTTTTGCGGCGTTCCGGATGGCTGCGGTTACTATTGTTGGCCGGTTCAGGCCGGCCACAGATGGCGGACCAGCAATTGCAGATTCTGCTGGTCACGAAACTCGTTAATGTCCAGCTGATACGCGAGTTCGACTTGCTGGACCTGAGGGTTTGGCCAGCTTTTGACATCGGCATTAAACCAAATCGCATCAAATAACTTGCCGTCCGCCCCCTGCAACATCATTTTCAGATGTTTTTCCGCGAGTAAGCGTTGTTGCACCAGCTTAAAACGGCCGTGAAACACCGGTTCCGGAAACGCCTGGCCCCAAGGACCGGCATTTTGCAGCAATTGCGCAAGCTCGAGGTCCAGTTCTTGTGGTTGTAACTCACCGTCACTGTAGACCACCGCAGTTAAATGCTCCGGCTGGATAAAACGACTGGCTTGTGCGGCCAGCGTCTGCACAAAAAGGTCAAACTGCGCTTCCGCAATCGTCAGACCGGCAGCCATGGCATGGCCACCAAATTTTTTAATCAGGCCTGGCTCTGCTGTGGAGACCGCCTCCAGTAAGTCGCGCATATGCACACCAGCCACTGAGCGCGCCGAACCTTTGAGTTCACCATTGTCGCCACGGGCAAAAGCAATCACCGGTCTGTGCCAGGCTTCTTTGACCCGGCCAGCCAGAATCCCGATCACGCCCTGATGCCAGTCGCTCTGGTACAAGCATAAGCAATCCGGCAGATCTGAGGTTTTTAGTGATAAACGTTGTAAAAACGCCATCGCCTCGGTCTGCATGCCCTGTTCAATTTCACGCCGTTCCAGATTCAGGCTATCGAGCTCTGCGGCCAGCCTACGGGCGTTATTGATATCAGGTGATAACAAACAAGCGATGCCAATCGACATATCATCCAGTCGCCCGGCTGCGTTTAGGCGCGGAGCCAGCGCGAAACCAAAATCTTGAGCGGTCAGCTTGGCCGCTTTGCGGTTCGCCACATCGATCAGCGCCTGAATGCCGGGGCGGACTTTGCCGCTGCGAATACGCTGCAACCCCTGATGCACCAAAATACGGTTGTTACGATCAAGCGGCACCACGTCGGCGACAGTGCCGAGTGCAACCAAATCAAGCAATTCCGCCAGATTAGGCTCTGGTATCTCTGTAAAAGCGCCCTGTTCACGCAGCGCCGCCCGCAAGGCCAACAGCAGGTAAAACGCCACGCCAACCCCAGCCAACGCTTTACTAGGGAATTCGCAGCCCGGTTGATTGGGATTGACGATAGCATCTGCTGCCGGCAGTTCAGCACCGGCTAAATGGTGGTCAGTGACCAGCACCCGCACACCAGCCGCCTTAGCACGCGCCACGCCTTCAATGGCAGAAATGCCGTTATCCACGGTGACGATGAGTTCGGCGCCATGCTGCAGCGCCAGCTCCGCCATTTCAACCGACAGGCCATAGCCATATTCAAACCGGTTTGGCACCAAAAAATCGACATTGGCAAAACCCAAAGCCCGCAAACCGGCCAGTAAGGTGGCGGTACTGGTGGCACCGTCGGCGTCAAAATCGCCGACGATCAAAGTACGTTGTTGCAGTTGCCGGGCGTCCAACAGCAATGCGACTGCCTCAGGGATCCCTTTGAGCAGCTGGTAAGGTAATAATTGCTGCGCGCTGCGTCCAAGCTCATTGGCATCGGCCAACCCGCGGTGCGCATACAGGCGTTGCAACACCGGATGCACCGGCAACGAAAAAGCGGCCGGTGCGACCACCGGCCTGACTTGCAAAGTTTTGCTCAGGGTCATCAGGCTTATCGTTTAGCCAGTTGTGTCAGCGCAGCGGCTAAAGCAGCGGCCGGTTGATAGCCCGGGATTAAAGTACCATCCGGTAACACCAAAGCCGGCGTACCACTAATGCCAAAGCTTTGGCCTAGTTGATATTGTGCCGCCACATCGTTCCCGCATTTTGCGACAGATACTTCACCGCCCGCTTTGGCTTTATCCATGGCACCTTGCTTGTCTTTTGAACACCAGATTGATTCTAAGGTCCTGAAAGTTTGGCTGTTTTCTCCACCACGCGGGTACGCCAGATAGCGCACCGTGATGCCGGCATTTAAATAGTCCTGCATTTCGTTGTGCAGCTTGCGGCAATAGCCACAGTCGGTATCGGTAAAGATGGTCACAACAAACTTTTCATCTTTCGCTTTGTACTCGATCGCGGACGCGGTCATTTGCTTGACACCTTGCTGGCGCATTGGCTTCATGACTTCTTCATTCACATGAACTTTATTGTTCAGATCAAAGACTTCGCCCTGGATGAGATATTGACCATCGGCACTCGCAAAAAACAAACCGCGGTCAGTAAACACCTGCAGTAGTCCTGGTACCGGCGAATTGGCGACAGACCTTGGTTTTAGCCCCAACTCAGCCAGTTGCTGTTGTAGCTTGGGTTCGATCGGCAAATTCGCAGGAGTTGCCGCAAACAACGACAGTGATGGCAAAGCCAGCAACAAAGCGGCGCACGTTTTTTTCATGATAGATCCTCGGCTCATCCTAACCTCGCGGATGATGTAACTGATGTAACTGTTTTAACCGCAACTGTGCGACATGCGTGTAAATCTGTGTGGTCGACAGATCACTGTGGCCCAGCAACAACTGTACGACGCGTAAATCCGCGCCATGGTTTAGTAAATGTGTCGCAAAAGCGTGCCGCAAGGTATGTGGCGACAACTCTGCCCCGATGCCGGCCACTTTCGCATAAAACTTAATGCGGTGCCAGAACGTCTGTCGCGTCATTTGTGCACCCCGCTGACTTGGAAACAATACATCGGTCGGCTCCGTCAGCAACAGAGGACGGCCGTGCAGCAAATAACGTTGCAACCAATCGGCGGCCTCTTCACCAAACGGCACCAGACGCTCTTTTGAGCCTTTGCCAAAGACTCGCAGCACGCCCTGTCGGGCATTCACCTGCGGCAAGGTCAGGCTGACCAGTTCAGTCACGCGTAAACCGGAAGCATATAACAGTTCCAGCATGACGCGGTCTCGAAACTGGATGGGTTCGTTCAGATCCGGGGCGTTTAACAAAGCTGTCACGTCACTTTCGGATAAGGTTTTAGGCAGCGGCTGCCCCAATTTCGGGTTGAGCACCCCTGCCAGCGGATTCTGCGAAATATCACCGCGTTGGTGTAATGTCTGGAAAAAACGGCGCAAGCTACTCAGTAGCCGCGCAGTGCTGCGGGGCGACAAGCCCTGGTCATAACGGCTGGCCAAAAAGTTCTCCAACAAGGCAGAATTACTCTGTGGAAACGTTTGGCCTTGTTGTTCGGTGAAACAAGCCAACTGACGCAGATCGGTGCCATAAGCCGCTAAAGTATGCTGACTGACGCCATCACTGAGCCAGAGTTCGTCCAGAAACTGGCGGATCAACTCCTGGCTTTGCGCTGATGGCAGGCGTGCTTTCAAACGGCCGTCACTCATGGACTGGCTCCACAGCTTCAGGCACTACAGCGTAGTCAGCCTCTTGGGCTGATTGCCGCCCTCTGCTACAATCCGGCACTTGCTGCAGCCCGCCGGGCTGTATATGTAGCACCGGGCTGGTCATGCCCGACTGCCGTTTCAGGGTGTTGTTGATGAATATTGCCATTTTCTACGGTTCCACCACTTGTTACACCGAAATGACCGCCGAAAAACTCAAGGTCTTGCTTGAGTCTGATCCGGCATTACCAGTCAACAGCAGTGTATCACTGCACAACATCAAACAGCAGCCACTGCAACAGATGCAGGATTACGATGTGCTGATCCTCGGCATCTCGACCTGGGATTTTGGTGAATTGCAGGAAGACTGGGAAGCGCACTGGGATGAAATTAGCGCAGTCAATCTGAGCGGTAAAATAGTCGCGATATACGGTATGGGTGACCAGATCGGCTACACCGAATGGTTTGTCGATGCCATGGGGATGCTCAGCGATGCCATCGCCGATCAGCCTTGTCACCGCATCGGCTTCTGGTCAACTGAGGGTTATCAGTTTGACAAATCAAAAGCAGTCACAGCCGATGGCGAATGGTTTGTCGGTTTGGCGCTCGATGAAGAAAACCAATATGACCAAACGGATCTTCGGCTGTTGCAGTGGTCTGCACAGCTAATGGCTGAAATCACCGAGTTAGCGGTTTAACTGCACTGCAAGCCACGTTTTTGCTGGTTTTCCCGCCAAAAACACGCTAACTGCCTGATTCTCAATATATGCATCTGGTGGAAAAAAGTGCGAAATTGTTAAAATAGGCCTTGCAACACGTTTTTTATCTGCTTAGAATGCATTCAATCGAAAGGCAAGACAGTTGAAAAACTGCTCACGCAAAGCTTCGGGTCTAAGGGTATGAAATACCTATGATAGCCGGGCTGCCATCCCAAAATCTCCGGGATGAAGATTTGCAGAACAATACTAAGTTCTGCGTCTTTGCAGTCTATCTGCTTGCCTTTCATCGTATCCCCCTGACTTGTAAATTGCCTGATGGCACCGGAGTTAACGATGAAATTTAAAACACTGTCTGTAATCGCTGTCGTAGTAAGCCCACTGTTTGCCATCGCACCAGCCAGTGCGAATGATCAAATCGCTCAATCACTGTGTTCTTATGTTGCTGCCAACGACAAAAACAGCATTCGCAAGACTCTGTCAGACAACCGCATCCGGATCAAAAACGTTTATGACGGCATTCAGTGTGATGGTTTACCGCTGATCCGTTTCGCCATTTCGAAAAATTCTGCTGACGTTGCTGAATTCATTGTCAAGCAGCTGCCAGGTAGCCAGGTTGCTGCTTCAGGTGATGTAGAATGGGCACAGAGCAATGGTTTCGCAGCGTCTCCTGTGCTGGAAGCAATCAAAGCCCGTAGCGCGAGCTGATAGTCGATATTTTTAGCGCAAAACCTCGGCCGCCCATGATTGACCTTTCGTTGAAAGGCTCTCTGGGCGGCTTTGCTGTTGTAGACCACACGCGCCTGCCGCTCTGCCGGCAATCATGATTCATAGCATCCCTATAGTGTCCATCACGATGATGATGCGATGCCCTGTTGCCGCGTATCGCAGCGCCTCAAAAATTCAGATAAAAATCTGCCAGCAAGTGGCGATAAGCCGGATGGTAAAGTCCTTGCTGGTCACGGATCATCAGAATAGGTAAGAGCTCAGGAACCGCCGGATACAATCCCAATTCCAGTAAGGTTCTCGACGGCGCTTTATCAGGTTGGCTCTGCACATGCTGCACGCGCTGCAACTGCCAGCCAGTATCTGCCGCCAAGACAATCAGACGCTTCGCTTCCTCTACCGGCAAAATCAGGCTGAAGCGGCCTTCTGGCGCCAGCAGCATTGCGGCCGTTTGTAATAAACCGCTAAACGGCAGCTGATGATTGTGCCGGGCGAGTTGCTTTTGAGCATCCTGGCTGGTTAAAGCTGCAGTGAAATAAGGCGGATTTGAGATGATCTGCTGATAGCGACGCGGTGCCAAGTGGTCAGCGCTGCCCGGATAGGTTAAAATATCCCGTTCAATAACCCGGATCCGCGTGGACCAGGGGCTGGCCAGCGCATTCTGGCGGGCTTCCTCTGCAGCTGCACTATCGAGCTCCACCGCATCAATCTGTTGTGCCGGACCGGTGCGCTGCGCCAGCATCAGGCTCAAAATGCCGCTGCCACAGCCAATATCCAGACAATCACCGTTGTCGGGGACTGAAGACCAGGCACCCAGCAACAACGCGTCTGTGCTGACTTTCATCGCACAGTGCTGATGTGACACAAAAAATTGTTTACAACGAAAGCCTGTAGCCATAGCGCCCCGCGCAAAAGGTTGCAGTGTAACGGATGCCTCAGCTGTCAGTACAGCGTCGCTCCGCCTTAGTTAACCCAGAAGGTATTTGACAGTGACTGACCTGACGAGCACGGATGAGATCCTCCGTTTTGCTGATTTTGATCTGGACCCTGCGCTGGCGCGCGCTTTGACTGAAGCCGGTTTTGAAAAGCCGACCACCATTCAGCAAGAGGCGATCCCGGTGGGTCTGGAAGGCCGCGACATCCTCGCCAGTGCCCCGACCGGTACCGGTAAAACTCTGGCGTTCCTATTACCAGCGCTGCAGTATCTGATTGATTTCCCGCGCCGCGAGCCGGGGTTTGCCCGTGCTCTGATCATGACGCCAACGCGGGAACTGGCTTTTCAAATTTTTGAACAGCTGCAAATTCTGACCAAGCACAGCACGTTAAATTGTGGCGTGATCACCGGCGGCATTAATTACGGCAGCCACAAAGACACGCTGGAAAAGAATAACGACATTCTCGTGGCGACGCCTGGCCGACTCATCGAGTACATGAACGAAGAAAGCTTTCAGGCTGACGAAGTGGAAGTACTCATCCTCGACGAAGCCGACCGTATGCTCGACATGGGGTTTGTCGCGGAAATGGACCGGATTATTAGTGACGCCAGACGCCGCCGTCAGACCATGTTGTTCTCTGCCACACTGGAAGGCGTTGCCATCGAGCGTTTCGCCAAACGGGCATTAAAAGAACCGATTACGATTGAAGCAGAATCACCGCGCCGCGAAAAAGCCAAAATACAGCAGTGGATCCATCTGGCTGATGACGCCGACCATAAGCTGGCGTTGCTGACGCATTTGCTGCAGCAGCCGGAGATGACCAAAGTCATCGTCTTTATCAAAACCCGTGAACGCCTTGCCACGCTGGCCGGTCAGCTCGAATCAGCTGGCCTGAAAACCTGCTGGTTACAGGGTGAAATGCCGCAGGACAAGCGTCTGTTGGCGGTCTCCCGCTTCAGTAAAGGGCTGGTGCGTATTCTGCTGGCGACAGATGTCGCCGCACGCGGTCTGGATATTGACGATATCAGTCATGTCATCAACTTCGACATGCCACGTACCGCCGACGTGTACGTGCACCGCATTGGTCGTACCGGCCGCGCCGGCAAAAAAGGTATCGCGATTTCGCTGGTCGAAGCCCATGACATCGATATGGTCGGCAAAGTCGAGCGCTACACTGAAACGGTGTTAAAACGCCGGGTCATTGACAGCCTGCGGCCGAAGCACAAAGAAGCACGGCCTTCAACCAAAGCGAAAAAGCCAAAATCAGTGGCCAAGAAAAAAGCA
>Ga0209812_10001192_pt1 | contig 19183 bp, 17 predicted proteins | sample JI71714BDNA_FD_187502 | JGI IMG/M metagenome (GOLD analysis project Ga0209812, IMG submission 187502) | Wastewater effluent complex algal communities from Wisconsin, to seasonally profile nutrient transformation and Carbon sequestration -... | ecosystem: Engineered > WWTP > Effluent > Algae...
GGAACAACGGGCAATCAGCGGGCCGGTCAAGGAACCAGCCAAAGCCATTGGCCGCCAGCGCCGCACTGCTCTGCGGACTGGCGAACTTGCCGCTGGCGATCTCATTGCCCGCAGCCCGCCCGTAGACCTCGCGCACCTTGTCCTCGGGCACGCCGGGAAGGAAGATCGGCTGCGGCCCGCTCAAGCTTCGTCCTCCATATCGGAGGCCGATGCGGCCCGTGGAGAGATAAGCCGGGTGTACGCACCCTCATCGAAGTGCGAGCGCACCCGCCAGCTCTTCAGCGGCTCACCCCCCTCGCCCATCGGATCCTCGATGATCTCGCAGGTGAGGAAGTTGCCGCCCTTGTCCTTTTCGCCGAGCACGGCCGCGAGCCGGTTCCAGTCGTCGAAGAAGTATTCCTGCAGCAGCGGAATGACCTTGTCGCGCATCACCGCATCAACGTCAGCCTTGGTCTCGCAGCCGATGAAGAACGCATGACCTATGCGGTGATCGCGGTCGACGAGGTATTCGATCCGGCGGTTCATGGTGTTGAGCACATCGCCAAGCGGCAGCCCGGTCGAGTTCTCCGCAGCGATGAAGGCCGGGATCGACGTGTTAGGCGCCATTTCCTCGAACCGGAACCGCCGACGCAGAGCGGTATCGAGCAGCGCGATCGAGCGATCGGCCGTGTTCATGGTGCCGATGATGTGGAGGTTGGCAGGCACGCCGAACTCACGCTTCGAATAGGGCAGTCGCACCTTCAGCGCATTGCGCATACCGAGGCGCTTGTCGGGCTCGATGAGCGTGATGAGTTCGCCGAAAACCTTGGAGACATTGGCGCGGTTAATCTCGTCGATGATAAGGACATGGGGCAAAAGATCACCGCCCTCCGGACCAATCTCGCCATCGCCATCCGACGCACTGTTGAGCAGTCGTTCGAGGACCTGCAGATTAAGCCTTTTTCGCGGCAGCTCATAGATCGTGTCGAGGCTGAAGCGGGTGTCGGGGCTGAGCTCTCCCACCGGCACGCCGTCTGGATCGCTCCACAGCCAAGCCACCTTCCGGCGATGGGAGTAGCGGCCGTCCGGGCGCGGTGCATACTCGTAGTCACCCTCGACGATACCGATTGCCCGGAAGGCATTCAAACCCTTCGATGCAACGATAATGTCGCCGATCTTCAGCTGATTGCGAAAGCGGTCGGGGGACTTCACCATGCCCATCTGAGAGGTGATGCGTTCATCAGGGAGGCGGGCCTCCAATTCGCCGAAGATGGCGTCTCGATTGGCAAACCGCGGATCGCTCCAATCAACGTCCCTAAAGCCGAAGATTGCATAGCCCTGCTCAAGCGAGTCCTCGAAGACCCAGGCGCTGTGCGGATCGTTCGACTGACCCAGCGACATCTTGAATATGGCCCGATCATTGAGCGAGAGGCGCTCGGCGCCGCGCTTCACTCGAACCTGAGCTCTTTCGGCAAGCCGGGCGAAGACGCCGCTCTCGGGGCTGAGGTTGAAGCCGCCGGTTTCGCTTGTGCCGTCAGCTTCTGGCCTCAGTCCCTCAACAAATTCTTCGTAGCTGAAGCTTTGGTGGAAGGTGACCATTTCGATTTGCCGGGCGTCCACCAGTTCGCGGTAACGCAGCATCAAGGCATCGCGGCCTTCAACTGTGTCAGGATAGACAGCCGAGCCATCACATAGGCGAACCGCCTCGAGCGCGGTCCGGTAGGTCTTGCCGGTGCCGGGAGGACCGTAAAGGATGAGATTCGTTGGCTGCACAGCTGCCTCCTTGATTTCGTTCGCATCGCCAGCGGCGGAGCCATGAAGGCGCTCGCGCCACCCGGCATCTAGGAACCACTCAATGTCCTGCTCTTCGCCTTCGAGCAGGAAGCGGCGGAGCCGATCGGCGTATTGGTCTTCGCCAGGATCACGCAGTCGCCAGACCGCGTCGTTGTTGGTGTAGAAGAACCAGCGACGCGGTTCTTCCCACGCCGTCCAGTCGACGCCGACCCGGAGCCCATCATCGCTGACCGCCGTTATGGTGCCTTCGGCGCGAAACCGGTGCGCGGTGACGATCCCGCCGCCAGCATCGAAAGGCAGGTCGCGTGCTCGCGGAACGAAGTCCTTCAAGAAGATGCGATCGCCGACCTGCATCTCGCGGACACGGCGGTTGTTCGCGCTGCCGGTGTCAGTGAGCAAACTCCACTCTGCCATCTCGACGAAGCGCGGCAAGCCGTCCTCTTGCCCCCACAGCGAGGTGACCATCCAGACCGGCACCGGATCAAGTTCGCGGGGAGCATCCGGATTTCCGACCACCCAGATGAACCCCTGAACATCGAACATATCCTGCGGGTGCCAACCGAATTCCTTGTCGAGCAACCCAAACAGCGCCCGCATCAATTGCAGCCATTCGGCGAGATCCGCGTCGCGGAACTCGGTTTGCGGGAACAGCCTGCGGCCGAACAGCCGCCGACCCATCTCGTCGATCTTGGCGATCTTGAACCAGCTCGCCTGATCGGGGTGGAGTGTTGCCCAAACCGTGATCGGAATGGACAGCACCTCGCCCCGGCGCAGCCCTGCAATGCCAGCCTCACGCATAGCCTCGAGTTCACGCGCTGCAGCCGGAATGGCCTCGTCCAACGGAGCATCGCTTCGCGCGAGCAAGCCTAGCGCGGTGTAGAAGCGGTCACGCAGCGACGGATCGGCGTTCTGCACCTCGGACAGGGTTCGCCAGCTAAGCGGCAAGCCGGAACCACCCACAGAGAGCAGCCGGTAAAGGCTCTCTCCAACCGCGCGATCGTCATCCTGCCGTGCGATGATCGCTCTGGCCTGCTCGATAAGACCGTTCTTGTAGCCGCGTTCCACGTCCCAGTAGGCACCAGAAGCCGCGCGAAAATCGGTGAAGTCCGGCATCTGGCGAAGGAATGCATCGCGGGCGCGGCTGAGCTCGGGCCAATCGAGGACCACGAAACCCAGGCGCTCAAGCGCGGTCTTGCAATCCCCACCACCCGGAAGCCAGTCACTGCCGCGCCTCGCCAAGGCGTCACGCACGATCGCCTTGCTGGGATAGCGCTTACCGTCAAGCACAAGCCAGTATCTGGTCGGTTGCCCGAGTTGAAGGGCCGCAACGTACTGGGCGACATCGCCCACGGCATCGCATGCTGCCACCGCTTCAAGAACCGCCTCGCGGTCGAGTTCGCCGAACCTGCCCTCGGGACGAGCCTCGGATTCGCAGAAGCGGAAATAGGCCCGTGCAGCTGCGCGGCAGGCGGCGAGATTGGCGTAGAACGAACCGTTCAGATCAATTGCGCTCGGGTTGGGCCTTCCCGCCGCGTCGTCGGACCGTGAATAAGCCATCTCCGAAAGCATCGAAGCCCCGCCATCTCGATCAAATTGCTCGTCGAGACCATAAGCGGCATCAACCTTGCGCCCGTCCGAAAGCCACGTGGCGATGGACGTCGGCGCATATCCTTGCGCAATCAGCCAAGCCTTGAATTCAGCCTCTCTCACTCGTTTGTCCCTGTTGTTCTGCACATGACCCAATGTCGCACGGAGATACGACAGATTCGGTCATTGAAATGATAATGCTCGAAAAACCAAGCCGTTCAGGCGAGAAATTGCCTCACTGCTATCGATTCACCCCCAAATGCCATCTGATGCCATGGCAATCATTGTCCCCGCAGCCTCAGGTACCCGCCAAAGCCCGCGCGACGGCGACCATCGCCCATGTGTCGCGCGAACAGTAGGCCCTTAGTGCCTCCTCCAGCGCCTCTCGCCTCAGCGGGTCGCAGGTGGGATCGGCGGCCTCAAACCAAGCCGCCTGCGCATCGCCCCCATCTTTCACTTCAAGCGCACCGTAATTGAGCTCGGAGGCGATGGTCGGCAGCACCGCCTTGATCGACCAGCTGCCGCGCTGATCGCGGTGATACCAGTGGTTGCGGGCGACTGGCAGGAGATCGACCGTGGCCTCGGCCATGGCTTCGAGGCGGGGGGCGAGGTCTGGGAATGCCTTGGCCAGATCTCGCAGCACGCTGCGTTCGAAAGCGGCGTTGTAGGCGATGATCGTCGCAGCCTCAGGGATGTGCTCGACCAGCGCCTCAGCACAGGCACGGCGCGGGTCGGACCCATCACAGCTCAAAAACTCGAAATGCGTCATGCGCCCGCCGCGGCGTTCGAGGTGGAGCGAAAACTGGAACGGGATCTGCTGATACGGGCGGGTGCCGACCCAGCGCGGGACGGCCGGAGCGACAGTCTCGAAATCGATCCATGCGCGCGGCCAGCCCCATCCTGCCATCGCCTTGCGCGCCCCTTCGGCGTCGTGAAACGGGATGCCGTCACGGGTGGCGGCAAGGATGCGGGCGTGGCGGTCGTTCAGGTCGGATTCGGCCAGATCAAGCAGATCCTCGACCCCGCGCTCCAGCCAGCGCTTGCCTCCGCCATAGGGGAGCACAGTCACCGGCCATTCGGGCCCGCGCGGCAGATCACGGCTGCAATAGGCGGCGAATTCGCAGGCGAAGGGCGCGCTGCAATGATCGCCCATGTCGCGTTCGGGCTCGCCGCCGGACAACGTTGCGCGTGCCTCGGCCACCAGCGCCGGGCGGGTCGCAATGGTGCCTTCCAGCTCGCCGAGCAGGTCCGCATCGGTGAACAGCCCAGCATAGTCGCCTTCGCGGGACAGCACGAAACTGGTGTCGATATGACGGATGGCGGCGCGCTTCAGCTCGATCCCCGCCTCACGCATCACCCAGACCTGCGTGGCGAGATCGCCGCGGTGGTAGTCCTTGACCTTACCCGAGCTCTTGACCTCGGCCGCCGCCCAGCCCCCGCCTTCGAGCTTCTCCAGCACATCGACACGCACCAGCACGCCATCATGTTCGAAGGTCGCCTCGAAAATCGGGCCGGGATGCCCGCCGGTGATCAACACCGAGGTCTTGGCTAGCGCCTCGGAAAGCGATGGAGGATCGACCATCACACCGCTTGGATGGAGCGCGCAGGCTATCTCACCCACGGCATTGCCGGTGGCGAAGCGCGCCTCTGCACCCTCGTCCTGCTCGGCCAACTCCGGCCGGTGGGTCGCGAGCCACAACTTCTTGGGACACTGCTCGAAAGCGGTGATCTTCGATTTAGAGAGGCCGAAACGGCGGTTGAGTGTTTGCGCCATGCCGCGAATCCTACAGGCCCATTACGACAGAAATGGTCGTTCAATCCTCAATGACAGGATACATCGGCATCGCCCAGTCCTCATCCGGGTTGTCCATCATCAGGTCGAGGAACAACGGCAACAGGTGGCCGAGGATCGCCGCACCATCGCGCACCTGCGACCGGTTGGCGGCACTGTTCCAGGTCGCACCGCCGTGGAGCAGCTGGTTGCGCAGGACATAGAGGCGGTCAAACAGGATTGAGAGCACGACTGGGGTGTCGCCGGCCGCCAGTGCGGCATTGGCAGCGCGCTTGGCCGCCTCGAACGTGATATCCCACCCTGCTCCGCCCGGCAGCCCAGCATGGTGCTTCCAGAACGGCGCGAAGACATAGCGATTGTCTAGCAGGATGCGGATTTCCTGCGGGAAGCGCGCCCATAGCGCCTTGTAGAGCCGACCATCTCCATCCAGCCTCACGAGATCGCGGAAGAAACCATCAAAGCGTTGGCGCTCATTGGCAACGCCGGACCGACTTCCTGCCCACTCGTCGTTATCTAGCGCGCGCTCGAGATCCCCAGCATAAGCGGCGTTGAACCCGATCCACAGGTGGATGAAGCGTGTATCAAGATCCTCCTCCTCGCGATGGGCACGCAGCAGCCAACTGAGTGCGCGGTGCACGCGCAGAAGATGGCTCGTGGCAGCCGATCCGTGTGCTGGCGTTTCCGCAAAGCGATGATCCCGATGAGCGCGCCCGTGCCGCCTTTGCACCGCCCGCCGGCAGATTGGCAGCAGATTATTGCGACGCTGCTCTGGAGCTGGCCCAGTTTGCCGATCAACGGTCCGGGGGACACCTCGATGTTCTGCAAGAATGGGCCAGAACGGCAAACTCGAATGATGCGCGACGTCTGTCCTTCCTGCGCTATCTTGCCACTCGAACAAGGCCCGAAACAGTGCCAGTGCTAGCAAAGGCCGCTGATTGGCTGCCGCCAGAGGCTGAATTGCAGGCATCGCCTCTGCTCGACGGTTTGGATCAGACAGACCGTAATTCGACTTGCAGCGACCGAAAAGGCCGGACGCAGGAGGTTGCCGATGCTGACAGGGCCATCTTGTCGGATGATGCCCGGTAGCCTCCTGAACAGGGAGCGATAATCGTCCAGATGGCGGGCAATCAGGCAAAGATCAGTCAGGCAGCGCCGCCAGATCATGTAGTCTTCACGGGCGTCCGGCTCACTCCACGCCCGCAATCGCTCCACGAACGGGTCGAGGTTGTCTGCGTCCGGATTAATCGTCGATAGCTGATGCCACCAGCCCTCGTGGATGGCATGCGTGACGAAGTGTCGGGATTGGTCCGGCTTTATCCGTCCCAAGGTCTGGAATGTCGCCAGAGCCAGCAGGGTGAACCATGTTTCGTCGCTGTCATCGGTCAGGCTGGCAAAAGCAAAGCCTTCGGTTGGATAGACGCTTCGCTCGTAGGCAGGGATGAGCGTCTCGCGCTCGGCCTGCCACCATTCAGCAATCGCCAAGAGGACGGTTTCGGCGTCAGGCCTGAAATCGTCAGGAGTTGGCGGAGTGCGTTCAGAAAAGAGGGCGCAGCCCAGCTTGAGTAGCAACAGGTTGGTGTTTTCGCTCCTCCCCTGGCGCGCTCGCTCGGAATCGGTGCGAACTGGATCGTACGCGAACTCGCGCGAAAGGGCGTTTACTCTCAGGCTCAAGCTGATCTTGTCCTGCCCTATGGCTGGAGCACGGCAGACCGAGTTCGCAAACTCGCTCAGCGGATTGGCCTTGGCACGTTTGAACATGGAGTCGATGCAGGGCGAAACCTGCACAAGGCAGTCGAGAATCTAATCGGGGAGGACGCAGCCTTCGCTGGTGACGGTGACCTTCCTTTGCACATCATTACACTCGCCAAACACCGCGACATATTGAACGCCATTCTCTACGATGCTGACGGCGATGGATGGACCGCCGACGACCTCGACGAGGACAGGAGCGACGATGCCTGAGCCCCTTTCCCCCAACGCACCGGTCAGCCACCCTAAGCATGGCGCTGGACATGTCCTCGCCGACATGGGCGAATTCGCCCTCGTCCGCTTCGGAGCTGCGATTCAGCAAGTGCCGCGCGAGGAGCTGGCGAGCGTGCGATCGCTGGAACAAGCGCTTGCGACCGGCACGCTTGACCCCAGCAGCGATGCGCTTTTGCGAGCGAGCGCGTTAGCAATCCGATCAGTGAACGATCAATGGGGCGTGTTCTCCCGGTCACGTGTCCAACTGCTGCCGCACCAGCTCTGGGTCTGCCATAGAGTCAATCGTAGCTATCCCTTCCGTTGGCTCGTCGCTGACGATGTGGGACTTGGCAAGACGATTGAGGCCGGGCTTGTACTAATGCCTTTGGTCGCCCGAGCACAGGTGCGCCGCCTCCTGATCTTGGCCCCGGCTAAACTTGTGCCGCAGTGGCAGAAGCGCCTGCGGACCATGTTCGATATCCGACTGCAGGTTTATGACCGGGCCGTCGACACTGGGCAGGTCGACTTCTGGGATACGGCCAATATGGTCGTCGCATCGATCCATACTCTACGCCGGGAAATCGCCGAAGACCGTGAAGGCACAAGCCGGTTCCTCGCGGCTGATCCCTGGGACGCGGTAGTGGTGGACGAGGCGCACCACCTGAATGCCGACGAACGTACCGGTGAAACACTTTCATTCCAGCTGCTCCGCGCCATGGAAGAGCGGCGCCGGATTGGCTCTCTCTTGCTATTCACGGGTACCCCGCACCGGGGCAAAGATCATGGATTCCTGTCGCTACTAAGCCTTCTCGACCGCGACATCTTCGGCCCCGAACGCGATCCCGACGAACAACTGGCACGGTTGCCAGAGTACATGATCCGAAACAACAAGGCGACGGTCACAGATCTCAGTGGCAATCGCTTGTTCACACCGATCACGGTGGACTCGCGTGAATATGCCTTCAGCGCGGAGGAGCGGGCGTTCTATGACACGCTTAGCGCGTTTATCATTGATGGGCGCGCATATGCCTCCACGCTCGGGGCTCGCGCACAATCACAACGGATGCTGCTCCTCATCGCTCTGCAGAAGCTGGCGGCAAGCTCGATTGCGGCAATCCGCAGTGCCTTGGCCAAGCGGCGGGCAAGACTGTCCGAAATGGCGGAGTCGATGCGCCCGCCTGCCGCGATGATATCCGAATCGGACGAGGACGACACGCTCGATGACCGCGCGCGCGCGGACGAAGAAGCCTGGGGCAGGATGCTGGCCGAATTGATGGACGATGAAGTCGCGCGCCTCGACGAGCTGCTCGAACTGGCCGAGCCGATCCGACAGGAACGCAAAATCGACCGACTTGTTGAGCTGATCGAAAACGAACTTCCGCCAAGCGAACCCCTGCTGCTCTTCACCGAGTACAAGGCTACGCAGGCTATGGTGGTGGACGCGCTCCACTCTCGCTTCGGACATGGTTGCTGCGCCTTCATCAATGGGGACGAGCGGCTCGACGACCTCGCTCGCGAAGACGGCACACGGGGGCCAAAAAGCTGGGCACGCGATGCGGCGGCCGACGCGTTCAACGGCGGTAAAGTGCGTTTCCTGGTGTCAACCGAAGCGGCCGGCGAAGGGATCGACTTGCAGGAGCGCTGCGCCACGCTGATCCATGTCGACATGCCTTGGAACCCGATGCGCCTGCATCAGCGAGTTGGGCGATTGTCGCGCTATGGCCAAACCCGGCCTGTTCAGGTTTATATTCTGCGCAACCCCGACACGGTCGAAGCCCGCATTTGGGACCTGCTCAATACCAAGCTTGAACGCATTCAGCGTACGCTGGACGTGGCGATGGATGAGCGGGAAGACATCAGCCATCTGGTGATCGGCATGACGGGGCCTGGCGCCTTCGAACAGCTTTTTGCAGAGGGGCAAGCACGTCCGCGCGAAAGTCTTGATCAGTGGTTCAATCGCGAGAGTGCAACTATCGGCGGAGAGGATCTGGTCCGAAAAGTCAAATCTATGCTCGGCAACGTGGCTCGCTTCGACTTTGCTTCGGTTGGCCGCAATCTACCACAGGTCGATCTACCGGACCTCGAACGCTTCTTCATCATGACGATGGAACATCAAGGCCGTCGAGTGCTGCGCCGTGACGAAGGGTTCGAAGTGATTGCGCCCGAACCCTGGGTCGATGAAGACTATGCTATGCAGCCACGCTACAAGGGGTTGATGTTTGACCGTCATGCGAAGTTAGGCGCGTCGGAAGGACCGACACGTCTTCTGGGCGTTGGTCACGTGCTCTTTGATCGGGCTCTCAAAGAGGGAGAACGAACCGAAGCATGCCTCGCCACTTGCGCTCGACTAGACCGGCCCCTGTTGATTGCGTCAGTCGAAGATCAGGTCACTGGCCAGGATCAGTCGATCACGCGGATCGTCATCGCAGCCTTCAAGGATGAGGCGGGGACAATCCAAGTGCTCCGCGATTGGGAGCTGTTAAAGCTGCTCAATAACCTGGGGCGAAGTGACACAACAGACTTGCTGAACTTGAAGGCGCTGTGGGGGTCGCGCTCGCGCGCCGGTGGCCCAGCGCTCTCTTCCTCCTTGCGTTGTTCGCGCAGAACCCGTTCCGCTTCTTCGACGGTTCGCTCGACCGAGCGCTCGATCTCTTCGCGTAACCTTTCCGCTTCCTGCTCGGCATCGGTGCGCTCCGCATCGACGGGCTTTTCAGACCGCTGCGGCTGCTTGTCCGGACCGCTCTCATCACCTGCCTTCATCAGCATCTCTGCGGCTTCCTCGGGCGTTGGAACATAGTCTGCCGCCCGCATGTCCGTGACACGCACGAAGCCTGGCGCGCGCGCTTTGTAGTCCTTCCAGCTGAGCTCGATCCGGGCTGCCGGAAATCCGTCCGGGAACTTCACAAAGCCGTGCATCGATGGAAGGTTGGAAATGTCGTCAGGGAAGACGAGTTCGGCCACCTGAGTGCGCGGTGTGATCGTCGAAGCGTCCCGGTTGCTGTTGTACCCATAGGAATAGGCCTCATCCATCTGCCTGACTTCGCGCCGGCCAATGAATTCCGAGCAGCGTTGGGCCGTCGCCGGATCGGCCAGTTTGAGGATCAGTTTGGTGCCTGCGAGAGAGGTGAGATGCGTCGCGCCATTCTCTCCGTAAGTGTCCTGCAATGCACCGAAGGAATGCATTCCCAGAATGAAGGCACCGCCGACCCCTCTGGCAGTCTGAAGACCATTCTCGATGGCGGGCAGGCGATGGAGCGCATGGACCTCATCGATGAGAAACCACGTGCGCAGATTGCGGGTCCGGCCCATGCGAAACAGGGCGTTGACGGCAATGTCCATCCACAGGGTCAGCAAAGGCCGATTGAGGACAAGGTCAGGGTGGGTCGAGGTGATGAAAAGGATCGACCCTTCCTTCACATCCTCGGTCATCCACTTGTTGATCGAGAACCCCGGTTGACCCTTGCGTGGCTCGGGCAAGAAGCGGAATACGTTGGCGTTCGCATTGAAGGTTGCCCGGATCGCTTCAGCCATCTTTGCGGCTGATGGCGACATCAACGGAGCTGCGATCGTTCCCTCGAGATAGCGGCTGATCGTCTTGAGGTCGGCGTGCATCAGAAAGTAGGCAAGGCCGCCGTTCGAACGGATGCCGAGCCTGATCATCTTCATGCACATTTCGACAAAGATTGTGCGGGCCGATTTCTGCCAGAAATCATCGTCCGCATTGCGGCCGCTCGGGACCAGTGCGCTGGCGGCGCTCATGAACTCGGCATAGTTGTCGCAATCGTTGAAGATCGACCAGGGCTGGCAACGCTGATCCATCGGGTTGAGAATGAAGTCGGTGGTCTCGTCGTAGAAGCTCTCGACGAAGGTCCCGGTGAGGTCGAAGATGACACAGCGGTGGCCCCGCGCCCTCGCCTGTGTGACGATCTTCTTGAGCTCGGTTGTCTTGCCTGCACCGGTGGTGCCGATGAACATCGCGTGGCTCTGTTCAAGGCGCCAGGGGAAGGGGACACCAGCGAGCCTATAGGGCTGATGCAGCCCGCGCCTCGTGCGGCTCTTGAGGTCCTCCTTGAGAACCGCGTCAGGGTCCTCCGCTGGCATGCGAGCAAGGCATTCCTTCTGGTGCTCGTTCCAGTTGTAATGTTTGATCGCCGCAACGAGCACATCACGCTCAACCTTGACCGCACCGCGCTCATGACGTTCGGTCAGAATTTCTGACCCGCGGCGCCGCGAATAGTCAAAGAACCAGATCGTCAGCGGAACGCAAATGAAGACCGAACCAAGCATGGCCGAGACAGTCACCTGAATGGCCTTTCCCCACGCCGCCATTACGGCGGGATGAAAGGGCACCAGATGCATCCGGCCCTGCACCATATCGCCCGATGGGAGGGTCAAGTTGACGGACTTCATGGGGTTCAGTCCGATCCAGTTCCAGAACTCTGCAAGGACCCGCATCAGAACAAGGGTCACCTCATGGTCCTTGAAGGTGATCGCAACGAGCAGGGACAGCAGACAGACCGTTGTTCCGGCCCAAGTGTAAAGAGGGATGCGAACCCCTGCCCAGGTCATCAGAATCTGATGGTGAAACAGCTGTGATCCGCGAGTGAAATTGCCCGCGTTTCGCTTCACTTTTCCGCGCGCGGAATCATGCGTCAGCGTGACGGCTTTCTTGCTGAAACGGATGTCCTCACGCATGGTATTCACGCACGTTGCGCAGAGCCATGTCGATGAGCTCGTTGACGTCCTCAGGGTATTGCCGTTCAACCAAAAGCGACAGCGCGAGCTGGGTATGCTCGAGGATCGTCAGAGCGCGTTCGGCATTGAGCGCGATGCCAAGGTTGAGGAGAGGAAGGCCGACGGCAATCGAAGCACGGATCGCTTCAGCGCGCGAAACGCCTTTGGTAGCAGCAAATGTGTCGAGCTCGCGCAGCACCTCTTCGGAGAGGCCGATGCCGATGCCTTTGAAGACTTTACCCATGCAAACCTCACAAGGTTATGCATGGCTTGGATACCGCAGGCGCATTTATACCGTAGCCGAAACGCCGTGAAAAGCGCTTTGCAGCCCGAAACTTGTTGCGGCGCTATGCGATTGTTTTAGCGTGCTTTTGGCGCTCTTGATCAGCTTCCGAAACATGTTTCACCGAGCCCTAGCCCCGCCAATCGACACCTAACATCCTGCAATCAAACGCGATTCAGTCCGAAACGCCTTACGGTAAAACCGTGTTCGGTGTGCTATTTCAGGGACTTGGCGGCTATGTGCTGAGATCTCGGGTTTGGTGGGAGTCGCATGTCAGGGGTGGCCTTCCCGAAGGAAGCCAGGCCGAAGGCCGGCGCGCGATGAAAGCGAAGATTACGTTGCTTGCCAAAGCCGCGGCACGGTGCCTCTGGCAACTTCAGAGGTCTGGCGTCGTCTCGGTTGTCCGGCAGGGCGCAGAAGCATCAGGCAAAAAAACGTCTCGATCTGGCTCTACAGATGGTTCATCATCTGAGAGGCAAACGAGACGCAAAGGACAGGCCCTATGGTGTCAAAGGTTGAACGCGAGCGCGCTGCTCTGGAAGCCGCTGAAAAGGAGCTGGCGGAGCGCAAAAAGAAGCTCGCGGAACTCGAACAGGAAGAGGCGGAAAAGCAGCTCGCCAGACTGGTGCGAAAGGTAGGGCAGGATCGTGCAATCCAGCTCCTCGAGCTCGCCGTGAAAGTGAAGCCCAAAGCAGCGGTTGATGCTCTGACAAAGCTGGTGTGACGAGGGCGTAAGCACAGGGGCCATTGGGTGCGGATTACCGCACCCGTGAGGCTCAGTATTCGTCGTCCATCTTCCCGGCTGCGGTGTAGACGATGTCGTCGATCAGATGCAGCGGAAGCTCACCGTAGTCCCCTTCCTCGATCAGCAGATACGAACCGTCTCCGGCCCGGACCACATGGACATCGAAGAAGGTGTGATAAGAGCGCCGTTCCGCCTGCATGATCTTCTCATCGAGTGCGATGATGTCGGTATCGATCTGACGGATCGTGGCGGTATCAGCTTCATAGGCTTCTGCGGTGTAGCACATCGTTGCCTCCTGTCGTTGGCGGCTCGTCCGCCATGCCATGAAACAGCGCTCCGGATGTGCTCGGGTCACCGGAGCGAAGCGGAGGCTTGACCGCAAACTGGTCGAGTGGTGCGGAAGTCCGCTTGCGGACTTCCCGGTCGGCCTGTTTGTGGTTGACCCGGGCATGGCCGGAGTGCTCATGGCGATGGTGGTGGACGGGCCATCGGCAGGAGGCTGAAGTCGGATTTGCACCGTGCTTTGGGAGCGTCTCCGTCCTCGCGCAGAGCGCTGGTTCCATGGCATGAGAAAAGGGCACCGCGGCTTGAGGCCGGGCACCCTTTCCCCTTGCCGAACGAACGGGAGGCTGTTCGTCGATCGACCTCAATCTGGTTGGCGCTGGGTATTCGGAAACGGAAGCGAATTGCACCCTTCAGCGGATGCGCAATGCTCGTCCTGAGAGCGCGCTCACGACGCCCATTCCATTGTTGGAAACTGTTCGCCGCAATCGGTGCAGGCAAGGATTGAGAGGCTTTCGAAGACGGTCTCGATCTGGGCACTGCGAAAGGCTTCAGCGGTATGGTGATCGCTAAGCAGGGCACGTAGCGCATCCAGCGGGATTTCACCCTCTGGACCGCCACCCTGCCCCAGCGCCCGCACAACCTTGGCGGCAAGTTCTGATGGCAGCAGGATGTCGCGCGCAAGGGCGATGTGCTCGGAGACCATGATGGTGATTGGCGAGGGTCCGCCTGGGCAGTGGACACGCAGCGTTCGCCCGAGAAACTGCGCCTCCTCGACGATCGCAATCACCTCGGCGCGCCAGTCAAAACAGGCGGCAAAGCTTGCAAGGGAAAGAGAGTTCGCGTTGACCTCGAAGTTGAGCGGTGCAGCCGAGAATTCGTGGCTGTCGGTTTCGATGTCGGCATCGCTCGCGTGCAGCCGCCGCATCAAGCTTGCGAGCTCGAGAGCGGAGATTTCCGCTGGTTCGGAATGAAGCCGAGTGTTCGTGTCCTTGACCCTGAATGTGACGAGCATCTTTGCCTCCTGCTGCTGCTCGCCCTTCCGTTTTCCCCCTCCTCTTTCAGGGGGTGAGAGCCGGACCCTGAGCGGTCCAGTCAAAGGCTGCGACACCTGCCCGACCGCAGGGTCAGGTCGTGGAAACTAGCGGTTCATCTGGGCACCGCCGCTGCTGGCTGATCGGCACGCTGAAGAGGGCCTGCAAGGTGCGTATGCACCGATGCAGAGTTGGGCTCTTCGCACCGATCTCGGGCCGTCAGATCGGCGCTCAGCATCACGCGCCGGCGGGCTTCCTCCTCAACGGGCAAGGGGGGTTCGATGCCCCCTGAGCCCGTGCTCCCAAAGAAGAAGAATGGAAGGCCCCGGCCTCAGCCGGAGCCTTCCATAAAGCGCTCATGCGAGGCTGCGTGCGCCTGGCTTGCGCTGATCACTGATGCGCCGGATGTGGAGCGGCACGCCCGCCTGGCGGAGGCGCTGTGCCAGGTTGGACTGGATGCCGGACCCTTCACCTATAATCGCCTCGACCGGACCGAGCTTCACGATGTTCTCATTGCGCAAGAACGGGGCACGGTTTCCGTGGCGGCGATCGGGCATGAAGAGGATGGTTTGCACCCCGTTCCGCTGTGCCCAGGCATTTGCCATGGCATCGACACCCTTGCGCATTCCAGTTGTGCCCAGAACCATCGTCGGGATGCGGGCCTTGATGTCATCGAGGATCTCCCAGATCATCTCGAAGTCGTGCCAATCCTGCTGTCCGCCCGAGACGATCACCAGCGGGCCATCGGGCTGGAACTGTGCCCGACGATCCCTTGCCCGAGCGGCAAGGTAGTCCTGCGCCTGGACCTGCGAAGCAGTCACACCATTCTTGCTGACCTGTGACCCGCGCGTGGCCGTGAACACCCGGCCTGTCTCGACCCGGTAGACGTCGGCAGCATGGTCCCGCATTGCCTCGAGCGCTTCGCGGCAGCCTTGCAGCGTCTGGCAGAGCGCTTGTGTCTCCTCGAGCTCCACGGCGTAGATTTCCGAAGGATCAAAGTGGCGAGCGAGCTCACCCAGCTTCTTGGCGGCATCGTCTTCGCGTCCCTCGGCCAGACGGGCGGTCATGTGAAACGAGTTGACCATCCCCCAGGCGAGCTGCTGCGCGAACTCCTCCATGCGCGTGTCCTTGAGGACATCGAAGATCGTTCCGATGGCCATCTCGACGGCGCGGCGCGCCATATCGGGATCCGGCATTTCCGCTGCGATCGGTTCATCGATGATGCTGAGCTTGGCAAGATCGCTGTGCTCGACAAAGGCACCGTCGTAGGATTCGACGATACCGTCACGGTTGTCCGCGAGCTCAATGCGTGCATTGGCGAGATCAGCGAAGCTGTTGAATTTCTGCATGGGTAGCCTCCGATTGTTGAAATCGTCCCCACATCGGGAACGGCCGAAAACCCATCGGTCGGGAGGCGTGCAGTCAGGGACGGCGAGCCCTGCTCGCCGCCGCCCCTGCGGGCGTGGGGGTGCCGATTTTCTGCGCGCGTTCCGCAAGCGCAGCGCAGCAGGCACGCGTGCGGAAAATTGGGGGAACCGCGATCCTTGACGAGCGCCGGAGACCGATATGTTTCGGCAGGTGTTCCTGTGTGTGGAAGAGACGTTCCCGCCCCCGAGCAAGAGAGACGAAGGCAGGACCGGTCAGGCGCCCCGGCGCCACGCCGGGCCGCCCCTTCGGCCCTGCGCAGGGGTTACAGCGGGAACACCGCCATTCCATTGTGCGCGGATGCGGTGGCAAAGCCGATCGGCCTGAGCAGCCAGCGCTGGTGGATTGCTCTAACCGGCGGTCCCATTGGTATGAGAATATCCCGAGGTGGGATGCAGTTTCCCCGGACTTTTCAACTTGAAGTCGGCGTGCCGACGGTTGTCACCATTAGCCGATGCGATTAAAACGATGATCGCTCCCGGCAGGAGCATGACGCCCGTCTCCAAGCCAAGCTGTTGATCAGCACTGCCGCGATATCTCATCATGCCTTGCAACATGTTGTTCGGGCTTGAGTGCTGGTGGTTGACGGGCGACGCTACATTTCAAGCCGCGGAGAACAATCATGTCGATTGCTAACGTGCGGCCGTCCAATCTGGCCAACATCAAGCGCCTCGCGAACCAACTGAAAAAACGAGACGGCATTCCTCACCGACGGGCCCTCGACTTGGCCGCGCGCAGTGCGGGCTTTGACCGATATGAACATGCCCGCACTTCCATAGGTGATAGATCGGCCCGTGTGTTCCTGACCGGGTACTGGGAAGACCAGGAGACTTTCGAGCGCGGTCGGGAGTCTCTGCCCGTCACTTTGTCGCGTCCGCTATTGGATCTGGTGTCAAAAGCGCAGCTCAAGCTTGTCGGCGGCCTCAAATCCATGCGCGTGGCTGCATCTGACCACCTCGTGAAGGACATGGTGGGGCCCTCGCGCGAGTATACTCGCGATAGTTTGTGCAAGGCGGCACGTGCTCTACGGTTCATGGAGATGACGGGCCTGAGGCCATGCGACTATCTCGAAGCTAGCCGCGCGATGGCTGATCTCGATGAGGAATTGCCCGGCAACGACCATTCCAGCTATTGGAAGCTGCCGGCCAGCGGACAGTTCATACTCATCGACGAGCCCTACTCCGGACCGAGCGTGAGCGATGAACGGGCAGCGTGGGCAAAGCGGAATGGTTGGGATCTCGCCGCTGCAGACTGGCCTGGTCTGTACTTTCCGTATCGCTGCACCCTCTTCGTCGCTTCCAAGCGTACTGAGGACTTCGATTTCCATACCTTGGTGAGGACCATCAACGCACTGCCCGCTCCAGAAACACCAGAGCACTGGGCCGGGTCATCGATGCCCAATCACGACGTCTTTATCTCGCCGCAAGCGGCAACGCCGCAAGACAAGCGCCGTGCAAAGGCAAAGGGCACCATCGTTGCGCGTCCCTCCCGGCAAACGCTCCCCTATCACCGCGACATGATCGGATACGATCGCAAGCCGAATGGCAGCATGACGCTGGTTCAGCATCAGCTGGCAGGACGTTTGCTGCGGGCGATCCTGCAATCGAACAGCAAGCCCGGAGCGGTGAACTGGCGCGTCGACAAGCTCATGTGCGTACTCGTCGATTGGCTCTACGCCGACGTGCCGCATCAACAACTGAACGCCCTGGATGACCCCATCGACCTCTATTATGGCGACATGTCTCCAGACGATCCGCTGTTCAGCCGTGCCAACTCGCGTAGCGGTGTGGAAAGCCTCCTGATCGAGCTGAAGGTGCTTCTCGAAGGCTCCTATCCCCAATGCGCTCCTCTGCGGAAGCTTACCGGAAGAATCGACACCGCCTTGAAAATCACGCGATCGGGCGCAGGACCGAACGCCTGAAATCTCGGGCACCAGTCAGGGTTGGGTCGTTGCGTGCCGAGACGGCGGCATATGCCGCCGACGAGCGCGCGGCGACCCAACGCGTCAGCGATCGTTACCCGAAGGGCCGAGACCCGTCCGCGACTCGGTGCAGCGCGGCGCCAGCGCAGCCCTTGCGAAGCCGGGGCAGCCGCGCGCCGGGCGGCATAGAGCGCGGTCCCGGCCAGAGGTCGGGAGACGTCACCGGCTGTTCCATGACAGCGGGCTTCCGTGTCCGGTGGGAGAAAACTCAATCGGTCCGTTCTCCAGAGCACCAAGTTCTAGCCAGCGGTGCGCCGCGCCGCTGCAGCTTCCTCGCCTGAGGGGCGCCCTTCGCCAGCATTTATGCGCGCCTTGGCAGCTTCCCAGTAGTACTGGAAGAATGCCTGGATCAGCGGCAGCCGGACCGAGTACGTGTCATCGGTTGCAAAGCCGATGTCGAACCGGATGACGGGCGCAAATGGGAAGCTTCGGTTGGTGGCTTCGATCTCGGGGTTGGTCGTGAAGGCGAGCGACTTCTCGATGACCTTCGCTCGCAAGGCCTCATAGATCGGTTCGATGCCCTCTTCCCAGTCGGCATCTTCGATCGCCTTGGTCAGGAAATGGCGCGTTTCGCGCTGCGAGGTCCATGCTCTGTCAGGCAGGGAACGGATGGTGGCTATGATGGCCCGTCGCTGGGCTTCCTGCACAGTTCGAGAGAAGTCTTGCCAATCGTCCCAGATGGCATCGTCGTCGTGTCTGTGGCCTTTGCCTGACCCCAGATACTCTGCGAGCGCCTGTCGGACGATTCCGGATTGATCGGTCCGCTGGGATTGGGCCGCGTCATTCAGCTCCTGCTCGAGCTGCTCATCGAGAGCTACCTCAAAGAGTGCCATTGCATCGTGCTCCTCAGCTGCAATGTGCAGGATTATTGCGCCTTTCGGTTTCAGCGCAATGCGTCGTGTTGCTCAGTTCACGCGCCTTGACGATCAGGTCGACGGTGCATTTGCGCAGCACGCTTGACAGTTAGTGTTCTTATAATGTTCTACCGCAGGCATGAGCAGCAAACGCCTTGATACCCTGGCCGATCTGGTTCGCCATGGACTCAACGCGCAGGTAGAATGTCTCGGCTGCCGCCGCGTCGTGATCGTTCCGGCAGCCAAACTGCGAGACCGATGCTTTGCCAAATCCATCCCGATGAAGCTGGAGATCGTCGCGCGGCACTTGCGCTGCAGCTGCGGTCACCGGGGAACGAAGCTGGACGCCACCGGTGTCCAGCTGTCGCCCCCCTGAAAGGGCTCGGGCGACGCCTGCGCGCCGCCCTGCCGGTCAGAGGAACTCGACGTTCTCGGCGATGATCTCGCAGCCGTAGCGGTCGTTGCCTTCAGCGTCCTGCCAGCGCGAGTAGTGGATGCGGCCCGTCACGGCGAGCTGGTCACCCTTGGCCTTGTGCTGGCGCAGCGGGAGCCCGAGGCCGTTGAAGACCGTGATCTTGTGGAACTCGGCATCCTTGACCGGGTAGCCGGTTTCCGGATCCTTCTGGACCTTGCCGTCGCGGATGACCGGGCGTTCGGTCACGAGGATCAGTTCGGTGATGCGGGTGTCGCTGCGGTCGCGGGCAACGGGATCCTTGGCGAGACGGCCGACG
>Ga0209812_10001194_pt1 | contig 19136 bp, 18 predicted proteins | sample JI71714BDNA_FD_187502 | JGI IMG/M metagenome (GOLD analysis project Ga0209812, IMG submission 187502) | Wastewater effluent complex algal communities from Wisconsin, to seasonally profile nutrient transformation and Carbon sequestration -... | ecosystem: Engineered > WWTP > Effluent > Algae...
AGAATTGCATTTTGTCCTGCCTATTGTTCAATTTGGGAAAATTACGCTCATGCCTCAACCCGACCGTGCGCGTACGCAAGACATCGCGGCCCTTTACCACGACCAAGCTTTACCTCCTCATCACCAATACCTATGTGCCTATTTGTGGTTGCAGCGAAGTCAGAATGCCCTCGTGTACCTAGGTACCCACGGGACTCAAGAGTGGCTCGATGGAAAAGAAACCGGGCTTTCGGGCTCCGATAGCCCAGAAGTCATGGCAGGGGATTTGCCAATCTTTTACCTATACAATATGGACGTGGTAGGCGAGGGCCTCCAAGCGAAACGACGAGGTGGTGCCACTATCCTCGATCACCTAACCCCCGCCCTAGGAGAAGCAGGCTTATCCCCGAACTTGAAAGTACTCCGGGACTTAATCAAACAATGGGAAGCCACTCGGGCCCTCAATCCGGATGGGACCGAGGCAATCCTTACCAAAATCGAGGCAACGGCTTCACGCCTCGGAATCAAAAAGGATCTGGAGAAAAACGGTTGGAAATCGACACTTACGCGTCAAAAACAATCCCCAACCCACGTCAAAAAGATGGTCGAAGCTCTTCAGCATTATATCGAAGATATCCAAGCCCAAACTACGCCTTTTGGTTTACATACCTATGGGATCTCCCCCTCAGGTCAAATGTTGGACAACTTTGCCTCCACCATGGCAAAAGTAAACGGAATAGCCCGTAAACCCGAATTCATGGAGAATCTGGCCAAAGCCGGGCAAGAAGAGTTGAAAGGGCTTGTCCATGGTCTTAATGGAAGGTATATTCCAGCTCAAGTGGGGAACGACCCGGTTCGAAATCCACAGGCCATCCCGACGGGAAAAAATTTCTACACCTTTGACCCGCGCACTGTCCCACTCCCGTATGCGGATTCAGTAGGGCGTATTTTGGCGGAATCACTCATCCAAAATATCAAAAAAGAAAAAGGGATTATCCCCAAAAAACTTGCGTTCGAGATTTGGAGTGTCGAAACCGTTCGCCACCAAGGCATGCAGGAGGCTCAAATCCTAGGACTACTCGGGGTCAAAATAAAACGGGATAAAATGGGCCGAACCGATGGGCTTGAATTGATACCCCGTGGTGAGCTTGGTCGCCCGCGCGTGGATGTCGTCATGAGCACCACAGGGTTGTATCGAGATACTTTCCCTATGATGATGGAATTGCTCGATCAGGCGTTTCGTTTGGCGGCCACCTCCCCAGAGGCTGATAACCCGGTTCGTCAACACAGTGAAAAACTAAGAAATGAACTGATTCAGCAAGGAATGGATACCACACAAGCGAGGATTCGAAGCCAAGTCCGAATTTTTGCCGAACCTTCAGGTACGTATGGCAACAAAATTTCGGATGCCACTTACGCGAGTGGAACGTGGGATAAGGAAAGTCAACTGGCCGAATTGCACATCAACCGCATGAGCCATGGGTATGGGGGTGGTTTTTGGGGAGAAAGCATGGCAACGGAATACAAAGCGGCCCTCCGTGGCATTCAGCGCATTGTGCACAGCCGAAGTAGCTCACTCTACCGAAGTTTGGATAGCGATGGTTTTTTTGGGTACACGGGTGGAATCGCCCTCGGAGTTCGGCATGTCGATCAGTCAAAACCAGGACCGGATATCTATGTCGCTGATTTAGGAAGTCCCGGTGCCGAGAAATACCAATCCCTTGAACGATTCATGGGAGCGGAGCTGCAATCCCGGTATTTTAATCCGACCTACATCCAAGCCTTAACCCAAGAAGGCTACTCCGGAGCACGGCATGTCGTTCAGGCGATCGATATTTTGTGGGGCTGGCAGGTTGTGTATCCTGAGGTGGTGAATGCTGAAAAATGGCAAGAATTCTATGAAATTTGGCTAAAAGACCGATATCAACTTCAAACCGATTCGTTCTTTGAAAAGCATAGCCCCCATGCCAAAGAGTCCATAACCGCGCGGATGCTGGAAGCGATCCGGAAAAAATACTGGCAACCCACACAGGAAGTCCAAGAGGATTTAGCCAATAGCCACATCCAGTCGGTCTTGAAACACGGCGTATCCTGTGGCCATACCACATGTGATCACCCTGAGTTGCATCAGTTTATCAAAGGTATTGCCAAAACTTCTGGAAAAATCAAGCCCACTGCACTGACAGCTTGGACCCAAACGGTGGAGGCCGCCACAGGCCAATCTCTCGAAAAGGCGCTCGCATCTCGCCTTTCTGAAAAGAAAAGCTGGCATAGCGCTGCTGCGAACGCTTCGGAAAAATCAACCGGGCCTTCGTCCTCCCAATCCACCACCAAGGCACAAACGCCAACCAAAATACCCGTGGCTGGCTATACCATGACAGAAGAAAAAGTAGTGAATCCAACGGAGTCAAACGATGAAAAACAGCAACCTCAAGAACCTTTGGGGCTCTTTTTTACGCTTTTAGGGATTCAGGTTGGTTGTATTTTGGTGGGTGGACTCAGCCGTTTGAAGTACGCCAAAAAATGATCAACTCTGTACATTTAGAAATTAATTTCTAAAAATTGGGGAAATTACTTTTATTAGATGAATCAAAGAATTAATTTGGTAAATCAATGTAACCTAGACCCCAATGGATTATGTGCTTAGCGATTCCCGGACAGATTAAATCGATTGAATACCAATACAATGGTATGGTCAAGATGGCCAAAATCCTCTTTGGAGGCATTACAAAAGAAGCTAGCTTGGATATGGTTCCCCACGCCCAAATCGGGGATTATGTCTTGGTACACGTTGGCGTGGCGATCAGTGTGATCGATGAAGAAGAGGCGCTCAAAACACTATCTTATTTGGAGGAAATTGGCGAATTGGATGAGTTGGTTGAATCCGCACAAATTGATCGTCACGGTTTATGAAATTCCTTTTCGAATACCGAAACCCTGAGAAGGTAGCGCAATACCTGGATGAAATCACCAAAACGGTGACGCGTCCTTGGAAAATCATGGAGCTTTGTGGTGGACAAACGCATAGTTTGGTCAAAAATGGGTTGTTAGCACTCTTGCCTCCCTCCATTCAAATGGTGCATGGCCCCGGTTGTCCGGTTTGTGTCACGCCATTGCACTTGATCGACAAAGCGGTCTATTTAGCTAAAGAAAAAAAAGTAATCTTATGCTCTTTTGGGGACATGATCCGCGTGCCAGGCTCTCAAGGAAGTTTACTGGAAGCAAAAGCCACAGGGGCCGATGTACGCATCTTGTACTCGCCTTTGGAGGCGGTTAAATTAGCCCAACAAAATCCCGACCGAGAGGTGGTGTTCTTTGCGGTCGGTTTTGAAACCACCGCCCCAGCCAACGCGCTCTCGGTATTGCACGCCCGGCAAATAGGACTGACAAATTATTCTATTTTGGCTTCCCATGTTCTCGTTCCGCCGGCCATCGATGCCGTCATGGCCGATGAAGCCTCCCAAATTCAAGGCATTTTAGCCGCAGGACATGTGTGCACCATCATGGGAGTCGGTGAATACGATGAACTTGCCAAACGACATCAAATACCCATCGTGGTTACTGGATTTGAACCGGTTGATCTCCTCCAAGGCATTCTGATGACGATCAGGCAACTTGAAGCGGGTCAGGCCTTCGTCGAAAATCAATACAGTCGGGTAGTCCACGCTGAGGGCAATCCAGAGGCTCGACGGGCCATAGAGGAGGTATTTGTTGTCTCCGACCGTGAGTGGCGAGGCATTGGTACGATTCCACAAAGTGGCTGGGAGGTCAAACCAAATTTAGCTTCATTTGATGCAACCGCCAAGTTTGACGTGCAGATCCCCCAAGCCCCTGAATGTGCCGATTGTATCGCTGGGCTAGTCCTGAAAGGCATCAAGAAACCGGTTGAGTGCAGCCAATTCGGCAAAAAATGCACACCCGAAAATCCTCTTGGCGCTCCCATGGTTTCCTCTGAAGGCGCTTGTGCGGCCTACTATCACTTTGCCGATTTGGCCTAGGTTTGTTGTTTTGACTTTATTTCTCTTTATCGATTTGACTTATGCAAATAGCTTGCCCTATGCCCCAATTGGACTTCGATGTGATCACCCTTGGGCATGGTAGTGGAGGTATCCTCACCAATAAATTGTTGGAATCGGGCGTTTTTAATGTGCTGAAAAATCCTTGGCTCGATACACACCACGATGGTGCCGTCCTTGACCTACAAGGTCCACTGGCCTTTTCTACCGATAGCTTTGTCGTCTCACCTATTTTTTTTCCCGGTGGAAATATCGGCGACCTCGCCGTGAACGGTACCGTCAATGACCTTAGCATGTGCGGGGCTATACCAAAATTTCTTTCCTTAAGTTTTATTATTGAGGAAGGTTTGACCATGGCGGCCTTCTGGGAAATTTTGGTCAGTATTAAAAATGCAGCAGATCAGGCCGGCGTATTCATCGTGACGGGCGATACGAAAGTCGTGGAAAAAGGAAAAGGGGACCAAATTTTCATCAATACCTCGGGGATAGGCCAAATGCATCCCAACGCCCAAATTTCTGCAAACCGGATTCGTGTAGGGGACAAATTAATCCTTTCCAATCCCATCGCCTCTCATGGTATGGCCATTATGTCGGTACGAGAAGGACTGGAGTTTGAATCGGATATTGTGAGCGATACCTGTGGGCTCAATCATGTAATTCATGGGCTATTGGATCAGTTTGGTTCGGATATCCGGCTACTGCGCGATCCAACACGAGGCGGTGTCGCGACTGTTCTGAATGAAATAGCCCGGGATATTTCCCTGGGGATCGATATTGATCAAAAAGCTATTCCCGTTTTGGAGGAGGTAGCTGGGGCCTGTGAACTACTTGGGTTAGATCCTCTGTATGTAGCCAATGAAGGGGTATTTATGGCGTTTGTAGCGCCGGAGTCTGCCGACGAAATGGTTGATTTTTTACGCAAACAACCCCTTTGCCAAGCGGCCTCAATCATGGGTACCGTCGTCCAAGAACACCCCCGACAAGTTATTCTGACGAGTACAATAGGTGGAAAACGTGTCGTCAATATGCTCGTAGGGGAACAGTTACCGCGAATCTGTTGAGTAAAAGACTATGAATGATGCATCGTTTACCGCTTCCTGTGCCGGGCTTCCTCCCATAGTCTCGGCTGGTCGATTGTTTAAAGGAGATCAAGGCAACCCGCTTCTCGCGCCAAGAGGCGTTTTTATAACCCAAGGGAAATTGATTGTATCGGATACAGGACAAAATAGGGTATTCATTTGGGATACGCTTCCAACAGACCTGTACTGCCCACCGGATGTCGTCTTAGGTCAGTTGGATACGCAGCATACCGGACGAAATTCAGGAACCGGTGTTTCTGCCCAAACATTACAGTATCCCTCAGGCATTTGGACCGATGGAAAGTGCTTGCTCATTTGTGATGCTTGGAACCACCGCGTGCTCATTTGGCATACGTTTCCAACCGTTCATGGGCAACCAGCAGATTGCGTGATTGGCCAACCGAGTTTTGATCAAAATCAACCCAATGTAGCGGGGATCGGTGCCGCCCCCTCCGCTGAAAGCCTCTATTGGCCCTACGGCGTTTTTTCAGATGGAAAGCAAGTATGGGTGGCTGATACCGGCAATCGCCGCGTGCTATATTACCAAGAAATCCCGGCAGCAAATTTTACCTCTGCCGATGCCGTTATAGGTCAATCGAGTTTTACAGAACGGGATTACGATAACCAATCCGCCATTTGGCCCTACGCTGTCCGGGTATCCCCAGAGGGCAAGATGTTGATCTCGGACACACAATATTACCGAACATTGGTTTGGCAGGATTGGACCACTGCTTTTTCTCAATCCGCTGATATCATTCTAGGGCAGCCCGACTTTGATGGCAACGGGCTTAACCAATATGGTCTTTCTCCCCAACAAAATACCCTAAGCTGGACTTACGACGCATGCTTTTACCAAAATGGAATTTGGGTTGCCGATACCGGAAATAGTCGGATTCTTTGGTTTGACACTGTTCCTTCAATCCACAACTCGCCCGCTCAAAATCTTTTGGGGCACGCCCATTTTCATACCGGAAGCGAAAATGCTACCACACGGTATGGTACCGAAAATCAACTCTATTGGCCTTTTTCACTTAGTGTGGTAGGACAAACCCTAGCGGTTGCCGATACCGGAAACCATCGGGTTGTTTTGTATGATATCATCCCCGATTTACCTTAACTTTATCGCCCATGCAGTACGATGAAGCAGATTTTGTCGCTTATGCGCTCCAAGAAACCGGCATTGTTGTGCTTTCCCGAAATGGAAAGTATTTTGACTTAGAACAGGGGTTTCAAATTGAAGTTGAAGGACGCGATTTATACCGCCTCTCCCATGAGGGATGGGTGATTTCCCCTTTTGATGATATGGGGAAACTATGTAACTTTTTGAAAGCAAATCTAGGAAATCAATAAAAAACGTATTGACCCAAATGAAGGAATGTATGAATGAACTTTGGGTGATCGCACTGACAGAAAGAAAAGGGCAGGCAAATCAATTCATTTTGATTTTAGAGGATACCGTGTCGAAACGTCGGATACCACTCGTGATTGGCGAACAAGAGGCACAGGCCATCGCGCTAGCACTGGAAAAATTGCAGCCCTTGCGGCCACAACTCCATGACCTGGTCACCACCATGCTGCTCGAACTTGGTGCTAAATTAGGTAAAGTAGAAGTGAATCGCGTGGAGCAGGATGTTTTCTATGCCACGATTTACCTTCAGCATGCGAACCAAATCCTGGCCTTTGATGCACGCCCCTCAGACGCCATCGCCCTGGCCATCCGAGCCGGCTGCCCGATCTTGGGTTCTTTGGATGTAATCGAAAAATCAGGCTATTTTGTAGATGATCCTCACCGAGATAAAAAAGGATCGTATGCCGAATATACTTTGGAGGAACTTCAAGACCTCCTTCAACGTGTTTTGGCCAAGGAAGATTACCAAAGTGCCGTGCGAGTCCGGGAGGCTATTGCACGAAGAAATAAAGTATAAATGACCACAAAAGAAAAAATAACTCAAGTCGCTTTATTCTTATTCAATCGTTTTGGCTTTGTCAATGTACGGCTCCAATACATTGCAGATGAGGTAGGTCTGAGTGTTGGCAATGTAGCCTATCATTTTAAAACAAAAGATGATATTATGGAGCATTTATACTCGCGGATTGTGACCGAACAACAAAGTTTGTTGACCGACTTACGCATGATTCCTCTTTTTGTCAACTTTGATCAGCATCTGCAAAACGTTTTTGAAATGCAGCAACGCTATAGCTTTTTCTTCACAGATACCCTCGAGGTTATGCGGGCTTATCCCTCAATTCGAAAAAAACATAGGGAACATATTCAATGGCAACAAATTCAGTTTAGCTTATTTTTAGAGTTCAATGTGGCGCGCGGTGTGCTGAATTCCACTGTATGGCCCGATTCTTTCCAACAGCTGGCCAAAAGATACGTGCTCGTGGTTGACTCTTGGTTAAACTACGAATTCATGCAAGGTAACTTAATCAAAGACCTTCCCCCTTCCTTATTCAAAGAAGCGATCTGGTCGATACTTGTTCCGTATTTTACCTACCAAGGAACCCAAGAATACAAACAAATGGGGATTTAATTTGATCAATTAGAAAAAAAAATCTAGGAGTTCAAGGTAAATCGGAACTTTCAAGGCAATATCTAGTTTATTTAGCTAAAGTAAATGCACGGTGTACATGAAACCTTTCTTTGATATGGACTCCGCAGCGTACCGGATGCTCATGGAGGGTTTAAACCGACAGTATAGTTTCGAAAAAAAAGGAAATCTAGCTGACTTTGCGGTGTACAACGATGATCTTTGGTTAGCGGATACCGCCGTTATTCAAAATGTGCATCGCTTTAAAGGGGAATGGGCGGTCGATCTGTTATTCGTTTCCATTCATACCCCGCTTCGATTTATTCGGCGCCATATTACCTCACACCCTTGTCCCAAAAGAGCGTTACAAAAAGCCGAATATATGCGCCGTTTGGCCGCTAAAGATCAACGTGGAACACTCGTGGCGAAGGTCGAATTGTTGAAATTGTGTCATAACTGACTCACACATATGTATAGTACAAAACAGCGAATTATTGAAGCCTCAGTTCGACTCTTCAACGAAAATGGGATGGACAGTGTGCGCCTCCAACAAATCGCAGAAGAAGTCGGTATTAGTATCGGTAATCTGGCCTATCATTACAAAAATAAAGAGATGATAGTCGCCTCCGTTTACGAACAGGTGATCGAAGAATTCAATGAAATCCTCCGACAATATCTAGCCAATCCTACCTTGGCCGACTTTGACAGCCAAATCTCCCAATACTATCATTTCTTTCTGCGAAATCACTTCTTTCTCCCCGAATTTTTCAAAAACAACCGCACACAACTCCAACACCAAGCGGAATGGCAGGCCTGTATCCGAAAAATGAATATCCAAATCAGAAGCCGACTGGGTTTCATGGTCGTTCAAGGATATTTATCCCCCGAAACCTCCGACGAGCTCTACGATGTACTCTCCGAACAAATTTGGATGTCCATCGCATTCTTTGTTCCAAAATGCAATTTGACCGGACAACCCTCCGACGAAGGGGCCTATAAAAAATGCGTTTGGGGTTTGATAAAGCCTCACTTTACTGCACATGGTAAACAAGAGTTCTATAACCTCATTCAGTCTTATTGGTGGATTTGATCGCCAAGGCCAAGGGATAGAAAAATAATTAGAAAATAATTTCCATTATTAGAAAAAAGTTTCTAAGTTGCGTGGGTTATACAAAATAATCAAATAGTGCAATTTTTCACCCTTAGCGAATAATATACATGGCGAATGTACTATGGCTTCAAGGAGGTGCGTGCAGTGGTAACACCATGTCCTTTCTCAATGCAGAAGAGCCCACAGTCGTAGATTTAGTCACCGACTTTGGCGTCAATATCCTGTGGCACCCGTCCATAGGATTGGAGATCGGAGAACAAGTGACAGACCTCCTCCGGGATATTCTATCCGGTAAAATCACGTGCGATATTCTGGTGTACGAAGGCAGTATCATTCAAGGTCCACACGGCACAGGGACCATGAATTACTTCTGTGATCGGCCCATGCAAGAATGGATTTTGGAGCTGTCTAAAGTCGTTGGTTTTGTGGTAGCGATAGGGGATTGTGCCACGTGGGGTGGAATTCCCGCCGTAGAACCCAACCCCTCTGAGTCCACCGGCATGCAATTCTTGCGAAAAGATAAGGGTGGATTTTTAGGATCTGATTATAAATCGCAAGGCGGACTACCTGTTATCAATATTCCGGGTTGCCCCGCGCACCCAGACTGGATTACCCAAATCTTAGTGGCAATCTCAACCGGCCGAATCGGTGATGTCCTACTCGATGAATACCACCGGCCTAAAACGTTTTTTACCGACTTTGTCCAAACGGGTTGTACCAATGTGGTCAACTTTGCTAATAAAGTGGATGGAGGTTTTGGAAAACGGGGGAATGGGTGCTTGTTCTACGAAGTAGGCTGCCGTGGACCCATGACACGAGCGAGCTGTAACCGCATTTTATGGAATCGCCAATCTTCAAAAACAAGGGCAAATCACCCCTGTTTGGGTTGTACGGAGCCTGGATTCCCACACAATGACTTAATGAAAGGAAGTATTTTCAAAACCATGAAGTACTTAGGGGTCTTGCCCAAAGAAGTACCTACCGGCAATTCCAAGCTGGGGTATTACATGCGGGCTGGCTTTGAAAAAACCATGCATGCCGTGGAAGTGGCTGTGGGCGTCAACAAAGCACATGCCGAAGGTTCAAAGTAATTTTTGTCTGTTTAGTGAAATTCATTTACCTCTACTCTAAAATAAATGGGAACTCTTAAAGAACTGAATATATCTCCGGTGGGCCGGGTTGAGGGCGACCTCGATGTGAAGGTCTATATGGAAAATGGTGTGGTCACGCGTGCACACACCCAAGCAGCCATGTTCCGTGGATTTGAAAAAATCATGGAAGGAAAAGATCCCCAATCGGGGCTCATTGTTACGCCGCGTATTTGTGGTATTTGTGGAGGTTCTCACCTCTACAGCGCCTCATCGGCCTTGGATACAGCCTGGAAAACCACACTTCCTCCCAATGCTTTGCTACTTCGGGCGATTGGACAGGCCACAGAAACGATTCAGTCCATTCCCCGCTGGTTCTATGCCATTTTTGCGACGGATATGGCCAACAAAAAATTCGCCAATAAACCGCTCTATGATGAGGTCGTCCGGCGATTTGCAGCCTATGTGGGGACGTCGTTCCAAAAGGGTGTAGTGGCTTCAGGAAGACCTGTGGAAGTGTATGCACTCTTCGGTGGTCAATGGCCTCATTCTTCGTATATGGTACCCGGTGGCGTAATGTGTGCACCCACACTGAAAGATATTACCCGCGCACATGCCATCATGAATCAGTTTCGGAAAGATTGGCTGGAAACCCTGTGGCTGGGGTGTTCGATAGAACGTTATTTGCAAGTGGAAACGTGGGACGATTTGATGGCCTGGGTCGAAGAAAATGAATCCCAACGAAATTCAGACTTGGGTTTGTTTATACGAGCTAGCCTAGAGTTTGGCCTCCATAAGTTTGGCCAAGGCGTAGGTAAATTCATTGCTTTCGGTACGTATCTTCACAAAGATCACTACCAAAAACCAACCATTGAAGGTCGAAATCAAGCGCTTATTAACAGATCTGGCTTTTTTGATGGCAAAAGCTACCACGAATTCGATCATCTGCAAGTGAAAGAACATGTCAAGCACGCTTGGTATCAAGATGTGGCCGCAGCCCACCCATGGGATGAGCCACTGCCTACTCCACTGCCCTCGCAACCTTTGGAACACTCCGACTTTAGTGGAAAATACACGTGGTCAAAAGCGCCTCGCTACCTCGACCATGCCGCCGAGGCTGGGCCGCTCGCGCGCGTGCTCATGAACGCTAACCCCAAAAATTTGGAATCTCACCAGATCTTTGACCCGCTATTCGGCGACGTCTATGACAAAATGGGCCCGAATGTATTCACCCGAACACTCGCTCGTGTACATGAAGCCGCTCGTTTGTATGAGATGATCGATCAATGGCTCAGGGAAATAGATCTCAATGGAGAATTTTACATCAAACCAGAAGAACGGGATGGAAAAGGCTTCGGCGCAACAGAGGCCGCCCGAGGTGCACTCGCTCATTGGATCGAAATTGAAAATGGGGTGATCAAAAATTACCAAGTCATGGCCCCAACCACCTGGAATGTAGGCCCGAACGACGAACGTGGTAATCCTGGCCCCATCGAGGCTGCACTCGAGGGAACAGAAATTGAGGATGCCCATGACCCAGTGGAAGTAGGTATGGTGGCCCGGTCATTTGATTCTTGCCTGGTGTGTACCGTCCATGCTCACGATGAGAAATCTGGGAAACAACTCGCTAAATTCAAATTATAAGGGGAATTTCCTTAAATCAATAGGTTATGGAATTGAGAGATCAATTTCATAACCTATTTTTATCCCGTCAATCCTCTCCAGTCTTAATTCTATGAAAACTGCTATTCTAGGGTTTGGAAATCCAGTCCGATCAGATGATGCCGTGGGTTGCTATGTCATTGAACAACTACAGCAGCAGGGTGCCGCTACAGAAAGTATTAGCTTGTTTGATATGGGAACAGGTGCTTTCGAAGTCCTATTTAAACTCCTTGGCCACACCCGAATCATCATCGTGGACGCAGTCGTTGGAACCGGCGAATTGCCCGGGACAGTGTATAAGGTCCCAGCCGCTGAAATCGAAGGCGCAATTCAAGATGATCCCATGGTTTTTTTGCATAGCATAAAATGGGACCAAGCTTTAAGCTATGCTAAAAAAATGATGGGGGATGCCTACCCTACAGACATCACCGTTTACTTGATTGCCGTAGACAATACCCGTCTCGAAATCGAACTCTCCGACCCCGTGCGCGAAGCAGGAGACCGTGTTGTTCGTTTAATTCAAGCGGATATCCACCCTAGCTTCGCTACGCCATGAAACTCCAAAATGGGCATATCATCATCCCGGCAGCTATCTTTGAGTCCATTCTCCAAGAAGAAGAACAAATTCGCTACGTGTACTACCCTGATCGAAAACACTATCTTTTTGCTGCGAAGTCAAAAACATATTTTGAAAAATTGCACGAAACGAAATGGACGACTTTGAAAAATAAAAATCCTCAAGGGGATAAATCCCTCTATGTTCGGGAAGTCCTAATCGATTTCGATTTGGATGAAACTGACCGCGAATTAGTCCATGAAATAAAAAATTCGGGCATTATCTTAATTCACTTTACCTAATTACGCCAACCGGTTACCTGTACTCATGGTTACAATTTTTACCCCGCTATCTTGGCTTGATACAATCAATCAACTGATATCATCAGAGGAACGCTTGCATGAAGTTGTAACGGTAGCTCAGCTCTCCTCGGATTTTCAGGTGGATAGGTTTTTGATCGTTGAAAATAATCGTATTCAAACATCGATCCCTTGGCATAATCAATCGCCACCTTATTTACTGCCGTTTGGGGTCGAATGGTCTGGAGAAAATCTCCTAGCCTTGGTTTATACTCAACTGACCAATTTTGAGAAGGCTTACCATTTTTCGGTAGATAATCCTGCCCTAAACCATGAAATCGATTTGCTCAACTGCCTTCAACATGGGATTGCGATCACGCTGCCCGATCCTCCTGATACCTTTGGCGATGCATGGGCAGAATATCGATTTTGGCACAATGCGGCAGTCCTGGCTCAGTATGGCGAGACGCGATTTATTGTACACCATAGCCTCATACGTAGGTATTATGAACGAGCCTTTGACCTAGCTTTCTCGGATGAATTACGGGCTTTTACAGGAAAACATTGGGCCACTTTTCTAATGGATACTGACGAGTTAGCCCAAGCCGAATCTATTTTAGAGGACTGTCTCGCCTTACCGATTTCAGAGGTCGCGAAAGTCGAACTTCAAAATAGTATTTACGGTGTTTGGTTGAAACAACTCGTTGCACCTTATGATCCTACGCTCCTCACTAAAATACAAGATACGATCTGGAATGTCTTACAGTATTATGAACAACGGAATAACCTCGCTCAGACAGCTCTCGTTCTTATCGATGCCTCTCAAGTCGCTAATTTTCTAGATAGTTTTAGTGAATCACTAGGCTATATCAACCGAGCAATTCAATTGTTGGAAGAGGAACCATATCCTGAACTGGTCGCGAATGCTCAGTTTAGAAAAGGTACTTTGTTGTTCACTTGGGCGCAAAATGGCAATCCGTCCTTTTATCGTCCGGCTATGAACGCTTATCAAAAGGCGGTTAAAGTCTTTTCCAAAGAAAATACACCGGAGGTTTTTGCTGAAATTCAACATCAACTGGCGATCATTTACAGTGAAATTCCAGATGAGGTTCAAAAGAAAAGCGTTTGGGCCTCGGTCTCCATCAGTTCATTTAAAGAGGCGTTACGCTATTATACCCGTGAAACTCATCCCTACGAATATGCACGCATTTGCAATCATTACGCCAATGCACTTACTAAATTTCCCGAAGCTAAATTATCTGATAATTATGCTAAAGCCATCAATCTATACAGAGAGGCATTGGATATCCGAACAGCTGAGGAATACCCGTACGAACGAGCCATGACACTCCTGAATTTTTTAGAGGCCGCATGGCATGTTTCAGTACCTGAACCTGAACAACAAAATGCACTTTTTAGTGAGATGAAATCATATGCTCTAGAAATCCCAACTCTGGTGCCAGATGCCAAGTTCTGGGATGAAGCGCGTAAACACCTGGAAGCGCTACAGGATTTGATATTGGATACGTAAGGTTTATAACTAAAAAGCTGAACGGGGAGCCTAAGGCGATAGCCCACCAGTAACCGTTCAGCTTTTTAGTTTCTTGACAAAAGTTACTATTCTATTTCTCCGTAACGCGAACGGCAATTCTACGGTTCTGAGCTCTCCCTTCAGCCGTATCGTTTGTGGCTACCGGGTGCTGTGATCCATAGCCTTCCGAGGATAAACGAGACGGATCTATCCCTAACCCAATAAGCGATTGTACCACCTGCTCAGCCCGTCCCGCAGAAAGTTGAAGATTACTCATTTCTTTCCCCACGGCATCAGTATACCCTCCCACTTTGATCTTTACCGCAGGATAAGCACGCAATATTTCAGCCATATTTCGTACTTCTTGGAAGGTGACATCGTCCAATTCTGTACTACCTGTTTTGAATTGTAACTTGCGGAAGTTAAACCATGTGTTTTTATCGACCACTCGGTTTTTATCTTCAATGAATTGAATTAGCTCATTTTCAATAGAAGCATCAGGGAATTGCAAGGCTACTCCGCTAGGGAGTACTTTTTCGACTGTGGTAATTACAGAATCCAGAGGTACTGCGTTTGGTATTGCTGAAACCTGCGCACCATCCTCAATTTTTTTAGAGGTAAAACAGCCTCGAAATACATACAGCGCAGCAACCGTTAGTAATGGCAATACCCACCAAGCCCAAGGAAAGCGCGTAGTCACGGATGCCGACAAAGGTACGGCAACAAAGGTTTTTTCTTTCTCCTCAATCTTGCGAATCTCACTGGCAAATGTACGTATGACAAGCGGAGCAAGGGCTTTCATTAGGGAGGCAGCCGAATGATTTGGGACGGCTGCTTCAGTAGCCACCTTCTCAATCACGTCATCTGTTCGATCACCTAATAGAGTATGCAAAACGTTGGTTCCCTCCCGGAAAAAATCGGTGATTTGGGTAGGGTTATTTAGATCTAGGGTGTCAAGAGACATGAATTCTGTATTTTGACTGCCAATACGGGACAATGTAGGGAAATCTAATTTAGCCAACGCCGAGGTTAAGGTCATCAGTGCGATGTGAATGAGTTTTTGTGATTTCTCAGGGGATTCCCCTAAAAGCAGCCCTAACTTTTCACGCTGTTTGGCTGTGAGTTGGGTCTGGATGATATCTTGAAATGACATGGAGTAAGTGGTTTAGGTGAAGAGCGTATTTTTCATGTCAAGACGAGCCATCAACAAAAAAGTCACCGGGCTTCGATGACTTTTTTGTGTTATGGGTTAACGTAAATCCAGCAAAACGCATTTATGGATTGACCCATTTCATCAAATCAGCGTCATGATGATATTGTACACTACATGCCGTATCAAAGAACATGGTAGTGCCCTTCGTTTCTGTATAGGGAGCCCACGCCGGAATTCCTTTATGGCCTGGATTACCTGTTCTGGCAAATTGAATCCAGGATTGGCTCATTTTATCGGCTAAGGCATACGCATCTGGAGTACCACCGGTCATCTCCAAACACCGGGCAATATTGTTGAACATAAAGGGCAGCTCCATGCAATGAAAAGCTTTGAATTTACCATCCATCACTGGTGACTGCCAAGTGAATAAATACATGTAAACTGGCGCTCCTCCTTGTTTTGATTTGGAATTGGCTTGTGCTACAGCGCCCGGACGAAAACGCGTATCCACGTCGATTAAGTCTGAAGGGCGTGTATCTTTAGGATACGCTTTTTTGACCGCTGCCACATAACTCATAGCCCGATCGCCATAGGTCTTTTGCAAATACTCATCAATTTGAGTCTGTGTTGCTGAGGTTAGTCCCGCAAATCCTGACGCCATAAATTCATTTTTGACCGTACCAATCAGCAGTGGAATTGGCTTTGACATGGCAGCTACCTGAGGATCATGCATTTGATAAGGTAAAAACGTGCCGTCACGCGAGGGGCCCCAGCTCAAACCAAATCCACCCACCTCACGACCTTCTGCTTTCATCAAAGCCGCTACGGTTTGTAGGGCCTTTTTGCCCGCAGCACTAAGTACTGGAAATGGAATCGTCTGAAGCGAATCTGCTTGGTCCGGACGAAGTTTAAGCTCCTTTAAAACTTCCGCCGTGATCCGCTGAGTATCCGATTTTTCTAGGAATGTGGTTCGAAAAGCACCGGATTGATTGATCGCCTTATGAAATAAGCCTTGGGCACTAGGTGCAGCCATGAGCGTGTTCACTTTTGCGCCACCTCCCGATTGACCAAAAATCGTAACATTACCGGGATCTCCACCAAACGAGGCAATATTCGTTTTGACCCATTCTAAAGCGGAGACTAAATCTACGATGCTGTTGTTGGCCGAATATTTGTATTTTTCGCCATAGGCAGATAGATCTAAAAAGCCAAGAATGTTTAGGCGGTGGTTGATCGATACCACCACGACATCCCCTTTTTTCGCCAAGGCCTCTCCGTCATACGATGGCAACTCCTGGGAAGAGCCAGCCGTGTAGCCGCCTCCATGAATCCAAAACATTACCGGTCTTTTCTTGCCATCCTGAATACCGGGTGTCCATACGTTCAATCGCAGGCAGTCTTCCGAGGTATATCCCCAATTGTGATTGAACACAAATTCACTTTCATCTTGTACCCGGGTAGTGGGGTCTAAAAGAGGAGCCACCGGTCCGTAAGTCATGGAACTCCGGACGCCGGACCATGGCTTTGGCTTTTGTGGAGCTTCGAAGCGCTTCGCCTCAGCATACGGAATACCTTTGTACGTAAAGATTTTGTTGGAAACATAGCCGCGAACTCGACCAGCATCGGTGATGGCCACAGCTACTTTTTCACCCGTTTGCAGTTGGGCTACCGCTGTTCCAAAGCATATGGCGGTTAAGGTAAGGGTTGAATAAATGATAGAACGCATAAGGTGAAATGGATGGTTGAATTACTTATTGTCACAAGATGAGACAATACTAGTAAACTCTTGGGATTTTTCCAATAATTCACCAAATAATCATGTTGTTGGCAAATCAAATCCTTTCATTTTGATGTACAGTTGCGCCAAAGCCTTCACATCTCCGAGGCAATACGTGCCAATGCGAGTAAGGTCTTTTGATTGATAATAGACATTTCCGACATCAGCTCCTGTGATATCGGATTTGGGGCTGGGTATGTCGAATAAGGCGGTTAAGAGATTGAGGGATGTATAGTGTTTATAATCACCGAATTTCCATTCGTCAAGTGTATCTAGCCATGGAATTTCCCAAGGTTTCTTCCCTTGCATGTGTAAAATAGAGGGTAGGGGCGTTACCCCCTGGATCAGCATTCGCCTAGCCAAGAATGGAAAATCGAATTCTTTTCCATTGTGGGCACAAAGCTTCAGATTTCTTCCTGCACGGTGCTGCTGGAGCTGATCTTGGAATTGCCGCAACAAGCTTCCTTCATCCGGGTCCTCAAACAAAATTTTGCTGTGCCATTGTGGGGCATCTGGCTGGCCATAAAATGAACCCAAGCCGATGCAGACAATACGGCCGAATTCGGCATAAATACCAGCTCTTTGTTGAAAGAGTTCTTCAACCGAATATTCTTCGGGGTTTCGAAGACTGGCTGCCTTTTTCTGCCAAAGGGATTGAAAAGTAGGGGAAAGTAGGTGAAAATCGGCTACGACGGGTACCGTTTCGATGTCCAAGAACAAAATCTGTTGAAGTTGTTCCCAGAACGTAGGGTTTTCATGGAGTTTCATGGCGTAAATGGATTAAAACGGATACGGAGCGGATTTGACTTTTTGATTGAACAAAATCGTTTTCCGCTGATTCGGGTACAAGATATTGGTCAAATTGGTTTGATCGTCAAAAAGCTCCAAAAAAATCGTATTGAATAGGGTATATCCTTTCAAATTTTGAGCTTGTGGAACCTCAATGTAGAGCCAAGTAGCGTCGAGTTCAGGCTCTTTTCCAATGTACTCATAGGATTTGAGTTGTTTTTGTGGACTAATCAACCCCCAGTGTTTTTGTAGGTACTGCTGAATCAACACGTCCGCTCCTTTGGCGTTTCGCTCGATGCTCACCTTTTTACCTTGATTGATGCCGGTTAGCGCTGCCTCTAAGTCATCGGTAAATACCCGAATGGTGATCTCCAACGCACCGGATTTAGGGTTGAAGTTAATCTCTGTAAGCGAGGTATGAAAATCGTGGCGGGGCTGGGCCGAAAAGCACAACCACGCCACGATAGATAAAATACTTAAATTAGAAAATAGCTTTGATCGCATCATTGAACATGATCACAACGAGGAGTGTCAATAAAATTAAAGTACCTACTTGTTGAGTTCTTTCCATGAACTTTTCAGAAGGTTTACGTCCAGAGACCATTTCATAGATCAATAAAACGGCATGGCCACCATCCAAGGCTGGAATAGGCAGTAAATTCATGAAAGCCAGGGCCATAGAAAGAATCCCGGTGATCATCCAAAAACGACTCCAATCCCAAACCCCACCATACATTTTACGGGCAATCCCAATGGGGCCACTCATGGCTTTGCCGGCATCTACTTGGCCACTAAAAATTTTCTTAAAGCCTTTGATGTTATCCGTAATTACCCCAAAAGCACGGCTTGATCCTTCGACAAAGGACTCCCCCAATGTATAGTCTAGGTGTTCAAATGCCATGTTAAATCCAGCATTGAATCCTAGTTTACCTTCAGGTGTCAAAGTAGGTTTTACATTCAAGGTATCATTTCCACGTTGTACTTGGAGTGTAACCGCTTTGTCAGCATGCGCGTTGGCTTGCTGGACAAACTCATGGTAATACCGAATAGGCTGATTATTGAAGGCAATGATACGGTCTTGCTCTTTTAATCCTACCTCTGAAGCAGGTGAGTCAGGTGCTACATTGGCGATAAAAAATTCTTGAATAGGTTCTATGAATTTTCCATCGTATTCATCCTCTGATAAGGTGTTCACGAGGTCATTCGGAATAGGAATTTCGATTTTTTTTCCATCCCGTTCAACCGTGTAGTAGTTGTTTTCACCCAACATCACATCGGAACTCCGAATGTCATTGAAGTCGGTAAAATCCTTCCCGGTGATATCCAAGATTTTGTCGCCGGTCTTCAAACCGATCTGCTCTGCTGTGGGGTAAGCTACGATTCCAAGCTTGTTTACTTCCTCTTTGGAAAGAAATGTATAGCCAGATTGAAAGGTTAATACCCAAAAAATAACCACACCGGTGATTACATTGATGATAATGCCTCCCAACATCACGATTAGACGCTGCCAAGCTGGTTTGGCCCGGAATTCGTAAGGTTGAGGTGTAGAGGCCAATTGGGAA
>Ga0209812_10001197_pt1 | contig 19128 bp, 18 predicted proteins | sample JI71714BDNA_FD_187502 | JGI IMG/M metagenome (GOLD analysis project Ga0209812, IMG submission 187502) | Wastewater effluent complex algal communities from Wisconsin, to seasonally profile nutrient transformation and Carbon sequestration -... | ecosystem: Engineered > WWTP > Effluent > Algae...
AACATTGGTATTTAAATAACCATATAAATCATCATAACTCAGAGAAGCAATTTGCTCATCCATATAATTATTGATTTCCGTATCTGTCATTTCTGCAAATTGAACACCTAATCGGGTAATTTTATCCTTACTAAAAAGGTTAACGCCTATATATACTAACGCTATTGACGCTGCAACAGCTGAAACAATAATCAACCGTTTAATAATAATCGGTTGTTTACGTGCAGTAATTTCAATTTGTTTAACGCCCGTAGTTGCTTTAAAAATATCCTGTTCCAACTGTTCGAAATAACCTTCAGGAACAAGCAATTGCTGCTCCTTAAGTTGTTTGTCCAGTTTGTTGTTTATTGGTTCCATGATAATTTTTTTATTAAAATAATTGTCATTTCAGTTATCACAATAAATTTTAATTGCTAACTGCAAGTATGACATGCTTATTTATGTTTGGTTTAATCGTTCTTTTAAAAATATTTCAATCTTTTTGACAGCATGATGGTAACTGGCTTTTAGTGCACCTGTTGTGGTGCCTAAAATGGCTTCCATCTCCTCATATTTCATTTCATCATAATACCGCATTACAAATACCTGTTTTTGTTTATCCGGCAAGCTGTCGATAGCCAATTGTAATTGTCGTTTAGTTTCATCACCATCAAACCATGGGTCGGTTTTTAAATGTGATGTATAACTTTCGCCTTCAGTTTCAAGTGCGATGCTTGACCTGCGATATTTTTCGTTGATGAAGGTGATGGATTCGTTTGTAGCGATGCGATAAACCCAGGTAAATAATTTACTGTCCTGTCGAAAATCCGGTAATCCTTTCCAGATTTTTACAAAACAATTCTGCACTACGTCATTTGCATCATCATGATCGGTAACCATACGGCGCACATGCCAATAAATTTTTTTGGCATACACATTTACCAGGATTTTATATCCTTGTTCGCGTGTTGATGGATTAAGACAAAGTTGAACAATTTCGTTATCGCTCATTCACCTCCAAGTTAGCGATCAAACTTCAAAATAAAGTTTAATCATAAACGCAATTACTTGCGTGCTATTACTTTGAGTGCTGCGTCAACAACATGTTGGGTGCTCATACCATATTTGGTTAAAAGCTGCTCGGTGGTTCCGCTTTCTCCAAATTTATCGTTAACACCTACATACTCTATTGGAGCCGGGTTATTTTCAGATACAACTTTAGCGATAGCACTTCCCAAGCCTCCCAAAATTTGATGTTCTTCAGCAGTAACAACACATTTTGTTTTGCTTACAGATGCTATGACTGCCGGAATATCGAGAGGTTTAATGGTATGGATATTAATTAAATCTACGCTGATACCTTTTTCTTCCAAAATTTTGGTTGCTTCAATTGCTTTTAGCACCAAGTGGCCGGTTGCAAAAATGGAAACATCTTTACCATCCTGAATTTTCCAGGCTTTACCAATTTCAAATTTTTCCTGTTCAGGATAAAAAATAGGCCATTTTGGGCGGCCAAAACGCAGGTAAACAGGGCCTTCGTATTCAGCGGCAGCAATGGTTGCTGCTTTAGTTTGATTGTAATCGCAAGGGTTTATCACAACAAAATTGGGAAGCATTTGCATTAAGCCTAAATCTTCCAGAATTTGGTGGGTTGCGCCATCTTCGCCTAAGGTTACCCCGGCATGTGAAGCGGCTATTTTTACATTTTTGTTAGAATAAGCAATCGACTGACGAATTTGGTCATATACCCTACCGGTAGCAAAGTTGGCAAATGTGCAGGCAAACGGAATTTTTCCGCCGATGGTTAAACCTGCTGCAATACCGGTCATATTGGCTTCTGCAATACCACACTGGAAAAAACGATCAGGGAATTCCTTAATGAATGCATCCAATTTTAGTGACCCGATAAGGTCCGCACATAAGGCTACTACTTGAGGGTTAGCTTTTCCGGCTTCCAAAATACCTACGCCAAATCCTGAGCGGGTATCTTTTTGGTTGGTGTAATCTACGTTGATCAAAACAGCGATTTTTTAGGTTTCCGATAACGGGTATTCCGAAATCTGCTGCGAAGATAAGGCAAAGATTAGAGTCTTATAGTAAATGAAGCCCCTGAAGTTATTTCAAAATCAATTTCTTTGGTGGCATCCATATCTTTTTTGGAAAGGTAGCGGTAAATAATTTTGTATTTGCCGGGTTGTATGGTTAGCGTTTCTTTGAGGCTGGCTTCGTTTAGTTCATAAATCTCAACCAGCTTATTTTCTCTGTATTCATATATCCCTCCGGAAACAGCTTCGGTTTTCGAAATTGTGGCAAATCCCGGTGCCGCAATTTCCAAAGTGGTAGTTTTATCCTGCTCTACTTTCACATTTTTTACGGTAATAATTGGTAGCGTCAAAATTTCAACATCATAATTTCCGGTTAATAATTTACGGGTTTTGTTGGTTTGCTCCCAGGTAACTATTTTGTTATCTTTTTTGATGATACAATTTAGCGTCGCAACAAATTTTTCATTGCGCACATCAACTACTAAATATCCTTGTGGTGCCGGTTGGGTAATAGTATTAATTTTTCCCGGTGTTAATTCAATATCTTTTTTCATTAATTCAGGTGTGGTGTGTACCTGCATGTCATAATTCAAAGCCGGGTCTAGTGTAATAGTATCAGGATTCCCTTTTGGATTAATGGTATGGTAATAATTAAATTTTTGCACATCACTGGTTGCGTCATAAAAGGTCATGAGCACATCTGTTTCTTTGGGTTGATTGTATGTATCTAACAAGTCTACTTTTACATAAACCGAATTAAAAATTTTAGCAATAGTTGCATCAATCACTTGTTCCGTTTTTTGCTCCGATTCGATATTCATAAATTCGCCCATACAACTAAACTGTGTAAATTCTGTGGCATCAATTCCAATACCAATTACATATGACTTAGTAATAACTCCTAAATTACGCAAACGCTGAACTACTTCGCAAGGGTTTTTTCCGCAACTCTCGAAACCATCGCTCACTAAAATGAGAATGTTGCGATAATTTTTTGCATCAGGGCCAAAATCAGTAAGCGTTTGTTCCATCGAATAGGCTATCGGTGTTACACCATTTGGGCGAATATCATCTAATCTGTTTTTAATACTGAGCGCGTTTTTAGTGCGGAAACCGATTTCCAATTTCGAATCTTCACAATCGTTCAACGGTTGCGGACTTTGATGACCATAAACGCGCATGGCCATTTGAATATTCGGGTTGTCGTTCAAACTATCGGCAATACCATTTACTACATTACGAGCAGCAACCATTTTAGCGCTCCTGTCCCATGTTTGCGACATGCTGCGACTTGCATCAACAACAAACAAAATCCTTGTGACTTGTGTTGTTTGGGCAAACAAATTCACATGCGCACCTATACAAATGACAAGTAAAAGAAATAGGTTGCGATATGTATGTTGTTTACTCAAATTTTAATAATAGTTGTTTTAGCACTTTTAATACTTACAGCAATATCTTTCGTATTTGCTGAATATTTTTTTATGTTGGAACGACTAAATATTTTATAATCACCTGGTAGCAATTGCACCATTTCATTGCTAGCATTTAAGCTGCTTTCATACACTTTTTCCAATCTCCCTTCTTTCACAAGATAAATACTATAAACCTTATTTTCTGTAGTAGAAATATTTAAAGTACCGGGCAAAGGAATATCAATTTTATTATCCACGCCTCCTTTAATAACAAAATCTTCATAGTGCAATCTCGGAACAGTTAATATATCGATATCATAAACACCGGCAATATATCTTTCTTTGGTATTAAAATTTTGAGCGTATACAATTTCACCTGTTTTATTATCGCGCACTACACATTGCTTTGGGCTAAAAGTTGTACTTTGTCCCTCGCTAATAATTAAATTACCTAAAGGAACATCTATACCAATTATATTATGTTTTCCGGGCGTTAGCTCTATATCATTAAGTGTAACAATTGGAAATGTATGCACTACAATATCATATTTCCCAATTGGGTTAAGAAATAATGTATCCGGTTGATTTCTTGAATCAGGAGTATGTACGTAATTATATCTCACCTCACCTGTCGCGTGATCGTATAAGGTAATTTCAATATTTTTTTCAACAGGTAATCCAAAAGCATCTAATAAATTGATTTGAGTAGTAGTGATATTTAATGCCTGTGATACAACAATAGACATTGCGTTTGAAAATGATTTTTCATCACCTGCATCATAATAACTCCCAATACAATCGAATTGTTTTTTATCGGTCTCGGCCAAACCCAACCCTATAACAAAAGGTTTTAAAGTAATTTTTTTATCTCTCAGCGCCTGAGAACTTGCGCATGGGTCACCTTCACAATTTTCGATACCATCTGTTATTAAAATGATTGAGTTGGTTCCTTCTGTTGAGATAAAATCGCCCGCCGATAAAAATAGCGAGTAGGCAATTGGCGTATATCCTTTAGGGACAATATTGTTTAATGCATTTTTAACATTGTAACCCGAATTTTTAGAAATGGAAACTTCCAGCTTGGAGTCTTTACAATCATGCGCTGCTCTCGGACTTTGGTGGCCAAATACCCGAATACCAATTTCAACCTCAGGGTCTTCTTTTTGAATACTGTCTATGGTTTTTACGACTAGTTTTTTAGCAACCTCCCATTTATTTGTCCCTTTCCATGGGTCTAACATACTCCCACTGCCATCCAATAAAATTAAGATGCGCTTCGCACTTCCGGCCGAAGTTGTTTGGGCAGAAAGGGAAAACCCTAAAAACAATAAGCATACAACAATGATGTTTCTCATCTTGGTTAACCCCGTAATCCTTATAAAACGATGATTTTTAAGGTTTTATTGGGTGTTTCATAGTTTGAACCAATGCAAATAAACAAAAATGCTGCCGTTTTTAAGGATTTGCGCTAAAATTAGAGTTAACAGCCTCGTTCTGAGGTGTATAGTTTTTTGTAGATAGAGCCTTTTGCCTAATTTCCCGTTTGAGAGAAACACCGTTTTATTCTGTCACATTTAATTGTTTGGTATATATAGCACCAAGTTGTGTTATGCTGACAAAATAGTTTCCTGAAGGCAAGTCTATGGTGATTTTTTCTGACGAAGAAATTGATTGGTTAAAAACATTTTGACCAAGTGTATTGTAAATATTTACGGTAGCCGGATTGTCATTTGGTAATTGAATACTCACCTGATTACCTTGGGCAAAAATTTGCGGTGTTTGTTGTGCTTCATCTTGTACACCAATTACTACCGGATAATTTAAAATCACCTGATTACTTGGCAACGATAAAGTATCATCGATACCATAATCACTTGCAAGTGCCAATACATAAGCATAATAAGGCACACCCCAGGTAATTAAATTGCCATTACTATCTTTTGTTGTGGCGTCTCCTGTAACAGTAATATCGCTGCCTGTTGGTGTTATTTCTATATAATTTGAAGAAGCCAGCGCACTACTTAAATCAAAATCAAATGCCGTAGCAAAATCGACAAAAAATATGCGATATGTTTCTATTGTTTGTTCGTAAGCCGGAATAAAATAGGTGACTTTAATATCAGCACCATTGCCTTCATCAGCAACATCTTCCAATAAAATATTTTCCACTACTGATGTTGGTTGCTCGAGAGAAATAACATTAGATGCCAAAGTCATTGCTGCATGTGCAACGGTTGTGCCATCAGGAATACTAACAACAAATACTTTGTATTTATCAGGTTCAATCACATTACCTTCTGTATTTAATAATGTAGGTGTTGGAATTATGGAATATGATGCATCACCCGGTAATACTTCTATGTAACGCTCTGCACTTAAAAGCAATGCATCGGTTAAGGTAAAAATATCAGCTGCATCTTTTTGTGCTATAAATATTCTATAAGCCACAATACCTTGTTCAATAGCAGGTGCATCAAAATCAATTCTAATGTCTGTTGCATTTCCATTATTGTCGATATCGGTAATAGAGAATTCGGTAACAATGCCAACTATATCTACTAATTGAACTGTATTTGAAGGAATTGACAATGTATTTAAATAATTGGTAGCTGCATTCAATTCGTGTAAAACCCATAATTGATATTCCTGATTAGTAGAAATTAAATCTCCATCGCTATCTAATAGTATTGTCGCGAAATTGCCATTATAACTATCACTGCCATCTGGAGTAATTGACACATAACGGTCGGCGGGCAAACTATTTGCACCAGCTACTGAAATTGGTGTTCCTGCTTTTGCGCAAATAACCCGATACGCATCTAGGTCTTCTTCATCCCCTGCAGCATTAAAACTAAACGCTAAATCTTCAGGAGTTGCTGTTATCCCGGCATCTTCAACATTTATCCAGGAAATATGGTAATTATTAATCGCAGTTGTAATTGGCGTATCAGGTATAGATTCAAATGCATAATCCAACAAAGTAATTCCGGTTTCAACACTTACATTTAATCGCATCCAACCAAAATGATAAGTGCCATCAATGTCTAACTGAAATGCTGCAAAATGATTTTCTGTTCCGTTCCACCACCCGCCTTCGAATGCCTGTAAATCGTAACTACTATAAATGTAAAAATATAATTTTTCAAAAAGCGCTGCTTTGTCTAAACTAAAATCCATTGCTTCATCTATAACTGCACTTTCATTTAATAATGGAACATTAGAAAACACAATTTGTGTAGCACCAGAATTATAAGTGTACCAAGGTGTTCCTGAATAGGTAACCGGTATGGTTTGAAATGAATAAGCAATTTTATTTTCACCAAGCGGATTAATGCGCAATTTTAATTCTTCAGGCGCAAAAGTGGCAAAGGTTTCAGAAACGAAAACAAGTTTAAAATCATTTGTTCCGTTATTATCTAAATCGAGGGTGATTTCATCGAGAAATACATTGATGTCGGGATTTACATCGGTATATACCACCTGACTTGTAACAGGTGCTGCTAAAGCTATAAAAGATGCTGAAAGTGCAGAATAATTCTTCAGTTTTGCTGAATGCACCAAACGACCTGTTTGTTTAGCTTTTTTCATGCCGAAAAGTTACGGTTAAAGCCTTATTTCCGCAACAATTTGTTACGAAATATTCAATATGTGAAGTGGTAATTAATAATCGCCTAAAGTTTCTTCCAATTGCGCCATTGCTTTTTCCAATTGGTCTTTATTTGGAGCAATTCCATGCCATTCATGACTGCCTTCCATAAAGTCAACACCTTTACCCATTGCGGTTTTCATCAAAATCATAACCGGTTTTCCTTTACCTGTTTTAGCTTTTGCGGTATTTAAGGCAAGTAATAATTGTTCCATATCATTACCATCGTTACACACAATAGTATCCCAACCAAAAGCATCGAATTTCGCTTTGAGGTCGCCTAAATCCATCACTTTTTTAGTTGGACCGTCAATTTGCTGACCGTTCCAGTCAACTGTACAAATGATGTTATCTACGCCAACATGCGCTGCATACATCGCTGCTTCCCATATTTGGCCTTCTTGTAATTCACCATCACCATGTAATGTATATACTAAATGCGTATCGCCGTTTAATTTTTTCGCTTGCGCTGCACCAATACCAACGCTCATTCCTTGTCCTAATGAACCACTTGCAATGCGTATACCCGGTAGATGTTCAGCAGTTGTTGGGTGACCCTGTAAACGAGAATCCAGTTTGCGGAAAGTATTTAACTCTTCAATTGGGAAATAACCACTTCTTGCTAATACGCTATACCAAACCGGAGAAATATGTCCGTTACTCAGGAAAAATAAATCTTCCCCTTCGCCATTCATATTAAAGTTGTTGTTATGCTGCATTACATCAAAATACAGGGCTACAAAAAACTCGGTGCATCCTAACGATCCGCCCGGGTGTCCGCTTTGACATTGGTAAACTTCACAAACAATATCTCTTCTTACTTGCGAACAAATGCGTTTTAATTGATGAATATCAGCCATAACAATTGGTTATTTTGGGCAAAATTAAGGAATTGAAGGGAGAAAACAGAACGCAAACATGGATTGTGAAAAGGCGTATCCACTGGTAGGAGTAGAAAAAAGTAGTTAAAAATGGATTTATTTAACTAAAATCAAGTGGGTTTGAAATTAAGGTAACCCAATGGCAAATTAAGGATATGATTACAATCATATGATTAATTCACATATTCAGCCAATTTTGCGGACGTAAATAACTTATAATTTTGAATAATAATAATGTATCCATTGGTTTAATCTATTCTGTAGTAAATTTGTTTTTACATGACAGCAATTGATACAAATTTATTAATCTCCTGGGGGGCCACCTACAAGAAATACAAAAAGGGTGAATATATTTTTTATGAAGGGGATGAAGCTTTATTTTATTACCAGGTTGAAAGTGGAGAGTTAAGGATGTCCAATATGAATGATAGTGGGAAGGAATATATTCAAGGAATGTTTAGTAAAGGTGAAAGTTTTGGTGAGCCTCCATTGTTTCTAAATGAAACATATCCGGCTTCTGCAATTGCAAATGAGGACTTGGTAGTATTAAGAATTTCTAAAGAATATTTTTTTAAAATACTTCGAGAAAATACAGAAATTCAATTTATCTTTTTAAAAATACTTGCAAAAAAGGTTTATTCAAAAGCGATAACAGCCAAATCAGTTATTAATCATACTCCTGAAGAACGCATTATGGCTTTTTTATGTGATTATAAAAGAAAATTAAACGAACATGACAATCCCCTTCAAATTCCTTTTACCAGACAGGAAATTGCCAACTATACAGGTTTGAGAGTTGAGACGGTTATAAGAACACTTTCAGTTATGAAATCAAAAAACATGATTATTATTAAAGACCGCAAGTTATTTTTTTAAATGTATACAATTAACAATAAATTTTGGGTTAAGCTTGGTTTGTTAAATTTTTTATTGGTTGCAATTGTCGGTTTTATTATGCGCTACAAGATTGGGTTTTCATTTCCCTTTTTTGACCAGAAAAATTTATTGCACGCACATTCACATTTTGCGTTTTCAGGATGGGTCTCGCATATGCTCATGCTATTTATTACCATTGCAATTTCGCAAAACATTTCGCCAAACCGAATACGGTATTATCAAATTTGCATTTTGCTCAATATTATTTGCGCTTATGGGATGTTGATAGGATTTGCCATCAATGGATATAATACATTCACTATTATCATCTCATCCATCTCCCTATTTACTTCCATTACTTATGCTTTCATTACAATAAAAGACTTAATACATAATAAGGCTATAACTCAAAGGTTGTGGTTCATATTTGCGAATTGCATGCAAATTATGTCATCAGTAGGGACTGCTTCGCTTGTATTAATGATGGCTAAACACCAAATCGAACAGGATAGATATCTTGCGTCAATATATTGGTATCTTCACTTTCAATATAATGGATGGTTTTTCTTTGCCTGTATGGGGCTTTTTTTTGCTTATGTAAAACAACAATTACCTCAGGCGAAAATTCCCACAGCAATTTTCAATTATTTTGCAATTAGTTGCATTCCGGCATTTGGCCTTTCAGTATTATGGCTAAATCTTCCTATTTTAGTTTATATCACCATTATGTTAGCCGCTATTTGTCAAATTTGTGGATGGTTGTGGTTAGTATTATTTTTAAAAAATCACAAAGTTATTTCAATCATTTCTAAAAAAGACTTACTAATTAAACTACTTTTTATAACTATATTTTGTGCAACAACGGTCAAATTATTTCTTCAATTATTTTCTGTTATACCATCAATTAGTGAAATGGCCTTTGGATTTAGGCCTATAGTTATAGCCTATTTACATCTTGTTCTCTTAGCAATTACGTCGCTCTTTTTACTAACTTATGCTTATGCCAGGAAATTTATAAATCATAATATTTACACAAAAATTGCATTGATTTTAATTGCCGCAGGGGTTTTATTAAACGAATGTGCATTAGGTATACAAGGAATAGCATCATTGAGCTACACTCCTGTCCCTCACATTGATCAAATTTTAGTAATAATTTCAGGAATATTAGTTGTAGGAATTCTGGCACTTCTTTTAGCCCAGCTTAAATTCTCAAAACAAAATGAAAGCATATGATTACAATCATATTCAAATGTGCTTAATGTCATTACCTTGTGACAAATTTTTAATGTTATGAAAACCCGTATAATTTGTTTGCTATTCACATCTAGCTTATTTATTATTTCATGTAAAAATGAGCCGAAACAAACATCTCCAACTACAGGTTCAGAAACCGTACAACCAACCGGTCAATCCGGAGTAAAGGATGATGTCTCTAACCCTAATATTGTTCAGGTAGCAAGCGGCAGCCCCGACCATACTACCTTAGTTGCAGCAGTAAAAGCTGCTGATTTAGTAGATGCACTAAGCAATACAGGACCATTTACGGTGTATGCCCCAACAAATGCCGCATTTGAAAAACTGCCAAAAGGGACTGTAGAAGGCCTTTTAGAGCCTTCCAAAAAAGCAGATTTACAAGCCATTCTTGAGTATCACACCTATGTTGGTGTTTTAAAAACTGCTTATTTAAGTGATGGTCAGGAGTTTGAACAAGTGAGTGGCCAAAAAATTACCATTACTTTGCGTGATGGTAAAACATATGTAAACGGCACAGCTGAAATTGTTGCCAGCATACCTACATCAAACGGAATAATACATGTAATTAACGAGGTGCTTCTCCCACCTTCAAAATAATATTTTCATTTTTGTTTGAAATGGTGCGAAAATTAATTTCGCACCATTTTTTTTATAATCCACCAAACCTAACTAAAGTGCCCAATATTAACATTGTTACCCCAATCAGGGTAACTAACGTAATATGGATTGCTAATGCATTTAAAGATTTTGGAGACAAATTTGGGATTAATTTTAATCTTGCATGTGCCCCAAGTAACAACGTTGCAACCAAACAAATAAGTTTAATTGAAATTACTGTTTCAACCGGGTTGTCAAATTGGAACCATGTTCTCATTTTTACATGATGCCAATCAGCAAGATAGAAGCCTGAAATAATTTGGACAATTAATGCCGGTATACCAAGCTTTTCAAATTTATTTTCAAAATTTAGTAAAGTCTCTACAGATTTTGTTTTTAGGGCATGTGGCAAAATAGTGATTGCCAGAATCAAGTGACCCCCAACCCAGATACAGGCCGCCAATAAATGTAATAAAAGGGCAACAGTATACATTATTTTACTGATTTACACGAACTTGCATGATAGCAGCAATACTGGCTGCTCGACTTTTTAACAATTCCGCATTTTTACCGGAAAAAAATTCATCAATAGTTGCATGAAATAAATTTACCCAATGGATAAATTGTTCATTTTGAATAGGATGTTGTAAGTGAATTTGTCTGTGCCGCTGCATTGGGTTACCAATATAAGACCCCGTTTGAAATAATACATTATCCCAAAAATCATACATTCTTGGCAAATGCTGTTCCCAATTTACATGAATTACATCTGTAAAAAAGAGGCCAATTTTATCATCAGTTTTAACTTTGTCATAAAAAGCATTTACAAGCATTTCGATGTCGCCTCGATTAGTAATGTCATTTTTCATAAGTAATTTATTTTTGAATTAACAAACATGTTGCTTCCTCTAAGCAAACAACTTGATGAATAACACCAACAGGTATATCAATTTCCTCAAAACAACCCACTTCCACCATCTGGTCAGCTGTTTTGAACTGAACTTTACCGGTTAATACGTACAAAATTGCAGGGCGGTTAGTTTTATGATCAGTTAGTACCATCCCTTGTTTGAAAAAAATTGTAAACACCTTGCAGTTTTCTTCTTTAACGAAATTTATCACTACCGGATTAATTCCACTTTCCAACTTTTCTTTAACATTTCCTAATTTCATAAATCTCTCCTTTTAAATATTCGTGTTGAAATAAACAATGGGACAATAACCCACAATAACATAGCAAAACCTGTAATATACAAGCCTAAGCCAGACCCAAAATATTGTTTAAATACGGCCCCGGTATAACCCATTAATGCGGCGGCATCCATTTGCATTAAATTATTGATTCGAGCCAAATCTAGTGGTGAGAAGATGGATAAAATGACCATGGGTTTTTCAATTGGGTATTCAGCAAACTGGAACAGCAGGAATAATACAAGTCCATCAAATAACAATGCGAAATACAACCACATAAGAATTGCGATTCCAATGCCTTTTGCCTTATCTCTACTTACAATAGAAGCAACAAATCCAAGTGAAATAAACACTAAGGTGACTGCAAATCCCGTAATTGTCATCATTAATGCTTGAGCTAAACTACAAAACAACAATAGCGGAATAATTGTAGCAACAACAAATGCACCTGCCAAACTTAGAGACAATCCAAAATACAAACTCAGCCATATTTGTTGCCGTTTAACCGGCTGACTAACAAGCAATTCAATAAATTCGGCACTATTGTATAAATATATAGTTGAAAATAATAATGACATCAGAGGTACAACTAGCAAGACGACATTTAATAGCGTAAGTAGCCCTTTGCCTGATGTATCTTCTAACATAAAAACACTCCATGTAATAATCAACAAAACAATAGCGTAAATTAATACAATCTTGTTTTTAAAAATATCTATTAACACGAGATGCCCAATTTTACTCATATCAAGTTGTTTTTAACACATGCGTGATTGCTTTAGCCAATGTATGTTCCTTCGTTTCTAACATCAATGTTGTGTATTTTTTATGAAATGTAACATTCCCCTCCTGCATAAATATTACTTCTGAAACCATGTCATCTAATTCACTTAATAAATGAGAAGTAATTAAAACTAGCTTTCCTTTATTTTTTTCAAGTTGAATTTTATCTTTCAAAATTTCAGCCGATAATGGGTCTAATCCTGCTGTTGGTTCATCTAACATTAATATTGCCGGATTAAACATGAATGCTAATACTGCACTTATTTTTTGTCTTGTTCCACCACTTAATGTTCCCATTTTTTTGTTTAATAGCCGTGGTATTTCATACTGATTAAATAAATCCATGTCAAAGTTTTTTGTTTGTGGTCTCAACGACTTTAAAGTACTTAAAACCTGCCCGATTGACATATTTTCAGGATAACGCCCTATTTGAGGCATAAATCCAATATTTTCACGATAAATATCATTACCGTAAATTGACTTATTGTTAACTAAAATTTCACCTTGCGTAGGTATTACCATATTAAGTATAGACTTAAACAGAGTGGTTTTGCCGCAACCATTTGGTCCAATTAAACCAATGCATTCTGATTGGGACAGGTCAAGATCAATAGATTTGAGCACCTCCAATTTTCCGAAGCTCTTTTTAAGTTTACGTATTTTAATCATATTAACGATGGTTTAATACTAGGAAACTTATCTTCAAAATTAGATGGCGTGAGAGAAGGTAAAACTTTTTCCGAGTTGTCTAATAATGTTATAAAAAAACTTCTATGTAATAACATAGCCGATGGCATTTTTTCTACTACTACACCAAACATACTCAATGGATGATAAGTAACATCACCTATCCCATCCTTATTTAAATCGTAACCGTGGTATCTATCCCAATAATTGCCCTCAAAGTGATTAAGCACAACATTTCCATTAGTTGAAACATCAAATGAATTGGAATAAAAATCATTCTTGCGGAGCGAATTATCCATACAACTGGCCATAATTTTAATTCCCCATCCATTTTCCCTGAATAAATTTTTATCCAACCAAATTCTACTTGTCCCTTCCATGTAAATACCAGTAGTATTATTTATGAATCTATTGCCTGAAATATTACTATCCGAAATTTCCTTTAATAGCAAACCATAAGCCGCATCACCCCAATTGTCTTCAAAAGTATTATTCATCATCGTTACGTTCTTTGTAAACATAACTGCAACTCCTGCTCCATTTTGTTTGAAATAGTTAGTAAAATAACTATCATCATTTGAAAACATAAAATGTAATCCGTATCTAATATTATCGTGTGACAAGTTTCGCCACACGACTGAATGTGTTACAAATTCAAAATAAATTCCATCCCTGTGGCCTGAAATTTCATTTCCAATAATCTGTAAACTATCACTTTTCCAGCAATGGATGCCATTCCCAATTTGTTGCTCAGCTTTACTAATTGCAGAAATTTTATTGTTTTTTATCAAACAATGTTTACCCATTTGAATGTATACGCCAAAAAAATTGTCATATAAAATATTATTTGTTATCGTTACATGATTGGCACCATTAATTTTTATCCCCCCCGGATCATCTAAAGTTGCATAACCAGAATGTTGAATTTTGAAACCTGAAATCGAAACAAAATCCTTTTTTATAGTGATTACTTCATATCGCCTGTCTCCATCTATAATGGGGCGATTAACTCCAATTAAACTAATACTTTTATTGATAACAATATTGCCTTCCTTATAAAATCCCCCCATTACTATGACACTGTCTCCATCCATTGCCGATTCAATTGCAGGCTTAATAGCATTAAATTGTTGCTTTTCGCCTACGTATAAAACTTTGGCAGCACTTGTGCTAAGACTAAAGAGCAGAAACAATATGAGAACATAAATATTTTGCACAATTATTTCAGTTTATTCCATTTTAATGGCATTGCTGTATCGTTATTTGCAATTTCTCTTAATTTTTCCAAGGAGTGGAATGCAGGGGTATTACCACCCATTGGGCTGTTAAATTTCTCAGACTTTAAAAAAAACGCCGAATCTACTTTAAGAAAATCATTTGGGCTATTAAAGTCGCACACCCATATTGCTTCAAATTGAACTTCCGTGTTTTCGTTTTGATAATTAATCAAACAATGAATATCATCAAACTTGTACACACGTCCTTTTGTTGTGATTGCTTCAGCACCAAACCGCAAATCCGAAATTGGCATAATGCAATACGAGCAGGCGTCCTTATTTAACATAATTGGAACAGGGCCTTTTGGTCCACATCCTGCCGCCAAAAATCCTAAACCAAAAAGCAATACTATACTATTTGCCTTGTTGAATTTTTGGCTATAAAATTTAGATTCATAGATTACTGTAAATAATAAAATAACACCACAACTCACGAATAACCATCCCCCAATATCAGGAATCGAATATGCACCAAAATTTAATAGTTGTTTAAACCCAATAAGTGGTGGTTGATATGCCATACCCGGAACTATTATTGCTGCATTTGGATCCAGGTTGTGTCCATAATTATACTCCCACCGCCAAAAATCAACCATTGCAACAATTCCGAACAAAAGGAATAAAACGAAAACCACATTAAGCCATTTTTTCTTCTTAATATATATTACAGAAAAAATTAATAGTGCATAAAATATAATCAAGTATGGCAGTAAAGTAAATTCTAAAAAGTCTTCAGTATGCAAAGTATCCATACCAATATAGTGATTTAAGCCATTTATTATTTCTACATCTCCGCCTATTTCATCAGGATAAATAAGTAACCGCAATCCTTCCGGATATTGCGGGGCATCGAGGTCAATGCGCCATAACGGAACAAAAAGTGAAACAATTAATGCAACAGCTCCGAAAAACAAGCATATTTTCGTAAAATTCGAAATGTTATTTCCTTTCATTATTATAATTTTTGCACTAAAAAAGGGGTAGGATACACCCATGTGTAACCAACCCCTTTACTGAATAATTTGGATTATTTCGGTGTGGTCGAATTTTTACCTAAACTAAATGTTAGCGGCACATTACTTCCAGCAGGAGAAACCCTGACATACCCTTGCATTTCTTGATGTAAGGCACTACAGAAGTCTGTACAATACATTGGAAAAATTCCAATCCTGTCTGGAACCCATTTGAGTGTCTGAGTTTCCCCGGGTATAATTAAAAGCTCAGCATTATCAGCACCTTTAATTGCAAAACCATGAGGTACATCCCAATCCTGTTCCAAATTTGTCACATGAAAATAAACCTCATCACCCATCCTAACACCTTCAATATTATCAGGAGAAAAGTGAGATCTAATAGAACTCATATAAACATGAATTTTATTTCCCTCCCGAACAACTTTCGAATCATCTTCAGATTTGGTAACATAAGGATGTTTATTGTCCTCTATTTTAAATATTTTAATCTGGCCATTATTTTCAATTATACTTGCTAATGCCGCTTGTGCATAATGAGGTTCACCAATGGTAGGAAAATCTAATATAAGTTGCATTTTATCACCACTTATATCATAAAGCTGAGCACTTTGCGCTAATTCCGGTCCGGTTGGTAAATACCTGTCTTTTGTAATTTTATTGTAGGCAATCAAATATTTAGGTGTTGGCTTTGTAGTATTACCACCAGGAATACATAAGTGTCCAACCGAATAAAATGTTGGTGCCCTGTCAATTACGGTTAAATCTTTTATATTCCATTTTACTACTTCAGAAGATACAAAAAACGATGTGTAGGCATTGCCTTTCCCGTCGAATTCTGTGTGCAGAGGACCCAAACCTGGTTTCTTAACTTCACCATGTAAAGCTGCTTCATATTTAATAATCGGAATTCCTTCGAACTCACCATCAAATGCTTTATCTGCAATAGCCTTTTGTAATTTATCGAAACTAAAAACAGGTATTAATGCAGCAAGTTTACCACTTCCAACTATATACTCGCCGGTAGGATCGACATCACAACCATGAGGCGATTTTGGGCATGGAATAAAATAACAGATATCTTTTAACTCTGCGACATCCAAAACAAGCACTTCTGTTTCTATTTCTGAAGTTGCAGTATGCGTTGCTTCATCATATTTATTATGAGCATAACGTACATCCATTTTCTGCCCCTTTCCTGCTTTTATATATTCTTCAGCTTTTTTCCAATTTACTGCCATAATAAAATCTTTGTCTTTTTGAGAAGCATTAACTTCCAGCAAAGTATTCGCTTGTTCAGTATTGTAACAACTAAAGAAAAACCAACCATGAGATTTCGCTCTTCCACAACGCGCTAAATCAAAATTTACTCCAGGTGTTTTTAATTGAAATGCAATATTCATTTCACCTGAATTTTGATCAACGCTTACAAAACTGATATGGCCTTTAAAGTTTTCTTTATAACTACCAATTGGCACATCTCCACCAGCGCCATCAGCCGGTACACTAAAGCGTGTTCCTGCAACTATATATTCTGAATTCTCGGTACCGAAAGGCGAACTATGGTTACCTCCACTATTAGGCAATTCAATAATTTCTGCCGTTCTAAATGTTTTCAAGTCAACCCGAGCTAATCGAGGCGTATTATTAGCATTGGCAAAAACCCATTTACCGTTAATTTCACCTTTTGTTTGTGATAATTCTGTGTGATGTAAATCATCCCATGGAACAAAACCATGTGAGGTATTAAGCATTGGTTTTGTTTCTTCACTATAGCCCCATCCTTTTTCCGGATCAACCGAAAAAACAGGGATTACTCTTAATAGCCTTCCGCTTGGTAATCCATAAACAGACATTTGCCCGCTAAAACCACCAGAAACAAAATTATAGAATTCGTCGTGCGAACCGGGTGCAACATATACTTTAGCAGCAGCATCGCCGCTTATAGCATTTGCTACATTTTTGGGCTTACAAGAAGTTATACTTAAAAGCGTAATTACAAATACAATCGCATACAATTGTTTTGTTTGTTGTTGTTGGTAATACATATCCAAAAATTTAATTTTAAAAATTACTGACTATCATTTTGACGCATAAATTCTACTACTTTTCGCGCATCTTCATCATTCAAATTTTGATTGGGCATACGCACTAGGCAAAGTTCCAATTGCGCCTGAAGTGCAGGATCTTTATCAATCATTGGGTCGGGATTAGTTATAAAATTCATTATCCAATGAGCAGTGCGTCTTGTTGTTACACCTTTCCAACCTGGCCCTACTAATTTTTCATCCGTAAGTTTGTGGCACGATTGGCATTTTGTTTTTGAAATATCCTCACCTGCCGATGCCATTGCAGCATCAATTGCTCCAAGTGTCACATTTTCAGCAGTAAACTTTCCTGTTCCACGATTTGGGTCATAAGTTTCTGTATCAGGAATCATACTTTTGGGTTCATCGCCCGTGGTATTAGCAGGTTTTTTTCCTGATCCCCCGCAAGAAACAATAATAATTGTAACTAATAATAAGAATGACAAATTGAAAAATACTCTCATAATGATAAATTTTATGAGAGCGAAGGTATTGTGGACTATTTTAGCCGCTTATGATTAGAGTCATAAGCAAATCCGGTACATAGTTGAAACTTATTTCAATGTAATGTTTACCCTTCTACCCTACCGTCCAATATTTTTTCTAATCCATACATTTCATCTCGTAAGCGAGCAGCTTCTAAGAAGTCCATATCTTTTGCGGCTTGCAACATTTTTTTCTTGGCATCAACAATGGCTTTTTCTAATTGCTGTTTGCTCATTAAATGCACAACCGGGTCAGCAACTAATCCTAATGCAGTTCTGTCTTGTGGTTCAATATATGGTTGTGGTTCTCCTTTGCGTTCACCTTGTCCAATATTGTGTTTGAAAATATCTTCTGTAGATTTTAATATAGTTGTTGGTGTTATATTATGTTCTGTGTTATACGCGATTTGTTTTGCTCTTCTTCTGTTTGTTTCATCAATAGTACGTTGCATGCTATCCGTAATTTTATCGGCATACATAATTACTTTTCCATTTGAATTTCTCGCAGCTCTACCTGCAGTTTGTGTTAAACTTCTGGTATTTCGTAAAAAACCTTCTTTATCTGCATCTAAAATGGCCACTAAAGAAACTTCGGGTAAATCTAATCCTTCACGCAATAAATTCACGCCGACTAAAACATCAATTTTACCTAAACGCAAATCACGCAATATTTCTACACGCTCCAGTGTTTCAACTTCGCTGTGAATGTATTTACAATTTACATTCATGCGCATTAAATATTTCGAGAGTTCTTCGGCCATACGTTTGGTTAATGTGGTAACCAACACGCGTTCATTTACTTTTATTCTTTCATCAACTTCGTGTAATAAATCATCAATTTGATTTAACGAAGGGCGTACTTCAATTGGTGGGTCTAATAATCCTGTAGGACGTACAACCTGCTCCACAATTACACCTTCACTTTGTTTTAATTCGAAATCACCAGGTGTT